>Ga0316222_1000913_pt1 | contig 40379 bp, 34 predicted proteins | sample TBH18011metaG_FD_206008 | JGI IMG/M metagenome (GOLD analysis project Ga0316222, IMG submission 206008) | Freshwater microbial communities from Trout Bog Lake, Wisconsin, USA - TBH18011 | ecosystem: Environmental > Aquatic > Freshwater > Lake > Hypolimnion/Profundal zone | place: USA: Wisconsin... | reverse complement strand
CGGTGGTGACGGCCGTGTTCAAGGACGGCACGGAAATCTATCAGGCGCGGCAGATGATCGCGGAGCGGCTGGCGCAACTGACCGGCGAACTGCCGGCGGGCGTGCAGACGCCGAAGATGGAGCCGCTGACCTCCTCGACGATGGACTTGCTGAAGTTCGGGCTGTGCTCGGACACGCTTTCGCCAATGGACCTGCGTTCCTTCGCGGACTGGACCGTGCGGCCGCGGCTGCTCTCGGTGCCGGGGATCGCGGCGGTAAAAGTGTTCGGCGGCGAGGTGCGGCAGTTGCAGATCCAGTTGCGGCCGGAGCGGCTGGCGGCGTATCAGATTTCGGTGCAGGACGTGGTGGCGGCGGCGGGCCAGGCCACGGGCGTGCGCGGCGCGGGTTTTGTGGAGACGGCGGCGCAGCGGCTGGTGATCCAGACGGACGGCCAGCAGACAACGCCGGAGCAACTGGGCAACACGGCCGTGGCGCAGCGGGACGGCCGCACGATCCGGCTGCGGGACGTGGCGAACGTGGTGGCGGCGGGCGCGCCGAAGTTCGGCGAGGCGCTCATCAACGGGCGGCCGGGGATTTTGCTGACGACGGCGAGCCAATACGGCGCGAACACGGAGGAAGTGACGCTGGGCGCGGAAGCGGCGCTGGCGGAACTGAAGCCGGTCTTCGCGGCGGAAGGGGTGGCCTACGTGCCGGGGCTGCACCGGCCGGCGAATTTCATCGAGATCGCCATCCGGAACATGCGGTCCTCACTGCTGCTGGGCGCGGCGCTGGTGGCGGTGGTGCTGTTCCTCTTCCTGCTCGACCTGCGGACGGCGCTGATCTCGTTCATCTCCATCCCGCTGTCGTTGCTGGTCACGATCATGGTGCTGGACCGGTTCGGCGTCACGCTGAACACGATGACGCTGGGCGGGCTGGCGGTGGCGATCGGGGTGGTGGTGGATGACGCGATCATCGATGTGGAAAACATTTTGCGGCGGCTGCGGGAGAACCGGGAACGCGCGGAGCCGCGGCCGCTGTTCACCGTGGTGCTGGAAGCCTCGCTGGAAGTGCGGAGCGCCGTGGTATATGCCACGTTCATCGTGGCGCTGGTGTTCCTGCCGGTGCTGCTGATGGGCGGGCTGCCGGGCAAATTCTTCGCGCCGCTGGGCGGGGCGTTCATCATCGCGATCCTGGCGTCGCTGGCGGTGGCGCTGACGGTGACGCCGGCGCTGTGTTTCGCGCTGCTCTCGCGCACGAAGCTGCACGAGGAGCCGTTCTACATGCGCGGGCTGAAGCGGTTTCACCGGGGTTTGCTGGAGCGCATCAGCCGGTGGCCGAAGACGGTGATCGCCGGGTCGCTGCTGCTGTTTCTGGCGGCGGTATATACGCTGCAATTCCTGGGCGGCGAATTCCTGCCGGATTTCCGCGAGGGCCATTTTGTGGTCGGGGTGACGATGACGCCGGGGACATCGCTGCCGGAAATGCGGCGGCTGGGCATGCTGATTTCAAAGGATTTGCTGAAAATCGATGCCATCCAGAGCGTGGAGGAACAGATCGGGCGGGCGGAGATGGGCGAGGACACGTGGGGACCGCACCGCGGGGAAATGCACGTGGAACTCAAGCCGGACCCGAACATCGACCAGGCGAAGGTGCAGGATGAAATCCGCGCGGTGATGGCGAAGTATCCGGCGGTGCAGACGGAAGTGCTGACGTTTTTGGGCGACCGCATCGGCGAAACGATCTCGGGGGAGACGGCGCAGGTGGCGGTGAATGTGTTCGGCGACGATTTGGACGAACTGGATGCGAAGGCGGCGGAAGTGGCGCAGGTGCTGAGCAAGGTCCCGGGCGCGGCGGACGTGCAGGTGGCGGCGCCGCCGGGCACGCCGCGGGTGGTGGTGCGGCTGCGGCCGGACCGGCTGGCGCAGTTCGGCTTCCGCCCGGTGGAAGTGATGGAAGCGGTGGAGACGGCGTACCAGGGCACGGTGGTGGCGCAGACGTACACGGGCAGCAAGGTGTTCGACGTGGCGGTGATGCTGGAGCCGGCGGCCCGGCAATCGCCGGAGACGATCGGTGACCTGCTGGTGGGCAATTCCATGGGGACACGGCTGCCGCTGAAAGAGCTGGCGGAGGTGTTCATCGGGGACGGGCGGTATGCGATTTTGCATGACGGAGCGCGGCGGCGGCAGACGGTGACGTGCAATCCGGCGGGGCGCGACGTGGCGTCCTTTGTGGCGGAAGCGCAGGCCAAGGTGGCGGCGCAGGTGAAACTGCCGGCGGGCGTGTATGTGGAATTCAGCGGGGCGGCGGAAGAACAGGATCAGGCGCAGCGGGAATTGCTGGTGCATTCGCTGTTCACGGCGGCGGGGATCGTGCTGCTGCTGACACTTGTGTTCCGGCAGCCGAGCCACCTGTTCCTGGTGCTGGCGAACGTGCCGTTCGCACTGGTGGGCGGGGTGCTGGCGATTTTTGTGGCGGGGCGGCTGGGCGGCGGCGCGGCGGCGACGCTCTCGCTCGGCACGCTGGTGGGTTTTGTGACGCTGTTCGGCATCACGATGCGGAATTCCATCATGATGATCTCGCATTTCGAGCATCTGGTGAACTTGGAGGGGATGACCTGGGGCCCGGAGGCGGCGCTGCGGGGGGCGACGGAGCGGCTGGTGCCGATTCTGATGACGGCGCTGGTGACCGGGCTGGGCTTGCTGCCGCTGGCACTGGGCACGGGCGCGGCGGGCCGCGAGATCGAGGGGCCGATGGCCATCGTGATTCTGGGCGGCCTGGTGACTTCCACGCTGCTGAATCTGCTGGTGTTGCCGACGCTTTCGCTGCGCTACGGCAAGTTTGTGAAAAAAGCCGCGGAAAAGTGACGGGGCAAGCGGACCCGGCTTGACATGCGGCGGTTCTGAAAGCTTTCTATGGGGGTGCAACCACCGGGACCGCCCGACTCGTTTTATCTGGAAGCCGCCAGCGGCTGGCTGGGGCTGGGCTGCGCCCAGGATGCGCGCGAGGAACTGGCGCGCATCGCGCCGGAATTCCAGGAACATCCGGCGGTGCTGGAGGTGCGCTGGACGCTGTCAGCCCACGAGAAAAAATGGGCGGAAGCGCTGGCCATCGCGGACCGGGAGATGGTGGCGGACCTGACCAGCCCGGCGGGCTGGCTGCACCGGGCGTATGCGTTGCGGCGGGCTCCGGCCGGCGGGCTCCGGCCGGCCCGGGAGGCGCTGCTGCCGGCGGCCGAAATGTTTCCGGAGGAACCGGTGATCCCCTACAATCTGGCCTGCTACGCGTGCCAGCTGGAACGGCTGGAAGAGGCGCGGGTCTGGCTGCGCCAGGCCATGCAGATCGGCGAAAAAAAGGCCATCCAGCAGATGGCGCTGGCGGATGAGGATTTGAAACCGCTGTGGCCGGAGGTCATTGAGCTTTAGTGCGTCTTCACTCAAAATGAAAAAAAATCTGAAAAGCCAATCCCGCCGCCAGCCCTTGGCCCCGGTGCTGAACGTTTCCCGGCTGCACATCGAGCGCGGGGGCACGACCATTCTGGGCGCGGTGGACTGGCGGGTGGAACCGGGGCAGCACTGGGTGATGCTGGGGGCCAACGGGTCCGGCAAAACCTCGCTGCTGAGCGCGCTGACGGGGTATCTCATGCCGACGGCGGGGGAGATGACGCTGCTCGGGCAGGTGTACGGCGGTTATGACTGGCGGGAATTGCGCAAGCAGGTGGGCATCGTGAGTTCCTCCGTGCGGCAGATGATGGCGGATGACGAGCCGGCGCTGGAAACGGTGGCGAGCGGCAAGTACGCGATGATCGATTTCTGGGGCACGGTGAGCCGCGCGGAAAAGGCGGAGGCGGCGAAGCTGTTGCGGCAGGTGGAGTGCGAATATCTGGCGGACCGGCCGTGGCAGGTGCTCTCGCAGGGCGAACGCCAGCGGGTGCTGATCGGCCGGGCGCTGATGGCGCATCCGCGCCTGCTCATCCTGGACGAACCGTGCGCGGGGCTGGACCCGGCGGCACGGGAGCATTTCCTGCAATTCATCCAGCGGCTGGGCCATCAGAAACACGCGCCCACGCTGGTGCTGGTGACGCATCATGTGGAAGAGATCATGCCGGTGTTCACCCATCTGCTGGTGCTCAAGCAGGGTCAGGTGCTGGCCGCGGGGGAGAAGGGAAAGGTGCTGAATTCGCGGGTGCTGTCCGAGACGTTCGGGATGCAGATGCGGCTGGTGAAGGCGGGCGGACGGTATACGCTGAAGATGAAGGAAAACAGGTAAACAAAGCGGCGGGCGGCGGAATTAGCGGTTGCGGCGGGACAGGTGTTTGTTACCTTGGCGGCAATCCACCGGGCGAGAAAAAGATTCGCCAACCATCCCGGTGCGGATAAATACTGCCATGAACCCATTCAAACTCACCCTCATCACGATTTTTATGAGCCTGACGACTGCCACGGTTTTTGCCGCCGATAATTGGAAGGAAACGCTCCGCAAGGAATTGCCGCTGCTCGGGCATCGCAATTGGATCGTGGTGGCGGACGCCGCCTACCCGCTCCAGACGGCGCCGGGCATCGAGACGATCTGCGCGGACGCGGACCAGCTGACGGTGGTGAAGGAAGTGCTCGCGGAACTGGCGAAAACGCGGCACGTGCAGCCGAATATCATGACGGACGCGGAAATGAAATTCGTGGCGGAAAAGAACGCCCCGGGCATCGGCGCCTACCGTGACGGCCTGGCGCAGGTGCTGGCCGGCCGGGCGGCGCAGGTGCTGCCGCATGAACAGATCATCGGCCAGCTGGACACGGCCGGAAAAACGTTCAAGGTGCTCATCATCAAGACGCCGCTGACCATCCCGTATACCTCGGTGTTTTTCCAGCTGGAATGCGGCTATTGGAACGCGGATTCGGAAGCGGAACTGCGCCAGGCGATGAAGTAAGTGGCGTTGCATCGTTGCATTGTTGCATCGGGAGGAGCAGTGGTTGGCAGGGGCGGGTTAATCCATCCAGGCCATCCTGTTTTATCCTGTCATCCTGTCCCATTCTGCTTCTGATCATTCTGTCAAAAAAAGTCCGCAATTTGCGGATTGGAAATCGCAGGCGCAATCCGTATCGTGGCGGGCAGGCATGAAACCAAACGACTTTTCCGATTCCCGCATCCTGGTGACCGGCGGCGCCGGCTTCATCGGCAGCGCGCTGGTCTGGGCTTTGAACCGCCGCGGCTGCCATAACATCGTGGTGTGCGATATCCTCGGCACCACCGAGAAATGGCGCAACCTCACCCCGCTGCGCTTCGCGGATTACGTGGAGGCGGAGGCGCTCCTGCCGCGCCTGCAAAGCGGCGCGCTCGGCAAGTTCGACCTTGTTCTCCACCTGGGCGCCTGCTCCGCCACCACGGAAAAGGACGCCAGCTATCTCATCCGCAACAATTACGAATTCACCCGCGACCTCGCCGTCTGGTCGCTCGCGAACAAGACGCGGTTCGTGTACGCATCGTCCGCCGCCACGTACGGCGACGGCTCGGCGGGCATGGAAGACAACGAGGGCGTGCTGGATTCGCTCCGGCCGCTGAACATGTACGGATATTCGAAACATCTGTTCGACCAGCATGCGCGGCGCGCGGGCTTCCTGAACAAGATCGTGGGCCTGAAATATTTCAACGTGTTCGGCCCGAACGAGGATCACAAGGGCGACATGCGGTCGCTGGTGCACAAGAGTTTCGCGCAGGTGCGGGACGAGGGCGTCATCCGGCTCTTCAAGAGCTACCGGAAGGATTTCAAGGACGGCGAGCAGAAGCGGGATTTCCTGTACGTGAAGGATTGCGTGGCCATGACGCTGCATCTGGCGGCCACGCCGAAGGCGAACGGGCTCTTCAACATCGGCAGCGGCGTCGCGCGCTCGTGGGTGGATCTGGCGAACGCGGTGTTCGGCGCGGTGGAGAAGAAGCCGCTGATCAAGTTCATCGCGATGCCCGAGGCGATCCGGGGCAAGTACCAGTATTTCACGCAGGCGAACCTGCTGCGGTTGCGCGGCGCCGGCTACGCGGCCCCCGTCACCTCGCTGGAGGCGGCGGTGAAGGATTACGTGTGCAACTACCTGGTGCCCGACCAGCGGCTGGAGCCGGAGAAGGCGTAAGGCGTTGCCTTGTTGGAGCATTGCATCGGAGGGAGGCGGCGGCGAAGTCCAAAGTTCGGGCCCGCCAATCACCCGGCAAAATACCCCAGTTGGCGCAATGAACTGTAATCCCGCGCGCGCTCGGCGGTGGCGCGGCCGAGGATAATGTGGTCGAGCACCTCGATCTTCAGGAGCTGGCCGGCGCGAATGAGATCGCGCGTCACGCGGATGTCATCCTCGCTCGGCGCGGGGTCGCCGCTGGGATGATTGTGGACGAGGATGAGCGCGGAGGCGTTGGCGGCGATGGCGGCTTTGAAAACTTCCCGGGGATGCACCAGCAGGGAATCCAGCGTGCCATTGGAGATCTCCTCGAGGCGGATGAGCCGGCGGCGCGTGTTCAGCAACAGCACCTGCAGCGTCTCGGTGTTGCGGACCAGGTTGTCGGCGCGCAACAGGCGGACAATGCTTTCCGGGTGGTCGAGCACGGGGGATTCATATTGCAGCTCGGCGGCCATCTTGCGGGCGAGGGCAAAGGCGGCCATGAGCGTGACCGCTTTGTCGCGGCCGATGCCTTTGACCTTTTGCAGGTCGGTCACGGAAGCCTGGGCGAGCTGCTGAAGCGTGCCGAAGCGCATCAGGAGCTGCTTGCCCACCTCCACCGCGTTCATGCCCTGCAACCCGGTCCGCAGGAGGATGGCGATAAGCTCCGCGTGGCTGAGCGCATCCGCGCCGAGGGCGGCGAGGCGCTCGCGGGGGCGTTCGCTGGCAGGCTGGTCTTTCAGGCGCAAAGGCTCTTGCATGGCAGTTGTTTACCGATGAACCGGGTGGAAGGCACGCAAAATGTGGCGCGGAAGCGATGCATCATAGCATGGTTGCATCGTTACATCGGGAGGACTCGCCGCGAAAGGGCTTGAAAGCGCGGAGGGTGGTAGCCCGTTTTTGCGGGGCAACGGTTTGGGAACCGTTACTTGGACCGCGACTTTTTTACCGACTCCGCTTGACGCGGACCGCAAACGGGTTTTTCATTCCCGGATGAAGAAGATTTTATTTTGGACGGGTGTTTGTGTGCTGACCATCGCGGCGGGGACCGTGCGCGGGCAGGACGCGGGCACACAACAGCAATTGGACAAACTCAGCGGCCAGATCCAGGACCTCACCGAGGCGCAGCAGGCCGAGGGCAAGCGCATGGAGGCCATCGAGAAGGAACTCGCCGACCTCGCCGCCAAGGTGAACACCCCCCAGGTGAATGACAGCGCCAGCACCGGCGACCTCAAGAAGCTCGCGGAAGACGTGCAGGAGCTGGACAAGAAACGCCTCGCCGACCGCGAACTCATCCTGGCGCAGATCCAGAAGCTCGGGCAGATCAGTGCCGCGGGCGGCGAGGCGCCCGTGCATCATTCCCATGTCAAACCGGTCAACGACACGCCCGCGGACACCGGCGGTCCCGCCGTGCCCACCACCGGCTATGAATACGTGGTGAAAGACGGCGACACCCTCGGCGGCATCGCCAAGAAGTACAAGAGCCAGGGCGTCAAAGTGACGACCACGCAAATCCTGAAGGCCAACCCCGGCTTGAACCCGAACGCCCTCTATGTCGGCAAAAAAATCTTCATCCCCGACCCGAACGCGAAGTGAGCGGTGATTTCCACTTTGCCAAGCGGCGGCCAATAACCTAGTTTGCCAATATGAAGCGATTGACGGCAGTGATTTATTCCGGCGATTCCAAACGCTGGCTGGTGGCCTTTAACCCGGAGACGGGCACCACGAGTCAGGGACGGACGATCGAACAAGCGTTGGCAAACCTGAAAGAGGCGACGGAACTCTATCTGGAGGAGCACAAGTTCACCGAGCACTCCCCGGCCTTTCTCACCACATTCGAGGTTGCCCATGCCTAAATTGCCCTGTGTCTCCGGCCAAAAGGTGGCACGGGCATTGGAGCGTCTCGGATTTGAACGGCGGCGGCAGAAAGGCAGCCATCTGGTCATGCGCCGTGGCGGGGCAGTCTGTGTCATCCCCATGCACCGGGAAGTGGATCAGGGCACTTTACGCGGGGTTCTGCGTCAGGCGGGAGTCAGTGAACAGGAATTTACCGACGTGGTGTGACAGCCACCACTATTTGTTCGGCACCACCACGGGAATGCTCCCCGTCTCCGGGGCCACCGGTGCCGCCGTCGTCTGCACCGCGGCCGGCACCGGAGTGGCATCCGAAACCGGCGGTTCCCAGTTCAGCACCGACGTAAAGTTCAGCAGCGCGAACAGCCCCGCCGCCAGCGCGATACGATACCAGCCGAACGCGTTGAACGTGTGCGACTGCACATAGCGCAGCAGCCACTTCACCGCGATGAAGGACGTGATTGCCGACACCACGGTGGCAAAAATCACCAGTGTCCAATCCTCCTTCGGCTGGGGCAGTGACTGCACCGCCGCCACGCCGTGGTGATGATGCGGGAAGAACGCCTGGAAAATCTTTAGCGCGCCCGCCGCCATCATCGTGGGAATGCCCACGAGAAAGGAGAATTCCGTCGCCGCCGGCCGGCCCATGCCCAGCAGCAGTGACAGCATGATCGTGGTCCCCGAACGCGACGCGCCCGGAAACACCGCCGCCACCAGCTGACCCAAGCCCACCGCCACCGCCACCGCCCACGTCACTTCCAGCGAAGTCTTGCGCCCGCGCACAATCCCCTCCACCGCCAGGAACACAAAGCCGCCGATGATCAGCGCCCACGCCACCGGCGTCAGCTCTTCCGGCAGCTTGATGCCCTTCTTGTCGATGATGAAGCCGCCGGCACACGTGATGCCGAAGGCCAGCGCCATCTTGGCCAGATACATTTGCGTGTCGCGCTTGCCCAGCTCAAAGATGAACTTGTGGATGCGCTGCGGAAAGAGCGGGATGACGGCGATGACCGCGCCGCACTGGATGACCACGTTGAACAGGTCGCTCTGGTGCGAGTGGATCAGCTTCTCCGCGATGAGCAAATGGCCCGTCGACGAGATCGGGAGAAACTCCGTGATCCCCTCAACGATGCCCAGAATCAGAACAATCAGCCAGTCGTGCATTTTAGTATAATTTAGTGGTTAAACCGCCCGCCGCGCGACATTGTGACCGGCACGGCGCGGAGTGCAAGTTGTTAATGCCGCCGCGCCCCCATGGTGGCCGTCACGCCGTAACCGCCCAAAACGGGGTTGAAAACGGTTTGTGCCATGTTGTAATGAACGCATGAACGTTCGAACGACCATTGACCGCGCCGGACGCATTTTGCTACCCCCAATCTTGGCGGGATGAATTGGACCTCGAACCCGGTGCCACGCTCGAATTGGAAAGTGCCGGGGAGACCCTGACCCGCCGGCCAATCCGGTCAGCCGTGTCACATTGACCAAAGAAAAGGCAGTATGGGTGCTTCGTACGGGCCAGCCGTTGCCGGCATCCATGACGGATGCGGCATTGCGGCGAGTGCGGGGATGTCGCCAAGGAGTGTATTCAAAATCGAGCAATGGCGGGAAAGGCTGATTTTGGGGTGAGGGCGGGCGTTAAAACCATTTAGCCCCGCCGTGTTTATTTTGAAAACGCATCCTAGTCCTCATCCACCACCTTCACCGCCCAGTCCGGATACGGCTTCTGCGTCCCCATCGTTGCGCGCCAGAGAATGTGATTCAGCACATCCTCCGGGCACTTGTCCGGTTGCGCCAGATTCAGCCGGCCGGAGACGATCGCATCCTCGCGCAACCGCGCATCCGCCACCTTCTTCGCGTTCAGCTGATCCAGCGGCACCTGGTTCGCCACCGCCTCGAACGGTGTGAAATCCGGCGTGTTCGTGAAGCAATCGAACATCGGCGTCGCCGTCGCATCCAGCTGGTTCATCGGCGGCAGGCCCAGCATCAATTCCATCGAACGCAGCAGACTCGTCTGGTTGTACTGCGTGTGCACCACCGTGTTCCGCCGCGTGTACGCGCTCGCCACATACGCCGTCGTCCGGTAGCCGCTCACGTGGTCCCAGCCGTTCTGCGGATCGTCCTCGATCGCGAAAATGCACGTGTCCTTCCAATACGGGCTGTGGCTCACCGCCGCCACCAGCCGCCCCACCGCCAGATCATTGTCCGCCACCTGCGCCGCCGGCACGGGCGAACCCCGCTTCGCCCCGCTCGTATGGTCGTTCGGCAGCCACACGATCACCAGGCCCGGCAGATTGGTGGCCGCCTCGTATTGTTTCAACTGCCGCTCGAACTGCGCCTCGCGCCACACATCCGGCACATCCAGGTCCCACCCGATGTACCCCGGCGCCAAATACGGCCGCAGCGCCTCGATGTCCGGCGTGACGTCATACCCCACCGTCTCCGTCCCGTTCGTGTAATCCCGGTAGCAGTCCAGAAATGAAATTATTCCCTTCCGCGCCGGATCCTTCCAGTGCTTCGTCGCCGTGGTGAACTCCCCGAAATCCACCACCGACCGGCCGTGCGCCAGCGCATCATCCCAGATGAACCCCGCCGGCGACCATGCCAGCGCGTCCGAACCCTCCACTCCGAACCCGCCCGCCGGATAGCTCCGCGGCCAGTCCGCGAATTCCCGCTCCACGTAGTCCGTCGCGATCCCGCTGTCCGCCCAGTTATGCCCGTCCGCGCTCAGAATGCTCGCGCAATACGTGTTGTCCAGCAGCACAAAATCCCGCGCCACCTTGTGCTGGTTCGGCGTCACCTTTTCGCCGAAATTGCACAGGTCCGCATTCCCGTTCCCCGCCGTCATGTCCCCCAGGATCTGATCATAACTGCGGTTCTCCTTGATGATGTAAATCACATGCTTGAATACGCTCGGCTCGCCCACCCGCTCCGGCACCGGCACCGCCGCACGGTCCGGCCGCGCCGGCAGCCGCGCCTGCGCCAGCAGCGGATAGCGCAAATCCGCCAGCGCCGTCTGCGTCAGCGCCGCCAGCGCCGCCTTCTTCGGCACCGGTATCAGCGAAAGCGAGCCCTCATATTCATGCGTGTTGAAGCCCAATCCGTTACCCAGCTTCGCCGGTTGCGGCCGGTCCGCCAGACTCTTGATGTTTGCCACGTCAATCCGATCATTCGCGCTGTCCACCACGATCGCCCCCGGAAACCATCCCACCGGAATCAGCCCCAGCAACACCGATTCCCCCGGCTTGAACTGGAACACCGCCACCGCGTTCTGCGTCCCGTTGCAGACATACAGCTTCTTGCCCGACCGGTCGAACGCCAGCGCGTCCGGCTGCGCCCCGAACAGGTCGCCCGGATTCTGGCGCGCACAGATTGTCTCCGCCACCTCGTCGTTCCGCGTGTCGATCACACTCAGCAGATCGCTCCCCGCGCTCGCCGCCACCACCCAGCGCCCGTTCGGCGAGAGCGCCAGCGCGCACACATGCGGCCCCATCACAATCTCCTTTGTCACCGCCGTCTCCACCGGCTGGTCCAGATCGATCACCGAGACCGAACCCTCGCTCGCGATGCTCCGCGCATCCACCCGCACCGGCGTACCCAGGCCCGACGGCGCCGTCGCCACCCCCGCCCCCGGCCGCCGCCCGCCCCAGTTGCTCACATACGCCTTGCGCCCCGCCAGCACCACATCATACGGGGCCGAACCCACGTTCCACCGCCGCAACAGCCGCCCCGTCGCCGCCTCCAGCTCCAGCAACCGGTTCGAAAGGTTCAGCGCCACATACAGCCACTTTCCGTCCGCCGAAACCGCGATCCCCGCCGGCACCTCCACCGGATGCTCCTTCATCCCGGAGCCCGGCAGCGAAAACGCATCCAGCGCCGACACCGTGTTCGCCCCGTCCACACCGAACACCTTGATATCCCCCTCCACATTCGCCATGTAGATCCGCGATCCGTCCGGCGCGAACGTGAGCCCCGTGAAGCTCAGTTGCGCCTGCTTGTTCGGCGAGAGAATCGCCTCCAGGTCCGGTTCCTGCGCCGCCGTCTTGTCCGGCGGGAAAGTCACCCGCTGCACGATCTGGCCCGTGGCCGGGTCCAGCACCACCAGCTCATGCGTCAGCCCCGCCGTCACCAGCCGCTTCCCGTTCGGGCTCAGCGCCAGCGCCTGCGGCCGCATGTTCGGCAGCCGCACCTGCAACCCCGCCGGCGTCACCAATTGGTTCATCGGCGTCACCAGATTGTCGCCCGTCCGTCCCACCGTCGCCGTCGTCGAGGTAAAATCATCCGCCCGCGTCCGTCCGCCCAGGCAAAACGCCGCCACCAGCACCGCTGTTAAAATTCTCATGTTGGTCCTTAAATTTCCAAAAACAAATAGTGAACCCGAGACGAACCCAAAGGCAAGTCACGTTCCGGTAAAATCCGCCACCCGGGTAGCGACGCCCCCGTCGCCGGACCGCCAGTGGCCGCCACGCCATGACAAACCGCACGATGCGGTTTTTGTCAGACCTTGATTTGGAAACAATTGGAAATTGGAAAAGCCGGCCGCCTGCGAAAATTCCTTTGAAAAAGATTCCATCCCTGCTCCATCCCGGAAAAAAATCTGGCTGGCATGGGCGCATCTACCAACTGACTGCTCTGCCAACTGCCTGCGCGTCCATACCAGCCAATAGTAACCTCACCCATTTTCCGATCTTGTCAAGGGCTGGAAAAAACTTGCCCGGGACGGGGGGAAGATCCATTGTCGCGCCATGAACTTTCCGCGTTTTTGGGCCCGGGGAACCAGTGGCGATTTTTCATGCTGGCGCTGGTCCGCCACCAGCCAGGCCGAGGCGCAAACCAAGGCCGATCAAGCCGCCCGGCAGCTGGCCGACCGTTTCACCGCCGGCGGTCCGCCTCCCAAACATGTCGGCTATTACCCCGACCGGCCACCCCGCGAACAGATTTTGCAGGAACTTAAGGACCCCTCCGGCCAGCCGGCCGCCCTCATCACCCGCAATTCCTATGGCTGCCAGGTGCTGAACACCGCGCGGATGATGTTTGTGGACATCGACCTCCCCGAGCCGAAGCCCGCCGGCGGTTTTTTCCAACGCCTGTTCGGCAGACCTGCCCCGGTCCCCGCCGGCGACCCCGCGCAGGCAGCGCTCACTCATATCGAGCACTGGACCCGCAGCCATCCCGAATGGGGCTGGCGGATTTACCGTACCCGGGCCGGCCTGCGCCTGCTCGCCACCCAAGGATTGGTCGAGGCCGATTCCAGTACCGCCCGGGAAGTGTTCGAAGCGCTGGGAGCCGACCCGTTGTACCGAAAACTCTGCCAGACCCAGAAATGCTTTCGCGCCCGACTCACCCCAAAACCATGGCGCTGCGGCCTGCGTGGCAAACCCGTCCGCTGGCCATGGTTGAATGAGCGGCAGGAAAAGAAATTTCAGAAATGGGAGGCGCAGTACCAATCCAGTACCGGCAATTATGCCACCTGCGAACTAATCCGCCAAACCGGCAACCCCGCCGTGCATCCCGAAATCCAGCTCCTCATCCAACTGCACGACACCGCCACCCGTGTCGGTTCAAAACTCCCTCTCGCCTGATTAATTCTCCGATGCGCGGCTGGCCTCAGCCGCCAGGCTCCGCCAGCCCACCGTTCCCCGCAGCCAACCCGTGCTCCGGACCTTGGAAACTTGGCGTTCGCTGTTGGTTGTTGCGTTCCCTCACCTTCCGCCTGGCACCACCTTCAGCGCGTTCGGCTTTGAGTCCGCCTTGAAATTCCGCACGTCTTCGCGGCGCACCGCGCCGTTCCGCTGTTCTTCCTGCCGCTTGAGATCCTGCGCCGAGGCCGCCGGCCGCAATGGCTGGTGCGTGAAGGCCGCCACCCGGTCCCGGGCCAGCCCCGGGTTCACCAGCCGGCCGTCTTCCTGCCGGTAGCCGTTCTCCACCGTGCTCGCCCGGTAAATCGCCGCCACCTGGTCGCGGGGGACCAGAATCCGCCGGTAGTCACGGTCGCCAAAATGATCCAACGCCACGAACGTGAAAAAGTTCAGGCTCAAACCGAAATCACCTTCCGCCCCCACCCGCCCGCCGTGGAAAAGCCACGCTCCGTCCACCAGCACCGCCCCCGGCGGCAAGGGCGCCCAGCCGAGATAGCCCGCAGCGTCCGCATGCCGCCACACCACCCACGCCGGCGCATAATCATAGCCCGGCACCCAGACCCAGCCGGTGGCCGTGTACGCCCAGCGCCCGTAATGGAACGGGATGTCGCCCCACGGGTAATCCGACCGCCAGTACCAGCCGCTGTCCGTGTCCGCCCACGACCCGCCGTCGTAATACGGCCGCCAGCCCGGCGTCACCGCCGGTTGCCAGCACAGTCCGTATTGCGGCACCGTCACCCAGGTGCCGTAAGGCGCCAGTTGCGCCTGGAAATAATCCAGCGTCGGGGCCGCCGGCACCGCCGGGGTGATGGCGGCGGCGGGCGGGGCGGCGGGAATCACCTGCACCGACCGCCAGTTCGCCTCGGTAAAACCGTCTCGTCCCGCCAGCACCACATAAAACGGTCCCAGCCCCACCGGCACATCCTGCGCGGCGAGCGTCACGCCGGTGGCATCCTGCAAGGAAACCATCGCCGCCCCGTCCGCCCCCGCCTCGATCCGCACCGTGTAAGTCGTCCCGGCCATCGGCTGGTCAAAGATCTTATAACCGCGCGCCGAGATCGGCAGGCTGTTTCCCGTGTGGTTCACCCACACCCCGTAATTCGCCGCGCTGCCGCCCACCGTCAGCAGGCTGTTTTCGCGATACGCATGGTTGCCGCCGCGCGGGGAGCTCTTGCCGCCTAGGTTGCCGGCCACGCTCACCCATTGCTGGAGGTCCGTGCTCACCAGATAGATTTCAAACGGAATGGCCGCCTGCCGCAACCCCGATACCGTGGCGCTGAAGATGAACGGCGCGCGGAAACCCGCGCGGGATTGAAGGCCCATGAACTGGCCCGCCGCGCGAATCCCGCTCATCCGCATCCCGGCGGGCGAGAATCCGAGTTCCGCCGGCACCTGGGACCCGCTCAACCCGCCCAGCGCCGCCAGCACGCCCGACTGCGTCAGCCACAGCGAATCATTCAGCGCCGCGTCCGTGGCAAAATTATCCTGCAAGCCCGCCTGGACCGGCGGCGGCGGGAGCGGGGCCGGCACGGTGATGGGCGTGGCCACCACCGGCGTGGCCGCATCCAGCGGCGGGGGCACCGGCGCGGCGGATACCGGCGGCAGGGGAAGCGGATTTGGATTCGTCACCGGCGCGGGCGGCAGATTTGCGGCCGGCGCGGCTGTGAGAATCAACGCTTTGATGACGGCATCGGAAACCCCCTGCTTGTGCAGGTAAACAATGTCGTCCGTGCTCAGCGTGTAGACCGCGCCGGCATTTGTGACGCACGTGGTGAGGATCAATTCGTCCCCCATCCCGCCCTTCGTGAAATCCACCACCCGCTGCAAGGCCGGCGACAGGCCTGCCGGGGCCGTTTGCGCCCGGGCCACGCCGCCGCCCAGCACCAAACCGCCCGCCAGCGCCCCGGCGAACACAGTCGCCAGGCGCCGCCGCCGGTTGATCAGATTGGTGCCCTTCATAGATCCGTCTGCCGCCAAAACCAAAAAACCGCCCGGGCCGGCCGGCCGCGGGCGGGTTCACCCGATATTACCAGCCGTGCCGCGGATCGCGGTTATCCGGGCGATTATCCGGCCGCAGGTCGTGCCGGCTGTCATGACCGTAATCATGCCCCGCGTCATGGCCGAAGATGATGTCCCGGCGACCGACCTCGATCCGCACATCATGATGCGTGTACAAGCCGATGCGGTCCCGGCCCAGCCCATCGATGATAAACCGGCCATGATCCATCCGGTAGCCGTTCAATACCACACTACCCCGGAAGATTCCCAGCCGCAATTCCGGTCCCGCCACGAACGGGAACAGGTTGTAATCCCAGAAGTGGCCGTAGGGCACAAAGTTGAACGCGTCCACATCCAGGCCGAAATCCACGTCCGCCGCGAGCATGCCGTGATAATTCAGGCCGATCCCGGGCGTGAACACCGCTTCCGGCGGCAGCGGCGCCCAGCCGCAATATTGCTCCGTCTGCCGCCAGCACACCCACGCCGGCGCGTAATCAAAACCCGGCACCCAAATCCACCGGCCGTCAAAATGCGTCCAGCGGCCGTAGTGGAACACAATGTCGCCCCACGGATAATCCGACTGCCAGGACCAGCCCGCATCCGTATAGATCCAGTGGCCCTGGTTCAGATACGGCCGCCAGAACGGATCGCCCAGCGCCACCGTCGGCTGCCAGCACAGGCCATAGGCGGGCACCGACACCCAGGAGCCGTACGGTGCCAGCTGGCCTTGGAACGTCGCGAGATTTTCCGTCGGCGTGGTGAGGATGGTCGGCGTCGGCACCGGCACGCCGGTGACCGGCGGCGTACTGCCCACGAAAGCCGGCACCGGTGCCGGGGTCGGCGGTGCCGCCGGCACGGCCGGGGCGGCCGGGGCGGCGGGCACGGTCGGAGCCGCCGGAACCGTCGGGGCCGGGGTCGTCACTCCCGGCAGCAGCGCCTTGATGACCGTTTGCGAAACGCCCTGGCCGCTCAGATAAATGATCTGGTCCGCCGAGAGGCTGTAGCTGGCCCCGGAGCTTTTGACCTGCGCCAGGATGATGTCCTCCGAGATGCCTGCGTGTGCCAGCTTGAGCACTTCCTGCACGCCCGGGGGCAGGCTCGCGCCCGCATCCTGGGCATAAACACCTCCGCCCGCCGCGACCAGCAGCAACCCTGCCGCCAGCGGCATCAAGAAACTCCGGCCCAGCCGGTTAAGCGCTCCGCTTCCGCCTGCAAAATTCATTTTCATTGGACTTAACATAATTCATCACGTTCATTTCAACAATCATGGAAAACCCTACCCGCCTTACGGTTCACCGGCTGATACTGTCCCGAAGCGCGACCTTCAGGTCGCTGCAACTTGCGTAACGACGGGCTGGTGGAATGGTTCACCCGGCTTGGTCTGGCCCGGCGGCAGCGGCGTAAACGCCGCGCTCCAGCGTGGCTGCACTCACCGCCAGTGACCGCCGGTACGATACCAGCCGTGCGGTCCCCGTTCCCAGCGGGCTTCCACCCAGACGGTGTGCCCGTAGGGCCGGGCCGCCCAGCGGCCGCCCACCCAGACCCACGAGCCGCCGCTCCACACCCATTCGCCGCCCACCCAGACATAATCCGGCCCCGGCGCTGCCACAATGACTTCCGCCGGCGGGGCGGGCGGCGCTTGCGTGGCCACCACGTTCTCGCCGGTGTTGATCATATAAGTGATCACTTTCTGGCTCACCCCCGCGGTGTTCAGGTCGATGATCGCGCCGGCATCCAGATGATACACCGCCCGGGAATTGTTGATCTGGTTGATGATCACATCATCGCTCACCCCGGACCGCGCCAGCGCCTTGATGTCCGCCAGGCTCGGCGGCGGCGGCAGGGGCGGCGGCGACATCGCTCGCGCCCGGGCATCATTTTCCTGGTCCACACTGTGGCCGATCAACCCGCCGGCGAGCAACCCCGCCGCCCCGCCGATCAACGCCCCCACCCCGGGATTCCGCCGGTCCGCCAGCGCTCCGATCGCCGCCCCGGAAGCCCCGCCCACCAGTGCTCCCGTGCCGGGGCCATCCGGCTGCACGCAACCCGCCAGCAACCCGCTCAAAGCGGTCATCGTCAATATCTTAACGAAGGTCGTTTTCATAAATTTGTCCGTTCATTCAAGTTCGCTTCGGGCGGGACGGTCATCACCGTCCGCCTCATCCACCATTACGGGGGCGGGGGTGGAATCTTGCAGAAAATCAGGGGGTGGCGCTTTGGAGAAAACTTTGGGGATTTGCCTTTGGAGTGTATTAAATAATATTGTAGCCGTTCGGTTAGGGACCACTGGCGAGCGGTCTTTTGGGGTTTGGGCTTCGTTTCGGCTCAGTTACAGGGTTATTCAACCTGCGCCTTCGCCAAAGCCTCGCCCAAACCCAAAAATTCTCGCTCCGAACGGCTACACTATTATTTAAAACGCTCTGGCAGAACCAGAACAGAGGGGGTGCATCCTGACACTGTTCTTGACGTAGCGCCGACTGGCAGTCGGCTGTCTCGCGGATTGGCAATCCGCCGGGCGTGGTAAACATCACGACCATTGGCCTGGCCAGGCGCGGCAGATTACCAATCTGCGCTACCGCCGTTGGCGGCAAGAACAGTATCAAGCTGCATCCGAACAGAGGCAGGGATGGCGGGCTACGCCGTCCCAGTTTCTGAATCCGGGATCGGTCCTGAACGGATTGCCTGACCCAGCGCTTGAAACCGGGACGCCGCCGCGCGGCGTCCCTACCCAGCAGTCAGTCAGTCAGCGGGGGACGATGGCGAAGACCAGTTTACGGATCGCGTGATTGTTGGAATCCGCCACGTAGACATTGCCGGATCCGTCGAGCGCCACGCCGCCGGGATGGTTCAGGCGCGCCGCGCCGCCGATGCCATCCGTGGTGCCGCCCACTCCGGCCAAACCCGCCAGCGTGGTCACGGCGCCGGCCGGAGAAATCTCGCGCACGGTATTGTTGCCCATGTCGGCCACGAAAAGATTGCCCCGGTCATCGACGGCGAGACCCTGCGGGTTCAGAAACCGCGCGTTCGGCCCGGTGCCATCCGCGCTGCCCGCCTGGCCGGGCAATCCGGCCAGCGTGCTCACCACGCCGGCCGGAGTGATTTTCCGGATGCACTCATTCGCGCTGTCCGAGACGTACACGTTGCCGGCGGTGTCCACGGCCACCGCCACGGGACTGTTGAATTGCGCGCCCGCGCCGATGCCATCCATACTGCCCGCCGTTCCCGCCTGACCCGCCAGCGTGCTCACCCGGCCATCCGGCGTGATTTTCCGGATGGTGTGATTGCTCATGTCCGCCACGTAGACGTTGCCGGCCGCGTCCACCGCCACGCCCCACGGATTGCGAAAGCGCGCGTTCATTCCCGCGCCATCCGCATTGCCCGGCCGCCCGGCCACGCCGGCCAGGGTGCTCACCACGCCATCGGCGGTGATTTTGCGAATGGTATTATTCGCCGTGTCGGCCACATAAATTGTGCCCGCGCGATCTGCCGCCAGCCCGAAGGGCGCCCAGAACCGGGCATCGCTGCCCGCGCCGTCCGCGCCGCCGTGACTTTCCGGGATGCCCGCCAGCGGACTCACCACGCCATTGGCGGCGATGCGCCGGATCATGTTGTTCGCCGTGTCCGCCACAAAAAGATCGCCGGCATGATTCGCCGCCAGCGCATTCGGCAGCCGGAACTGCGTCTCGTCCACGGTGCCATCCACATAGCCGCCCACGCCGATCTGCCCCGCCAGCGTGGTCAGACTCCAGACCGGCGGATTCGTCGGCAAGACCGGGGCGGTGGGGATGGGCGACACCGGGTGCGCCGGAGGCGTGGGGATCACGGCCGCATTGGTCGGCAGCGGAACCGCCGCCGGTGTCGGCGCGGGCGCGGGGCCCGAGGCCAATTGCCAGATGAGCGCGATCACCGCCACCAGCGCGGCACCCGCCAGAATCAGCTTGCCGGCCCCGGGTTTCCCGGCGGGTGGCGCGCCCGGGGTGCTTTCAAATCCGCGCGGTCCCACGGCCGGCAGATTTTCCTTCAGCCGCTGGAGATCGTTCAGCACGTCGCGCATGTCCGCATAGCGGTCGCGCAATTCCCGCGCCAGGCAGCCCTCGGCCACCCGCACCAGCCCCGCGTCCGCCCGGGGATTCAGGGCGGTCACCGGTTGGGGCGGACCCGCGATGATCCGGGCCAAAATTTCCTTCGTGCCCCGGCCCTTGTACGGCGGCTGGCCGGTGAGCATCTCGTACAGCACCGCGCCGAACGAATAGATGTCGCACCGCGTGTCCTCCGCCTCGCCCGCCGCCACGGCCGGCGACATGTAAGGTGCCGTGCCTTCCAGGTTGCGGTTCTCCACATCCACGAGCGAGTCGTTGAAGAAAGTCCGCGCCAGTCCGAAATCCGCGAGGCAGGCATGCCCGTCCGGGGCCAGCAAAATGTTCGCCGGCTTGAGGTCGCGGTGGATGATGCCGCTGCGATGCGCGAAGCTCAAGCCGTCCGCCACCTGCGCGGCGATGTCCAGGATGGTTTCCCCGTCCAGCGGCTGGCCCGGGCGGATGCGCCCGGCAAGGCTGCCCTGCTCGAAGTAGGGCATCACGAAATAGGGACCCTCCGGGCGCGTGGAAATCTCGAACACGGTCACCACATTCGCGTGCCGCAGCCGCTTCAGGTGGCCCGCCTCTTTGAGAAAGCGGTGGACCACATTCTGGTTCGTCACCAGGTCCGACCGGATGAGTTTGACCGCCACGTTCTGGCCGGTGAGCCCGTCCCGTGCCAGCAGCACGATGCCCATGCCGCCGCCGCCGAGCACGCGCAGGATCTCGAACCGGTCCAGCAGGGCCAGCAAACCCGGGCGCGGCGGGGGCAGCAGCATTTGCTGCGCGATCAATTCGCCGACCGGACCTTGGAACGCCGAGACCGGCGGCAAAAAATCCGGCGGGTTCGGCGGCGGATCCTGGCTCACGGGGTCCCTCCCTTCGGCCCGGCGCCCAGGCGCGCCACCGCTTGGGTGAGCAATTCCCGCGTGGGCGCATCCAGCCAGGCCTGCGCCAGCGTCCATTGCCAGCCGCGCGCCAGATCCGCCTCCCGCAATTGGGAAATCCGCGTGTCCAGCCGCACCAGCGCCGCCGCGATGCTCGTGTAATACAGCGTCGCCGCGATCTCGCCCGGCAGCCCGCTCTCCGGATGCTCCAGGTTCGCCTTGGCAAAATCCTTCACCAGTTCCAGCAGCTCCAGCGCCGGCGCGGGATGTTGGAACAGGTCGCCAAAACTCTTCAGCACCAAACCTTGCGCCTCGCTCAGGGCCTTGATCCGCGCGGCCGTGCGGACATCCAGCGTCCCCAGATCCACGACGATGGGCGCGGACATCTGGTGGCGAAAAATCGCCGCCAGTTCCTCCGGACGCCAGAGCCCGGCCGGTTCCTCGCCCGACGCCATCAGGCTGGCCAGCTTTTTCGCGCGGCTTTTGAAAACCGCCGAAGAAGAGTCAAATTCCGACATATCTGTTCGCTCACTCATACGCCAAACCGCCGGTCATCTTGCACAAATTGTTTCCCCGGCACTGGTGGTTGGATGTTTCATCCCCGCTCAAAGCCCTTTCGCCCCCAACTTCGCCAGAAAGCCTTCCAGCTCGCGGATCTCCACCGCCGCCGCCACATCCTGCCCCGCATATTCTTTGATCACCTTCCCGAGGTGCGCCTTGAAAATCCGTTTGGCGCTCAACAAAGTGTTCGAGGCGTCCATCGGCGATTTCAGGCCGAATCGGGCGATCAATTCATCATACGGCGGCGGCGGCGCATCCGCAAAGATCGGCTCGAGCAACCGCAGCCGGAACATCTCCCACAGGTGGCCCCGGCGCGGCTGGTCGGGACCGGGGGTTTGGCAATCCGCCTCCATCCGCCGCAGCGTTTCCGCCAGCACGGCCCGCGCCCACGCGAGGTCGAACGCCTCCGCGGACGCTTCCGGCCCCGGGATTTCGTGTTCCAGTTCGTCGAGGGACAACGGCGGGTTTTTCAAGTCCGCGCGGCTCAGCCGGTCCAGCACGAAATGCCGCAGGCTCGTCTTGAGAAAATCCCGGAACCGGCCCCGGTTCTGGTCCGCCTTTTGCAGCCAGCCCGCCTTGAGAAGTTTGTCCTCGGCAAAGTCCTGCAACAGCGTGTCCGCCTGGTCGGCCAGGCCGGGGAAGGTCGCCACCAGAAAGATGCGCAACGGCTGCCAGTACAGCCGGATGAGGCTGTCCAATTGCACCACATCCGCCTGCGCCGCCCGGCCCAGTTCGGCCCAGTCGGTGCGCGGAAAAATCGATTGTTTGGACGGTTCAGGCGTCATGCGGGCCGTGAATCAGGGGGCGGTTTCAAAGCCCGGCCCCGGCCCGGCCGGCCGGCGGGCTTTCAACGGGAACCGTGATGGTTTGCACACTTTCATTGCCACCACGCGACCCTAATCGGCTTTTCCTTCCCGCGCAACGCCTAATCGGCGCCCGCCCGGCGGTTGGAGGTTGAAAATTCCCCCGCCTGTGCCAGATTAAGGCAACCGATGAGCCACACCGTCACCGCCGATTCGCCCATGCGCGATGTTTTGACCGCCTTTCCGGGCGCGCAGCGTTCCCTTTTCCGCGCCTATCACATCGGCGGCTGCAGCAGTTGCGGCTTCGCGCCGGAGGAGACTTTGGCCGGCGTCTGCGCCCGCAATGGCAACCTCAACCCGGCCGAGGTGCTGGCGCACATCGCGTCCAGCCACGAGCAGGATTCCAAGATTCTGGTCGAACCGGCCGAACTGGCCGGCCTGTTGCAAGCCAATCCGGCGTTGCGGCTGGTCGATGTCCGGTCCCGCGAAGAATTTGAAGCCGTCCACATCGCCGGTTCCGTGCTGCTGTCCCAGGACGTCATGCGCGGCATCATGGCCGACGGCTCGAACACCACGCCGCTGGTGCTGATCGATCATCAGGGCAAGACCGCCCTCGACGCCGCCGCCTATTTCATCGGCCACGGCTTGCAGAATGTCCGCTGCCTGCGCGGCGGCATCGATGCCTGGGCGCAGGAAGTGGACCCCGCGCTGCGCCGGTATCGGGTGGGGTAAACAAGCAGGAGTCAGGAGCTGGAAGTTGGAATTTAGCAGTGTGACCGCAACTGCCAGATTCTAACTCCTAACTCCCAGTTCCTAACTTTTCCCCGTTCCCCCCGCCAGCACCCGCTCGATCACTTTTTTCAGCTCCGCTTCGTTGACCGGCTTGGAGACAAAGTCATCCATGCCGCAGGCCAGGCAGAGGTCGCGGTCGGCGACGGTCGCGCTGGCGGTGAGGGCCACGATGGGGGTGGCGGGCAGTGATTGCTCCTGCTCCAGCCGGCGGATCATGCGGGTGGCTTCGTAGCCGTCCAACCCGGGCATCTGGCAATCCATCAGGATGAGCTGCGGCCGTTCCCGCTGCCATGCCGCCACGGCCTCGCGCCCGGTCACCGCGACTTCCACATTCGCGTAGCCGAGTTTCTTGAGCTGGTTGAGGCCGACGAGCAGGTTCACATCGTTGTCCTCCGCGATCAAAATCCGCGCGGACTGGGAGACCCGCGCGTGGCCGGCGGCGGCGGCGGGCTTCCCGGCCGGGTGCGGCAAGGCCGGCGCGGAGGTGGCGAAGGGGAGCTGGAACCAGAAGGTGGAACCCTCGCCGGCCACGCTGCGGACGCCGATGGTGCCGCCCATCAGCTCCACCAGTTTGCGGCTGATGGCCAGCCCCAGGCCGGTGCCGCCGAACCGCCGCGTCGTCGAGGTGTCCGCCTGGGTGAAGGATTGGAACAATTTTTTCTGCGCCGTTTCGGTGAGGCCGATGCCGGTGTCGCGCACGGAAAAGTGCAAGTGCACGGCGCCGGTTTCGCCGGCCGTCAGCCGCACCGTCAGGGCGATCTCGCCGCGGTCGGTGAACTTGATGGCGTTGCCCAGGAGGTTGAGCAGGATCTGGCGCAGCCGCGCGGGGTCGCCGTTCAACTGCGCGGGCACCTGCGGATCGATGGTGCAGTTCAGCGGCAAGCCCTTGGCCAGCGCCCGGGGCACCAGCAGGGCCACCGCGCCGTTCACGGCTTCCGCCGGATTGAAGTTCACTTTCTCGAGCGACATCTTGCCGGCCTCGATCTTGGAAAAATCAAGGATATCATCAATGATGGTGAGCAGCGCATCCGCGCTCTGCTTCACCGTGCCGGCGAATTCCTGCTGCTCCGCCGAGAGCGGGGTGTCCAGCAGCAGGTCGATCATGCCGATGACGCCGTTCATGGGCGTGCGGATCTCGTGGCTCATGTTCGCGAGGAACTCGCTTTTCGCCTGGTTGGCCACGAGCGCCTGCTCGGCCATGCGCTGCGTCCGCTCCTTCGCCACGAGCAGAAGTTCGTTGGCGGAGGTCAGGTCGGAGTTGGTTTTTTCCAACAGGCTGGTCCGTTCGCGAACCATCAGCTCGAGGTCTTCCAAACGCAGTTTGGCCTGCTGGTAGAGCCGCCATTTCTCGGTCAGCGAGATGGCGAGTTGCAGCACTTCGATGTTGTCGAACGGCTTCTTCAGGATGACCAGGCGATCGGTGTAGCCGAATTTTTTCAGCATTTCCTCCCAGGAATAGTCGGAATACGCGGTGCAAATCACCACTTGCAGGTCCGGGTACTTTTCCCAGATTTTCGCGGTGGTCTCCACGCCGTCCCAGCCGGGCGGCATGCGCACATCCACGAACGCCATCGCGTACGGCCGCCGCTGCGCCAGGCTGCGTTCGATGAGCGCGAGCCCTTCCTGGCCCTGGTGCGCGGAATCGATCTGGAACACCGGCAGCGCGATGGCCTGGTCCGCCTCGCCGAAGAGCGCGGCCTCGGCCGCCGCCAGGCTGTCCGGCACGGCGTTGGTCTTGATCAGGATCTTGCGGAAATCGTCATGGATGGCCTGATTGTCGTCGATGACAAGCAGGCGGTGGTTCTGGTTCGGATTGATCGGACGGATGCTCATAAAAGTTCCTCGGGCCGGTGCAACGGCAGTTCCAGGGTGAAAATGGCGCCGCGGCCGGGGCCTTCGCTGAACGCGGTCAGCGTGCCGCCGAGCGCCTTCGCGGCGATCGCGCTGCTGTGCAGGCCGAAGCCGTGGCCTTCCTTGCGCGTGGTGAAGCCGTGGCTGAAGATGCGCGTGAGATTCTCCGGCGGAATGCCGATGCCGTTGTCGATGACCGCGACCTGGACGCGGCCGCCCGCTTCCCGGACGCGCAGGGTGATCTGCTTGTCGATCCGGCCGGTGTCATCGCAGGCGTATTTCGCGTTGCGGATGAGGTTGACCAAAATCTGCAGCACCTTGTGTTTTTCCACCAGCACGGCGGGCACCTCCGCGAAATCGCGCACCACCTTCACATTGTGGCGCTGCGTGGCGTCGGCATTCATCATCAGGGCATCCTCCACCAGTTCGCCCAGCGGCAGGCGTTCGGCCACGCCGGAGGCGCGCGCGTAATTCTGCTGCATCGCCACGATCTCCTTGATGTGCATGACCTTTTCCACCAGCGAATTCGCCTCGGCCAGAATCTCCGCCTGCTCCCGGGCGAGGTGATCGACGAGGCTCGCGAGGTAGGCCGGGACCTGCTTCCCCTTCGGATCCGCGGTGAAGAACGCCGCCAGGTCGCTTTCATGCGCTTTCAGCAGGGCCACGATTTTCGGCAGCGACGCCATCTTCGAGTTCCGCACTTTTTCCGCGATGAGCGAGCTCGACACGTTCACGCTGTTCAACACATTGCCCACGTTGTGCAAGACGCTCGTCGCCACTTCCGCCATGCCCGCCTGGCGCGAGGCCTCCACCAGCTGGCGGTGCGCCTCGTTCAACCTGGCTTCCGCCAGCTTGCGCTGCGTGATGTCAAAATGCACGCCCTGCGAGCCGATGATGCGGCCGTCCGCGCCGTGCACCGGCAGTTTGATGACGTAGGTGTGCAGCGTGGTGCCGTCCGTCTGGAGGCAGGCTTCCTCCTGCTCCACGGACAGGCCGGTGCGCATGATCCGTTCGTGCTCCCCGTCGTAGCGCTCCGCGAATTCGGGCGCATGCAGGTCGAACACCGTCTTGCCCAGGATATCCGCCGCCGGCAGGTTTTCCATGCGGCAGAATTTTGAATTCACATACACGAACCGTCCCGCCGCGTCCTTGCGATACACGCTGATGGGCAATTGCTCCACCAGCGAATGATACAGCTCCTGCGATTCCCGCAGCGCGAGCTCCGCCTTTTTGCGCTCGGCGTTTTCCGCCGTGAGCTCCGCCGTCCGCTCCGCGACCGTGCGCTCGATGCCCGCGTTCACCGCCTCCAGCGACGCCTGCCGTTCCGCCAGGCTCCGCATCTCCGCCAGGCTCCGCGCGATCGAGATGAACAGGAACACATCCTCGAAGATCACCCAGCCCGCATGCTCGATCCACCGCCACGGACTCGCCCCCAGCACCCCGAACACCGATTGCGGCCAGAACGTTCCCCGCAGAAAATGATCCAGCGCCACCACCGCCGTCGCCGTCACCAGCACGTTCCGGTCGCGGTAAAACGCCAGGAAGGCCAGTGACCCGAACACATGGAAATGCGTTTCAATCCGCCCGCCTGTCAGGTGGATCAGCAGTGCCGAGAACAGCATCTGCCCCGCCGCCATCATGTGCCGTGTGAAGGCCGCGCCCGGATGCCGCCGCGCCAGGTACACCGGGAACCCCGTGATCAACCCGCCCAGGAACACCGCCGCCCACACGTGCCAGTGCACATAGCTCGACTTCCCGATCCAGGTCTGCGGCGAGATCCAGACCGCCGCCACGATGCCCGCCAGCCATTGGAAAATCATCAGCCGCGCGAACAGCCGGTCCGCCCACCGGTGAATGTTGTCTTCCGCCGCGCAGAACAAGGTTCCCGCGCGCTCCGCCATTGACATCGCCGCCGCGACCGCCGGGGCCGTCAGGGGCGCCGCGTTCACTGATGAATTGATATTGGAGTCAGCCATGATCGGGTGTTTTGGGCGGGTTGCCGGTCCCGGCGGGTAACGGACATTGATCGTCCTCCAGCGAGCAGCCGAACACCGGCGTGCGCACCGGCGCGCCGGCCGTCGCCGGCCCGGAACCGTTCAGCAATGCCGTGAGCACGCGGCGACCCGGATTGTCCCCCTCATGCCCGCGGGAAATGGTGATGCCGCCTTGAAAAAGCAATTGGCCGCGCGCATCGTACAGCATGGTCTGGCCCGAGGTCTCCGCGTGGAACCGCGCCGCCTCCCGGCCGTCCGCATCCCAGTGGATGGCCAGCCCCGGAATCGCCGCCGCCGCCTGCGGCAGCGCCGCGTTCGTCCAGTCCGCGCCTGCGCCCGCCGGCCGCAGGAACCACACCTGCGCCTGCACCCGGCCCTGGCAATCCGCCAGCAGCCGCGCCAGCTCACCCAGCGTCGCCCGCGTACACGGGCAGCGCGGATGCGCGAACAGCAGCAGCGTCGGCTGCCGGGCATCCGGGGCAATCGCGCTTCCCGCCGGCCAGACCGGCGGCACCGCGCCCGCTTCGCCCGGGGTGTTGGAATAATGCAGAATCCAGGCCATCGCGACCGCGATTACCGCCAGCCACAGTCCGGCCAGGAGCCGCAGGTGCAGGGGAACGTCCCGCCGCGCCGGCGCCGGGGAGGCGCCGGGGACAGTCGCGCTGGGATGGCCGGCCGGTGACATGGTGAAAATGTTCATGGCATCCCCCCGAAGCCCATCGCCGAACCAGTCCGTCCGCCTGTGAAAATTCCGTTCTGAAAACGGGCCCGCTGGATACACCAACGGAAAAATACCCCCAACCACCGCAGAGTCAACGGTGTTTATGCTCTGGATAAGCAAACCAGCGATGTCGGCGGGGGATAATTAACCGCAAAGAACGCAAGGAACACAGAGAAGGGGGACTTTCAGCCACCGCCTCCCCCGGAGCGCGCCCGTCCTCGGGCGCAGCAACATCGTACACCCGGGTGGTACCGGACTCATCCAGCGCATCTGGCCGGGTGTAGCGTCGAGCCTGTGGCCCGGCCCGCCAGGAGCCATAAAATTGGTCAGCTGATCACGCTGTGTTGACTGCCCATCGCCAAACGCGCGTCTGCTGCCCCGAAAAAACGGCTGGCCTAGGCCGGGCAAAAGGACTAAACCTGAATCAAGCACGCAAAGCGCGAAATTAAAAAATCCGCGCCTTTGCCAATCATATGAAATATCACAGCAAGCCAACGCTCGTCATGTGCTTATTGGCCGGGCTCACCCTGCGTGTGCTGGCGCAAGATACCAACGCGGCTTCCCCCGGAGCTTTTATTCTCCAGCCAGCCAATCCGCCCGGAGTTTATCAAAGCACTGAGGCCATCCGGGCCGCCGATGATCGGACGCGTGAAGCTGCTGCCAAAGCCGGGGAATGCCAGCCGGCGGAGCAAGACCCGGCGGGGCATTGGGGGGTGGTCACCAAGGGATTTCAACTGGCAGTCCGTTCCACCAACAGCATCTTTGTAAAAGACCACCCCATGCCCGTTGCGGCCATTTTGAGGAATACTACCACCAATACGCTGTCAGCATCGGATGTTTCCAAAGAGTTCGGAGCCATCTTTGATGTTCGAGATGCTTCCGGAAATGCTGTGAATCATCGCATGACCTTCTGTTTGGGTGGATCTTGGTATGGATTCAAAGACATCTTGCCCAGGCATCAGGTGGAATATGATTATGACCTGGCGACGCAGTACGCCTTGGAGCCGGGCACATATACCGTACGGGCCAGTTCATCCATCAAAGGAACGCCCGGATTTGCCACGGTTTACTCGGGTGTTTGGGAAATTAAAGTGGTCAATCCGTAAAGGGGCGGTTCTTTGATCCTGACCCGATTCGGATTTGCGGGATGGCCGGTTTCCCGGCTCCCGACGAGGGAAAGCCTCCCGCAGAGGCGCAGAGAGCAAATAAAACGAGGATGGAGAAAGGAGGGTGGCGGATGGAAAAATCGGGGAGGGGGTGGTTGGCCGGGGGCCGGGAGAATGGACCGGAAAGCGGCGCTGGCTGGCGCCAGCTTTTGGACTGCGGGGGCAGAGCGGAGCGGCGACCCCGCTTTGGAAGGTGATGCCGCTGGCTGCGCGCGTGGAAAAGCGCCGTCGCCGTTCCGCTTTGCCGGCGCAGTCCATGACACTGCAACCACGCCTGGCCGATTTTGAAGACTCGCCTTAGTCTCGCCGACGGATCCTCACTCCGGGAGCCGGTCTGATTTGGAAGCACCCGGGTTTACGATGTTGCTGCGCCCGAGGACGGGCGCGCTCCGGGGACAAATATTTTCCTCGGTGAAGCCGGGCTATCCTTGCCGCTTACGCCGGCCACTGCCGCCGGCCAATCATTTCGGTGCGGCCGCCAGGGCGCTTTTCAGCGCGGAGAGCAGCGGGTTCCGTTGCGCTGCCGGCAGGTTGGGGGAGTAATCCTGCGCCAGTTCCCAGATCATGAGGCCGCCCAACCGATGCGTGCGGGTGTAAGCCACTTTGTTGGTGCAGGACCGGGGGTCTTCGTAGGAGATGAACAGGCTGTTGGTCCGGACCGCGTTGGTGATGCTCAGGTAGGGAACTTGCGCGGCGGCATCCCAGCGATAGGCACTGTCCCGATAATAGCGGGCGAGGATCTGCGGGTAGGTGGCATCGGTCATCACGGGGGGATTGGTCGCCGGCCAGGGTTCGCGGGGACCGGTCACGCCCGGGCCGCCCGTCCACACCATGCCGTAGAAGGCGAGCCCGAGGCCGAGCCGGTCCCGGGCGATCTGCGCCGCGAGACAGCCGGTCACGCCCTGGTCGGCGGCCGGCACGGGGCGGCCGTTGTGGAACACGGTGCCGCCGGAGTAGAGGGGCGCATTGAACCACGTGATCCAGCCCCGATGCGGGCCGGAGGTGTGATACGACATCAGGTTGATCTGGTCGAAGTTCGTCTGCAGCGCCGCGAACAGTTGGAATGTCACGGGAGATTTCGGCCAGGGATTGATGGCCGTGGTGAGCAGTTTGTGTCCGGAAAAACCATCGAGGGCGGCGCGCAGGCGGAGGACGAGGTTGGTGTAGGCCGCGTTGTCGGCCGGGAGCAGCGGCTCCCAATCGAGGTCCACGCCGTCATAATTCCAGGCGGCCACGAAGTTGGTCAGGTTGCGGACGAACGCGGGCAGATTCGTGCCGGCGGTGGCGGCTGCGAAGTGCGCCCCGCTGTCCGCCCCGCCGACGCAGATGAGCGCCTGGCGATGGGCCGCATGGACGGTGGCGACGAGATTGGTGATGCGCGCTTCGGTCAGGCCCTGGCGGCGGGTGTCGAGGGAGCCGTCGTCCCCGGGGATGATCGAGAAATGGATGACGTGGGTGAGGACCGTGAGGTCCAGGGCGCCGGGCGGCATGAAGTCCTGTTTCATGGCGCGGTAATAACCGGTCACCCACAGGTCGTCCGCCGCGCGCGCCGGCGTCGCGAAACCGAGGAGCGGGATCAACGCCAGTCCGGCCAGGCATTTCATGGAGGTGAACATTTTCATTTTGAATTTCGGTTGAATGATTTGCGGGCGATGCCGTTGCCGTCCCTTTTTTGCAGAATAGGCCAAAGCGGAATCGGCTGCATGCTTTTTCGGCGGGGAAGCATCACGCAGAGTCGCAGAGACGTACAGGATGCACAGGATAAACAGGATGCAAGAACGGTCACCCTGTAGCGGCGGTCTGTGGCATGGTGCCAAGACATCGCGAGTCGCCCACGGCGGATTCGGAGCCTCGACATCCGAATCCAACACCGGGCAATCCAAGCGAGCGGCGCACTCGTGACAGCGGAAAGGCAACACCATTCCAACGTAAAATGCGTAGGCATCAATGCCGCCGGCAACTTTTGGCAATTCGTCTGCCGTGGAGCAAATTCAGGGCTTGGTCGGGTTTTTTGTCATTTTTATTTTCACCAGGGCATTTTCAACCCGTGATGAATTCGACTGATAGGTTACGGTTGGAATGAATGTTGTCACATTTTCATAGCCGGTTGCCCCAAAGCAGACCCGGACAGGTTGAGTGCCGATGAAGCAAATGAAATGCCGGCTGCCCTCGGCAAAATGCGCATATTGTTTAGGGGTATCAGGCAGGTTGTCTTTTACAGTCGGGTCATAAGTACGGGGGTCTTCATAATAGTTTATTTCAACCGGCAGGCCGGTGTCGGAATCCACGGTCTGGAGATACATGACTCCCAGCTTTTCTTCGGGGGGGTCAAACGCAGTCACATGAAAATCGAACGAAAGCACGCTGGCGGCCAGAGCGCCTAAAAGGAAATAAAGCAAACGATTTGAAAAAGGTGTTTTCATGTTGGTTGTCGCTCGGCGCAGCCTGTTGCACATCAGTCACAGGCATCGATACCCGCGCCGCCGGCGGATGACTCCCGGGCCGGGTCAGGCCGCCGGCTTCTCATATGACTTGGCATTTTGATCATCGGCCACTTTTTTGAGGGCATTTGACAAAGCATAAACCGTTGAGAGAAACCACCAGATAAACGCAAACAGGAACCAGGAGAGCACCATGGTCAATCTGACCAAAGCCCGGTTGTAGTCCTGCAAATAGCGAAGCACTTGTTTTGCCGTTTGGATTTCCTCGGTTGATTGCGGATAGCCGAAGGTGCTGAGAACCGGCGTGCAGGGCAGCAGGAACCACAGCATGAGCAGAAATGCGCCCGTGATCAGCGCGCCGAATTTAAGCCGGGCAATCGCCTTGTGCAGTTCGGTGGGTTCGCGGCCGGAGCGGGAGCGAACAATCACTGAGGCAATCACGACGACCGCCATCGCCGGGGCGAGACAATAATAGAAATGTGTGTCATCCATGATCAGATAAATCGGTGCGGTGGCGGCAGCCTATCGCAAGGAGAGGGCAAACACAACCATCCAACGGCCCGACAATTTTTTGTGAACGGGTATCCTCCATCCTCGCCTTTGCCTCCCCTGGTGGCCCTGACGCAGTCAGTTTGGAAGCACCCGGGTGTACGATGTTGCTGCGCCCGAGGACGGGCGCGCTCCGGGGACAAATATTTCCGTTGGTGAAGCCGGGCTATCCTGCCGCGTACGCCCCCGGGATCAAAACCGGAAAGGCAATGTTAGTGTGATGGCTCGCCCTCACCCCGGCCCGCTCCCCCGGGGAGCCAAAATTGGCCAGCTGACCACGCAGTATCGACTGCCCATCGCCAAACGCCCGTCTGCTGCTCCCCAAAATGGCTGGCCTAGGCCGGGCGAAAAAGCAAAGCCGAAACCAATTGTGAAAAGAGTCAAAAAGGTGATCCGCCTAAACGCTAATATGGCCAATCTGGTACGGGGGCGGAAAAACATTATGCGCTAAACATATTTTTGCTGTACCGCAAAACGACGGCCTTCTTCAGTTAGCGACAAAACATAAGCTGACCCTATTTCTCTGCGAACCGAGTCACCTAGTAAAAGCTTTAATTTTTTTGCTTCATCGATGTAATAATCCACTCTAACTTTGGCATCTTTAAATTGGTCATTGAAATTCCGATAGATTATTAGCCTTTCCATTTGGCCATTGTTTTTTGCGATCATTTCAATCAGTTTCAAGGTGCCAATTTCCATGGCTGATAGTTGTTCGTTGGGATTTGCGTTTTTGCCTTCTATTGACTTAGTTTCCAACTCTGCATTTGACAATTTTAGTGTTTGGCTATCAATTGATTTTTTTTCTTCAGTCGCCTGTTGATTGCTTATCAGCATTTCACTCAATTGTTTTTTAATCACGTTGTTCTCATCGGTTAGGCGATTGATTGTTTCTTTATAATTGGTTTCAGATTTAATTAATTCGAGACGGATTGCCAGTGATTCGTCCTTGGTCAATAATGTTGCACCTTCAATCTCGTCTCTAAGAGCTTTCAGTTCACGCTGTCTCCTCAGCCAGTATCCGTAAAACACCTTTGAAATCACTGGATATAACAATATGAAGGCGACCGAAGTTGTGGCCGGCAAAAGAAGGCAATGGACCCAAATGTCAAACTTTGACAAAAAAATATTGTTGTCAATGAAGTCAAATTTTTCGTCATAGTTTTTGCTGGAAAAAAGGACCACCAAAAATCTGTAGTTCCAGCATGCCCAAGAAATGAAAAACGACCCAAACAATGGACTGTTTAGTCGCTCATAAATTTGCAGCCGAATGGAATCCATCAAATCTTTCATACGCAACTACATGGTTATGAGAATTGTAGATATTCTCAATAGACATACAAGTACTGGGAGAGAGCGAGGCTGTCACGGTTATTTTATGTGAAGGGATGTTTCCTTTTATTTCCCCTCTCTGTGTTCCTTGCGTACTTTGCGGTTAGGTCGGGCTTTCAGCCCTTGGCAGGTTTGCCGTGGCCGAACCCAGGGCGTTGCCCTGGGCTGGCGTTAGGCCGGGCCTTTGGCCCTTTCAATCCCCGTTTCCGCCCCAGCCATCCTGTTTATCCTGTCCATCCTGTCTGCCTCCCCTCCGTCTCTGCGTCTCTGCGCCTCTGCGTGAAATAAATTTTTCCGTCTGCGAAGCCGGAACACCCTTCCGCCGTGGTTTTTCAGGACCGGCTTCCGCCGGAACCGGTGTCGTCTCAAAATACACAAGTCATTCCAAAACAGTGAAATGCAAAAACCGCATCGTGCGGTTTTTGAACGGGGTTGCGCTTTTTTCCGACCCGTTCCGGGTCCGTCCAAACGGGGTCACCGTGACCTCACGCCTTTTCCGCGCCTGTGCCAGAATCTTTCCCGGTTGATGAAAAAACAAACTGAAATATGAATATGAAAAATGTTACATCGTTGCATCGTTGCATGGTTACAGCGGGGCTGGCGCTTCTGCTGGGTGCCTTTGACTGCTCCGCCCAAAGCGGCCCGACCGCCGTCAGCACGAATGCCAGTGGCGGGCTCACCACGGTCACGTTCTTCGCCTCGGCGGAGAATTATCTCACCACGTTCAATCCGGCTTACACCTGGACGAACGTCACGCTCGAGGCGGCCACGGGCTACAAGCAGGTGACCGGCACCGGCGCCGCCAGCGTGCTGGATGTCCAGTATGACCTCGGCCGCTGGAATCTCGGCACGGCCTGCCAGTTCAGCGGCGTCGGCAGTCCGGTGAACGCCGTGCAGGCGCAGGGCGGCTATGCGCTGATCCGGCATCTCGATGCCAAGGTGGATTTCGATCTCCGCGCCGGCTACGACTGGACCGCGCACACCGGCGTGATCGAGCCCGCCGTTTTTCTCGGCAAAAAACTCACCGCGAACACTTATCTGAAAACCGGGATCTCCCTGCCCGTGTATTTCCGGGGTTCCCTCAACCGCAATCCGTCGTTCTTCCTCGAAACCGGGTTTACTTACTGAACCTTCTTGAGCCACAGATGGACACAGATGAAACACAAATATAAAAAGCGGATAAACGCAGAGACGCGGAGACGCGCAAAGAGACGCGGAGAAAATGAAACCGGACTAAAAACCGGCCGGCTTGCCGTCCCCTCGGCGTTTAATTCCCAACCTGGGTTTCATCGGTGTCCAGCTGTGGCTAATCATAAAATGAACTTCAATCTCTCCCTGGCCCGCAATTTTGCGGCGGAATCCGCGCTGGCCTATGAGCCGCACGCGGGTGCCGCCGCCGTGGCTGTCGCCGATGCCGGCACGGATACCCGCGCGGTGCTCACCTGGTTCCACGATTGCACGGTGCTCGCGTTTCGCGGCACGGTGGATCTCGAGAACTGGCTGCTCAACCTTGATGCCCGCCAGAAACCGCTCGCCGGCGGGATCAAAGTCCACGCCGGTTTTCTCACCGCTGCCGATGCCCTGCGGCCGCGCCTGCTCGCCGAGCTCCTGCCGGCGGGCCGCAGCAAGGCGTCCTTAAAACCCATCTACGTCACGGGCCATTCGCTGGGCGGGGCGCTGGCCTCGCTCATCGCCTTCATGCTCGCGCGGGAGGGCTTTCCCATCGCCGGGGTTTACACTTACGCTTCGCCGCGCGTGGGCAATCACGCGTGGCAGACCGCGTATCAGGCGGCGCTCGGCGACAAAACGTTCCGCGTGGTGGCTTCCGGCGATCTCGTTCCGCTGTTGCCGGGTCTGCTCGCCGGTTACCGGCACGTGGGGCAGGAAGTGTATCTGACGGATCAGATTCTTCTGAATCCCTCGCGGCTCATCGAGATCGCCGCCGACTCCGCGCGCACTTTTTTCGCGCTGGAACGGCTGGATTACAAATTCATCCTCCAATTCCATTCCCTGGAGGCGAACTACCTGAAACTCCTCAACCGCCGGAACAACTACTGACCGTTTTTTAGCCACAGATGGACACCGATGAAACACAGATGGGGCTTGGTCAAAAGTCCAAAGTCCAAGGTCCAAAGTCGGGCTGGCGCATTGAGCGGGGCACTTGTGGATGGCGGGGCCATGGCAAAGCGGCAGCTTTGCCCCACCGGCCGTGTGGGTTCGCCCATCTGGGTTTCATCGGTGTTCATCGGTGGCTGAAATAATTTAAAACCTATGCTCGCCCAAGCCGATCTGGCCGCCATTCCGGCGGCCTTGCTGAAGGACCTCGTGCTCGCCGGGGTGGCCAGTGCCATTGTGCTCGCGTTTGTCGCGAGCGCGCTGTTCGCCGGGCTGCAATATTTTCAGGACCGCCGCCGGGCCGTCCGCGAAGATGCCCGGGATCGCTCCGGCCCGGCGGCGGGTCCCCGGCCCGTTCCCGGCGCCACGTTGCGCGACCTCGGCGAGAAACACGCCGAGCACGGTCGCCGCCTGGATCTGCACGACCGTCAGATCGACAGCCTCTGGACCACCCTGCGCGTGGAGAACACGACCATCCGCAAGGAGATGACGGACAAATTCGATGCCATCTCCCGCGCGCTCGGCCGGATCGAAGGCCGGCTCAATGGGGACAAGCCGGAAAACTAACCACCCGGATTTTTGGCCACCGATGAACACAAATGAAACACAGATGGGGCGAACCCGCACACGGGTGGGGCAAAGCTGCCGCTTTGGCATGGCCCCGCCATCCATAAGTGCCCCGCGCAATGCGCCAGCCTGACATTGGATTTTGGACCAAACCCCATCCGTTGCTAAAAAACCGCATTATGAAAAAGAAAACCAAACCGCACCGAGCCACCCGGGTGCCGAAAGGCAAAAACCGGACCTCGCTCGGCAAAATCGCCTGCCTCCCCGGCAGCATCCGCGAGGAAGTCTGCCGCCGGATGTTTGACACCCATCCCCCGGGGGCCATGCTCGAGTGGCTCAATTCCCTGCCTGCCGTCCAGGCGGTCATTGAGGCCCGCTTTTCCGGCATTCCCATCTCACACGGCAATCTTCAGTGCTGGCGGCACCAAGGCTACCAAGCCTGGCTCAAACGCCACGACCTGGCCGCCCGTTCCGAGCAACTCGCCCAGGTCGCCGCCAACATCACCCGCAACTCCGGCATTACCCTCGCCGCCAGCGCCGCCCAGCTCACCGCCGGCAAACTCCTCGAACTCCTTGAAGAATTCGATCACGCCGCCCATCCGCCCGCCGCCTCGGCCTCCTCCTCCCCGCCGGTCCCGGATACCAAAGCCTTGCTCGATATCGCCCGCGCCCTGGCCGCCCTCCGCAACGCCGAGCAGAAAGACGCACAACTCGCCGCCGGCCGCCAGCGCATCGTCCAGCTGGACCGCCAGATCGTCCTCGCCCGCCAGAAATTCGAGTATGAGACCGTCGAGCGCCTTCTCAGCCTCCTGAATGACGACCGCATCCGCGCGATCGGCACCGGCGACTTCGATAACACCGCGAAGATCGAAGCCCTCGGCCAACTCATGTTCGGCCCCGACTGGCGCGGCGGCGCGGGCAATGGCAACGAGGGGGAAGGACGGAATGCAGAGCCATGAATGATTTCCTGCAGATGGCTGTGAGAAAATCGCGCCAGCGTCCTGGAGTGCGGCAGTCCTCTGCCGCTGTCGCCAGCCCTCACCGCCCCCGGACTGACGGCCGCCGCCCTCTGCAAACTGGCGCCTCCGACGGAGCGCGAGTTGTCCCAACTCGCAGTGCTTCGCCAGACCGATCGCCTCCGCGTTCACCAGTGCTCCAGTCTCCCTCGGCTTCTCCGCCCAGGGCTGGCGGGGGGCCGGGCGGACTGGTTTGCAAGCGCCGGATTTTGCCATTTTGTTCATGTCCGTGGCTGACCACAGCGGCAGAGGACTGCCGCACTCCACGACGCTGGCGCGCGGTTTGGAGGCCATCCTCCATCCTCGTTTTGATCCGCCTTTCGCCTCGTGCCTGAAAATCATGATCGCCCGCTACCTTCCCCGTGCCGGCCAGCGCGCTTTCGCCCGCGACCTGGAGCGTCACCGCGTCTGCGCCTTCCTCACCCGTCGCCAATACGGCAAAACCACCAATGCCGCCCGCATCGCCCTCCAAAAAATGATGCAGCAGCCCGGCCACACCGTCATCTTCGGCTCCGTCAAACTCGACCTTGGCCGGGAAATCGTCCGGAAGGAAAGCGAAGCGATGGGCCGGCTCTATCACGAACTCGCCGCCACCGCCCGGGCCGACCAGCTCAAGCTCACCCTCGTCGACGCCCGCTCCGGCCTCGCCCTGCGCCCGCCCGGCGATAACCGCCGCCTGTCCGCCTCCGGCTTCACCCAGCGCCGGGAACAGTTGATTATTGATTACCTCAAACAAAACGCCGGCGCCCAGCATCCCCAGGCCATCACCGCCGATGACCTGGCCGAACTGTATGAAGCCCAGCGCCTGGAATTCCGGCTCCACTTCTCGAAGCTCCTTTACAGCCGCACGAAGGTGGTCGCGCTGACGCCCGCCGCCGTGGGCGAGACGGGCGACCTCATCACCGATGAAGTCGGCCGGGCCAAAAATTTTCGCGAGATCTGCGAAGCCGTCAAACCCATCATCGGCAGCAACCCGGATTTCCGCTGGCTGCTCACCACCACGCCGCCGCCGGATGATTCGCATTATTCCTTCGATCTGCTCGCCCCGCCCGCCGGCTGGGATCCGCCGCCGTGCGCCGCCGGGAATACTTACACCAGCGAGTCCGGCATTTTCGTCCGCCGCATCACCGCCTACGATGCCGAACTCGATGGCGTTCATCTCTACGATGACGACACGGGCGCGATCATCACGCCCGCCGAATCCCGCCGGCGCGAGGCCGACAAGGATGCGTGGGACCGCAACTACGCGGTGAAATTCGTGCTCGGCGGGACCGCGGCCGTTCCCCTGCTCGTGCTCGAGAACGCACAGCAACGCGGGCGCACCGCCCAGCCCTGCGAATTCTTTCCCATCGAAACGGAAACCGATCTCGCCCGCGCGCTCGACTGGCTGCGCGCCCGGCTCACGGATGGCCCGGTCGGCCTCGGCTGGGACCTCGCCACCACCGAACGCCAGACGAGCAATCCCAGCGCGTTCGCCGTGGTCGAGCAGTTGGGCGAAGAATTCGCGGCCCGCGCCGTCTTCACCTGGAAAACGGCCGACCCCGCCCGCGCGCTCGAACGCGTCCGCCAGATTTTGCACACCATCAACGCCCGGCCCGCCGGCGGCCGGGCGCGTCGCCTGTGCCTGGATGCCACGAACGAACGCTATTTCTCCAGCGACGTGCGCCGCGCCCTCCGCGGCGAGGTGCCGGTGGAACTGGTCGTGGCCTCGGAGAGCGTCGAGCGGCCCGGGCAACCGAACATCACCGTGAAACAGCAGCTTGGCGAACGCCTCGTGGCCGCGCTGGAAGACAACCGTATCGCGCTGCCCGGCGCGCGGTATCTCCACGAGGATTTCCGCCTCGTGAAAAAGGAGCGCGGCCAGTTCGTTTGCGAACCGGACGGGCAGGGTCGCCACGGCGACACCTTTGACGCCGTGAAGCTCGCCCTCAAAGCGCTCGCCAGCGGCGCGAACCGCACGGTCGTCCTGGGCGGGCAACCCCCGCAAAATAACTTTTAGCCACGGATTGAACCCGGATGAAACACGGATTTAAAAAAGGGAAAAGCGCAGAGACGCAGAGGAGCGCAGAGAGACGCAGAGATGATGAAGTCGGACAAACAACCGGCGGTCATGCCGTTCCTCTGCGTTTCTCCGCGGCTCTCTGCGTCTCTGCGTTTAATTCCCCACCCGTGTTGATTCCGGGTCCGATCCGTGGCTGAAAAACAACCCTCACGCAAACCATGAAATCATTCCAATTAAAACTCTTCGGCCTTCCCATCGTCACCGTCGGCAGCCTGCCCGATCCCAACCCCGTGCCCATGCGGCAGACCAAATTTTTGTCGCCGCGCTATGAGCCCTCCAACATCACCGAAGGCACGCGGCTCGAGGAGGTCCAGTCCGCCCTCCGCGAAGCCGAGGCCGGCAACACTTGCAATCTCTTCCGCTTTTACCGCGACGTGCTGCTGAGCGACGACCACATCCAGGCGGAGTTCAACACCCGCAAATTCGCCGTGCTCGCCCAGCCGATGGCCGTGATGCCGCGCGACAAGGACAACGCCGATGACGTTGCGCTGGCCAGGGCTTTCCGGCGCGCCGTGGATGATTGCGAGAACTGGGATGCGGCGATGGGCGCGCTGCTGGATTCGCATTGCGGCTGGCCGGTGGCGATTCTCGAACGCCTCTACGCGCCCGGCGGCGAACCCGGCCCGGGCGAGCCGCGCCTGCAATACACGCTGAAGAAATTCGTGCCGGTGAACCATCAGCTGGAGTGCTATCAATGGGCGTACCTCATGGGCGGCACCGGCCTCGGCACCGCGAGCGCCATCCAGCTCGCGAATCTCTATGGCAGCGGGCGCACCCCTGGTAGCGGTGGCGCCCCCGCCACCGAGGGTGTCCGCGGCGCCCTCGCCGCGGGAAAAGTCGCCAGCCCCGGCGACGTCTACACGATCGATCTTCAGCGCTGGGAACCGCTGTTGAAATTGTGGCCGATCGACGAGGCCGGGCGCATTGTGTACGACGTCACGCGCGCGAGTTATCTTGATCCAGCAAGGCACATTGTTCATCGCGGCCATTTGCTGGACCTGCGCGACAATTGGGGCGGACCGCTCCGCGCGATTCTCACCTGGTGGCTGCTGCGCAACCTCGGGCGCGAATGGTTCGCCCAGGGGATGGAACGCTACGGCGCGCCTTTCGCGGTCGGTTACACGGATGCGAACGATCCGGCGGCGATTGCGTTGCTCGAAAAGGCGTTCACTGTTTCGCGCAAGATCGGCGGCCTCGTGCTCGGCGAGGAAAGCCGCGTGGAACTGCAGCAGGCCATGGTGCAAGGCATGGCCGAGGGGTACGGCGCTTTTCATGATCGTTGCAACGACGCGATCTCCAAACACATCACCGGCCTCGACCGCGCCGCCAAGGCGAAGGGTCTCAACGCCGGCGACAACCAAATGCACCAGACCGTGCGCGAGGATTACCGCGTCTTCGACCAAAAGCTGCTGGCCGCGACGGTGATCCGCCAGATCGTGACCCCGTTCCGCGAATTGAACGGCTTGCGCGGTCAGATCAAGATCACCTGGGGCGGCCTGAGCGATACCGATGCCAAGACCTTCGCCGACCTCCTCGTCTCCATGACCCAGGCGGGCTTCCAGCCCACCGACGATGCCATTGCGACCGTGAACGAGCGCACCGGCTTGGCGTGGCAGCGCGCGCCGGTGCCGGTGCCGCTGCCGCCGCCGATGGCGGAATTGAAAAACGAAGAATAGTATGTTCGATCTGTTGGAAATCGGGACCGGCCGCCGCGGGAAACCGGCGCGGGTAGATAACATGAGAACTGGCAGTTGAGCTCCGGAAGGTGCTACAACTGCCAGCGTATGAATACTAACAACATTGAAACTACCGTAAAAACAACGAACGCCAAGCCCATTTGCAAACTGG
>Ga0316222_1000912_pt1 | contig 40446 bp, 31 predicted proteins | sample TBH18011metaG_FD_206008 | JGI IMG/M metagenome (GOLD analysis project Ga0316222, IMG submission 206008) | Freshwater microbial communities from Trout Bog Lake, Wisconsin, USA - TBH18011 | ecosystem: Environmental > Aquatic > Freshwater > Lake > Hypolimnion/Profundal zone | place: USA: Wisconsin... | reverse complement strand
CGGCGGCGCCTTCCAGGAAGGCGCCGAACGAAAAGCCGATCATCAGCATCTGCAGCCGCTGGTCGGCGGTGATCGCCACCACCGAGGAGCGGATGATCTCGAACTGGCCGGTCTTGACCGTGACCTTGTAGAGGAACACCGCGGCGATGATGATCCAGGCGATGGGCCACAGCCCGAACAGGAAGCCCTGGACCACCGACATCACCGCCGTTGTCACCGGCATGTGATAGAACATCACCGCCACCAGCAGGGCCAGCAGCACCGTGATGGTGCCGGCCACATGGCCTTTCATGCGGAACACCGCCAGGGCGGCGAAAAAGAAGATGATGGGGATGGCGGCGATCAGCGACGACAGCCACAGATTCCCGAGCGGATCATAGAGTTGCGACCAGGCTTGCATGTCTTCGGTTCCTCCCTTAGGTCCCGGCATGATCTCCGCCAGGCCTTTGTTATTTATCGGCAACAATGCCTGCCGTTATAGTTCGGCATTACATGGTGAAACGCGCGCCAATTATAATACTTATGGGCGTTTCAGGCCAGTCAATTTCCCTCCATGGGCAGGCGGGGCAATTTCCCGCCGAAGGCGGCGGTGATATCGGCGGCGCCCCGGTTGACGATCCCGCCCAGCTCCGCCAGCCGGCTGTTGCTCACCCGCGCCTTGGGCGCCGACAGCGACACCGCCGCCACCGGCTGGCCGACCTCGTCGAAAACGGCGGCGGCGACGCAGCGCAGGCCGATGGAGTGTTCCTCGTCGTCGGTGGCATAGCCTTGGACGCGAACGGTCTTCAAGTCCTCGAACAGACGCTCGGCCGAGGTGATGGTGTTGTCGGTCAGCCGGGGCAGGCCGCGCCATTCCACCAGCTTGCGCACCTCCGGGGTGGGCATTTCCGCCAGCAGCACCTTGCCCAGCGCCGAGCAGTACATCCCCACCCGCGATCCCGGCTTGGCCATGGCCCGCATCATCTCGCGGCTTTCCACCTGAGCCATGTAGACGATCTCGCCCTGGTCGGCGATGGCGAGGTTGGCGGTCTCGCCGCTGGCCTCCATCATCCGATACAGTACCGGCCGGGCGATGGCGGTGATCTCGCGCGAGCGCAGGAAGGCGATGCCGACGATGAAGGCCTGGACGCCGATCTGCCAGGCGCCGCGCTCGGGGGCGAAACGGACATAGCCCGCCACCTGAAGGGTGGTCAGCAGGCGATGGACGGTGGAGACCGGCAAGGCGGTCCGGGCCGCGATCTCGGACAGGGTCAGGCCGCGATCCTCCGCCGCCAGGGTATCGAGCAGGCCGAGGGCGCGGGTCAGCGACTGGACGATGCCGGGTTCGGCGGTGGGTTTGGTCATGGCAAGGCCTCCGCCAGCAGTTCGATCCAGTGCATGACCGCCAGTCCGGTGCCGCCCCGCAGGTGCAACTGGCAGCCGATATTGGCGGTGACGATCACCTCCGGCCCCGACGCGGTCAGCGAGTCGAGCTTGCGCCGCCGCAGCTTCCGGCCCAGATCCGCCTCCAGGATGGAATTGGCGCCGCCCGAGCCGCAGCACAAGTGCTTGTCGGCCACGGCGCCGACCGCGAATCCCAGCCGGCCCAGGATGGTTTCCACCAGGTCGGGCAGGTGGAGGGCATGCTGCTGCGAGCACGGCACATGGACCGCGACCTTGCGGCCACCGCCATCGAGGCCCAGGCTGGACAGATCCTCGGCCAGCAGGATTTCGCCGAGGTCGCGGGCCAGGGCGGAAATCCGCCCGGCCTTGGCGGCGTAGATGGGGTCGCCGGCCAGAACTTCGGCATAGTCGTGGATGAAGGAGCCGCAGCCCGAGGCGGTGGGAACGATGGCCTCGGCACCGGCCTCCACCAGCGGCCACCAGGCGTCGATATTGCGCCGCGCCTGGTCCAGCCCTTCGGCGGCATCGCCCATGTGATAGCTCAGCGCCCCGCAGCATCCGGCGGCGGGGGCGGTGACCAGACGGATCCCCAGCCGATCCAGCACCCGTGCCGCCGCCGGGTTGGTGGTGGGGGCGGCCGCCTTCTGGACGCAACCGGCCAGGGCGACCACCACGCGGGAATGGTTGGATTGGGGCCAGGCGGGAACCGGCCGCCGTTGGCCGAGGGTCCGGACCAGCGCCGCCGGCAGCACCGGCCGCATCATCCGGCCCAGGGCCAGCAGCGCCGCCAGCATGCCGCTATTGCCCAGCGCCTTGCGCACGCCCCAGCGGCGCAGCCGGTCCGGCGGCGATCGGGGCAACTCGGTCTCGACCACCGAGCGGGCGATGTCGATCAGCCTGCCGTAGCGCACCCCGGAGGGGCAGGTGGTCTCGCAGCTGCGGCAGGCGAGGCAGCGGTCGAGGTGACGCCGGGTCCGTTCGGTGATGGCGGTGCCTTCCAGCATCTCCTTGATCAGGTAGATGCGTCCGCGTGGTCCGTCGCGTTCATCGCGCAACTCCACATAGGTGGGGCAGGTGGCGGTGCAGAAGCCGCAATGGACACAGGCGCCGATGATGGCCTTGGCGTCGGCGGCCCAGGGCTGATCGTGAAAGCGGGGGACGATGTCGCTGTGCATGATCACATCCAGCCGTAGAGGCCGCCGGGATTGAAGATCCCCGCCGGGTCGAAGGCGGCCTTGAGGCGCCGGTGGAGATCGGCCAGTGGCGGTGGCGGCGGCGACCGCACCTCGCCGGTCCGATCACCGCCACGGAACAGGGTGGCATGCCCCCCCGCCTTGGCCGCCGCCTCGGTCAGGGCGGCCAGATCGCCGTCGCGCAACCACCGCTGCGCCCCGCCCCATTCGATCAGGGTCGGACCATCGTCCGGCAGCGGCGGCGCGGTCGAGGCCAGCGACAACCGCCACAAGGGCTGACCGCCGGCGAAGAATGCCAGCCGCTGTTCGCGCAGATCGGCCCAGAAGACCGGAGCGTCGGCCATAACGTCGCCGTCCCAGCGTCCGGAGATGGACGACGGTGAGAACGAGCCGGAAAAGCGCAGGAACAGGCGCCCGTCCAGCCAGGCGGCGCCGCTGAGGGGGGCCGGGCGTCCGGCCAGTTCGTTCATCCGCCGGATGGCGGCGGCCTGGTCCAGCGCCGTCACCAGCGTCACGCTGTGACGCGGGGCGGGCAGCACCTTCAGGCTGATTTCGGTGATTACCCCCAACGTGCCCAGGGCGCCGGCTTGCAGCCGCGACACATCGTAGCCGGCGACGTTCTTCATCACCTGACCGCCGAAGCGAAGATGCTCGCCCTTGCCGTTGATCAGCCTGACCCCCAGCACCATGTCGCGCATGGAGCCGCCCCAGGGCCGTGCCGGTCCCGACAGGTTGCAGGCCAGGGTGCCGCCCAGGGTGGCGCCGGGGCCGAAATGGGGCGGTTCGAACGACAGCGCCTGACCATGCTCGGCCAGCGCCGCCTCGATCTCGGCCAGGGGGGTGCCCGCCCGGGCGGTCAGCACCAGCTCGGTGGGATCATAGGCGACGATGCCGCCATGGCCGGCGACCTCCAGCGGCATGCCGGCGACGGGGCGGCCGAGGATTCCGGTTTTGCTGCCGCCGCCCCGGATCGCAAGGGGGCGGCCGGCAGCGGCGGCGGCACGGACCTGTTCGATCAGATGGGACAGGGTCTCGGCCATCAGAATCTCCCGCCGCGCAGCGCCCGGTATTCCTGGCATTGCTTGAGCAGTGGCACGCCCTTGCCGGGATTGAGGGTTCCCCCGGGGTCGAAGGCCGCCTTGATCGCGTGGAACTGGATGATCTCGTCATCGCCGAACTGGATCGGCATCTGGCGGATCTTCTCCAGGCCGACGCCGTGCTCGCCGGTGATGCAGCCGCCGACCTCGACGCAGAGTTCGAGAATGCGGCCGCCGAACGCCTCGACCTTCTCCACCTCGCCGGGTTTTCCGGCATCGAACAGAATCAACGGATGCAGATTGCCGTCGCCGGCATGGAAGACATTGGCGACCGCCAGACCGTATTCGGCCGACAGGACGGCGATGCGTTCCAGCACATTGGACAGTTGGCGCCGGGGGATGGTGCCGTCCATGCAGTAGTAATCGGGCGAGATGCGTCCCACCGCCGGAAAGGCCGATTTGCGCCCTTTCCACAACAGCAGCCGTTCGGCCTCGCAGCTAGAGACCCTGAGGCTGAGCGGATCGTTCCGGCGCATCACCGCCTCGACCCGGGCCAGTTGGTCGGCGACCTCCTCGACGCTGCCGTCGACCTCGCACAGCAGCAGCGCCGCCGCCTCGGTGGGATAGCCGGCATGGGCGAAATCCTCGGCCGCCCGGATCGCCAGACCGTCCATCATTTCCAGGCCGGCGGGGATGATGCCCTCGGCGATCATCTGCTGCACCGCGTCGCCGGCCTGGCGCAGGCTGGCATATCCCGCCACCACCACCTGGGCGATCTCGGGCAAGGGCAACAGCTTGACGGTGACCTCGACCACGATGCCGAGCAGCCCTTCCGAGCCGGTGAGCAGCGCCATCATGTCGTAGCCGGCGCAATCCAGACCGCGGCCACCCAGGCGGAGCAGGGTGCCCTCCACCGTCACCAGTTCGACCGCCATGAGGTTGTGGACGGTGAGGCCGTATTTCAGGCAATGCACCCCGCCGGAATTCTCGGCGACGTTGCCGCCGATGGTGCAGGCGATCTGCGACGACGGATCGGGGGCGTAATAGAGCCCCAGCGGCTTGGCCGCCTGGGAAATGGCCAGATTGGTCACGCCCGGCTGGACCCGGGCGGTGCGCGCCGCCGAGTCGATCTCCTGGATGCGGTCGAGGCGGGCCAGACTCATCACCACGCCGTGGGGATGGGGAGTGGCCCCCGCCGACAGGCCGGTGCCGGCGCCGCGCGCCACCAGCGGCACACCATGGCGGTGGCACAGCCGCGCCACCGCCTGGACCTCGCCGACCGAGCCGGGCAGCACCACCAGCATGGGCGGCTGGCGGATGATGGCGAGGCCGTCGCACTCATAGGGTTTGGCGGTCTCGGAATCGGCGATCACGAAGCGGGGCTCGACGATGCCCCGCAACGCCTCGGCCAGACGACCAGGGTCGATGGCCGATTCCGGGGTCATTACAGAGTCGCCAGGAAGTGGTCGATGCCGGCCTGGGCGCACTGCATATCCTGCTGCGGCGTGCCCGAGCTGATCCCGATGCCTCCCACCACGGTGCCGCCGACCGAAACCGGCAGGCCGCCGCCGACCACCGACAGCCGTCCGCCCATGGCGGTATGGATGCCGAACGCCAGATTTCCTGGCACGCAGGCGGCGTTGTATTCGTGGGTGGCCTTGCGGGCGGCGGCGGCGGTGAACGCCTTGTCCTGGGCGATGGTGACGCTGGTGATCTTCCCGCCGTCCATGCGCTCGAAGGCGATCAGATTGCCCGATTCGTCCACCACGGCGATGCACATGGGGATGGTGATTTTGGTGGCCTCGGCGCGGGCGCCGTCGATCAGTACCTTGGCGTCGGTGATGGACAGTCTTTGAATGGTCAGCATGGAATCGGTTCCTTTATTTTCTCTGTGTGACGGTTATCTCAGCCGCCGAAGCAGGCCTTGGCCTCGCGCCGGCGGGCGTGCAGCACCGGCTCGGTATAGCCGCTGGGCTGGACCCGGCCCTTGAACACCAGATCGCAGGCGGCCTGGAAGGCGATGCTGGCGGCAAAATCGGCGACCATGGGGCGATAGAGCGGATCGCCGGCATTCTGGCCGTCGACCACTGCGGCCATGCGTCGCATGGTCGCCATCACCTGGGCCTCGGAACAGATGCCGTGATGCAGCCAGTTGGCGATGTGCTGGCTGGAAATGCGCAGCGTGGCGCGATCCTCCATCAATCCGACATTGTTGATGTCGGGAACCTTGGAGCAGCCGACGCCCTGGTCGATCCAGCGCACCACATAGCCGAGGATGCCCTGGGTGTTGTTGTCCAGTTCGGCCTGGATTTCGCCCTCCGACAGGTTGCGTCCGCCCAGCAGCGGCACGGTCAGGATATGGTCGAGGCTGGCCCGCGGGCGGGTGGACAACTCCTGCTGGCGGGCGGCGACGTCCACCTCGAGATAGTGCATGGCGTGCAGGGTGGCGGCGGTGGGGGATGGCACCCAGGCGGTATTGGCGCCGGCCTTGGGATGGGCGATCTTGGCCTCGACCATCTGGCGCATCTCGTCGGGCTTGGCCCACATGCCCTTGCCGATCTGGGCGCGGCCCCGAAGGCCGCATTCCAGGCCGATATCCACGTTCCAGTCCTCGTAGGCGGCGATCCACGGCTGCTTCTTGATCTCTTCCTTGGGCAGGAAGGGGCCGGCCTCCATGCTGGTATGGATCTCGTCGCCGGTGCGGTCGAGGAATCCGGTGTTGATGAAGACGATGCGGTCCTTGACCGCCCGGATGCACTCCTTGAGGTTGACGGTGGTGCGCCGCTCCTCGTCCATCACCCCGACCTTCATGGTGTTGCGCGCCAGTCCGAGGGCATCCTCGACCCGGGCGAACAGGTCGTCGGTCAGCCTGGCCTCCTCGGGGCCGTGCATCTTGGGTTTGACGATGTAGATGCTGGCGGTGCGGCTGTTGCGGTGGCGGCTGTTGCCCTTGAAATCGTGGATGGCGGCCAGGGTGGTGACCATGGCGTCGAGGAAGCCCTCGGGGCATTCGCGGCCATCCCGGTCCAGCACCGCATCGGTGGTCATCAGATGGCCGACATTGCGCGCCAGCAGCAGCGAGCGGCCGTGCAGAACCAGTTCCGAACCATCGGGGGCGGTGAAGCGGCGGTCGGCGGCCATGGTCCGGGTCAGGATCTTGCCGCCCTTGGCGAAGCTCTCCGACAGGTCGCCCTTCATCAGGCCCAGCCAGTTGCCATAGGCGACCGCCTTGTCGGCAGCATCGACGGCGGCGATGGAATCCTCGAAATCCTGGATGGTGGTCAGCGCCGCCTCCAGCACCAGATCCTTGACCCCCGAGGCGACGGAGGCGCCGATGGGATGGCGGGGATCGATCTGGATCTCCAGATGCAGGCCGTGATGGCGCAGCAGTACCGCCGACGGCTGTTCGCCGCCCAGCGAGCCGACGAATTGGGCCGGATCGGCCAGCCCGGTCTCGCCGCCGCCGGCCAGCCCCACCACCAGGATGCCGGCCTTGACCCGGTAGCCGGTGGCTCCGGCGTGGCTGCCGCGTGCCAGCGGAACCGCTCGGTCGAGCAAGGCATTGGCGGCGGCGATCACCGCCGCGCCGCGCTTGGCATTGTAGCCGGCGCCCTTCTCCAGGCCATCGGCCTCGGGGAACACGTCGCTGCCGTACAGCGCGTCGTACAGACTGCCCCAGCGGGCATTGGCGGCGTTGAGGGCGAAGCGGGCGTTCATCACCGGCACCACCAATTGCGGCCCGGCCATGCGGGCGATCTCGTCATCGACGCCGCTGGTTCCGATCTGGAACCCCGGCCCTTCGGGAACCAGATAGCCGATCTCGGACAGGAACCGCTTGTAGGCGGCGGTGTCGAAGGCCTGTCCCCGCCGCTCCCGGTGCCAGGCGTCGATGGTGGTTTGGATGGCGTCGCGCTGTTCCAGCAGGGCCCGGTTGCGCGGCCCCAATTCGGCGATGATTCCTTCCAATCCGCTCCAGAACGCCGCTGGCGACACGCCGGTGCCCGGGGCGACCACGTCACCGATCAAATCGTACAGAACCTTGGCGATGGAGAGCCCGCCATGGGCGATGCGCTGGGTCATGATCTCGAAGCCTTGCCTGATTGTGAAGTGCCGTTCCCATGGTTGCTGCGGCGGCATCGCCAAAGCAATTGCATTCTTAGAAATGGTTTCCACCATGTGGAAAAGAAGCGGGGCACGCGGAAAAGAACCGGCGGGAGCGGTTGGCGCGAACGGTGGCGGGGGGGAAAGGGGAGGCGGCGCGGCTTGGCGCTACGACTGGTGTTCCAGCATGGCCTGGCGCTCGAAGCGGCTGCAGACATCCCTGAGCTCGGCTGAAGACAGGAAGATCCCAAAGCCCATCAGGTCGTTGCGGATCTTCAGCATCAGGAAGCCTTCGGCGGCGGTGGTGGAAACCCTGGCGAAATCCGCGTCCAGCAGGAGTTTCAGGTAATTCTGGTTGTCTTCGTCGGTGAGGTCGCAGGCCCATTTGGCCAGCAACTGGTTCCTTCTGGCCCTGATCCAGAAGGCGGTTTCCTCGCGACAGGTGAAGTTGGTTTCGCTGGTTTTGCCCTTGGCGCCGAACGTTTCCAGAAGTGAATTCATGGCGGGGCGGGCTTGAGGTCGGGGGGGAGGGTGGGACGCCGGCGGCTTGCCGCCGCCGGCGTCACCGGCGAATTAAAGCGCCTTGAGATTGACCGCGGAGGTCTTGCCCTTCTTGGGGTCGCGCTCTTCGTCGAACGAAACCTTCTGACCGTCGTTCAGGCCGCTCAGGCCGGCGCGTTCCACCGCGGAGATGTGGACGAACACGTCGGCACCGCCGTTATCGGGAGCGATGAAGCCAAAACCCTTGGTGCTGTTGAACCATTTGACACTGCCGTTCGGCATTTGATGTTTCCAATCATAAACGTAGCGAGGTGCGTCATCGCACCTCGAATCAAGTGCCGAGCGATGTTAGTCGTACTCTGGGCAGGGTTGATGCCGACACTGTCGATGCGTCTCGCCACAAAGGCAAGCGAAAGCCGACATGCCCATGGTGGACTCGGCCATATTAATCCAGTTTCAGCGCAAACCGCTCTCGACACGCCCTATGGCAGCAGGACGGTGGAGCCGGTGGTCTTGCGGCCCTCGAGGTCGCGATGGGCCTGGGCGGCGTCCTTCAGGGCGTAGGTCTGGTTGAGTTCGATGCGGACGGCCCCCGTTTTCACCACCTCGAACAGCTCGGCGGCGCTGGCGACCAGATCGCCGCGCTTGGCGGTATAGGCCATCAGGCTGGGGCGGGTGAGGAACAGCGATCCCCGCGCCGCCAGCAGGCCGGTATCGAAGGGTTCGACCGTGCCCGAGCTTTGACCGAACGACACCATCATGCCCAAGGGCCGCAGACAATCGAGGGATTTGAGGAAGGTATCCCTGCCCACCGAATCATAGACTACCGGTACTCCGGCCCCGCCGGTGATCTCCTTCACCCGCGCCACGAAATCCTGGGTTTTGTAAAGGATGGCATGGTCGCAGCCATGGGCCAGGGCCAGCGCCGCCTTGTCCTCGGATCCGACCGTGCCGATGACGGTGGCGCCCAGATGCTTGGCCCATTGGCAGAGCAGCAGGCCCACGCCGCCGGCGGCGGCATGGATCAGGACGCTATCGCCCGGCTGGACCCGGTAGGTTCGCCGCAGCAAATAGTGAGCGGTCATGCCCTGAAGCATCATGGCGGCGGCGTGACGGTCGTCGATGCCGTCGGGAATCGACACCAGCCGGTCGGCCGGCATCAGCCGCCGCTCGGCATAGGCGCCGATGGGGGGGCTGGCATAGGCGACACGGTCGCCGACCTTGAAATCGCCGTCTCCGGGGCCGATCGCCTCGATGATTCCGGCGCCCTCGAGGCCGAGGGTGAACGGCACCGGCATGGGGTAAAGGCCGGTGCGGTGATAGACATCGATGAAATTAAGGCCGATTGCGGTATGGCGGATAAGGACTTCGCCGGCGGCGGGGGAGGCCAGATCCACCTCTTCCCACACCATGTTCTCGGGGCCGCCGGGCTGATGGATCCGGATCGCGTGAGTCTTCATGATCGTCTCCTGGTGGAGCCAAGGTCTACCGACATGTCCCGGATGGACGGTCCATCCATCCGCCTCCGCAAGAGGTTAGTCCAACCTGGAGCCGCCGGGAAGCGCCTTCCCCTATGGGGAGGCCGCCTGGCCCGAGCGGCGGGTCAGACGCTCGAACAACTGGCGTCCGCCGCCGCCGGCCTGCTGGAACATTACATGGAGCTTCCCCGGGGCGGCGCTGCGGGCCACGAATTCCACCTGGTTGCCGGCAACCAACAGTGAACCCTGGGTGCCGACCTTGCCCTCGGCTCCTTCCACAAAGGCGCCGCCTTCCGAGATATCGCGGATTTTCGCCGGGCTGGCGGTGCCGCCGACGGTGATCTGGCAGGGGGTATCGACGGCGACCCGTTCGAACATGCGGCGGTTGGTTTCGGCGGTGCTGGTCCGGACCAGACGCACCAGGATCTGGCGCAACTGGGATACGCTTTCGGCGATATCCCCGGCGGCGTGCCTGGCCTCGGAGGCCTTTCGCCCGGTTTCGTTCGCATCCCGCGATACCGTCGAGATCAATCGGGCGACATCCTGGGCCGCGGTGGTGGTCTCGATGACGTTGCGGCTGATCTCCTGGGTGGCGCTGCTTTGCTCCTCCATGGCGGCGGCAATGGAACTGGCCACGTCGTCGATCCGGGTGATGGTGGTTCCGATACCCGATACCGCCGTCACCGCGTCATCGGTCAGCCCCTTGATCTTGCCGATCTGCTGGGAAATCTCCTCGGTGGAGCGGGCGGTCTGGTTGGCCAGGTTCTTGACCTCGCCCGCCACCACGGCGAAGCCCTTGCCGGCTTCGCCGGCCCGTGCCGCCTCGATGGTGGCGTTCAAGGCCAGCAGATTGGTCTGGCTGGCGATATCGTTGATCAGCAAGGCGATCTCACCGATGCGGCCGATTTCGGCCGCCAGCGAACGGATGGTCTCGCCCGCCTTGCCGCTCTCCTGGACCGCCTCTCCCGTGACACTGCCGGCATAGGCCACCTGGGACGAGATTTCACGGATCGAAGCCGCCAGTTCCTCGGTGGCGGCCGCCACCGCCTGGGCATTGGCCAGGGCTTCCTCGGAGGCCGCCGCGACCCCTTGGGCATTGGCGCTGACGCTTTCCGCCGAGTGAGCCATGTCTTCGGCGTCACGGGCCATGGTATCCGTGCGCGATGCCACATCCTCGACGGCGGCACCGGCCTCCCGTTCGACCTTCTCGGCCATTTCCTCCAGGGCCTGGCGGCGCTCCTGCTCGGCCTTGCGCTGGTTTTCCTGACGTTCCTGGGCGGTATAGGCCAGCTTGGCCTTGACCGCCCTGAGCAGGATGGTCAGGCGGTGGAACTCCGCCGCCGGTTCCGCCTCGATGTCGTGGGTGAAGTCGGCGCGGGCGATGGCGTCGAAATGAGTCTCCATCCGCTCCAGCGGGCGCAGGACCGAACGCCGCACCGCCCAGGTGAGCGCGCCGCCGGCCAGGATGGCGGCCAGAACCACCGTCGCGACGACGGCCGCGCCGGCGCCGGAAACTCCCAGCCAACCGACCAGGGCCATGGCCGCCGATAATCCTCCGAACATGCCGGCCAGCTTGCCGGTGATACTGCCGACCCGCTTGCCCAGCCGATGTCCCAGGCCGGTGGAGACGGCCATGCCGTCCTCGATGCGCCGCCCACCGGCCGTGCCGGCCCGGAAGCTGGCATAGAGCCGGTCCACCGCCGCCACCTGCTGGCGCGACGGTTTGAAGCGGATCGAGATATAGCCGGTGATGCGGCCGTCCTCGGTGACCGGCGTCACGTTGGCCCGGACCCAATAATAGTCGCCGTTCTTGGCCCGGTTCTTCACGAAGCCTTCCCACGGACGCCCCGCCTTGATCGTCGCCCACAGGTCGGCGAACGCCTCGGGAGGCATGTGGGGATGGCGGATCAGATTGTGGGGCGCCCCGATCAGTTCGGCTTCCGAATAGCCGCTGATGGCGGTGAAGGCGGCATTCACGAAGGTGATCCGGCCGGCGGTATCGGTGCGTGACACCAGCAATTCATTGTCCGACATTTCGACTTCGCGGTCGGTGATGGGTTCATTCACGCGCATGGATTTGACCTCGAAACGTTGCGGCTTGCCGTCGGACGGTGCTGATCGCCTGCTATAGCATCATCTCGATGATCGCCGCATCCCCGACTTCTCCGGGTCCGCTTTTTGGATTACCTGGTGGTTGGGGGCCCCACCCGAGAGAATACGCGGCCGGAAAACGTCGAATGGCGTATCGCCAAAGCATTCGGGGCACACGGGTCGTGGAAGACCCGGATCGCGCCGGCCATCGGCAGCGGGCACCGCGATCATAAACCGGAGGATGTCGGTATCGATAGCCGTTGCGCCTTCGACACGTTGCTGGCAGGTTTCGATCATGGACCATGGGATCGGCATCGCCCCCGCCCGCCGATCCCGCCCCCTCGGACCGATAGGGAGTGCAGCTCGTGTCTCAGCTCCCCATGGATCTGGTGTTCCTGGTCTACGGTCTGGCCTTCCTGGCCATGGGGCTGGTCATCGTCATCCGCTACGAATACGACAGCCGCCTGCGGTTAGGGGATTTCCTGTGGCTGTTGGCCGCCTTCGGTTTCATCCATGGCCTGCGCGAATGGATGGACCTGTGGCGGGTGGTGCGCGGTGACACGCTTGGGCTCGCTTCGGCGCGGCCGGTGGTCCTCCTGGCATCGTTCGTGTTCCTGTTGGAGTTTGGGCGCCGCCTGCTGCGGACCGCCTTGTCGCCGAACGGCCGCGCGCAGTGGTGTCGGCGGCTGCTGGAGCCGTGGCTCCACGTGGCCGTGTTGGCCGCCATTCTGGCCGGCACGCTGGCAGGGACACAGGTCGACACGTCTTGGCAATTGGCCCTCGACGTGTGGTCGCGCCTGTTGTGTGGCCTGCCCGGCGCGGTCATGGCCGGGCTGGGGATGATCCTGTACTACCATCGCGGGGTTCTGCCGGCCCTGGTCGGCCCAGACATCCGCTCAGTGCGGCTGGCCAACCACGTTGCCGGTGCCAGCTTCCTCGCCTACGCGGTGGTGGGGGGCCTCATCGGCCCCAAGACCGGCTGGCTGCCGGCCTCGGTCCTCAACCAGGACGCTGTGCTGGCCGTGGTCGGTATTCCGATCCAGCTTCTGCGCGCCACATGCGCGGTGTCGGCGGCGGTGTCGGTCGGGCTGCTGCTGCGGGTGTTCCACCTGGAATCGATGCGCCGGTTGCAGGACGCCTTGGTCACCGCGGAACAGTCGCTGATCGTGGTCAATCATTTGGTGTTGCAGAACGATTCGATTCTGGATTCGGTGTCCGAGGGTATTGTCGGTGTGGATTGCGAGGGATTGACGGTGTTCGTCAACGATGCCGCCATCCGCCTGCTGGGCTATGAGCGTGACGAGCTGATCGGCCGCAACATTCACGGCCTGACCCACGACACCCGGCGGGACGGCAGCGCCTGTCCCGAGCCGGACGACTGCCCGATCGACCGTACTGTCCGCGACCACCTGGTACGGCGGATCGACGATGACCGCTTCTGGCGCAAGGACGGCAGCGGCTTCGCCGTCGAGTACACCGTATCGCCGCTGATCACCTCGACCGGTGCCAATGGCGCGGTGCTGGCCTTCCATGACATCAGCGAACATCGCCGCGCCGAAGCGGAAATCAGCCGGCTGTCGGGGTTCCAGCAGGATGTGCTGAAGGCCGTGGGCAACGCTATCGTCGTCATGGACGTCGATGGGCTGGTCACTCTGTTCAACGCCGCCGCCGAGGCGCTGACCGGCTATCCTGCCGCCGAGGTGATGGGGCGGCTGCGCTTGAACGCCGGCACCTCAGGCGACGGCGCCACCGTGCTGCAGCTGGTGGCGGGAGGGCCTCCCTGTGACGCGATCGGCTGGGTTGCAACCGGTGAATGGAGCTTCAGGCACAAGCTCGGCGGTGAAGTGCCGGTGTTGGCGACGTTGTCGCCATTGGCCGATGCGTGCGGCTCCCGGACCGGCTGGATCCTGGCCGCCCAGGATATCTCACACATCAAGTTGCTGGAAGACGGCCTCAGACGGTCGAACGCCGAACTTGAACGCTTCACCATGGTCCTGGCCCACCACCTTCAGGAACCGGTCCGCCTGCAATACATGTTCGCGCAGAGGTTGGCCAGGGCCATGCCGACGGCGCTCGGAGACGACGCCCACGAGTTCCTCGGCTACATCATGACCAATGCCTCGCGGCTGCGCCGCCTCATCACCGACGTCCAGAGCTATCTGGCCCAGGGTCAGGCCGCGCGGACTGTCCGTCCGTGCAATGCCTCCACCGCCCTCGCCGACGCGGCGGCACGCTTGCACGAGGAATTGGTGGGGGTCGGCGCGGTGATGGAAAGGACCTTGCTGCCCACTCTGGCGATGGACTGCGCCGATCTGGCCAACGTATTTTACATGCTGCTGGAGAACGCCATTACCTATCGGCATGCCGAGCGGCCGTTGCGCATCACCGTCTCGGCCGAAGTCACCGGCGCCAAGGCCGTGGTTTCGATCGCCGATAACGGCATCGGCATCGAACCACAGTTCCGGGAGCGCGTGTTCCAGGTGTTCGAACGGCTGCATGCCGACAGTTATCTGGGCACCGGCATCGGCCTCGCCATGGTCAAGAAGTGCGTGGAAGCTGCCGCCGGCCGGGTATGGATCGATGACGGTATCGATGGCGGTATTTGCGTCCGCGTGGCCCTGGCCACGGCCCCCGGCGCCCAGCGGTAATGGCTCGGCGTGCTGGACTTGGTTTGATCGCGTCTGCGCCCACCTCGCCCATGATTTCCCCCATATTCCTCCGATGTCCATCGGGGCGTTGCGGGGGACCAAATTGAACATCCGACGCATGCGGAGGATGCTGAAATACCCTGTTGGCCTGCCTCCCGGTCATCAACAACGACGATCATGACAATGGCTTTGCGTGGTTACGGCGACCTCGGCCCCCTCTGACAACGCCTCCAGCCGGAGTGCACGCAGATAAAGGCGGTGAGACCGATCAAGCAACCTGCGCAAAACCGGCGGAATCTCATCATCATGGGTGGCGTCGTCGTTGAGGCAGACCCTGGCACCGGACAGCCGCCACGCCTCCTCCAGAGCTTGCTTGGCAGACAGTTCGCCTTCGTAGACGGCGCGCTGCGTCATCGTCCATGCCATCACTTGGGTAAGGCGGGATGTCACCCGCAAGCCTTCCCTGACGATCCGGGAACCGATCTTGTCACCGGCCCGCAGTCGGTCCGCTCGCTCGCTGTGCCGCGCGTAGTCACGGGCCTCGACCAGGAGTTCAAAGGTCTCGTCGTAGGTCTTTTGGAAAAAGGTCGTCTTGCCCATCGACACTCTCCTCTCCCGCCCAGGATTCCAGGATCCGAACCGGCGCTATGGCGCGGGCGGCAGGATCTCTTCCGGTTCCGGCACCGCCGCCGCCGTGGCATGCGCCGATCTTCTTGGCGAGAGCATGATGCGATCAGGTCGCATCATGCTCTCGCCATTTTGTATGTCCCTCGCCGGGCGCAAACCTCCGGTTTGCTTGGCCTCGGCCTCAACGGCCTCAACGGCCTCTGTCGCGGGATGAGTCGACTTGAAATCATCCCGCTCTAGCGAACCGAATAGGGGGTAACGCCCAATTGTTTGCTGGCGTGAGCCACGATCAGCTTCGACAGGGCGAAGGTCGCCGTCTCAAATCGAAAATGGATCGCCGCGATATCCGCATACACCACCGATCCGGTGACGCTGACCGCCCCGTTGAGGTCGATCCGGTTGCCGTCCCGCCGATAGAGGACGATGACGGTAGGCTTCGTCGGGGGAGTGATCATGCGAGCAACCTTGACTCCGCCGATGGAGATATCATGGACATCAACCAGAATGCCGCCGACATTGGCCATCAATCCCCGTCCGTCAAATCGGGTTGCCATGCGGCGGTCGGTATAAATCGCGCGAGATATGTAATTCATGATCGTCCTCGGCGATAATTATGGAGGTTCAGAGCAGGAACCCGGCGCAGTGGCGCCCGGCCTCGACCATCGTCGCCAATGAAGATTCCTGGGCTTGATTGATCATCCGGACCATCGCGGCGATCAGCCTTCTGCCGAAGCCATCCCCAGAGGACTGGAATGGGAGCATGTATCCTGGCCAAAAGTATATGCGTAGATTCTACGCATATCGTGGAGGCATTCCAGAATGAGGCGTGGGCCTACATAAAGGGGGGGACTCCCCCCATCATTTTGCGTGGCAACACGCCCCAAAATGCCGCACGATCACTGAACGATCCTGAGCCTATCAATGGTCAGCATTGGGACAATCGTGCTTCTCTGAAAGGGGCTGGCCGTGCAGGGAGATGAGCGGCAGATATTCAGGCTCCAGTTGCTCTCGTCTGCGGTCATCGTTGCCGTGATGGCGTTGGCGCTGGGTGGGCTGCTGATTGCCCAAGCCTACAACGAATACGAGGCCAGTATCGTCACGCTGGAAGAGCAGGAAACTCTGGCGATGCGGGAGGAACTGGTCCACGAGGTTGAGACCGCCAAGACATTCCTGAGCACCATGCAGACCAGCACGGAGGAAATCCTGAAGCGGCAGATCACCGATCAGGTCGATCAGGCCTATGCGCTGGTCAATGCGATCTATGCCCGGGAGCATGGACGGCTCGCCGAGGATGAGGTGAAGCGGCTGCTGATCGAGGCTCTTCGCCCTATCCGCTTTTTCAACGGCAAGGGATATTACTTTATCAATGACGAGGGTGGGCAGTGCATCCTGTTGCCGATTAAATCCAATCTTGAGGGGACGTCGGTCCTGGATCTCCGGGATGATGCCGGCACCCATATCACGCGAAGCCTGATCAGCGCGGCCCAATTGCCGATCGGTGAAGGGTTCGCCCGGTATCGTTGGTACGCACCGGGCAGCAGTGGCAAGATGCTTGAGAAGATTGCCGCTGTCCGCGTATTTGCCCCCTATCATTGGCTTATCGGCACCGGGCAATATCTTTCCGATGTCGGTCAATCCCTGCAAACCGAGGCGCGCAATCGGCTGCGGGTGGTGCGCTTCGGTCCGCACGCCAAGGGATATTTCGTGATTTATGGCTCTGGCCAGGAGGTCCTGGTCTCGCCGTCACGGCCCCAGAGCGAAGATCATTTCATTGATGAACTGCCGCCGGACGGCCGGGCCGTCGCCCATGCGATCTTTGATCAGGGCAATAGCGGAGATGGATTTGTCCGCTATGATTGGGCCCCCGATGGCGGAACATCAGGCAAATCGACCAAACTGGTCTATGTTTCCAAGGTGCCCGGCTGGGACTGGGTCATCAGCGCGGGGCTATATATGGACGATCTGGCGGCGGCAACCGCTGAGCGCAAGGCCGTGCTGCACCGTAGTATCCGCAACAAGGCGCTGGTGACAATCATCGCCACCATGGCGGGGGTCGCGGTCTCGTTGGCGATCGGGTGGAGGTTCTCGCGCCTTTCCCACCGAATGGTGGAAAACTTTCATAGCAACATCGCCAGGCAGAATGTTGAACTGGAGGCCAAGAGTCACAAGCTGGAACTATCCAACGCCGACCTGGAGCAATTCGCTTACGTCGCCTCGCACGATCTGCGGACGCCGCTTAGAAACATAGTCAGCTACGCCCAACTCCTCGAGCGACGGTATAAGGGCAGGCTGGATGGCGATGCCGACGACTTTATCGGCTTCATCGTCGACAATTCCAAGAAGATGACCCAACTGGTCTCAGACCTTCTGGAGTATGCGCGGGCCTCGCGGCTAACCGACCCGCTCGTGCCCGTCTCTGCGACTGCTGCCGTGGCGCAGGCCTTGAGCAATCTCAAAATGGACCTGGATACCGGAGACGCGAAAATCTGCATCGGGGAATTGCCGCAGGTGATGGCGGTGGAAACCTATCTGGTCAGCTTGTTCCAGAACCTCATCGGCAACGCCATCAAGTACCGGGCGCCGGATCGGGTGCCTCAAGTCACGATCGGTGCCGAGCGGATCGGTTCTGATCTGTGGCGATTTGCGGTGGCCGATAACGGCATCGGCATTGAAATCGCCTATCACGACAAGGTGTTCGAGATTTTCCAGCGCCTTGCTCCGTCCGAGGAGACCGAGGGAACCGGCATCGGCCTGACCATGTGCCGCCGCATCGTCCATCGCTTTGGCGGGAGCATATGGCTAGGGTCGGAAACCAATCGGGGGGCGACATTTTTCTTCACACTCAAAGACGGTTCCGCGGAAACCTGATTTGGACTTCTGTGAATGACGCGTGGCACATCAGAGGCATTCCGCTCGGTTTGATCACATGCGGAGGGACAATGCGTCCCGCCCGCAGATTTTGGCGGCGGCGTTTTCCGAGGCTTGCGATTACGGGGAAGCGCCCTCATTTAATAGGGTTACCGCGCATATCGAATGTTCTAGAATTGGCAGCCTTGCCGCGAGGATCCCGCCGATGATGCAGCATGCCGCCGATACGCTAGGTATCCGCATCGGCTCCACCACCGACCCCCACCCCGAGATTGCCGCGGCGGCGCTGCGCCACCAGCTCGGCCAGGAGGGGATGGGACTGGCGGTGGTGTTCGCCTCCAGCCGCTATGACCTGGAGGCCCTGGCCGGTTGTCTCCGCCGCGAATTCGGGCAGGTTCCGGTGGTGGGATGCACCACCGCCGGCGAGATCGGACCGCTCGGCTATACCGAGGGCGGGCTGTCGGGCTTTAGCCTGGCCGAGGACGAAGTCACCGTCGAGATCGGCCTGATCGACGGCGTCTCCGGCCTGCAGAACCGGCGCGGCCAGGCCTTCGCCTACGGCCTGCGGCAGCGCCTCGCCGGCCGCCTGGCCGAATTCGACACCGACAGCTGCTTCGCCCTGCTGCTGGTGGACGGGTTGTGCCTGCGCGAGGAGAACGTGGCGCTGGCGCTGTACGACGGGCTGGGAGGGATTCCGCTGGTGGGCGGATCGGCCGGGGACGACCTCGACTTCTGCCGCACCGCGGTCCTTTACGACGGACGCTTCCACCACGACGCCGCCTTGCTGCTGGTGGCCTCGACACAGCGCCGCGTCATGACCTTCAAGACCCAGCACTTCGTCTGCGCCTCGCGCCGCCTGGTGGTCACCGGCGCCCAGCCGGAGCGGCGCGTCGCCACCGAGATCGACGGCTTCCCCGCCGCCGAGGAATACGCCCGCGTCATCGGGCTGGACCCGGCGCAGCTCAACCCCATGGTGTTTTCCGCCCACCCCATGGTGGTCAAGGTCGGCGGCGCCGATTTCGTCCGCTCGGTCCAGAAGGTCAACCCGGACGGCAGCATGACCTTTTACTGCGCCATCGATGAGGGTATCGTCTTCAACGTCGCCGAAGGCGTCGATATGGTCGCCAACCTGGCGGCGCTGTTCGAGGATGTCGGGCGGCGGATCGGCCCGCCCAGTCTGGTCATCGGCTGCGACTGTATCTTGCGCCGGCTGGAGATGGGCCAGAAGGGCCTGATCGACGACGTCGCCGCCATCATGCGCCGCCATAACGTGGTGGGGTTCAGCACCTATGGGGAACAGTTTCGCGGCATGCATGTGAACCAGACCTTCACCGGTATCGCCTTCGGCCCCCGGACGCACGCATGACCGGCGAGTTCGAACTGCGCTGCGCTCCCGACGACCCGGCGGGGCTGCGGGCGGAGATCGCGCGGCGGGACAAGATGATCACCGCGCTGATGAATCAGGTTCAGCGCAACCTCAACTCGCCGGACAACAATTTCGGTCTGCTCCAGACCACCTTCGTCCTGGAAGAGCAGGTCAGCCGCCGCACCGAGGAACTGGCGGAGGCCAAGCGCGAGGTGGAAGCGGCGCGCGACCGGCTGTCGGCGGCCATCGGCGGCATGTCCGAGGGCTTCGCCCTGTTCGATCCCCAGGATCGGCTGTTGTTGTGCAACGAGGTCTACCAGAAGCTGTGGGACCTGGGGCCCGACGCCGTTGGCCGCACCCTTGAGGACTTGCTACGCGGCCTGAGCGGCCGCCGCGTCTCTCCCGACTGGATCAAGCGACGCCTGGACAATCACCGGGCCGCCTCGGGAACCAGCGAATACCGCCTGCCCGGCGGCCAGTACATTCAGGTCCGCGAGCGCCGGACCGCCGACGGCTGTACCGTGGGAATCTACGCCGACATCACCGAGCTGGCCGAGGCCCAGGCCCAGCGGCTGCGCGATGCCGTCGACAACATGGACCAGGGCATCACCATGTTCGACGCAGCCCTGGACCTGGTGGTGTGGAACAAGCGCTTCCTCGACCTGGTGGAAATGCCCGAGACGGTCGTCGTCAAGGGCATCTCGCTGGAGGCCATGTTCCGCTACAACGCCGAGCGGGGCGAGTACGGCGACGGCGACCTCCAGGCGCAGGTGGACGAACGGATGGACTTGGCGCGCCAGCGCCTCCCGCATCGCTTCCAGCGCCGGCGGCCCAACGGGACCGTGCTCGAGGTGGTCGGCCGGCCGCTGCCCAACGGCGGGTTCGTGTCGACCTACACCGACATTACCGAGCGCATCGCCGACGAGACCGCCCTGCGCGAGCAGACCGAGCAGTTGATCCAGTCCAACGCCGATCTCGAGCAGTTCGCCTATGTCGCCTCACACGACCTGCGGACGCCGTTGCGCAACATCGTCAGCTACGCCCAACTGCTGGAGCGGCGCTACAAGGGCACCCTCGACGCCGACGCCGACGACTTCATCGGCTTCATCGTCCACAGTGCCAAGCATATGACCCAGTTGATCACCGATCTGCAGGAATATGCCCGGATCGCCGACCGGGGAGGGGCGTTGCAACCGACCCCGGCGCGGGATGCGGCGGCCCAGGCCGTCGCCAACCTGTGCTTCGACCTGGACGAGGCCGGCGGCGAGGTGACGCTGGGCGAGCTGCCACCGGTGATGGCCGATCCTGCCCATCTGGTCAGCCTGTTCCAGAATCTGCTCGACAACGGTTTGAAATATCGCGCCCCTGACCGCCGGCCCCGCCTGTCCGTCACCGCCGAGCGGGTGGCGCACGACCGCTGGCGGTTCGCGGTGGCCGACAACGGCATCGGCATCGAGCCGCAATACTTCGCCAAGATCTTCGAGATCTTCCAGCGGCTGTACCCGGCCTCGGGGGTGGAGGGCACCGGTATCGGCCTGACCTTGTGCCGGCGCATCGTCCATCGCTTCGGCGGCACCATTTCGGTGGAGTCGCAGCCGGGAGTGGGCACCACCTTCTTCTTCACCCTGCGCGACGGCGCCTGACATCGGCCCTTTCGGGCTGCGTGCCGGCCGGTACGCTGGCGTAGCTCCGAGGGGACCGCCGGGGGCCAAAAGGGGGGCCTCCGGGGGACGGGGAACGCAAAAGGCCCGGTCTTTCGACCGGGCCTTTCGCATGCGTTGAAACGCATCGCTAATTTGGTGGGTGCAGTAGGACTCGAACCTACGGCCCGCTGATTAAGAGTCAGCTGCTCTACCAACTGAGCTATGCACCCGCAGTGTCTGCCGGACAACGGAAATCCCCGGCGGAGGGCGGCTTTATATGTCCATATGGCCGGGGGTGCAAGGACAAAATTCGCGGCCGGTTGCGGGTCGCCCTTATCCTTTGCAATCCTTACCGCGTGGCGTAAAACGACTGCGGAAATATGCTGCCACCAGGGGATGCGGAGATGACCGAGAGTACGAAATACCTGCTGTCCGAGGACCGTTTGCCGAAGGCTTGGTACAACCTCAACGCCGATCTGGCGGTGCCGGCCCCGCCGCCGCTGCACCCCGGCACCGGTCAGCCCATCGGTCCCGACGACCTTGCTCCCATCTTTCCCATGGCGGTGATTGCCCAGGAGGTCACCACCGAGCGCTGGATCGAGATTCCGGAACCGGTGCGCGAGGTCTATCGCCTGTGGCGGCCATCGCCGCTGATCCGGGCGCGGCGGCTGGAAAAGGCGCTGGGCACTCCCGCCAAGATCTACTTCAAGTACGAGGGCGTCAGTCCCGCCGGCAGCCATAAGCCCAATACCTCGGTGCCGCAGGCCTTCTACAACAAGCAGGAAGGCGTCAAGCGGCTGGCCACCGAGACCGGTGCCGGCCAGTGGGGCAGTTCGTTGGCTTTCGCCGGATCGCTGTTCGGGCTGGAGGTCGAGGTCTTCATGGTGAAGATCTCCTATCAGCAGAAGCCCTATCGCCGTGCCCTGATGGAGACCTATGGCGCCACCTGTATCGCCAGCCCGTCGCCGCTGACCCAGGCCGGGCGGGCCGTCCTGGAACGGGACCCCAATTCCAACGGCTCGCTGGGCATCGCCATTTCCGAGGCGGTGGAGGTCGCCGCTTCGCGCGACGACACCAAATACGCCCTGGGCAGCGTGCTGAACCATGTTTGCCTGCACCAGACGGTGATCGGGGAAGAGGCGATGATGCAGATGGAGATGGCCGGCGATCAGCCCGACATCGTCATCGCCTGCACCGGCGGCGGCTCCAACTTCGCCGGCTTGGCCTTCCCCTATATCCGCGAGAAGCTCAACGGCCTGAAGGTGCGGCTGATCGGCGTCGAGCCGGCGTCCTGTCCCACCCTGACCAAGGGCCTCTACGCCTATGATTTCGGCGATACTGGCAAGCTGACGCCGCTGGTCAAGATGCACACCCTGGGCGCCACCTTCATGCCGCCCGGCTCCCATGCCGGCGGGCTGCGTTATCACGGCATGGCGCCCATGGTCAGCCATGTCAAGGAACTGGGCTTGATGGAGGCCCGGGCCTATCACCAGAACGAGTGTTTCGCCGCTGCCGTCCAGTTCGCCCGCGCCGAAGGAATCGTGCCGGCCCCCGAATCGTCCCATGCGGTCAGGGCGGCGGTGGACGAGGCGTTGCGCTGCAAGGCGGAGGGCCGCTCCGAGACCATCCTGTTCAACCTGTCGGGCCATGGCCATTTCGATATGCAGGCCTATACCGACTATTTCGCCGGCAAGCTGGCGGACCTCACCTATGATCAGGCGGCCCTGGATGCCGCCCTGGCCGAGTTGCCCGATCTGGGCTGATACCACGTCTCGATGATAGCGACTCATCGGGACGTGGTCGGCCGCAAGGCGGCCGCGCGCATCGTTGCGCGGGAGCCAAGCGCGAGCGCCCGGCGCCTGAGGGCTTCTATGAGTCAAAAATAGGGCCGGCGGGGTCGCCCCCGTCGGCCCAGGTGTGGCTCCCCCGTCAGCCAAGGACGGACCGGCGGTCCTCCATGATCCGACGAAGGATCGGGGTTAGAATCAGCTCCATGGCCAGGCCCATCTTGCCGCCGGGTACCACGATGGTGTTGCGGCGGCTCATCCACGAATCCTTGAGCATCTGGAGCAGGAAGGGGAAATCGACCCGGAAGCGGTCGGGCTTGCGGAAGCGGATCACCACCAGGCTTTCGTCGGCGGTGGGAATGTCGCGGGCGATGATGGGGTCCGAGGTGTCGACGATGGGGACCCGTTGGAAGTTGATATCGGTCAGCTTGAACTGGGGCACGATGTAGTGAACATAGTCGTGCATGCGGCGCAGGATCGTATCCATCACCGCTTCCTCGGAATAGCCGCGCTGGCGGGTATCGCGATGGATCTTCTGAATCCATTCCAGGTTGATCACCGGCACCACGCCGATCCTGAGGTCGGCATGCTGGGCGACGTTGATGTCCTTGGTGGCGACGCAGCCATGCAGCCCTTCGTAGAACAGGCAGTCGGTGTCCTCGGGGATGTCCTCCCATGGGGTGAACTCGCCGGCCCCGATGCCCAGATGGGAGAAGCGGCCGGCCTCCTCGTCATTGTGGATATAAAGCCGCCGCCGGCCGCGGCCGGTTTCGCCGTAGGTGCCGAACAGTTCCTCCAGTTCGGCGAACAGATTGGCATCGGGACCGAAATGGCTGAAGGTGCGGCTGCCCTTCTTCTCGGCCTCGACCATGGCCTTTTTCATGTCGGCGCGGTTATAGCGGTGGAAGCTGTCGCCCTCGACGATGGCCGGCTTGATGCCCTCGCGCCGGAACATGTGCTCGAACGCTTCCTTGACGGTGCTGGTGCCGGCACCGGACGACCCGGTGATGGCGATGACGGGGTGCTTCCTCGACACGATGCGGCTCCTCTCCTCTCTTTTCGGGCGGGACGGGGGTATGGCCCCCGTTCCCGCCGCAATTCCGCCGGCTCAGGCGATGTGCAGTTTTTCCCGCCAGCCGGGGTAAAGTTTGTCGGCATCGTCCGAGAAGGACTGGAACGCTCCCTTCAATTCGGGATGCTCCCTGGCGTAGTCCAGCAGGTCGACGCCGTCAATCCAGGACTGATGGGCCTGACGCAGCGACATGGCGCCGGCCACCGGGCCGTCCTTGTGGCCGAACGCACCGCCGCCCGAGGTCTGGATGACGTTGGAATGGCCGAGATTGGTGAAGAAGCCGGGCAGGCGCAGGGCGTTCATTCCCCCCGAGATGATGGGGGTGCAGGCCCTCATGCCGCACCAGTTCTGGCGGAAATACGGTCCCTCGGCAATGTCGCGTTCCAGCATATAGGCCACCATCTTCTCGGTGGGATCGCCTTCCATCTTGCCATAGCCCATGGTGCCGGTATGGATGCCGCTGGCGCCCAGCAGGCGGGCCATCTTCATGTGGACCAGCACGCTATAGCCGCGCTTGGACTGGTTGCTGGTGACGGCGCCATGGCCGGCCCGGTGATAGTGCAGGAACTGGCTGGGGAAGTTGCGGCGGCAGGTGGTCACCGCCGTGGGGCCGGCCACATAGCCGTCCACCAGGAAGGCGACGTGACCGGCATTCTCGGCGAAGGTCTCCAGGATGTAATGACCGCGCGCCAGCATTTCCGCCGGATCGTCGGCGGTGATGTTGGCCGAGAACAGCTTGGCCTGGCCGGTCTCGTCCTGGGCCCGCTTCATGGCGTCGGCCACCAGCCGCATGGTTTCCTTCAGCGGCGCGAACACCTGATTGCCCTGCGGCTCGTCGTTCTTGATGAAGTCGCCGCCCAGCCAGAACTGGTAGCAGGCGTCGGCGAAAGGCTGGGGACGCAGACCCAGCTTCGGCTTGATGATGGTGCCGACCACCATGCCGCCATTCTGCTGCGGCCGTCCCAGCACCCGCCACATATCGGCGATATTGCAGGCGGGGCCGTCGAACAGTTGCAGGTATTTCGGCGGCACGACGAAGTCGACCATCTTGGCATAGTCCACATCCGACATGCCCTGGTTGTTGCCGATGGTCAGCGTCAGGAAGGATGCCATCATGGCGCGGCCGTCGATGATGTTGCGGTCGAACAGATCCACCGGATAGGCGATCTTCATCAGTTCGAGCCGCTCGTCGATCTGGTAGACCAGGGCATCGACACCGCGGGTGAAATCGTCGGTGGTGCAGACCTCCACATTGGTGCCGGTGGAGGATTCGGCGGCGAAATGGGCGGCGGTGGCCAAATAGCCGTGGCCGGATTTCGGCTTCATGCGATAGGCGCACAGCACATGGCGCCCGCCCTCGATCAGATCCTCTTCCTTGAGGCTGAGATTGGCGTATCGCTTGGACTGATCCATGGTTGGAATTCTCCCGTTATCGTCCCGGTCGAGGACTTTTTCCTGATCGTTATCGCTGACGATACTCAATCTGCCTGGATCGCGATGGCGGGAGAACACCCGTGCGGGGAGTGGGAGAAATTACATGGGCAGTGAAAAAACCGCCCGGATGGGCGGTCCATGGGTGGGGGTTAGACGGCTTTGGAGTGGCGCTGCTCTCCCGCCTTGAGATAGCGGTCGAAGGCGGCACAGACCGCGCGCACCAGGGTGCGGCCGTCATGGGTCACCGCGATGCGGTGGCCATGGACGGTGACCAGCCCATCGGCCTGCAAGGGGGCCAGGCTGTCCAGTTCGGCGGCGAACTGGCCGCCGCTGGCGCCGTGGCGGGCGGCGACCACGTCCAGGTCGATCTCCAGATCGCACATCAGCCGCTCGATGATCTCGCGCCGCAGGCGGTCGTCGTCGGTGACGGCGACCCCGCGCGAGGTGGCGAGGCGGCCTGCGGCGATGCTGCGCTGATAGGCGTGGACCTCGCCCTCATTGACCACATAGCCCTGGGGCAGCGATCCGATTCCCGAGGCGCCCAAGCCGATCAGGGTGGTGGCGCTGTCGGTGGTATAGCCCTGGAAGTTGCGATGCAGCCGCTTGTCCCGAAGGGCGATGGCCATGAAATCATCGGGAGCGGCGAAATGGTCGAGGCCGATCTGGACATAGCCGTGGGTCTCGGTCAGCAGCTTGCAGCCCTGCTCGTATTGCTGCCAGCGGGTATTGGTGTCGGGCAGGGTTTCGTCCGGGATCAGGCGCATATGCTTCTTCATCCACGGCACATGGGCATAGCCGAACAGCGCCACCCGGCGGGGGGCGAAGCCCTTGATGGAGGTGTCGATGGTCGCCAGCAGCCCGTCCACCGTCTGGTGGGGCAGACCATAGATCAGGTCGATATTGACCTCGGGGACGCCGTATTGGCGCAGCCAGCCCACCACCCGTTCGGTGACCTCATAGGGCTGGATGCGGTTGATGGCCTGCTGCACCTTGGGATCGAGATCCTGCACGCCGATGGAGGCCCTGGTGACGCCGGCGCCGGCCATGGCCTTGACATAGGCCTCGTCGGCGGTGCGGGGGTCCAGTTCGACCGCCACTTCGGCGCCGTCCTTCAGCAGGAAACGGCTTTTCAGCAGGTCGATGGTGCGGACGAAATCGTCGGATTTGAGGATGGTGGGGCTGCCGCCGCCGAAATGGATGTGGCGCGCGACCATGCGGGCGGGCAGGGCGTCGGCCACCAGTTCGACCTCGCGCCACAGCGCCTCCATATAGGCGGCGACCGGGCCATAGCGCTTGGTGATCTTGGTGTGGCAGCCGCAGAACCAGCACATTTCGGCGCAGAAGGCGATGTGGAGGTAGAGCGACAGTTCCAGTGCGGGATCGATGCCGCCCAGCCAGCCGCCATAGGTTTCGGCGGTGACGCCGGGATGGAAATGCGGCGCGGTGGGATAGGAGGTGTAGCGGGGGACGCGAAGGTCGTATTTGGCCGCGAGATCGGGGCGCATGGAGATGATCCTGGTAAAGCCGGGTTGGAACCCTACTCCCGACCGCCGGCGGTTTGCAATGTCGAGATGGCGCCGGACTGGAAAGCAAAAGCCCCCCGGAGAGAGTTCTCCGGGGGGCCTGGCAACGCGCCCGAGGGCGAATCGGGATCAGCCGTTGACGGCGTCCTTCAGACCCTTGCCGGCGGTGAACTTCGGGGCCTTGGAGGCGGCGATCTTGATGGTCGCGCCGGTACGGGGATTGCGGCCTTCCTTGGCGGCCCGCTGGGTCACCGAGAAGGAGCCGAACCCGACCAGGCGAACATCGTCGCCAGCCTTGAGAGCCGCCGTGATGGCAGCGAAGGTCGCATCAACGACCGTGTCGGAAGCCGCCTTGGACAGACCGCTCAGCTCCGCAACCTTGTTCACCAGATCCTGCTTGTTCATGAGACCCCCAATTGAATTGTCGTGGCCGATAGAAAATGACACGACCGTCTCCGGCGTCAACCCTAGAATCGGTCGCTCACCCAACGGTCGTCCCGAATCCCGTCCGGACAGCCCCTGCAATGCGGTAGCCCGGACAATGGAACGGTACGCAATGTCGCTTGTTTTAAGCAACAATACAACCGTCACCCCAATGAATCGGTGGGTTTCCCACAGGATTCCTCAGGGCGCGAAGACGCTATCGGGTAAGGACCCGAGGATTCCGTCGTTCTGGCAGCGCGCCGCCAGATGATCCACCTCCGGCAGCATCCAATCCCGCACGAAGAGTGCGCAATTGCGGATGCGGTCGGGATTGGGGGCGAATGGGGCGGCGGTCTCCAGCCGGGTCCAGGCGGCGGCGAAGGCAACCAGTCCCAACAGGCGGAGATAGGAGGTGGCGACCAGCCCGGTATCGCGCCGCGGCAGGATGGCGGCGGTGGCTTTGTCCACCGCCGCCAAGGCCCGGGTCAGGGCGGCGGCGGCGGCAGGGGCGGCGCCATGGGCGGCTTCGATGATCTCGGCCTTGAACTCGGTCAGCGCCGCGCCGTTGTCCAGCCGGATCACCCGTCCGGCCACGGTCTGGGCCTGGATGCCGTTGGTGCCCTCGTAGATGGGGGTGATGCGGGCGTCGCGGGCGATCTGTTCGACCCGGTATTCGCGCAGGAAGCCATAGCCGCCATGGATCTGGATGGCGAGGCTGGCGGCCTCCTGGGCGGCATCGGTGACGAAGGCCTTGCAGACCGGCGTCATCAGTTCCATCAGCGCCGGCGTCCGCTCCAGTTCCAGATCGACCAGGGTGCGCAGGACCATGGCGCGGCAGCCCAGGGCCAGGGCCATCTGGGTCAGCAGCATGCGCCGCACGTCGCCGTGCCGGGAAATGACGTCGGGACCTTCGGCGGAGCCGGCCCGGCCCTGCCGGCGCTCGGCGGCATAGGCCAGCGAGCGTTGCAGCGCCACCTCCGCCAGGCCGACGCCCTGGACGGCCACGTCGAGGCGCTCGGCGTTCATCATGGTGAACATGCGCCTCAGGCCCTCGCCGGGGGCGCCGACGATCTCGGCCCAGGCCCCGTCGAACGCCACCTGGCAGGTGGGCGAGGCGTGCATGCCCATCTTTTCTTCCAGCCGCACCACGGTAATGGCGTTGCGGCCGCCATCGGCGTGGTGGGACGGGCACAGGAACAGCGACAAGCCCCGTGTCCCGGCGGGGGCGCCGGGGGTTCGGGCCAGCACCAGATGCAGGATACGGCCGCCGGTCAGGTTCTGATCGCCGCCGGAGATGAAGATCTTACCGCCGGAGATGCGCCAGCTGCCATCCTCGGCCGGGGTGGCGGTGGTCCGCACCAGACCGAGATCGGAGCCGGCCTGGGGCTCGGTCAGGCACATGGTGGCGAGGTAATCGCCCGAGGCCAGGCGCGGAATCCAGGTCCGGCGCTGGGCGTCCGAGCCGCTGGCGATCAGGGTCCGCATGGCGCCGTGGGACAGCGCCAGCACCATCTGATAGGTGATGCAGGCCCCCGACAGCATTTCCGACAAGACCGAGGCCAGGATATGGGGCAATCCCTGGCCGCCATAATCCTCCGCCACCGCCAGTCCCGGCCAGCCGCCCTCCTTGAACTGGCGGAAGGCATCGACGAAGGCGGCGGGCATGATCGCCCTGCCCTCGACCAGATGGGTGCCCTCCATGTCGCCGATGGGGTCGAGCGGCGCGATGACGCCATCGACCATGGCGGCGGCATGGGTGAGGACATCCGACGCCAGTTCCGCATCCCAATGGTGCAGGCGGGCGGCATCGGCGCCGTGATTCAGCGCGAACAGCAGATCGGGCAGGGGGGTGCGATAGTCGATCATGGTTTGTCGTTGTCCCTCAATGTGGGCTTCGCCCACCCCTCGTATTTGCTCGGGGCCGCCTTTGCGGGCGTCGTTTGCCCCTTCGGGGCGGCACCGCCGGGCGGGCGCATCCGCGCCCTTGCTCGCTTCGCTCGTCCCTGCGGGACCGCATCTGCGATGCGTCATTTGCCCTTATCAGGTCCGCATGGCTCTCGCGCCACGAGGCGCGCCGGCCCTTGGCCGCAATTCCGCGCCAATGAGGAGTTCATTGGCGCATCGGTCTTACACCTCGATCAGGATCGCGACGCCCTGGCCGCCGCCGATGCAGGCCGAGGCAATGCCGCGCTTCAAGCCCGCCCGGCGCAATTCGCGGGCGACGGTGATGCACAGCCGCACCCCGGTCACGCCCAGCGGGTGGCCCAGCGCGATGGCGCCGCCATGGACATTGACCTTGGAGCGGTCGAGCCCCAGTTCCTTTTCCACCGCCAGATACTGGGCGCCGAACGCCTCGTTGATCTCGAAGCGGTCGATATCGGACAGCTTGAGGCCGGCGCGTTCCACCACCCCGGCGATGGCGGGGGCGGGGCCAATGCCCATGATTTCCGGCGGCACCCCCACCACTTCGGCGGCGACCACCCGGGCCAGCGGGGTCAGCCCTCTGTCCTTGACCGTCCGGCCGCCCACCACGATGGCGGCGGCGGCACCGTCCACCACCGCCGAGCTGTTGCCGCCGGTCTGCACCCCCTTGAAGGCGGGTTTCAGCTTGGCTAACACCGAGAGCGGGGTGGGGCGCACATGCTCGTCCACCGCGAAGCTCTCGATGCCCTTGGGCAGGCGGATGCCGCGGTCGTTATAGCCGGCGAGGCTGAAGGTCTCGTTGATCACCGCCACGATTTCGCCGGCGCGGAACTCGGTCCCGGCAATGGCGCGGGCGAAGCTCTGCGCGGCGAATTCGTCCACCTCCTCGCGGCTGATGCCATATTTCCGGGCGAGATTCTCGGCGGTGTCGCCCATGCCGGTGGACGAGGCGGTGTCCTTGGTGGCTTCCCACAGGAAGTCCTTGAACTCGACCTGGCCCATCCTGAAGCCCGAGCGCGAGGTGTAGGACGCCACCGGATTGCGCGACATGGATTCGGTGCCGACGCACAGAACCCTGGCGGCCTTGCCCAGGGTGATGGCATCGGCCGCCTGGATGATGGTCTCGAAGCCGGTGCCACACAGCCGATGAACCAGCAGCGCCGGCGTTTCCAGGGGAACCCCGGAGTAGAGGCCGATATGGCGGGGCAGGAAATAGGCGTCGAAACTGCTTTGCGCCATGTTGCCGGCCACCACCATGTCGATTTCGGCGGCAGGAATGGCGGCCTTGGCCAAGGCTTCGCGCGCCACCTTGATGCCCAGATCGGTGGGGGAAATGTCGCGCAGCGCGCTGGTGAAATCGGCGAAGCCGGTACGGACGCCGTCCACCAGCCAAACGTCGTTGTAGACGGTTCCAAGTCCATTGGTCATGACGCTGTTCCTTATCTTAATCTTAAGCGAGGCGGACGATTTCGGGATCGCCGCCCTCGGCGTAAAGCCGTTCCACCAGCGCGGCGCGGCGGGTCAGCACGGCGCGCTGGTTGACATAGCCTTTGTCGGTGATTTCGTTGGCATCGATGGAGGGTGGCTCCGCCATCAGCAGTGCCCGGATGACCCGGTGGGAACTGCCCTTGCCCTGGGCCGCCAGGGATTTCAAGGCGCCGGCGAGGTGATTGCGCACTTCCGGCCGGGTGATCAACTCGTCCAGCGGTGTATGGGGGGGGGCATCGGGGCACAGCTTGAGGCAGCCGGGCAGGCTGGCGAAGCCGAGCACCCCGACCTCCTCGCGGTCGTGGCCGGTGACAACCGCGTCCTGAAGGATGGGAGCGGCGGCGTCGATGATGTCCATCCGCACCGTTCCCACCGGCACCCAGGTTCCCGACATCAGTTTGAAATCCTCGGCGACGCGGCCGTCGAACAGAACCCCCTTGGCCGGATCATTGGGGTCGGCCAGCTTGCCGGCATCGCCGATGATGTAAAAACCGTCCTCGTCGAAGGCGGTGCGGGTCAGGTCGTCGCGCTTGTAATAGCCCGGCGTGATGTTGGTGCCGCGCACCCGCATCTCCAGCTTGCCGGCATTGGGGATCATCTTCACTTCGCAGCCGGGAGCGGGCAGTCCGACATTGCCGGCGCGCTCGATGTCGAAATGCACGGTGGTGATCATGGGCGAGGTTTCGGTGGAGCCCCAGGACGATACCAGCCGTACCTTGTGCCCCAGGGTTTGGATGGAGAGGTCTTCCAGCTTTTCCCACAGAGTCTGCGGCAGGGCGGCACCGGCGTAGAACATCAGCTTGAGATTGCGGAAGAATGAAGTCCGCAGCGCCTCGTCGCTCTCCAGCAGCGGAATCAGCATGTCATAGCCGCGCGGCACGTTGAAATACAGGGTCGGCGAGATTTCGCGCAGATTGGCCGCCGTCTTGTCCACCAGGCCGGGCATGGGCTTGCCCTCGTCGATGTAGAGGGTGCCGCCATGGCGCATCACCATGTTGAAGTTGTGATTGCCGCCGAAGGTATGGTTCCACGGCAGCCAGTCCACCAGCACCGGCGGCGCCTCGGTCAGGAACGGCCAGCACTGGCGGATCGCCTGCTGGTTCGAGCAGATCATGCGCTGGGTGTTGATCACCCCCTTGGGCAGGGCGGTGGAGCCCGAGGTGAACAGGATCTTGGCCACCGTGCCGGGACGGACCGAGGCGAAGGCGTTTTCCACCTCGGGACCGGGGGTGGTGGTCAGCAGCGAGGCGAAATTGGCCGATCCGGCCGGCGGATTGGTGCTGGTCACCACTTCGACCCGGGCCAGTTCCGGGATCACCAGGGCATCGGCGAAGCGGGTGCCGTCGGCGGCGTAGACCAGGCCCGGCTTCAGCAATTCGGAGATGTATTTGAGCTTGGAATGGTCCTTGGACACCAGCGAGTAGGCCGGCGAGATCGGTGATACCGGAATGCCCACATACATGGCGGCCTGGGCCAGCAAGGCATGGTCGATGCTGTTGTCCGACAGGATCATGACCGGACGGTGGCGGTTGAGGCCACGGTCCAGCAGAGATTGGGCGATGGATTCCACCGCCTTCAGCGCCTCGGCCCAGGTGACCTTGCGCCAGCCGCCCTGACCATCGCGCTCCGCCAGGAAGAGGGAATTGGGGGTGCGGTCCGCCCAGTGGTGAAGCAGATCACCCAGGCAGCGCGAGAACGGCTTCAGGCTTTCGGGCGAACGCAGGATCATGGAGCCGTCGGCCAGATGTTCGACGGCGACCTGAGCCGGTGCGAAATTGATCGGTCCCCAGGCACTGCTCTTCATGATGTCCTCCTGCTCCACTTTGCTGCGACCTCGCCCTTCGAGACGCTTAAGGTCGACAAATCCATTTCCCCAGCCTCATCCCGAGGAAGCCCGCAGGGCGGTCTTGAAGGATGGCCACCTCTTCACAGCCCCAGATAGGCCTGGCGGACCCCGGCATCGTTCAGCAGCGCCGTGCCGGTGCCGGACAGCACGATCGTGCCGTTTTCCAGCACATAGCCGCGATCGGCCAGCTTCAGCGAGGTCGAGACGTTCTGTTCCACCAGGATGACGGTCATGCCCTCGGCGTGCAGTTGGCGGATGATCTTGAACATCTCGCTCACCACCGCCGGGGACAGCCCCAGCGACGGTTCGTCAAACATCATCAGCCGGGGCTGGCCCATCAGGCAGCGGCCGATGGCCAGCATCTGCTGCTCGCCGCCCGACAGGGTGCCGGCGGCCTGATCGGCCCGGGCCCGCAGCTTGGGGAACATGGCGAAGCAGCGTTCCAGCGTCGGCTTGCGCAAGGCGCGCGCCCGGGGGATGACGGCGCCCATCTCCAGGTTTTCCAGGACGCTGAGCGTCGGGAAGATCTGACGGCCCTCGGCCACCTGGGCGATGCCGAGGTCGCAGATGCGCGAGCTGGGCAGGCCGGTGATGGCCTTGCCCTCGAAGGTGATGGTGCCGCGCGCCGCTCTGGCCATGCCGGCGACGGCGCGGATCAGCGAGGTCTTGCCGGCGCCGTTGGCGCCGACGATGGCCACCAGTTCATGTTCGGCGACCGCGAGGGAGACCCCGGCCAACGCCTGGGCGTCGCCGTAGAACAGGTCGAGATCCCGGATCTCCAGCATCATTCATGCTCCTCGCTGAGATAGCATTCCAGCACCTTGGGATGGCGGGTGACCTCGGCGGGGGTGCCCTCGGCGATCTTCTCGCCATGGTGCAGCACCACCACATGGTCGGACAGGGCCATGACGGCGCGCATGACGTGCTCGATCAGCATGATGGTCAAACCGGTCTCGCGGTTGAGGGTGGTCAGGATCGCCACCATGCGGTCGCATTCCACCGGCCGCAGGCCCGCCATCACCTCGTCCAGCAGCAGCAGCTTGGGCCGGGTCGCCAGGGCGCGCGCCACTTCCAGCCGCTTGCGGTCGGGCAGGGTCAGCGACTGGGCGGGATGCGACGCCTTGTCGCCCAGTTCCAGCAGCCGCAGGATCTCGTTGGCGCCGGCGCGGGCCTTCTCCACCTGGCCGCCATCGTGGCGCAGGGCGCCGACCATGACGTTCTCCTCCACGGTCAGGCCGGTGAAGGGTTTGACGATCTGGAAGGTGCGGCCGATGCCGGCGCGGCAGATGCGGGCCTGGCCCAGGCCGGTGATGTCGCCGCCATCCAGCAGGATCCGCCCCTCGTTGGGCGGCAGGGCCCCGGCGATCAGGTTGAAGGTGGTGGTCTTGCCGGCGCCGTTGGGGCCGATCAGGGCGACGATATCGCCGCGCGGCACATGGAAGCTGACCGCGTTGACGGCCCGCAATCCCCGGAAACTCTTGCCGATATTCTCCACCGACAGCATGGGCGTGGTTATGGGCTGGGCGGTCATCGGCCGCCTCCGTCCAGTCCGAGCCGGTGACGCAGCCACGGCCATAATCCACCGGGCTTGAGGATCAGGATGGCCAGCAGGCAAACGCCATAGGCGATCTGCTTGATGCCGTCGATGCCGATGGCGTTGCCGGCGATGGTGAGGCCCTCGCCCAGCACGGTCAGCACCGCGGCGCCCAGGATGGGGCCGAACAGGGTGCCGATGCCGCCGATGATGGTCCCCAGCATCAGTTCGATGGAGCGATGCATGGAGAAGATGCTCTCCGGGTAGAGGTTGTCGTTGTAGAAGGCGATGAACAGGCCGCCCAGGCTGGTCATGGCGGCCGAGACGATCACCGCGATCATCTTGAGGCGGAAGACGTCGATGCCCAGCGCGTCGGCGGCGTCCTGGTCCTCGCGGATGGCCTGCCAGTAATAGCCGATGCGGCGGCGCAGCAGCGAGCGGCTGAACAGGAACGCCAGCACCGCCATGCCCAGAATCACGTAGTAGAACATGGTCGCCGACCCGCGCAGCAGCCAGACATCGCTGCTGGCGCGGTTGCTGACCGGCAGGAACAGTCCGCTGGAGGCATTCACCCAGCCCCAATGGTCGAACAGAATCCGGGTGAACTCGGCGAAGGCGATGGTCAGCAGGGCGAAATAGACCCCGGTCACCTTGAAGCGGAAGCCCAGGGCGCCGATGACGGCGCCGGCCATGGCCGAGACCGTCATGCCGGCGATGGCGCCGATCAGCGGCGGGGTTCCGAAATGCACGAACAGGGCGCCGCCGGCATAGGCGCCGAGGCCGACATAGAGGGCGTGGCCCAGCGAGAACTGGCCGGCGAAGCCCATCATGATGTTCCACGCCATGCCGAGATAGGCCTGGAGCAGGATGGTGATCAGGATGGACAGCACGTAATCGCCGGATCCCAGCAGGGGGGCCGCCACCAGCACCGCCAGCAGCCCCAGCAGCAAGACCGCCCTGCGGTCGGACGCGAGCGCCGAAAGGGTCATGACGTCTTCCCCAGGATGCCTTGTGGCCGCAGCAGCAGAACCAGGATCAGCAGCCCGAAACTGAACATGCTCTTGAGGCTGGGTTCGATCAGCGCGCCCGACAGCGCCTCGGACAGCCCCACCAGGATGCCGCCCAACAGGGCGCCGCCCAGGCTGCCCAGGCCGCCCAGGATGACGATGATGAAGCCCAGCAAGGTGTAGTCGGACGACAGTTGCGGTTGCACATCCACCAGCAGCAGCAGCAGGCAGCCGGCGGCGCCGACGCAGGCGGTGCCGATGCCGAAGGTGACGGCGTAAAGATTTTCGACGTCGAGTCCCACCACCCGCGCCCCCACCGGATTGTCGGCGCAGGCGCGAATGGCGGTTCCCGTCGTGGTGTAGCGGAAGAAGGCTCCCAGCAGCAGCGCCACCCCGCCGGCCGCCACTGCGGCGATGACGCGCACCTTGTCCAGGACCAGCGGACCGATGGTGTAGCTTTCAAAGCTGGCATCCAGCTGGATGTTACGGGCATCGGGGCCGAACACCATCATCATCACATTGGTGAGGATGATGGCGATGGCCAGCAACAGCAGGAACTGGATGTGCTCGGAAACGCCCAGGAAGCGGTTGATGAGGAAGCGCTGCAGCAGATAGCCGAGCACGAACAGGATTCCCGCCACCAGCGGCAAGGCCGGAACCGGTTCGATTCCCAGTTTGGTGAACAGCAGGAAGGCGGCGTACATGGCCACCACCATCATGTCGCCATGGGCGAAATTGACCACCCGCATGACGCCGAAGATGACCGACAGCCCGAGGGCCATCAGGCCGTAGACCAATCCGGTCAGCAGCCCGCCGCTGGTTACGTTCAGGAAGAAGGTGGCGTCCATGCCGGAGCGTCCTTGGCCAGCGGTGTCAGGTGCGACCCTTGAACGGCGGCGCCGGAAAGACCAGCTTGGCCTCCGCCGATTCCGTGGGCAGAACCACGGTGGGTTTCCCATTCAGGTTCTGGACCACCGCCGAGCGCAGATTCATGTTCTGGCCGTTGGCCTCGAACTTGATCGGGCCGCCCAGCATGGCGCGCTTGGCGATGTTGGTGGCCCGCAGCGCCTCGGTCAGCGCCTGGGGATCGGTGCTGCCGGCCCGCTTATGGGCGTCGGCGGCGATCAGCACCGCCTCGAAGGTGAAGCCCACATTGAGATCGCAGCTTTCCTCGGGATAGATCTTGTCGAAGGCCGCGTTCAGAACCTGGGTCATCTCCTGTTTCGGGTCAAACCACGGGATATTGACCGAGCAGAAATCGGCATACTTCCCCAGCGCCTTCTGGAACTGCTTGTCGTACATGCCGGGGCTGCCGGGGGAGGTGATGCCCATGGTCTCCACCTGCTGCTTGACCATTTCGCGCACCAGCAGGATGGCGTCGTTGAGCCGGGTCACGGTCATGACGATATCGGCCTTGGCCGCCTTGGCCTTGGCCACCTCGATGGAGAGGTCGCGGGCCTTGGGGTCGTAGGCGATGGTCTCGACGATGGTGAAGGGCAGGTCGAGCTTGGGCATCAAGGCGTTGATGCCGGCCAGCATACCCATGCCGAAGCTGTCGTTGATATGCAGCAGGACCGCCGTCTTGGCGGTCACGCCCGCGGTGGCGAAGATGTCCTTGTAGAGCAGCAAGCCGCTCTTGCCCAGCATGGTTGCCGAGGGGAAGTTGCGGAAGACGTATTTGAAGCCCTGTTCGGTGATCTTGGGCTCGGCGCCGATATTGACCACGAAAGGAATGCCCTTCTGCTCGGCCACCCCGGCCACCGCCAGGGTGGTGGCGGAATCGAAGCAGCCCATCAGCATGTTGGCGCCTTCGCGGATCAGCTTCTCCGCCTGGGTGCGGCCGGAATCGGGATTGGATTCGGTGTCGGCGTTCATCAGTTCGACGGAATAGCCCATGTCGCGCAGCATGGGCAGACCCACTTCGGCGCCGCGCTGGCAGGCCTGGCCGATCAGCGCCATATGGCCGGAGCGCGGCAGCAGCACCCCCAGCTTGAGCGGGGTGGCGGCGCGGGCCGGACGGACCATGGGCAGGCCGGCGGTGGAAATCAAGGCGCCGGTGGCGGCGACGGTGGTGAACCGGCGCCGGGAAATACCTTGGGATGCGGGCGGAATCATGATGTTGTCAGGCATTGCGTCGTCCCTTTCTCAGATCAAAAACCTCCGACATCGCTCTTTGGCGACTTGTTGGAGATGATCCTGAGCCGGCCCGGCCCGTTCGTCAAGGGGCATTGTTGCCAATAAAAACTGTTGCGTATAACAACAAATATAGCATGATGGGGCATCATCGGATTTCCGTGGGGGAGAGGGATCATGAGCCGTGACATGACGATCGGGCTGGTGGGGGCTGGAACCATGGGCGCCGCCATCGCGCAAGGGGCGGCGACCTCCGGTTTCCCGGTCATCCTGAACGATCGCGACCCGGCGGTGCTGGAGCGCGCCATAGGGCAAATCAAGGCATCGCTCGGCCGCGCCGTCGAGAAGGGACGCATGACCGAGGCCGGGGCCGCTGCCGCCTTCGGCCGCTTGACGCCCTCGCCCGACCTGGCCGGGCTGGCGCCGTGCGGTCTGGTGATCGAGGCGATCATCGAAAAGGCCGAGGCCAAGGCCGGCTTGTTTCGCGCTTTGTCCGAGCTGTTGTCGCCCGCGGCGCTGATCGCCACCAACACCAGTTCGCTCAAGGTCGATGATCTGGCGGCGGCGGTGAGCCGGCCTGAACGCTTTCTCGGCCTGCACTATTTCTTTCCGGCGGCGGTCAATCCGCTGCTGGAGATCGTGCGCGGCGCCGCCACCTCGGATGCGGTGATGGAAACCGCCGCGCGCTTCGCCCAGGCCACCGGCAAGCGGGCGATTCGCTGCCGCGACGCCTTCGGCTTCGCCGTCAACCGCTTCTTCGTTCCCTATCTCAACGAGGCGGTGCGGCTGGTGGAGGAAGGCTTCAGCCCTGGCGACATCGATCTGGCCATCACCCAGGGCTTCGCCACCGCCATCGGACCGTTCAGGCTGATGGACATCTCCAAGCCGGTGATCGCCCTGCATGCCTGCCGCACCCTGGCCCGCATGGGGGCATTCTACCAGCCGGCGACCCTGCTGGTGACCATGGGCGAGTCGGGGCAATCGTGGAACGCGGAACTGCCGGCCGTGGTCGATCCGGCCAAGGCGGCGGTGATCGTCGAGCGTTTACAAGGCGCGGTCCTGACCGCGGTGCTGGAGGCGTTGGACGAGGATGTGGCCACGGCCGAGGACTTCGATCTCGGCGCCCGCATCGGCCTGCAGTGGGGGTGGCAGCCCTGTTCCGGGGCCAGCACCCTCGGCCGCGCCGGGACCGAGCGGCTGGTGGCGCGCCACTTCCAGGGGCGGAATTTGCCCAACAGTCTCGGCGCCTTGCCGGGGTAGAGCCGGATGCTTTGAGGTCGAATCGCACCGGCGATTCGCCCGAGAAGCTGAATCCGTCTCACATCAATACATTCGCCTGTGTCCCAATTCGGACGCTCCATATCGCCTTCGACCATTTTTCGCCGAACGAGCGGCTTGGATCGCTAAAAAGCGTCAAAATTCCCCGAGTCTTAAGTTATTCTGGCTTCGATTGCGGCCAAGTGGGTCGTCGATCCGATGGGAAATGACGAGCCGAGTGGTGATCCTGGTGGGGGGCATGGCGCCGGAAGGGGCGGATTTTCGCCGGTTGCAGAGACGTTCGGCCACGATCGTGGTGGGGGCGGTTCTGGCCGTGGCGATGTTGGCCGGGTTTTTGGTCCATGCCTATGCCAGCCTGCGCGACGAACGTGTCGCCCTGACCCGCAGCCAAGCCACCAAGCTGCTCTCCTCCTTTGAACAGCATGCGCTCCGCCAGCTCGATTACGCCGACAGCTATATCCTTTCGATCCGCTATTTCTATCTCAAATACGGCGATGCGGGGCTGAGGGACTATCTCACCCAGTTGCAGGGCCGCAGCAATGCCCTGTTGATCACCACCGTCACCATCACCGACGCCAATGGCCATGTGGCGTTTCGCCATCCCGACGAGGGGAATGGCACCGATCTATCCGGGCGCAGCTATTTCCGCCATTTCCTGGCCGATCCCCGCGATCTACCCTATGTCGGCGAGACCGATGTGGGGGTGATCAGCCGGCACCTCGGTTTCCGGGTGTCGCGTCCGATTCTGCGCGATGGCCGTTTCGCCGGCGAAATCCACGTCAACATCCAGCCCGAATATCTGAGCGATTTCTCCGGTGACCTCGCCCTCGGCCCGCACGGCGTGGCGACGATGCTCAACATGGACCGGCGCCTGATCGCCCGGTTGCCCGCGGTCAACGCCTCCGATTACGGCAAGGTTCTCGACCAGTTGATGATCTGGAAGCAGTTGGATCTGGCCCCATCCGGCACCTTCGTCAGCCCTCGTGGTCTGGACGGGGCCAGCCACACCTTCTTTTATAAGAAGATCGACAACTATCCGGTCGCCATCAATATCGGCTATGCCGACCAGGATATCGACGCCGACCTCGCCCAGGTCCGCCGCAATTTGATCATTCTCGGCCTGGCCGGATCGCTGGTGACTCTGCTGGTCTGCCTCCTGCTGCTGCACACCGAGCGCAAGACGCTGTCGCTGTCGCTGGCCCGCGAGGCCAGCATCCAGACCGCGCGCGAAATGGAAGAGATCAACGCGGCGTTGACCCAGTCGAACGCCGATCTCGAGGCCTTCGCCTATGTCGCTTCCCACGACCTGCAATCGCCGTTGCGCAACGTCACCAGCTATGCCCAGTTGCTGAAGCGGCGCTTCCATGGACAGCTGGGCAGCGATGGCGACGATTTTATCGGCTTCATCGTCGCCAACGCCCTGCACATGTCGGCACTGATCAAGGATCTGTTGAATTACGCCCGCATTTCACAGGACGTTCAGCCGCTTCAGGCGATGGAGGCGGCAGGATCGTTGAGGCAGGCCTTGGCCAACCTCGCCCAGCCGATCAAGGATAGTGGCGCCACCATCACCGCGTCCGGCCTGCCGGTGGTGCTGATCGACGAGTTGCAACTGTCCAGCCTGTTTCAGAACCTGATCGGCAATGCCATCAAGTACCGCCACCCGGATCGTCCGCCGGTCATCACCATCTCCGCCGAATCGACCGACACCGGGACATGGCGTTTTGCCGTTTCCGATAACGGAATCGGCATGGAAGCCGATTACCTGGAGAAAATCTTCGCCATCTTCCAGCGGCTGCATACCATCGATCAGCACGAGGGTACCGGTATCGGCCTTGCCCTGTGCCGCCGCATCGTCAATCGCTGTGGCGGCACCATCTGGGCGAGCTCGACGCCGGGAGAAGGTTCCACCTTCTCTTTCACGCTGAGGAGTGGCTAGGAGCCTGTCCCGGTAATGTCGAGAGGCGCGGCCTCTCGACGCTCTGCGCAAAGGGCCTTGGCCCTTTGATCCCGGTGGACATATGGCTACGGGCCTGATTCACTTCAGGTCATGAGCAAGACG
>Ga0316222_1000911_pt1 | contig 40523 bp, 12 predicted proteins | sample TBH18011metaG_FD_206008 | JGI IMG/M metagenome (GOLD analysis project Ga0316222, IMG submission 206008) | Freshwater microbial communities from Trout Bog Lake, Wisconsin, USA - TBH18011 | ecosystem: Environmental > Aquatic > Freshwater > Lake > Hypolimnion/Profundal zone | place: USA: Wisconsin... | reverse complement strand
TCACCAAGATCAAGGTCGTGGACACCTCGGTGGACGAGGGCAACATGATCAAGTGCCTCAAGAAAGATCCGGCCAAGAACGAAGTCGAGGCGCTCAAGGACATTTACCGCCGCCTGCGTCCTGGCGATCCCCCGACCGCCGCAAATTCCCGCGCGCTCATCAAGCGTTTGTTCTTCGACGAAAAACGCTATGACCTCGGCCGCGTTGGTCGTTACAAGATCAACCAGAAATTGGGCATGAAGGGCGACAGCCGCATCCTTACCAAGGAAGATTTGGTCGCGGCGACGAAGTATTTGCTCAAGCTCAAAAAGGGCGAAGGCTCGCTGGATGACATTGATCATCTGGGCAGCCGCCGCATCCGCACGGTGGGCGAATTGCTTTCCAACCAATGCCGCGTGGGTCTGTCCCGCACGGAACGTCTGGTGAAGGAGCGCATGACGTTGTTCGATCAGACGGTCGAGTCCATGACGCCGCAGAAGCTCATCAATCCGAAGGCGCTCTCCGCCGTGATTCGCGATTTCTTTGGCCGGAGCCAGTTGTCGCAGTTCATGGATCAAATTAATCCGCTCGCCGAGTTGACCCACAAACGCCGCTTGTCGGCGCTCGGGCCAGGGGGACTTTCACGTGACCGCGCGGGCTTTGAAGTCCGCGACGTGCATCCGTCGCATTACGGCCGCATTTGTCCGATTGAGACGCCCGAAGGGCCGAACATCGGACTTATCGCGTCGCTCGCGACCTTTGCGCGCATCAACGAATTCGGTTTCCTGGAAACGCCCTACCGTAAGGTGGACAACGGCCGGGTCACGGAAAAAGTTGAATATCTGACCGCCGACCGCGAAGAACAGTTCATCGTCGCGCAGGCGAATTCCGTGATGGATGACAAAGGCCATTTCACGGACGACCGCGTCGTCTGCCGTCAGCGTGGCGAATTCATTGACGTGGAGCCGACGAAGGTTGACTACATGGACGTGTCGCCGAAGCAGCTTGTTTCCATCGCTGCGTCGCTGATTCCGTTCCTCGAACACGATGACGCGAACCGCGCGTTGATGGGTTCCAACATGCAACGCCAGGCCGTGCCGCTCCTCGTCACCGAGGCGCCGCTGGTCGCGACGGGCATGGAAGACCGCGTCGCCCGCGATTCCCGCGCCGTCTTGGTGTCGGAAGAATCCGGCAAGGTTGCGTCCGTCAGCGGTGATCAAATCATCATTACCGAGAACGGTCACTTGCCCGAAGGCAAAAAGAAAATCAAGCACGACCCGGAGAACGGCGTTTCCGTTTACCCCGTTCGCAAGTTCATGCGCTCGAACGCGGCAACCTGCATCAACCAGAAAATTCTCGTTGAAAAAGGTGACCATATCAAGAAGGGCCAGATTCTGGCCGACGGTCCCTGCACGCAGGGCGGCGAGCTCGCGCTCGGTCGCAATGTGCTCGTGGCCTTCATGCCGTGGAACGGTTACAACTTCGAGGACGCGATCATGATCAGCGAGAAGATTGTCAAGGAAGACATCTTCACGTCCATTCACATTGATGAATTTGAAGTGGCCGCCCGCGATACGAAGCTTGGGCCGGAAGAAATCACGCGCGACATCCCGAACCTCGGCGATGAAGCGTTGAAGAACCTCGGCACCGACGGCGTCATCCGCATCGGCGCGGAAGTGAAGCCCGGCGACATCCTCGTCGGCAAGATCACGCCGAAGTCCGAAACCGAACTCGCGCCGGAAGAACGTTTGCTCCGCGCCATCTTCGGTGAGAAGGCCGCCGACGTGAAGGACACTTCGCTCAAGGTTCCGTCGGGAACTTACGGCATCGTCATGGACGTGAAAGTTTCGTCCAAGAAGGATGGCGAAAAAGCCAGCCGTTCAAATGCCAGCGAGGAAAAACGCCACGCGAAGCAGATTGAATCCGATCACCAGAAGAAACTGAACGAACTTCAAGATCAGTTGACAGAAGCGTTAAGCAATATACTGCTAGGCGAAAAAATTCCGCTCGACGTCGTGAACAGCGAGACCGGCGAAATCATCATTCCCGCGAACCGCAAGATCACCAAGACCCTGTTGCGCAAGCTCGCGACGGTTTATGACCGCATCGAGATTGATCCGTCGCCGATTCGCAACAAAATCAACGAAATCATCGGCCAGTTCCGCAAGAAATTCGACGATTTGCAGATGCAATACGACGAGGAAATGGAACGCGCCGAAGCGGGCGAAGGCGGCGAAAGCGGCGTCGTGAAGTCCGTGAAGGTTTACATTGCGTCGAAACGCAAATTGTCCGTCGGTGACAAGATGGCCGGTCGCCACGGTAACAAAGGCGTTGTCGCGAAAATCGTCAAGGAAGAAGACATGCCGTTCCTCGCGGACGGAACGCCGGTGGAAATCGTATTGAATCCGCTGGGTGTGCCGAGTCGTATGAACGTCGGACAGGTTTTGGAAACGCACTTGGGCTGGGCGGCGAAGCTGCTCGGCATGAAGTTCGCCACGCCGGTGTTCGATGGCATGAAGGAAAAGGACATTCGCGGCTACCTGAAACAGGCCGGTTTGCCCGAACACGCCAAGACGCATTTGATTGACGGTCGCACCGGCGAACAGTTCGACCAGGAAATTGTTGTCGGCTACATCTACATGATGAAGCTCGGCCATTTGGTTGCGGACAAGATTCACGCCCGCGCGGTTGGCCCGTATTCACTCGTAACCCAGCAGCCGCTGGGCGGCAAGGCGCAATACGGCGGTCAGCGCTTCGGCGAAATGGAAGTGTGGGCGATGGAAGCCTACGGTGCCGCTTACACGTTGCAGGAATTGCTCACCGTCAAATCTGACGACGTGCAGGGCCGCACGCGCATCTACGAAAGCATCGTCAAGGGCGACAACTCGCTGGAGGCCGGCATCCCGGAATCCTTCAACGTGCTCGTCAAGGAAATGCAATCGCTCGGTCTCGACGTGAAGGTTGGTTACTCCAACCCGATTGAACACGCCAACAGTGACAACGCGCAGCAGGCTGCCGTTGCCGCGCTGACGTCCAACGAACCCTGAACGAAACTTTGCTGAATTAATATCGTATGACCACTTCCAAAGAAAACGCCCGCGAGATTCTCGGCCTCGAAAAAGTCAACCAGGTTGACTATGTCGGCATCACGCTCGCGTCGCCCGACGCCATCCGCTCCTGGAGCAAAGGCGAAGTCAAGAATCCCGAGACGATCAACTACCGCACGTTCAAGCCGGAAAAGGGCGGCCTTTTCTGCGAACGCATTTTCGGTCCGGTCAAGGACTGGGAATGTTCCTGTGGAAAATATAAACGCATCAAGCATCGCGGCATCGTCTGCGACCGTTGCGGCGTGGAAGTGACGTTGTCCCGCGTGCGCCGTGAACGCATGGGCCACATCGAACTCGCCGTGCCGGTGCAGCACATCTGGTTCTTCAAGTGCATGCCCTCGCGCATCGGCTTGGCGCTGGACATGACTGCGCGCCATTTGGAACGCGTCATTTATTACGAGGATTACCTCGTCATTGATCCCGGCACGACGCCGCTCAAGGCGAATCAGTTGCTCACGGAAGTCGAACTCCGCGAAGCGCGCGAAACCTACGGTGCCGAGGCGTTCACCGCCAAGATGGGCGCCGAAGCCGTGCGTGAAGCGCTTTGCCGCGTGGATCTCGTCAAGCTGACCGATGAATTGGCCGTCGCGATGACGGAGACCAAAAGCAAACAGATCCGCAAGAAGCTCGCGAAACGCATCAAGCTGTATCAGGGTTTGCATTCGTCGAAGAGCCGTCCGGAATGGATGATTCTCACGGTGCTGCCGGTGATTCCGCCGGATTTGCGTCCGCTGGTTCCGCTTGAAGGTGGACGTTTTGCAACGTCCGACTTGAACGATCTTTATCGCCGCGTCATCAACCGGAACAACCGTCTCCGCACGCTGCTCCAGCTCAAGACGCCGGAAGTCATCATCCGCAACGAGAAGCGCATGTTGCAGGAAGCCGTGGACGCGCTGTTTGACAACGGTCGTCACGGACGCCCGGTCACCGGCGCAGGCAACCGCTCGCTGAAATCTTTGAGCGACATGCTCAAGGGCAAGGGTGGTCGTTTCCGTCAGAATTTGCTCGGCAAACGCGTGGATTATTCAGGCCGCTCGGTCATCGTGATCGGGCCGGAACTGAAACTCAATCAGTGCGGTCTGCCGAAGAAGATGGCGCTCGTTTTGTTCGAGCCGTTCATCATCCGCCGCTTGAAAGAGCTCGGCTATGTTCACACCGTCCGCAGCGCGAAGAAAATGATCGAGCGCCAGACGAAAGAAGTTTGGGACGTTCTCGAAGAAGTGACGAAGGGTCATCCGGTTCTCCTGAACCGCGCGCCGACGTTGCACCGTTTGTCCGTTCAGGCGTTCGAGCCGATGCTGATTGAAGGCGAAGCGATTCGCATTCATCCGCTGGTTTGCACCGCTTACAACGCGGACTTCGACGGTGACCAGATGGCCGTTCACGTTCCGTTGTCGGTCGAGGCGCAGTTGGAAGCGCGTCTGCTGATGATGGCGACGAACAACATCTTCTCGCCCTCATCCGGCAAGCCGATCATCACGCCGACGCAGGATATCACGCTCGGCTGTTATTACGTCACCGCCGAGCCGCGCAAGGCGGCGTCGGCCAACACGAACGAACTGCCGTTGTTCGGCTCAAAGGAAGAAGTCATTTACGCCTACAGCGACGACGCGTTGAAGACGCATGATCGCATCCGTTTGGCGAATCCTGACCTCGGCAAGAAGACCGCCTTCGGCAATGCTGAAAAGAAAATCATTGATACGACGGTGGGCCGCGTGTTGTTCAGCGAGATCTGGCCGACGGAACTCGGCTTCCACAACAAGCCGGTGAAGAAATCCGACCTCGGTGATCTGATCTGGAAATGTTACAAGTTTGCCGGCCACGACAAGACGGTTGTCATGTTGGACAAGCTCAAAGAAATCGGTTTCCGCGAGGCGACGAAGTCCGGCGTGTCCATCGGCATTGACGACATGATCGTCCCGAAGGAACGCGACGAGCAGATTCGCAACGCCCAGGGGCAGATCAAGGAAGTTGAGAAGCAGTATCGCAAGGGTGTCATTACCTCCGGCGAACGCTACAACAAGATCGTTGACGTGTGGACGCATTGCACGGATCAGATTTCCGGCGTGATGTTCGACACGTTGAAAGCCAACCAGGGCAAGAAGGAATACAACCCCGTCTATTTGATGGTGGATTCCGGCGCGCGCGGCAACAAGCAGCAGGTGCGTCAGCTTGCCGGTTTGCGCGGTTTGATGGCCAAGCCGAGCGGCGAAATCATCGAGAAGCCGATTCTCGCGAACTTCCGCGAAGGTCTGTCCGTCCTGGAATATTTCATCTCGACGCACGGCGCGCGCAAAGGTCTGGCCGACACCGCGCTCAAGACGGCTGACTCTGGTTACATGACGCGTAAGCTCGTGGACGTATCTCAGGACGTGATCATCCAAGAGGCTGATTGCGGCACGACGAACGGCATCTGGGTTTCCGCCGTGTTCGAAGGCGAAGACGAAGTGGTGAAAATTTCCGACCGTTTGGTTGGCCGTTTCGCCTGCGACGACATCGTCAATCCGACCAGCCCGAAGGAATTCCTCATTCACGCCAACGAAGAAATTGACGAGATCAAGGCCAAGGCGATTGACGTTGCCGGCATGGACCGCGTCCGCATTCGCTCGGTGCTCACTTGCGAAAGCAAGCACGGCATCTGCAAACATTGCTACGGCCGCAACCTCGCGACCGGCTCGCTGGTCAAACTCGGGGAGGCGGTCGGCATCATCGCCGCGCAGTCCATTGGCGAGCCCGGCACGCAGTTGACCATGCGCACGTTCCACACCGGTGGTGTGGCGGCGGGCGTTTTCAAGCAGCCGCAGATCAAGTCCAAGAACGATGGTATTGTCAAATACACCGACTTGCGTTCTGTTGAATTGGAAGACGGCAACAGCATCGTCTTGAACAAGAACGGTTCCATCCAGATTCTCGCTCCGGACGGCCGCGAGCTGGAAAACCACATCATCGTCATCGGCGCGGTCATTTCCGTGAAGGACGGCGCGAAGCTCAAAAAGGGCGACACGTTCGTCCAATGGGATCCGCACAACGTCCCGATTCTCTCCGAGAAGGCCGGCAAGGTGAAGTTCCACGACATCATCGAGGGCGTCACCATGAAGCAGGAAGTGGACGAAGCCACCGGCGAAGAATCCATGGTCATCATCGACCACAAGGAAGATTTGCATCCGCAGATCATCATGTCTGACGACAAGGGCGAAGTTGTGGCGAACTATCCGATTCCGTCCGGCGCGCACGTTGTCGTCAACGAGAACGACAAGATTGTGCCCGGCACGCTCATCGCCAAGACGCCGCGCAAACAGGCCAAGACCCGCGATATCACGGGCGGTCTGCCGCGCGTGGCGGAATTGTTCGAGGCCCGCCGCCCGAAAGACGCGTCGGAAATCTCCAAGATTGACGGCATCGCGGACTTTGGTCCGAGCGTGCGCGGCAAGCGCTGCGTGCTCATCACCGATCCGGTGACGAAGCTGTCGGAAGAACATCTCATCCCGATTGGCAAGCACGTCATCGTCTTCAAGGGCGACTTGGTCAAGAAAGGCCAGCAGCTCACCGAAGGCCCGATGGACCCGCACGAAATTCTGGACGTTTGCGGCCCGCAGGAATTGCAGGAACATTTGGTCAGCGAAGTGCAGGAAGTTTATCGTCTCCAAGGCGTGACGATCAACGACAAGCACATCGAGATCATCGTGCGCCAGATGTTGCGCAAGATTCGCGTCACCGAAACCGGCGACACCCAGTTCCTCTGGGGCGAACAGGTGGACAAGCTGGAGTTCGAGGCCGAGAACGAAGCCGTCGAGAAGAAGGGTGGCAAGCCGGCGGAAGCCGTGCCGGTGCTGCTCGGTATCACCAAGGCGTCGCTCGAAACCGACAGCTTCCTCAGTGCCGCGTCCTTCCAGGACACGACCCGCGTCCTCACCGAGGCCGCCACGCGTTCCAAGATTGACTCGCTGCGCGGGTTCAAGGAAAACGTCATCATGGGCCACATCATCCCGGCGGGCACCGGCTTTAACCTGCACCGCGGGGTTACGCTCAACCCGCTCGTCGAGCTGCCGGAAGAACCGGAAGCCGAGGAAGTGGAAGCTCCCGAGGCGGTCAATCCGCTGCTGGCCTAAGCCAAGATAAAATTACGCACCGGCGTCCGACGAAAGTCGGACGCCGTTTTTCTGGGGACGGCCCATCCAGCCGAGAATAAGCGTGGGCAAAGGGCAGGGAACCGCGCCGCCCTACCAACCCGCTGGTGGGGCTGACCTGCGGGTCAGCTGGGAAAGGGGGCACCGGTTGCCCATCAAGGTTTCACCACGGAAATGACCGACGTGTCGGCCTTCAGATACTTCTGCGCGGCGGCTTGAATTTGCTCCAGCGTCACGGCCTCGTATTTGGCGTCGTCCAAGTCGGCGCGCTGCCAGCCCAGACCGTAAAGCTCGTCGAGCGCGCTCGTGGCGGCGAGGTTGCCCAGGTCGGCGCGGGCGATTTTCTTCCCGCCGATGATCTTGGCCTTGGCGCGTCTCAGTTCGTCGGCGGTCAGGCCTTCGGTGCGGAGCAGCTCGGCCTCCTTCAGTAGCTCGGTTTCCACCTGCGCGACTTTCGTGGGTTCCGTGCCGGTGTAAAAGGCGAAGTAGCCCGGCACCAGCCCGGCGAAGTTCTGCGCGCCGACATAGTAGGCGAGGCCGAGCTGTTCGCGGATGCGCAAGAAGAGCCGCGAGCCGAGGTCGCTGCAACATTCTTGCAACAGGTCGAGCGCGTAGCGGTCATCGTCCGCCAGCGTCGTGCCGGGAAAACCGATGACGAGCACGGCCTGTTTCTTGTCGCGCGTCTCTTCGACGCGCTGGAGTTCACGCTTTAGCGTGCTCCCGTCCGGACAAGCTAAAGCTTGAACTCCAGCGGCAGCAGCCTCGCGCTTTTTCCAGCCACCAAACACCTTTTCCACGGCGGCTTTCACGTTGGCCGTGTTCACATCGCCGAAAACGGCGAGCACGCAGTTGTTCGGCACGGTCAGTTTCTGATGAAACGCTTTCAGGCCGGCGACGGAAACTTTGCCGGCGGATTCCTCGCTGCCGAGCGAATCCAGGCCGTAGCCGGTGTCGCCGAACAGCGCGCGGCGCATGGCGAGGCTCGCGCTCTTGAGCAGTTCGTCCTTGCGCGAGCGGATGCCGGCGATCTGGATTTCCTTCTCGCGCTCCAGTTCGTCGGCGGGAAAAATGGGATTCAAGATGACATCGGCCAGCAGGTCCAGGCCGGTGGTAAAATCCTCGCTCAACACCTCGGCGTTGATGCCAAAGCTATTATTGCCGCCGTAGCTGTCAAGGTGGCCGCCGACGGATTCGATCTCCGTGGCGATTTTTTCCGCGCTGCGCGTCGTGGTGCCTTTGATGAGCAGCTTGGCGAGCAGCATGGTGGTGCCGTTGTTGGCGGTGTTTTCCGCGAGGACGCCGCCCTGGAACACAGCGCGGAACTCGACGAACGGCAGGCGGTGGTCTTCCTTCACCAGCAGCGTCAGGCCATTCGGCAAGACGATTTTCTGGATGGCGTTGTCTTTGTTCGCTTCGACGTTCGCCTTGGCCTTGGGCGCGGTGCCTTCGGGCAGCAACGCGTAGAGCGTGCGGTTCTCCGGCGTGAGATACTGGCGGGCGACGCGCTGGATGTCGGCGAGCGTGACGTGCTTGACGGCGGCGAGATAGCGCTCGGAGAAATTGAGGTCGTCCGCGGCGAGCCAGTTGCCGCCGAGATTCTGCGCCTGGCCTTCCATCGTCTTGCGCGACGACAGCGTGGCGGAGATGAACTGCTTGATGGCCTTGTGCAGTTCGTTGGCGGAGACGGAAAGGGATTTGATCTTTTCAATCTCGTTAAGAATCGCGGCGTTCGCGGCCTCGAACTGGTCGCCGTCCACGACGGCGCTGATGCCGAACAGGCCGGGCAGGCCCGGGTTGTAAGTCCACGCGTCCACATGATGGACGACGCCCTGTTTCTCGCGCACCTGTTGGAACAAGCGCGAACTGCGTCCGCTGCCGAGCAGCACGGCGAGCACATCGAGCACAGGCACATCGGCGTGGCGGAGTTCGGGAATGTGCCAGGCAAAATGGACGTGGCCGAGTTCCACCGCCGATTCCTCGATGATTTCGCGCGCCGCGGTCTGCTTCGGTTCGAGCGGCAGAACGACCGGCGGCATCGCCTTTGACTTGCTGTTGGCATAGGCGGTTTTAATCTGCGCGACGACGTCGTCGTTCTTCACATCGCCGGCGACAACGAAAAAGACGTTGTTGGGCGCATATTTCTGCGTGTAGTAACTGCGGATGTCGTCCGGCTTCACCTCATTGAAAATATCGGGGTAGCCGATGACGGTGAAGCGATAGGGGCTTTTGGTGTAGGCCACTTCAAAGAGGCGGCGGCTGGCGCGGCGGCCCGGATCGTCGTGGCACATGTCCATCTCGCGGCGGATGACGTCCATCTCCTTGGCCAGCTCGTCGGGCGGCAGCGTCGCGTGCTGCATGATGTCGCAAAGGATGTCAATGGCCTTCACCGCGCCGGAGTTGGGCACGTCAATGTGATAGACGGTGCGATCAAAACTCGTGTAGGCGTTCATGTAGCCGCCGGCCTCCTGCACTTCCTGATCAATGCGGCTGCCGGGGCGCGTGGTGGTGCCTTTGAAGAGCATGTGTTCGAGGACGTGCGAGAGACCCGCGCCCAGCCACGCGCCTTCGTGGATGCTGCCGGCCATCGCCCACGCCTGCACGGAGACGACCGGCGCATTGTGGTCCTCGCGGACGATGATGGTCAGGCCGTTATCGAGCGTGGTGAGTTTGACGCCCGGCGGGATGGACGGGATGACGGGGTTGGATTTATCAGCCATGTTCAGACGGGGAAAATAAACTGGAATTGCTGCGGGGCAATTCAATTCACTGCCTTGAGCAAATGAATTTACTAGGCGACCGGAGCCTTGACTTCCGCCTTGAGCCGGGCTTCCGGCCAGAACGGCTTGCGGAAGGCGTCGGCGAAATCGTAGCCCGTCTGGAAATCGTCGCGCGTGTCCTTGTCCGTTTTTGCGAGCAGTCCAATCTCGACCATGTTGAATACGATTTCGCCGAAGTTCTGGCAGTTGCGGACGCCCCATTCCTCAAACACGGTCGCGGTCATTGGGCCGAACTGCTGCAAGGCGTATTGGCGCAGGCCGTCGAGCAGTTCCTGACCGGTGACGTGGCGCACCTTGCCCTGGTTCTCGCGGCCGACAATCTTCTGCGTGAAGTCGAGCGCCTCGCGCATGAACAGGTAGGCGTCGCGATGGAACCGTTCGTCCTTCGCGAGGATTTGATCCAAGGCTTCGTCGAAATTGACTTCTTGCATATATCAGGGTTGGCTGACCGGCTGGCTGCTCGTCGTGGCGGGATGCGCGGCGCGATAATACTTCACCGCCAAACCCGTCACCAGCAGCCCAATGACGATGCAGATGATAAATTGTTCCTGCTTCGTAAGCCAGTTCATGCCGACAATGTAACGGTAGAAATGGCATTCGGCAAGCCGGGCGGGCTTAAACTCCTTGCCCAAGCGGGACGGCGTTGGTTTAATGGTCTTCGATTTATGGCGGCCATCGGCAGATTTTCAAAAGGCGAAGAGGTTTTCCACGCCAAGGTTGTGGACGGCGAACTGTTCCGCCTGCGCGGCGATGTCTTTGGCGCGCCGTCGTTCGACCGCAAGCCCACGCCGCGCAAGGGCGTGAAGACACTCGTGCCGGTTGTGCCGAGCAAAATCATCGCCGTCGGCATCAACTACCTCGACCACGCGCGCGAGATGAAACGCGAGTTGCCGAAGGAGCCGCTCATCTGGTTCAAGGCCACCACGTCGCTGCTAGCGGACGGCGGCAAGATTGAAATTCCTTTTCGCGATCACCGCACGGATTTCGAGGCGGAGCTGGCCATCGTCATCGGCCGGAAAATCCGCAACGTCACGGCGACCACCGCCGCGCGCTACATTTTTGGCTACACCGCCGCGCAGGACATCAGCGACCGCACTATCCAAAAGGCCGAATCGCAATGGGCGCGCTGCAAGTCGTTCGACACCTTCACGCCGCTCGGCCCGTATGTGGAGACGATGCTTGACCCGAACGAACTGAGCATCCAGCAGTTTCAGAACGGCCAGCTCCGGCAGAACTCCAACACGCGCGAACTGATTTTCAAGCCGGCGGAAATCGTCAGCTTCGTCTCCACCAACATGACGCTGCTGCCCGGCGATGTGATTCTCACCGGCACGCCCAGCGGCGTCGGGCCGATTCAAAGTGGCGACAAGTTGGAAGTGCGAATTCAAGGTCTCGCCTCGCTCATCAACGTGGTGAAATAGGTCGTCGGTCTAGCTGGTGAATTAAATTTCCGCAAACCGCCATTGAAGCAGGCGAGTTGATTTTGGCTCTTCATATTTTTATTTGACGAAAGCCATTTTCGGGCGTAAAGAAACCGTGTATTAACGGTAAAACAACGGTTTTAGCGCAATTGAATCCTCGGTTCCTCACCAATTAGTTGCGCTACAATCGGAATTGTGCACAACATATTGTGGTTTTCTCTTTACACGAACCGCCAGCTTTGGTTGGCTAGTCGAAATAGATTATGTATCTAAAAAATCTCACGGTTTTTGGCTTCAAGTCCTTCGCGGACAAGACGGCGCTGAACTTTCAGCCCGGCGTCACCGCCATCGTCGGGCCGAACGGCTGCGGCAAATCCAATGTCTCCGACGCCATCCGCTGGGTGCTTGGCGAGCAGTCGGCCAAGGCGCTGCGCGGCGGCGAGATGGCCGACGTGATTTTCAACGGCACCGACGGTCGCAAGCCGATGGGCATGGGCGAAGTTTCGCTCACGCTCGGCGGCGTCGGTGAAGAAAGCTTGAAGGCGGCGGGCGTGGAAGTTTCTTACGATGAAGTGACGTTGACACGCCGGATTTTTCGCGACGGTGGCAGTGAATATTTTCTGAACCGGACGCCCTGCCGGCTCAAGGACATCCAGCAACTTTTCATGGGCACGGGCATCGGCCGCACGAGTTACAGCATTTTGGCGCAGGGCCACATCACGCAGATTCTTTCCAGCAAGCCGGAAGATCGCCGGATGATTTTCGAGGAAGCCGCCGGCATCACGAAATTCAAATCGCAGAAAAAAGAATCGCTGCGCAAGCTGGAATATACCGAGCAGAATCTGCTCCGCATCGCCGACACCATCAAGGAAGTGAAACGGCAGATCGGTTCGCTGCAACGTCAGGCCGGCAAGGCGCGCCGCTACAAACAAATTTCGCAGGAGCTTCAACACCTCGAAACCCAGTTGGCGCGGCATCAGTTTGACGTGCTGCAAGGGGAGATTGCCGAGCGCCAGGCCACGGTGGAAAATCTGCGCAACGAAATTGAAACCGGTTCCAACGACATTCTCCGCTTTGAAAATGAAATCACGAAGCTGCGCGAACTGCTTTCCGAACTCGAACATGAAGTGGCGGCGCAACAACAGCGCGGGTTGGAGCTGAAAGCCGGCATTGACCGCAACGAGAGCCGCATCCAGTTCAACGAGGAGCGCCTGCGCGAAATCGAATCCCAGAACGCCAAGGCGCTTGCCGAGATCACGCAGGCCGAGGAGCGTTGCCACGCCGCGTCGAGCGAGTTGCTTTCCGTCACCGAACGTCTCGGCGTCGCCGAGGCCGCGCTGGATCAGCATCGTGAAAGCTTGCAGGCGAAGCGCGAACATTTGCAGCAGATCGAAAACGATTTGCGCGAGCGGCAAGAACAGTTGCGTCAGGCACAGGCCACCGCATTTTCCGCCGCGCAGGATTTGTCCCGGCTGCGCAACGAGATCACCGCACTCGATCTGCAGAAGCAGGGCAACATCGTCCGGCTCGAAAAACTTTCCGCCGAGAAGATCCAGCTTGAGGTTGAGCGCACCGGTCTCGAGACCCGGTTGCAGGAATTCACCGCCAGCGTCGAGGTGGAAAAGCTCAATGTCGCCACCACGCGCGGTTCGGTCGAGCAGCGGCAGAACCGGTTGCGCGAACTGCAGACCGAATTGCAGACGGCCTCCACCGAGCAGGACAAGTATTTGCACCAGCAGTCCGACAAGCGTTCCCGGCTCACGGTGTTGGAACAGCTCGAGGGCTCACATGAAGGGTTTGACGCCGGCGCGGTAGCGGCGTTGCGGCAGTCGCGTTCGGTGATCGGCTCGCTGGCGGACCGGATCCGCGTGCCGGACCAGTTTGTCACCGCCGTGGAAAATGCGCTCGGCCACAATCTCCAACTCGTCCTTACCGAACAGCCGTCGTCCGCGCAGGAAATTCTCGCGGATCTCAACACGAACAAGTCCGGCCGCGCCAGCGTCGCGGCGCTGGCCATCCAGCAGTATCAGGATGAGAAACAGTTGTCGTTTGTCGGCGAGATGGCTCCGGGCGAGAAGAGCGAAGCGGCGCAGGCCGGCCTGCAGAACGGTCAGATTGTCCACGCGATGAGCGTGATTTCCGCCGAGCCGCAGGTGGAGGCGCTGTTGAAATCGCTGCTCGGTCGCACGTTCATCGCGTCCGACCTCGGCACGGCGACGGCGCAAATCCAGAACGGCCATGCGGGCTGCGATTTTGTGACGATGGGCGGCGAACTGCTGAACCGTCACGGCATTTACACGGGCGGTTATTTGAACAAAGGCGGCAACGGCAAGGCGCCTTCCTCCATTCTTGGCCGCAAGAACCAGATCACGGAACTTCAGGCTGAACTCGCCGAGCTGCAAAGCTTGGTTGAGGACGCGAGCCGCAAGCGCGGCGAGCTGTTGAGCGAACAGACCGAACTGCAAGCCTCGTTGCAGGCGGCGCAGACCGAATTGCGCGTGCAGGAAGTCGCCATCGCCACGCGCGAAGGCGAGTTCAAGGCGCTGCAAAACTCCAATCGTCTTCTCCATCAGAAGATTGAGACCGTGATGTTCGAGGTGCAGAGCCTCGCCGCGCAGGAGGAGGAAGGATTGCAGAAACGCGAGGCGCTCACTGCCCGCCTGAACGAGCTCGAAGCCCGCGAACGCGCCGGTCAGGAAGCGGTCACGGCGCTCACCGCCGATTTGGAAAATCTCCGCCAGCAGCGCGACGCGGCGAACACCGCGCTGACCGAGAGCAAGGTCGCCCTCGCGTCCGACGAGCAGCTCGCCTCGTCGTTCAAGCTCCAGCTCACCTCGCTCGAACAGCGCATCCGCGAGCTGACCCAGATTGTCGAGCTCCGTAAGAACGAGTGTTCCTCGTTCATCGCCAAGCAGGAGCAGGCGCAGACCGAGATTCAGTCGGCGCGCGGCGAGATTGAGCGTCTGCAGCACGAACGCGAACTGGTCAGCGCCCAGACGGCGGAGCTGATTGGCCGGAAGAATGCGCAGGACGGCGAGATCGGCACGCGCGAAGAAAGTTTGCGCACGCAGCGCGCCCGGTTGACGGAAATCCAAAACCTGCGCGGCGGCGTCGAGATCGAGCTGGCGCAGAAACACATGTCCGTCCAGAACCTGCGCGAAAAGGTGCAGCAGAAATATCACCTGAACCTCGACGACATCCGCAGCGAGTGCATCACCATCACCCATGCCGATGAAGGTCCCGCCAAGATCGAGACGCTCACGCCCGAGCAGATGGCCGAGAGCGGCGCGGGCACCGACTGGAATGAGGTCCAGCAGCAGGTGACCGCCTTGCAGCAGAAGATTGACGAGATGGGCCCGGTCAATCTCGTCGCCATTGAGGAATATGAGGAGACCGAGCAGCGCCACACGTTCCTGACCACGCAGTATGACGACCTGGTGAATGCCAAAACCCAGTTGCTCGAAGTCATCAACCGCATCAACACGCAGACGCGCCAGATGTTCATCGAGACGTTCGAGAAGATTCGCGACAATTTCCGCCTGATGTTCGTGGATGTGTTCGGCGGCGGCAAGGCCGACCTAATTTTGTCCGACGAAAACGACGTGCTTGAATCCGGCATCGAGATTGTCGCCCGCCCGCCTGGCAAACAGTTACAGAGCATCTCCCTGTTGTCCGGTGGCGAGCAGACCATGGTGGCCGTGGCGCTGTTGTTCTCCATCTACCAGGTGAAGCCCAGCCCGTTCTGCGTGCTGGACGAGCTGGACGCGCCGCTGGACGAGTCGAACGTCGTGCGCTTCGTGAAGATGCTGGAACGGTTCATCGCGCACTCGCAGTTCATCATCATCACGCACAACAAGCGCACCATCGGCATGGCCGACGTGCTCTACGGCGTGACCATGCAGGAGCACGGCGTGAGCAAGATCGTCAGCGTGAAATTCCACAAGGCCAATGACACGGCGCAACTCGTGCCGGCACTGGCGGGGAGCTAGGCGAAAATGTCTTTGGCAAACCGGCGGGTGGCTTCCACCCGCCGGTGTTTTCATGGGCGCGGGCGGTGAACCAATACTTCCGGCGGGTGAACGTCTTTTTTCCCAATGCAAACGAAAGATACCAACCAGAAAGTCACAGAAGCGAATAAAGGAAACGAAGTTTTTTGGAAATAAACCGGTAATTTATTATTTCCCTTGTTTATCTTCTGTTCAGATTCCCATCGGTCTGGTCAAAAAACCATTTATTCAACCCACCGGGACGTTTACGAGAGGCAAACAGACGTTTACCACCCTGACCACCATTGATAATACGGCAATCAGACTCTCCCGCTGATAGGCTTGTTTCAATTGACTTGACTGGCCTTGATGTCTGCCCCGCGCTTGAGGGCTTTAGACGGATGGCTTTCCGATTCCAAAAGTGGCACAAATAAGACTCGCAGGACTAAGTCCCATTGGTGTCAGCGTTATTGGTGTCAGCGTTTGAACTTGGAACGTGCGGTCATCCGCGCCAGTCTGGTGGCCAGAAAAATGCCATAACAATGGCCGCCGCCAAAACGCAGGATGCCGGAATCTGTCCTGACTTGTAAAACATGGGTTTCATTTTTGGCCTGCGGCTACTGGCTTAGCCGGTTGCCGAGCAGGTTATCCACCAGAAATTCCATCCGCCGCCGGCTGCCGTAGGGCGTTTCCGCCGAGCCGTGATCCGAGCCGGTGACAACGATGAGGTCAAAATCTTTGTTGGCCTTTTCCAGCGCGTTGACCACCTTCATGGTCGAGGCGGGATCAACATTGTGGTCTAGCTCGCCGACCATCAATAAAAGTCTACCCTGCAACTTGTGCGCGTCCTCGACGTTGGAACTTTTGACGTAGGCATCGTCCACCGGCCAGCCCAGCCACTGCTCGTTCCACCAAAGTTTGTCCATGCGGTTGTCGTGGCAGCCGCAGTCGGCGACGGCGACCTTGTAGAAATCGTTGTGATCCAGCAGCGCGCGCAGCGCGTCCTGGCCGCCGGCGGAGCCGCCGTAAATGCCGACGCGCGACAAGTCCATCCACGGCCGCGTTTTCGCCGCCGCCTTGATCCACGCGATGCGGTCGGGGAAACCGGCGTCCTGCAAATTTTTCCAGCAGACGTCGTGAAATTTTTTGCCGCGATTGTCCGTGCCCATGCCGTCGGCCTGCACGACGATGAAACCCAGCTCCGCAATCGTGTGCTGCCGCAGCAGCCGGCCGAAATTTTCCGGCGTGAACGAATCCTGCGGCCCGGCGTAAACCTCTTCGACCACCGGATATTTTTTCTTCGGGTCGAAATTTGACGGCCTGATGATGACACCGTAAATGTCCGTCAGACCGTCGCGGCCTTTCGCCACGAAGCGTTCCGGCAGCGTCCAGCCGGACTTGAGCAGCTGCGAGTCGTCGGCACGTTCGAGTTCGCAAACCAGTTTTCCGTCGTCGCTGCGGCGCAGTTCCGACACCGTCGGCAGGTCGGCGCGCGAGTATTTGGCGATGAAATAATTTCCGTCCGGCGAAAATTCCACCGTGTAATCGCCGTCGCCTCGCGTGAGCTGGATGAAACCGGAGCCGTCAAAATTCACGCGGCAGAGTTGGTGATGATACGGGTCTTCGCCCGCGCGCACGCCGCTGGCGAGGAACCACACCTGCCGTTTGGCCGCGTCCACCTTGAGCACCTCGCGCACGACCCAGTCGCCGGGCGTGACAAGATTTTTCACTGTGCCAGTGGCGACATCGTAAAGCCAGAGGTGCGCCCAGCCGTCGCGCTCGCTCATCCAGAGCAATTCGCCGGAATCGTCCAGCCATTCGCGCCAAGTTTTGGTTTCGTAATCAATAAAAGTCTGGCTGCGCTCCTCGACGACCGTCCGCACCGCGCCGTTGGTGGCGTTAACGGCGAGGATGCGGTAGAGCTGATGCCCGCGCCGGTTGTAGTCGAAGTAAAATTCATCGCCGCGCGGCGACCAGCGGAAATTTGCCAGTTCGCCGTCGGGCGTGAAATTGTTGGTGAACAAATCGTCGGAAATAATTTTCGCCGTCCGGCTGGCGACCTTGATCAGCACCGGCCGGACCTGCGGCAGCGCGTCGCCGGGCTTGAAATAATCGTAGGTCAACACCTTCGGCTGGAGCTGGTCCGGCGGCGATGATTCCACCAGCGTCACGAGGTGGCGCGGCACCTCGTGCACGGACAGGACGACGCAGCTTCGCGAATCCGGCGACCACTCGGCTGGCCCGCGATACGGATTTTCCGCCGTGCCGTCGCTGGTCAGAAAAGTTTTTTCGCCGGACGCGGAAACGAGCACGGCATTTTTATCCTCGAAGCGCACGGAAAAATTTCCATCCGGCGACCGGTCGCGATCATGGCGGTTGCCGGGCGCGCGCGGTGCCTCAATTGTTTTCGGCTGACCGTCAATGTCCACCTCCAGCACATCCGGCGTCGCCTCAAAAAAGCCGAGCGGGCCGCCGAGCGCGTCCGTTACCAGCCAGACGTGGCCGGCGTAGGTGGAAATTTCCTTCGTGTCACCCGGCCGCACGCGGCCGTAGGATTTGCGTTCGCCGCCGGCATCCACCCAGAAAATTTCCACCGGCGCGGCCGTGGTGTTGCTGAAACGGATGGCCGTCTCGCCGCCGGTGTGCATCGTGCGTTTGGGTTCGAGCGATTTTTGCGCGGCGGTGGAAAGGCGTCCGCTTTCCGGCAGGCCAAGTTTTTCGGCGGAACCGGCGCGCCTGGTTTCACCGGTGGCGGCGTCCACCAAAACGTATTCGTGCGTGTCCGGGCCGGTGGTGACGCGATACCAGAAATGGCGGTTGTCCGGCAGCCAGTGCGGCGCGACGGCATCGCGGAAAACTTTTCCTTCCGTGCGCCGCGCCAGTGACAGCGCGCGGGAATAATCGGCATCCGCGCCATCGCCAAACATGGTTTGCGTGGCGAAAAGAGCGGTCAGGGCGAGCCACCGGCAATTTTTTTTCATCGGATAAAAAGGACCGGTTGTGGCTTTGATGGAGCCGGATTGCGCGAAGTAAAAACGGTCAACCAGCCATGGTCGGCCACTGTCCGCGCGCCATCCGATTCAAAAAAATTTACCGTGGGTGCGGTGGCATTCCGGTTCACGGCTTTGATATAAACCATGCCTTTGCCGGTGTCGAGGGCGGCGCGGCAAAAGAATTTTTCCGCCGGTGGCGCCTCGCTGGTTGCTGCGGACAAATTGCGGATTGCGCATTTTCCACGACGGGGAGACAATCTGCAAAATTGTCCGACCAGCCATTTATGTTAAGTTGATGCCATGAGCGACGTGACGGTGATATTGCAGGCCATGGGTCGTGGCGACGAGCGGACCTTGGACGAATTACTGCCGCTCGTGTATGAGGAGCTCCGGCATCTGGCGGCGGCGCGGATGGCCCAGGAATCGGCCGGCCACACCTTGCAGCCGACGGCGCTGGTTCACGAGGCCTGGATGCGGCTGGTCGGGGACGGGGACCGGACCTGGAAAAACCGCGCCTATTTCTTCGGCGCGGCGGCGGAAGCGATGCGGCGCATCCTGATCGAGAGCGCCCGGCACAAGTCGCGCTTAAAATATGGCGGCGGCCAGGAACGACTGAACATCGAGGACGTGGACCTGGCCGGCACCACGCCGGATGAAAAGGTCCTGCTGATCAACGACGCCTTGGAGCAGCTGGAAAAGGAGCATCCCGAACGGAGCCGGGTGGTTGTGCTGAAATATTTTGGCGGCCTGACGAACAAGGAGGTGGCCGAGCTGCTGGGCATCGGCGAGCGCACGGTGGACCGCCATTGGGTTTGCGCCAAGGAATGGCTGTTCCGCAAGGTGCGCGCACAAATGTGAGCCGGCTGTTTTTTGGCGGAAATCTGCTTCCAGAAGCGCATGAATGGATATAGCGATGATTGATGCCAGCACCCAACGGGCCGAAGAGGTCTTTTACGCCGCGCTCGACGTGAAGGACGCCGGGGAGCGCCGCATTTTTTTGGACCAGGCCTGTGCGGGCGACCCGGATTTGCGCGCCCGGGTTGAAGCCATGCTGGGTTCCCAATCGGCGGCGGAGCAATTTTTTTTGGGCAGTCTGCCGGCCTTGAAGCCGTCCATCGCGACCAGCCAGTTTTTGGTCGGCGCGGCCGATTCCGAAACGCCCGGGATCCGGGAACTGCCAGCCGACGAGGATTTGGGGAAGCGGATCGGGCCTTACAAGCTGCTCCAGAAAATCGGCGAGGGCGGCTGCGGCGTGGTTTACATGGCCGAACAGGAAACGCCGGTGCGCCGCCGCGTGGCGCTCAAGGTCATCAAGCTGGGGATGGACACCAAGAGCGTCATCGCCCGTTTCGAGGCCGAGCGGCAGGCGCTGGCGATGATGGATCATCCGAACATCGCGCGGGTGCTCGACGCCGGCGCGACCGAAACCGGCCGGCCTTATTTTGTGATGGAACTGGTGCGGGGGGTCAAAATCACGACCTACTGCGACGAAAACCGTCTCGACCCGCGCCGCCGCCTGGATTTGTTCATCCAGATTTGTTCGGCCATCCAGCACGCCCACCAGAAGGGAATCATCCATCGCGACATCAAGCCGTCGAATGTTTTGGTGACGATGCTTGACGGGATGCCGGTGCCGAAGGTGATTGATTTCGGCATCGCGAAGGCGACGAACGGCGAGCGGCTGACCGACCAGACGGTGTTCACCGCCTACGAGCAGATGATTGGCACGCCGGCCTACATGAGCCCGGAGCAGGCGGAGATGAGCGCGCTGGACATTGATACGCGCAGCGACATTTACAGCCTGGGTGTGCTGCTTTACGAACTGCTGACCGGCAAGACGCCGTTCGACCAAAAGGAGCTGTTGCAGTCGGGCGTGTATGAGATGCGGCGCACCCTGCGGGAACAGGAACCCCACCGGCCATCCACCAAGCTTGACGGGCTACGGGCGGAGGAGTTGACGCAGACGGCGGACCACCGCCGGGTGGAACCGCCCAAACTCAAGCTGCTGTTGAGCGGTGACCTAGACTGGATTGTGATGAAGGCGCTGGAGAAAGACCGCAACCGGCGCTACCAGACCGCCAACGGATTTGGGATGGATATCCAGCGCCACTTGAACGACGAGCCCGTCGTGGCCCGGCCGCCGAGCCGGATTTATCGCTTCCAAAAACTGGTGCGGCGGAACAAAATTATTTTCATCGCCTCCGCCGCCGTGGCCGCCGCCCTGGTGCTTGGCCTGGGCACCTCGACCTGGCTTTTCTTCCGGGAACGCGAGGCACGCCGCGAAGCCCAGCAGGGTCGCGCGAACGAGGCGCTGCTCCGGCAGCGGGCCGAGGCGCGCGAAAAAATCGCCCAGGCGGTGCCGCTGGTCGAGCAGGGCCGTCTGGACGAGGCCGACCGGCTGGTCGGCGGAATTTCTTCCCCGGACACGGCGCTGGTCGGCGAGGCGGTGTTCCGGCCGCTGGCCGACTGGGCCGCGCTGCAAGGCCAGTGGCGCCGCGCCGCCGACTATCTTTCCGTGCTCGTGGGAGTGGACGAGTTTGAGACCTCGGAAATTTCCACGCTGGATCACACCAAATGCGCGGTGGCGCTGGTTGAACTGGGCGACCGCCGCGGGTATGAGGCCTTCTGCCGCAAATCCATCAAGCAGTTCGCCGCCACCACGGATCCGATCATTGCCGAACGCACCTTCAAGAACTGCCTGCTGCTGCCGGCCGATGCCAGCCGGCTCGCCGCCCTGGCGCCGCTGGCCAACGTCGCCGCAAAATCCATTCCTGACCAGGCCTCGTCGAAGCGCGATTCATGGATGCTGCCGTGGCGGTGCCTTTCGCTGGCGTTGCTGGAATATCGCGGCGGCAATTACCACGGCGCGATTGATTGGGGCAACCGCTGCCTGGCCTATCGCAACGACTGTCCGGCGCGCGAGGCCGGCGTGCACGCCATTTTTGCCATGGCCTATCATCAGCTCGGCCAGGCCGACAACTCGCGCGCCGAACTGGCGCAGAGCCGGGATTTGATTGAGAAAAAATTTAAGGCCGGCCTGGATTACGGCGACGGCTTGCGCGGATTTTGGTTTGACTGGATCCTGAGCCGGATTCTCGAACGCGAGGCCGTCGCCGACATCGAAGGCCCGTCGCCAGCTCCGAAATAATTCACCGCCTTGCCGCCGGCCACAAAAAAAATTGGCAAAAGCAGAATAAATGGCGGAAGGTGGGTTAAGAATGTCGCATTAACCTATAGAATCCAAAGCGTCCATCATTGATTATGTGTTCCCAAAAAATTGACTTTAAGCCGAGAAACCGGCGGCCGAACCCGGCCTTTACCCTGATTGAACTGCTGGTGGTCATTGCCATCATTGCCATTCTGGCGGCCATGCTGCTGCCGGCCTTGAGCAGTGCGAAGCAGAAAGCCATCCGGGCGCAATGCATGAGCAACCTCAAGCAGATTGAGATTGCGGTGAACATTTATGCCGGGGATTACAATGACAAGCTGCCCGTTATTTCCACCAACATAAACTGGGTCTGGGATTTGCCGGATTCTGCGGCTCAGCTCATGTTGAGTTCCGGCCTTACCAAGAAGACATTTTATGACCCGGGCACTTCGCCCAAGTTCACGGACGTTGAAAACTGGGCGGGGCCGGGAATTGTCCCTTTTGGGGCCAGTTCAACTCTTTGGAATTATGGCGTGACGGCCAGTCCTCCCGCAGACTCGGACTTTCATATTGTCGGATATGCGCTGGCATTTTCCGGCCCCTATAGCGTGCTATCCAAAACAAACCAAAACACCACGCTACAGGCTGAGGTGCCACCCGGCGGAACCTCGATAGTGGGGGTGTCAAGCCGCGAATTGTTCGCATGCGCCGTGATTAGTTCCAGCGCAACGCTGCCCGGCTTCTCCAATCCTGGAAACAATTATTCCACCATCGTCGGCTATTTCAAGAAGAACAATGTGCTTTATCCACACACCAGTCCGCATATGATTCGCGGCATGCCCACGGGCGGCAATATCGGGTTCAAGGATGGCCATGTCGAATGGCGCCAGTTTAATGTCATGATACCGCGCACCTCCAGCGGCGCCAATTTTTGGTGGTGATATCGTTTTTCCTTCCGGCGTCCAGCCTGCGGGCTGGACGCTTTTTTATTTCACCCAAAATAAACGCGTAGAATTTTGAAAAGCCGGTTTCAAATATTGCTGCTGGCGGTCCTGTTGAAATCAGCCCCGGCTTTCGCCGCCTTGCCCGCCGGCTGGGGTGATGCCGACATCGGCTCGCCGGGGGTGGCGGGGTCAGCTACCTACACCAACGGCGTCTGGACAGTGGCCGGCGGCGGCACGGACATCTGGAACAACGGCGACCAGTTTCATTTTTTGACGAACAGCTTGAACGGCGACGGCGCGGTCATCGCCCGCGTCATCAGCCAGACCGCGACTGACCCGTGGGCGCAGGCCGGCATCATGATTCGCAATGACATTTCGTCCAACGCACCGCAGGCATCGCTGCTGCTGACGCCGGGCAACGGCGTCACCTTTCGCTACCGCTCCGCTGCGGGCGGTCCAACCGTTCAAACCTTCCAGACTGGCGTGCTCGTGCCGGAATGGATCCGGTTGAGTCGGTCCAACAATGTTTTCACGGCGGCTTATTCGGCCAATGGCACCGGTTGGACGCAGCTTGCAACGCAAACCGTCGCGATGGCCAACCCGGTGCTCGCGGGGCTGGCGGTCACGGCGCACAATAATTCACTCATCAGCACCGGCGCTTTTACCGGTCTGCTGGTCGTGCCGGGACCGCAGGCGGGCACGCAGACGAACTTAAACAATCCCTACATCGGCGGACAGGACATGGCCTGGCAAACCACCTGGCCGCTGCCGCAGCTCAACGTCGCCAGCAACGCGCTCACGCCGCGCATGGGGTGGAATTCATGGTTCGTTGTCGGCGATGCCACCGGCCCGTCCGAGACCTTGATCAAAGCGACTGCCGACGCGCTCGCCACCAACGGTCTCGCCGCCGCCGGCTACAAATATGAGGTGATTGATTGCTCCTGGATCGCATCGGGCCGCGGCTATCGCGCCACCAACGGCGATTTGATGGTGACCAACACGTATTGGCCGGACGGGATGAAAGCCGTCGCCGATTATGTCCACGCCGACGGATTGTTCATGGGCGGATACTCCGACATCGGGTCGCCCGGCTACGGCGGCCCGGCGCAAATCGGGATGTATGCCAATTACCAGCATGACGCCGACCAGTTCGCCGCGTGGGGCTGGGACTTCATCAAGATTGACGACCACGGGCCGGGCGATTTTTACGCCGCGTGCCATGCCATCGCCAACAACGCCTCCGGCCGGCCAATGGTCATCAGCCTTTCGACGCCGCAGGTGGACCGCATGTTTTTCGGGCCGCGCATCGCCAATTCCTATCGCGTCAACAACGACATCGCCGCGCCGGACACGACGACGGTTTCCTGGAGTTCGATCCTTTGGGAATTCGACACCGCGCAAGGCGACTGGTATGCGCAAGCGCCGGGACATTGGCTTGATCCCGATATGCTCATGGTGGGCTTCGGCGGCATCAGTGATTTGGAAGGCCGCTCGCAAATGAACTTGTGGTGCATCCTCAGCGCGCCTTTGATGATCGGCACGGATGTGCGGACGGGCGGCACGAAGTATTTTCCGCCGTATCTGACCACAAACACGTTGAGCACCTTGACCAATGCCGAAGTCATCGCGGTGGATCAGGACGTGCTCGGCGCGGTCGGCCGGCCGGTGGCCGGCGGCACGGCGGTTTATGCGAAGCCGCTGGGCGGTTTCACGTCCGGCCAGCTTGCCGTGCTGCTGCTCAACCGCTCCGGCAGCGCGGCGAACCTCACGGTAAACTGGAGCGATCTCGGGCTGGTGGCCGGCAGTTCCGCGACGGTGCGGGATTTGTGGGCGCATCAGGATTTGGGAAGTTTCACCGGCGGTTACACCGCGACCAATGTTCCAGTGCACGGTTCGGTGATGCTAAAAATTTCCGGCACGTTCAATTGGAATCTTCCGCGCATCTACGAGGCGGAATCAGCCTACAACAGTTTTTCCGGCACGGCATATTACGTCCCGCACAACGCCAACTTTTCCGCCACCGCCTACGTCACCGGCGTCGGCTTCGGCGCGGCCAACGCGCTTCAGTTCAACCAGGTCGCCGCGCCGTCGAACGGGCTTTATGAGGTGGATATTTATTATGCGTGCGGCGTGAACCGCGCCGCGCAGTTGAGCGTGAACGGCGGGACGGTCACAAATCTTTCCTTCATCGCGACCGGTGGCGACACCAATCAGGTCGGCGCGCTGGCGGTTTATGTTCCGCTGCTGGCCGGTGAAAACACGCTGACGTTCGGCAACCTGACCAACCTCGCGCCGAACCTCGACAAGATTGTCGTCTCGTCCGGTTCGCCGACGGGGCTGCAAGCCGTGACCGGCGATGGCCGGGTGAATCTTTCATGGAGCGCGGTTGCCACCGGGGCGACGTTCAACCTTTATCGTGGCACCAACAGCGGCGGCGAAACCTTTCTGGCCGGCGGGCTGGCGACGACGAAGTTCACCGACCCAACGGTGACCAACGGCACGATATATTTCTACACCGTCACCGCCAACAATCCCGCGCTCGGCGGCGAAAGCCCGCCGTCCGGCGAAGTCAGCGCGCGGCCGCGTTACGCCACGAGCAGCCTCGCCTACTCGCTGGCCGTAGTTTCCAACTTGCCCTACGCATACTGGCGGCTCAACGAAACCAACGGAACCATCGCTGCGGATTCCATCGGCGGCTACAATGGCACTTACGGAAGCGCGGTGGCCCTGGGCGTGGCCGGGCCGCGCCCGCCGGATTTTCTCGGGTTTGAAATCACGAACACGGCCGCGCAATTCACCAACGGCGCGGCGAATTCCTGGATCACGATTCCGGCGCTGAATTTGAACACCAACACCATGACCATCACCGCGTGGATTTATCCGCTGGGCAGCCAGGTCGCCTATGCCGGGCTGGTTTTTTGCCGCAGCGGCAGCACGGTGGCGGGCATGAATATTGACGGCACCGGCGCGGGCCTGGGCTACACTTGGAATAATAATTCCAGCACCTGGGGCTGGAGTTCCGGCGTGCAGCCGCCGGCGAACCAGTGGTCGTTCGTCGCGCTGGTGGTTCAGCCGGCCGGCACCACCTTGTATCTCCTCAACACGAACGGCCAGCAGGCGGCGACCAATTCCGTCGCCAATCCCAACCAGGCATTCGCCGGCACCGGCACGATTGGCACGGACACTTATGCGTCAGCGGCGCGGGTGTTCAACGGCGTCATGGATGAAGTGGCGGTGTTCAATGACGCGCTGACGTTGGCGCAAATCCAGCAGCTTTACGCGAACGGTCACCAGTTGACGCCGGTGCAGGTCGGATTGCAGCCGGCCGGCAATGGCCTGCAACTGACCTGGCCGCAGGGGACGCTGATGCAGGCGCCGGCCGTGAACGGCCCGTGGTCGGCGGTGCCCGGAATTTTTTCACAGACGAATGTGTCGCCGACCAACAGCGCCATGTTTTACCGGATCCTGCTGCAATGACTTGGATGAAGCCATCCGTGTTCTTTTAAGCCGGCTTGCCGGTGGGAACCAAACCAGCGGTTGCAAATCTGACGCAAAAAAACAAATATGAATAATATGATACAAAACTGGACCATGAAATGGGTGGCCGTTGCGGCCATCGCCGCCGCCATAACCTTGCCCGCCGCTGGAGTCACCGTGACGGTGCGGGCGGATCAGGGCAAAGCTATCAGCCCCGACTTGTTTGGCATTTTTTTCGAGGACATCAATTACGCGGCCGACGGCGGGCTTTATGCGGAGCTGGTGCAGAACCGCTCGTTTGAATACACCGCCGCCGACCACAAGGATTGGAACGCGCTGACGGCCTGGGAACTGGTCACGCGCGATGGCGGCCGGGGCTCGGTGGCGATCGAGACGGGCGCGCCGCTCAATGACAAAAATCCGCATTACGCGGTCGTGACGGCGGATTTGGGCGGCGGCAGCGTGGGGCTGATGAACGGCGGCTTTGACGGGATTCCGCTGAAGGCCGGGGACAAGTATGACGTCGCGTTTTTCGCCCGGCAGGAATCGGGACAGCCGATGCCGCTGGCGGTCCGGCTGGAGAGCAAAGACGGGACGCTTTATGGCGCAGCCAGTTTTCCCCAGTTGACGAAGGACTGGACAAAATACACCGCCACGATCCAGGCCAGCGCGAATGATGCCGAGGCGCGGCTGGTCATTTTGACGACCGGCACGGGGTCTTTCTGCCTGGACATGGTTTCGCTGTTTCCGCAGCAGACGTTTCATGATCATCCGAACGGGCTGCGCGCCGATCTCGCGCAGGTGATTGGAGATTTGCACCCGAAGTTCGTGCGTTTTCCCGGCGGCTGCCTGACGCACGGCTATGGTCTGGACAATATTTACCGCTGGAAGAACACCATCGGCCCGATTGAACAGCGCAAGGAGCAGTTCAATATCTGGCACTACCACCAGTCGGTCGGGCTGGGCTTCTTTGAATATTTCCAGTTCTGCGAAGACATCGGCGCGAAGCCGCTGCCGGTGTTGGCGGCGGGCGTCTGCTGCCAGAGTTCGCCCGGCGGCCAGCACGGCATCCCGCTGGCCCAGATGCCGCAATATGTGCAGGATATTTTGGACTTGGTGGAATACGCCAATGGCCCGACCAATTCCACCTGGGGCGCGCAACGCGCGGCGGCGGGACATCCGGCGCCATTCCATCTGGAGTATCTTGGCGTGGGCAACGAGGACGCGCAGACGCCGGAGTTTGGCGTCCGGTTCAAGATGATTTACGATGCGGTGAAGGCGAAGTATCCGAACATCACGGTCGTCGGCACGGTCGGGCCGGCGCCGTCCGGCAACGACTTTAATGAGGGCTGGAAGTTTGCCGACGCCCTGGGCGTGGACATCGTGGACGAACATTATTACCAGAAGCCGGAATGGTTTTTGTCGAACCTGCATCGCTACGACGACTACGACCGCGCCGCCACGAAGGTGTATGTCGGCGAGTATGCCTCGTGGGGCAACTCGCTGTTCAACGCGCTGGCCGAGGCCGCCTACATGACCGCGCTCGAACGCAACGGCGACGTGGTGCGGATGGCGTCGTATGCGCCGCTGCTGGGCAAGGAGCGGCATATGCAGTGGCAGCCCAACCTGATTTATTTCGACAACACCAAGGTCAGCCCGTCGGTGAACTATTATGTGCAGCAGTTGTTCAGCCGGAACCAGGGCGACGTGTATCTGCCGACGGCGGTTTCATCCGGCCTGCCGGAAAAGCGCAAGAGCGGCTTCCTGCTCGGCACCTGGGACACGCAGGCGCAATTCGCCAATGTGAAAGTGGTGGCCGGATCGCAGACGTTGGTGGCCGAGCCGCTGGCCGGTGACGCCAAGAACTGGACGGCTGAATCGGGCAGTTGGAATGTGGCCAACGGGGCTTATGCCCAGAGCGCCGACGGCGAGCCCAATATCTCCCGGCTGACGACGAAGATTGACCAGCCCGACTACACGCTGACGCTCAAGGCCCGGAAGACCGGCGGCCAGGAAGGTTTTCTGATTGGCTTCGGCGCGGAGGATTTGAGCAATTGTTACTGGTGGAACTTGGGCGGCTGGGGCAACACCCAGCACGCCGTGGAAAAAATCAGCGGCGGAGCCAAGGCCACCGTCGGCAAGCCGGTGGACGGCAGCATCCAGCCGAACCGCTGGTATGACATCAAGATCGAGGTCGCCGGCACGCGGATCAAATGTTATCTGGACGGCGTTTTGATTCACAATCTCACCGATGCCGGCAGCGGCGGAGCGTCGTCGGGTTTCGCAACCTCCTGCGTCAAGGATTCCTCGACCGGCGATATCATCGTCAAGCTGGTGAACGTGACCGCCGCCGTGGTGCCGGTGCAGCTCAACCTCGCCGGTCTTGGCCCGATCAACCCGGCGGCCACCCAAACGGTGTTGACCGGCAACCCCAAGGCGGAGGACAGCTTTGATGCTCCCCAAAACCTCCTGCCGCAAACTTCGGAGATTACCGTGGGAGCATCGTTCGCGTGCGATGCCCCGGCGTATTCGCTGACGGTCATCCGGATGAAGACCCGCTGACCTGCCCAATCTTTGGACGGTTTGGCCATTTTTGCCCGCAAAACGGCTTGATTCCATCACGCCATCACTCTGGGGTGCGACGCCAGCCCTTTGCCGCGCGACAAAAGCCCTTTGTTTTGTCACGTCAGCCCTTTGTCGCGTGACAAAAGCCCTTTGTCCCCTCGCAAAGGCCCTTTGCGTCGTCACGCCAGCCCTTTGAGCCGTCACGGCAGCAAAGGATTTTGTGGCATTTGCCCTTTGCGGCGTGATGCCAGCCCTTTGCCGCAGGGCAAAAGCCCTTTGTTTTGTCACGCCAGCCCTTTGCCGCAGGACAAAAGACCTTTGTTTTGTCACGCCAGCCCTTTGCCGCAGGACAAAAGACCTTTGGGCCGTCATAAAAGACCTTTACGGCGTGACCAAACAACTTCGCGCCGTGACAAAACCCTTCTGTATGGTCATAAAGCAAAGGTGCTTTACGCTTCCGGCCGGGTGTCTGCCGCCGGTTTCGAAAGTTTGGCTGGGCAGCCGGATTGACCGCCAAACCTTGAGGTTGTGGTTTCCAAAATGGCCGGGGCTGCTTTTATCCTGAACTCCTGCCGTTGGCAATGCGGGTTTCTCAGTGGATTGCGAACGGCTGCTGGCGTGATGGGCGTGGCAAAAAATAATTGGCGGAAAGCGGGGGCGAGTTGTCGCATTATCTCATGAAGCCATAAAAATGCATTTTACGCCAGCATCAGCCGCGCGACCCATTGGAGTGTTTTGCCTTAAAACGTCGGCCGAATTGAAATAAATCAAAAGTGCGCGATATTCTAAACAACACACAGCCCGGCAAAAAAATGTCATCCATTATGACGTTGTTTTTGCCGCTCGGCCTCAAATTGGAGTCCGAGCCGCTTTGCGTAGGAATTTAATTAGCATACTTAACCAATTATATCTCGTAGTTCCCAAATCCAGCTAAAATACCACCGCCCTCGTCCTCAAACCCCGACCCCCAACCCCTAGTCTTATGAAAAACACCACCCGTTACCTCCTCTCCGCCATTGCCGCCGGCTTCTGCTCACTGATGTTGCTGGCCACCTCCGCACCCGCCGCCACCGTGGTGTGGAATGCCGCCTCCCCCGCCGACATTGGCACGGCGGCCAACTGGACGGGCGGCGTCCTGCCCAACCCCGCGACGCCCGACATCGCCCAGTGGAACAACACGCCGTCCGGCGCGCTTGCGCTGACTTATACAAACGCCAACTTGGCGGGAGCCGCCGGGAATGCGGGCATTTTATTGAATATGACCGCCGCGCAGACCGGAGCCTTGGCAATTCAAGAAGGGGCAAACACAACTGCCATGCGCATCAGCGGCATTTCCCTCGCGAGCGGTGCCGGGGCTTTTACCTTGGGTCAAGGTTCTGGCACTTTTACCATCACTCTTGGCGGCGCGGCCGGAACGCAAAGTTTTACCAATAATTCGGCCAACACCGCCACCTTTAATTCCGATGTGGCTTTTGGCACCGGTGGCGGTGGTGCCCATGTCATTTCTTTATTGGGATCGGGCAACTGGATTTTAAACAACGCGATCGGCAACAGCAGCGGCAGTTTTGCGCTCACGAAAACCGGCGCCGGCATGGCCACGCTGAACGGTGCGAACACCTACACGGGTGCCACGACGGTCAACCAGGGCGTGCTGACGGTCGCCGGCGGCGGCGGCATCAGTGCGTCGACCACCATTGCGGTGGGTGCGACGGCCAGTCAGGCGGGGGCGATATATCAAACCACATCCGGCACGGTGGCCAACACCAGCACGGGCGGCGGTGCTTTCCAACTCGGCAGCGTGGCGGGCGCTTGGGGCTATTACAACATGGCGAGCGGCACGCTGAACATCGGCGGTGAAATTGATCCGGGCGGCTCCGGCGGCGGTGCGGGCACGTTCGGCCAATTTGACATGACGGGCGGGACGCTCAATTTGCCGAATTCCACCAGCTCCTATTTCTTGCCGAACCGGGGCGCGGCCGGCGAATCCAGCGTGGTGAACTTTGCCGGTGGCATGGTGCAGATCAGCGGCAGCGGGACTCCGGCAGATGGCACGTTCAATGGGCTTTCCATCAACTGGGCTGGCACGCAGACGAATGCCACCACTATCAGTGGTTCTGCCCAGTTTCTCACGCCAAGCCTTCAGGTAAAACTTAACCAAGGGACAAGTTTTAATGGCTTGGGTGTCGGCGGTTCCGCCAATGTGACGGCGTTGAATTTGAACGGCGGCACGTTGCAGACACTTGGGTTCTTGAATGGTGCGCTCAGTGTCAATGGCGGCATAAGGGTCAATTTCAATGGCGGCAAAATCAAGGCCGGCACCGCCGCCAATGCCACCTTCCTTGCCAACTTGGGTGCCGCTTATGTTTTTCCCGGCGGCGCAACGATTGATGACAATGGCCAGACCATCACCATCGGTCAGGCATTGTTGACTCCTACCAACAACGGTGTCAGTTCCATCACTGTGAACGCCCAAGGTTCTGGTTACACTGTCCCGCCGCAATTATTCATCACCGGCGGTGGCGGATCGGGTGCCACGGCTTATGCGCAGATCAGCACGGCTGGCGCGGTCACCAATATCGTGGTCACCTGCCCGGGCACGGGATATACCACCACGCCGACGGTGACGGTGGTTCATTACGGCGGCTCGAGTTTTACCATTGGCACAATCACAACCGCTACAAATATCAGCGGTGGCCTGACCAAGCTGGGCGCCGGCAACACCACGTTTAGCGGCACCAGCACCTACACCGGCCCAACGCTCATCAATGCCGGCACGCTGACCCTGACCGGCACGTTTGGTTCTGCTGGCGGGACGGCCATCACCAATGCGGCCACGTTCACAGAAAGCGCCGCGGGCGTCATCACCGGCACCTCTTCCGTGACGGTCACGGGCGGCACGGCCACGCTCGCCAACGCGAACACCTACAGCGGCGGCACGACTGTTGCCGGCGGCACGCTGCTGGTGAACAACACGGCCAATTCCGGCACGGGTTCGGGCAGCGTGACGGTTACCAATGGCGGCACGCTGGGCGGCACCGGCATCATCACCAACGGCGTGATTCTTAATTTGGGCGCCAACCTCGCGCCCGGCAACAACAGCGTCGGCATCCTGACGGTGGGCTCGCTGGCCTTGAACTCGGGTGCGACCAACAATTTCGAGTTCAACACCACACCCACGAACGATCAGGTGGTGGTCACCGTTTCCGGCGGGCTCACCATCAACGGCGGCGTATTCAAACTCTATCAGGCCGGCACCACCCTGCCGTTCACCACGGCCGGCACCTACAATTTGATCCAATACACCGGCTCCATCGGCGGGACGGGACTGGATTCCACCTGGACGACGGCCAGCGCCACCAATCCGCACATCGCGAACAATCGCCCGGGCTTGACCTACCAATTTGGCACGAGCGGCGGTTGGGTGACCTTGACCATTACTTCCTCGGTCAATGTTGGCACTTGGACCGCGAACAGCGACGGCAACTGGTCGCTGGCCGGCAACTGGACTGGCACGGCTGGCACGATGCCGCCCAGCGCGGCGAATGATTCCGCCACATTCGGTGTCAGCACCGGCTTCCGGACGGTCAACCTGAACGCCAACGAAACCGTGGGCGTGATCAACATGACCAATGCCAATTCCTTCGCCATCACGAACACCGCCAACACCCTGACCTTGGATGATAGTGGCTTTGGCGTGCTGGTTACGGTCTCGGCCGGCACCTCGAATTCCATCCAGACGGCGGTGGCCTTGAATGACAACCTGGCGGTGGGGGTAAGCAGCGGCAAGTCGCTGGCCATTTCTGGAATTATCAGCAACAGCGTCAGTGGTCCCAAGACGGTGACCGCCAACGGGGCGGGCACGCTGGTCTTGTCCGGCAACAACACCTACGGGCCGGCGGCGGGCACGGTGGGCACCACGCTGAGCGCCGGCACCCTGCAAGTGGGCGGCAACACCGCGCTGGGCGCGGGTGATTTGAGCGTCACCGCCAGCAGCACCCTGCAGGCCGGCGGCAGCGTCACCTTGTCCAACAATGTGGTTCTTGGTTCCGGCGCGACGGCGACCATTGACGCCAACAGCACCAGCCTGACGCTGGGCGGAGGCATCAGCGGCGGTGGCGCCATCAGCAAATCCACCGCCGGCACGGTGACCTTAACCGGTGCGAACACCTATAGCGGTGCCACCACCCTCTCGGCTGGCACGCTAACGCTCCAGAATGGCAGTGCGCTTTCGACCGGTTCGGCCTTGACCATGGCCGGCGGCACGACGTTGTCGCTCGAAGCCAACACCGGCACGACCTTTGCCCCGGCGAGCATGGCGTTTAGCGGCACCGGAACACTGACTTACAACTTATATGTCAATAACATCAGCACGGGTTCAGGCAACACCCTGGTTTTGGGCAATTTTCCCAACACGCCGCCCAGCACCACCGATACCATCAGCCTCACGGGCGGCAATAATTACACGTTGCAGATTGGCGGCAACGCGGCCGGCACCAGCGCGGTTCCATCTTATAACTCCACCACTTGGAATGCCGCCACCAATACCACGTTGAGTATTCCCGGCGGCATTACCATCGCTTACACGGCAGCTTACACCATGGCGTTTGGCGGGGCGGGCAATATTAACTTGGGGGCGCTCACCCCGGATGCGGGAAATGCCATTACGGTGACCAAGACGGGCATCGGCACGATGACCCTTTCCGGTAACGCAACGCTGGGCACCGGCACGTTGAGTGTCAGCGGCGGCACGCTTAACATATCGGGCGGTGCGACGACGAGTTCCGGCACCCTGACCGTGGGCAATGTGGCCGGCAATGCCTTGCTGAATTTTTCCGGTGTTGGTCTGACCAATCTTAACTATAACATTGGCACGATAACCAACGCGGTTGGTGCTATCTATCAGACTGCCGGAACCGTCAATGCATCGGCCGCCGCCGGCGGATCCAACTTCCAGATCGGCGATGCCGTTGGCGCCTACGGTTATTATTACGCCGGTTCGGGCAGCACGCTTTCCGCGAATGAAATCGGCGTGGGCGGCGAAACCGCCGCCGGCAACGCCATCCTCGAAGTCAACGGAGCCACGGTCAACGATGCTGGCTGGCTGGTGCTTGCCCGTGTGGGCGGCGTTCAGACCGGTGTGCTCAATATTTACAGCGGCCTGCTGACTTATGCCGGCGGCGGCGTGGTCAGTTGCTGGGGTGCCGCCGGTTCAACCGGCATTGTCAACGTCATGGGCGGAGCCATCACCAACACGGCCAATACCGGGTTTAACTTGAACCAGTCCGGCGCGGCCAACACGGCCATTTTGAATCTGGATGGTGGCCTTGCCCAAGGAAACACGGTCATCGGCACCGCAGCGGTGCTCAATTTCAACGGCGGCACTTTGCAGGCGAGCGTGGCCACCGGCACGTTCATTTCGGGCTTGGGCAGCGCCAATGTTTACAGCGGAGGTGGGGCAATCAATAACAACGGTTTTAATATCACGGTTCCCCAGCCGCTGATTGCCCCGGCCGGCGGCGGTGTTTATGGCATCAGTTCATTTACCGGCGGCACCAATTACATCGCGCCGCCGATTGTGACGGTGGCTCGCGGCGCGGGCGATACCACGGGCACCGGCGCGACCGCCATCGCACAGATCAACCCCGCCACCGGCGTGGTTACCAATGTTATCATCACATCGCCGGGCGTGAACTATACCGCGACCCCGACCTTTGCCCTGTTGGGTGGTGGCGCAACCACGGTCGCGACCATCACCGGGGCGGCACCCGTGGCCAATACCAGCGGCAGCATGACCTTCAAAGGCACGGGCACAACCACGTTGAATGGCGCGAACACCTATACCGGGGCGACGGTGGTCAGCAATAGCAGTTTTGTGGTGGTCAGCGGCAGCCTGACGGCTCTGAACAAAGAGGGCAATGGAACCCTGACCCTCAACAACAATAACCCCGCCGTTACCACCGCCACCATCGTCGGTGCCGGCTCACTGGTGCTGGGCGCGGGCGGATCCCTCAGCAACACCCCCAGCATCACCGTCAGCAATGGCGCCATCTTTGATGTTTCGGCGGTGACCGGCGGCTACACCTTGCTGGGCAGCCAGAGCCTCTATGGCATCGGCACCAACAACGGACCCATCAGCACGGTGTCCGGCGCGAAGATTTATGCCGATTTGGGTGCCGGCTATGGCACGAACACCTTCAACAACAACCTGACCCTGGTTACCGGTGCGAAAGTTTATTTTAATCATCTCACCACCAATTACAATGGGACCAACGATTTCATCAGCATTAGTGGCAGCCTGACGAACACCGGCACGGTGTATGTCAGCGCCCCGAGTGCGCTGGTCGGCCTGGACACCAACGCCGATTATGTGCTGATGACCGCTGCCGGTGGCATTTACGGCACGGTTTCGCCCTCGCCGATCTGGGGCGTCCAGCCGACCAACTGGTTTAGCTATGTGGTGGAGACTAACGGCAACAACGTCGTGCTCCATTACACGGGCGCAACGCTGCCCAATGTCGTCAGCGGTGCGGCCAGCCCGTCTGTGCTGACGCGCAACGAAAGCGCGCTCGTTTCGATCGCGGTCGTGCCGGGCACCGGCTCAGTCACCAACGAGACCTTGGACGCCTCGGCGGTCGGCTTGCCAAACAATCTGCCGATGGCGCTTTTCTCCAGTGTTGGTGGAACCAATATTTATACGAACACCATTGTCATACCGGCGAGCACCGCCGTCGGGGCCTACGCTTTGGTGGCGACCGTGACAGACAGCACGCCCTTGACCGGTTCGGGGAATGTTTCATTGTTGGTCGTGGCGACGAACCAGGTTTGGAACGGGGCCAGCACTGCCGACGCCAATACCGATGACAATACGAACTGGGTCAGCGGCGCGGCACCCGGCAATATCGGCGACGGCATGACTTTTGCCGGCAGCGTGAACACCAGCGTGAACGTGGATCAGAATTACACAGTAACCGGCCTGCTGTTCAGCAACAACGCAGCCAGCTTCACCATCGGGGGCAATGCGCTGACGCTGTCCGGCAGCGGCCCGATTGCCAACTATTCGACCAATGCGCAGACCTTGAACGCGGTGGTGCAGGATGCGGGCGGCGGTTTGACCGCCTCCGGGGTCGGCCCGATTGTGCTGGCGGCGGCCGAAAGCTATACCGGCCCGACCATTGTTAGCTCGGGCACGCTCAATGTTTCCAGTGCCGCTTCGGTGACCAGCTCCGGCACCACCACCGTGGGCAATACGGCCACCAATGCCGTGCTGATCAGCAGCGGCACGTTGACGCAGACCAAGATCAACGTCGGCACGGTGAGCGGCGCGGTGGGCGCCATCTATCAGACCGGCGGCACGGTGACGCCGAGCGCTGCTGCCGGGCCAACTGACTTTCAGATTGGCAATGCCGCCGGGGCTTACGGCTACTATTATGTCGGCAGTGCCGGCAGCCTGTATCCCAATGAAATTGGGGTGGCAGGCGAGAGCGGTGCCGGCAACGGCCTCATGGACATCTATGGCACCGTCAATGACGGCGGCTGGTTTGTCATGTCACGGACGGCTTCCGCCCAGACCGGCGTCCTCAACGTGTTCAGCAGCGGCAGCCTCAGCTACATCGGCACCGGCTCCGCCTACGGCCTTTACACCTGCTGGGGCAGCGGCCAGACCGCCATCATTAACATCTTGGGCGGTTCGGTGAACAACTCGGCTTACTCTATTGCCGGGATTAACTTGAACGATTCTGGCAATGCGTCGAACACGGGCATCCTGAATCTCCTGAACGGTGGCACCGCCCAGGGAAATTATGTGGAAGGCCCTTATGGCCAGGTCAACTTCAACGGCGGCACCTTGCAGGCCTACAATGCCAGCACCTCGTTCATGACCGGCCTGGGCAGCGTCAACATTTACAGTGGCGGCGCGACCATCAATGACAATGGCACCACCATCACCGTCAACCAGTCGCTCCTCGCGCCGACCGGCAGCGGCGTCACCACGCCGACCATCACCTCGGGCGGCACGAACTATGTTGCGCCGCCGATTGTCACGGTGGTCACCAATGTCACTGACACGACGGGTTCCGGGGCGACGGCCATCGCGCAGATTGATTCCTCGACCGGCAACGCCACGAGCGGCCAGGTTACCAATATAATCATCACCTGCCCGGGCGTGAACTATACGCAAACGCCGACCTTTGTCTTGAGTGGTGGCGGCGGTAGCGGTGCAGTCATCACCGGCAATGCCAACACGGCCAACGTCAGCGGCGGTCTTACCAAGACCGGCGGCGGCACGCTGACGTTGGGCGGCTCCAGCACTTATACCGGCAACACCACGATCAATGCCGGCACACTCCAGTTGGGCGCGCCGGTGTTGCACCTGACCTTCGACAATGTCAGCGGCACCACGGTGATCAATCAGGGCAGCGGTGGCGCCGTGATGAACGGGATCCTTACCGGCACGGCCACGGTTGTTTCCGGCGGACGCTTTGGCAAAGCGTTAAGCATTCCGTCAGGGGCGGCGACGGCGGCGTATGTGCTGGTCACCAATTCAGTCAATCCCCTGAACATCACCTCGCCCAGCAACAGCTGGACTTTGGGGATGTGGCTCAAGACCTCTACGGCCGGCGGCGTTTATGCGTATCAAGGCAGCGGTGGTTGGGTTCAAAACAACACCGAGTTCTATCTGGCCATCACGAATGGAGCCGACGGGGCGGGAACCCATGCGGGCGGGGTTCGCAGTTATCAGGGCTGGGAAGCGGGAACGAACATAATCAACGACGGCAACTGGCATTTTGTGGTGATGACCTGCAACAGCGGCACGAAGGCCCAATATGTGGACGGCACCCTAGATTCGCTGGCCGTCAACCAGTGGAGCGCCGCCGGTGCCGGCACGGAAGTGTGCATTGGTGGCACGCCCAGCAGCAGCGCGGACAGCCAGATCGGGTTGAACGGCCTGATTGACGAGGTTTATATTTACAATCGGGCATTGAGCCAGACCGAGATCCAGCAGCTTTATAATAACAATAGTTCGCAGGTGCTGCCGACAAACACCATTGTAAACACGGCCTCCGGCACGCTGGATGTCGCCGGGCTCTCCCAGCAGGTAGGCGGGCTGACGACCGGGTCGGGCAATGTTCTGCTTGACGACACCCTTGGCTTTCCGGGCACGCTTACGGTGAATAATGCCGGCAGCGACAGCTACGGCAATGTCATCTCTGACACCTCCGGTGCGGGCTCGCTTGTCAAAATCGGCGGCGGAATGCTGACCCTTTCCAGCGCGAACACTTATGGCGGCAGCACCACCGTCAGCAACGGCACCTTGGTGGTGAGCGGCTCGCTCGCCGCCGGTCCGGTGACCGTGGCGACCGCTGGCATCTTGGGCGGACTCGGGACGGTCGGCGGCGCGGTCACCGTCAACGGCAACCTGTCGCCCAGCGGCGAGAGCGGGTTTGGTTCGCCCGGCATGCTCACCCTTAGCAGCAACCTGACCATCGGTGCCAGCGGCATCTGTAGTTTTGCGCTCGGCTCCAGCTATTCCAGTGGTAATGATCAGGTGGCGGTGACGGGACACTTGACCAACAACAACCTAACCGCCATCCACATCAGTGCGCTCAGCACTCTGGACACAGCCGGCGATTATGTTCTTATCAGCGCCGCCGGCGGGGTAGCCGGAAATTATTCCACCACCCCGATTTGGGATGGAACCACGCCGGTCAATGCGGCCAACTTCACCATCGTGACGAACGCGACCCAAGTGACTCTGCACTATTCGTCAATGACGCCGCCGACCGCCAGCATCACGGCCAGCCCGACCACGGTGTCGCGCAACGAAAGTGTCTTGGTCACCCTGAACGAGACCAACGGCAGCGCCGCTGTTAGCAATGTCACTTTGAATGCCAGCTCAATTGGCGCGGGCACTGTGACGCTGGCATTTAGCAGCGGCAATGGCGGCACCAATGTTTACACCGCCACCATCGCGGCCGCCGCCAACATCGGGGCCGGAAGCTATGGGCCGATGCTGGCGACCGTCACGGACTCCAACGGCCTCACCGCCATTGTCGGCTTTTCCTTGACCGTCACGACCACGAACGACGTGTGGGGCGGTGCCGGCGGTGACTACAACTTCAGCACCAGCCTGAACTGGACCAATGACGCCGCGCCCGGCTATGTGGGCGACAGCCTGGACTTTGCCGGCATGCTTCGCACCAACGGCCCGAACATGGAGACCAATTACAGCGTGACCGGGGTGACGTTTGACAGCACGGCCGGCGGCTTCACCATCGGCACGGCGAACAGCAGCGCACTGACGGTGACGGCCGCCGGTGTGGTCAACAACTCCACCAATGCGCAGACCTTGAACGTGCCGGTCACCTTGGGCGCGGCGCAGACCCTCAATGCGGCGAACGGCCCGCTGACCTTGGGACAAAGCCTCACCAATGGCGGCTATCTGGTCACCGTCACCGGCAGCTCCAACTCGGCGGTTAATAGCATCTCCGGTGCCGGCGGGTTGACCAAGAATGGCAGCGGGATGCTGACCTTGAGCGGCACGAGCACCTACAGTGGCAACACGACGATCGGGGCGGGCACGCTCAACCTCAGCGGTTCGCAGACGGGTGCCGGCGGACAGATGATTGTGGGCAGCACCGCCGCCAATGTCGTGCTGCAAGTTTCCGGCAGCCTGACCAGCAGCAACCTGATGGTTGGCAACGCCAGCGGCGCGGTGGGGGCAGTTTATCAGACCAGTGGCAGCGTGTCCTCCACCATTGCGACCGCTTATGATAACAGTTGCATCGGCAATATCTTGGGCGCCTTTGGTTACTATTACGCGGGCGGGGGCACCTATACCTCGGATGGTCTGGCGGTGGGTGGCGAAGGCACTGTTGCCAATGTCACCGTTCCCGCCACCGTGACCGGCGGCAATGGCATCATGGACATCAATGGCGGCATTGTGAACGACACCGGTTGGCTGGTCATGTCCCGCGGGGCGAGCAATGAGACTGGCATCCTCAATGTATTTAGCGGCACCCTCACCTATGCCGGTGGCGGCATTGTTGCCAACTGGGGTTCGAATCAGACTGCGGTGGTCACCATCATGGGTGGCGTCGTATCCAATACCGCCGCTGGCGTCGGCTTCAACTTGAACCATTCCGGCAACGTGACGAACACGGGCATCTTGAATTTGAACGGCGGCGTTGCCCGGGGAACCAACGTGACCGGCAGTTATGGCCAGGTCAACTTCAACGGTGGCACCTTGCAGGCGAGCGCGGCTAACGGGTCATTCATGACCGGCCTGGGCCGTGCGCTCATTTACTCCAATGGCGCGACGATTGACAACGGTGGTTTTGCAATTACCATCGCCCAGCCGCTGCTGGCGCCGACCAATTATGGCGTCAGTTCAATCAGCCTGTCCAGCGGCGGCACGGGCTACATCGCCCCGCCCATCGTCACCCTCAGCGGCGGTGTCGGCAGCGGCGCAACGGCCATCGCCCAAATCAATCCTGTCACCGGCGTAGTCACGAACCTGCTGGTGACCAGTGCGGGCAATAATTATCTCGTCTCCGACACGCTGACGGTCAGCTTTGCCGGTGGCGGCGGCAGCGGTGCGGTGGCCAATACCCCGGCGCTGACGGCCAACATCGGCGGCGGCTTGACCGCCAACGGCACGGGCCTCTTGACGCTTACCGGCACGAACACCTATGCCGGGCCGACGGTGATCAACGGCGGCACTATCCAGATTGGCAACGAATTGCAGTTGGGTGCCGTTCCTGCCTCGCCCGCAACCAACATAACTTTGAACGGCGGCGGGTTATACAACAACTACTCAGCCCCCGTGCTGAGCGCCAACCGGACGATTTTATTGGGTGCCAGTGGCGGTTATCTCCAGGCGGGTTATCTGGCTCAAAGCGGCAGCATTACGGTCAACGGCCAGATTACCGGTCCCGGTGGTTTGAACATCAACTGGGATGGGTCTCCGGTTTATTTGAACGCCTTGAATACTTATCAGGGCA
>Ga0316222_1000909_pt1 | contig 40677 bp, 34 predicted proteins | sample TBH18011metaG_FD_206008 | JGI IMG/M metagenome (GOLD analysis project Ga0316222, IMG submission 206008) | Freshwater microbial communities from Trout Bog Lake, Wisconsin, USA - TBH18011 | ecosystem: Environmental > Aquatic > Freshwater > Lake > Hypolimnion/Profundal zone | place: USA: Wisconsin... | reverse complement strand
CCCTCCTTTTCATGAAGGCCGCGGGTTGGACGTCGATTTGGGTAGACGATTTATTTGGCTTGCTCTCAGGGCGCTCAAGATGGGTGGGCGTCTCTTTATGGTGGCCAACAGGCATTTACCGTATGAGGCTGAGTTGGAGTCAGTCGGTGGGCGCCTTGATCACGTTGTGTTTGCTGAGGGGTTCAAGTTTATGGCGGTCACCAAGATCTCTGGCGGATGTTGATCTTTGGAGGTCTCAGCTTCAGGTGCGGTTGAATTGAGTGGCTTGGGGTTCTGGCGCTTCCATGTATTCGATGCGTAGCTGTAAGCTACGGCTCCCTCTGTACTCATTGACATCAAGTCGATAGGCGGCCCGAAGAGACCTTGCTCTGAGCCACTTTTCGGGTGTCTCGATCCCGAAAGCAATGGCATCAAAAGTATCATCTGAATTCAGTGGCTTTAGAAGCCATTTAAGATGACGGTGCCCAACAATACGGACGCTGATTACTCTAAAATCGCCATCGAAAAGGGGTTCTGGGAACCCTTGTCCCCAGGGCCCATTCGTTTGAATGCACTCTGCGTTCTCTAAAGTCATGTCATTGGGTTCGAGCTTCGCATCCGAGAGCACGGTATTCTGGAGGTCAAGTCCTTTCGTCCGCTCGGATACCGCTTGTTGGAAGGCCCTTCTAAAGTCATCAAGCCCGTTCCGTGCAATGCTTAAGCCTGCGGCCATCGAGTGACCACCAAATTTCAGAATCAGTTCTGGGGACTTGGTAGCGACATCGGCCAAAACGTCCCGTATATGAATGCCGGGTATCGAGCGCGCAGAGCCTTTGAGAATGGAGTCTTCCTGATCGCTAGGCGCAAATGCGATGACGGGTCGATGCAGGCGGTCCTTTAAACGAGATGCGATTAAGCCGACTACGCCCTGATGCCAGGTTGCATCAAAGAGACATACAGCGGGTTTAGACTGGTCGGTGTGAGTATGTGCCCCCAGGTGACTCAGGGCTTGAGCTTTCATAGTGTCTTCAATGACGCGGCGCTCGAGGTTGATGGCATTTAGCTGAGCGGCCATGGTGTTACTGTGTTCCGGAACAAGGCTCAACAGGCATTCAATGCCCAAAGTCATGTCATCCAATCGCCCGGCAGCATTGAGTCTCGGACCCACTGAGTAGCCTAGGTCGTTCGCCTGAACATTCTGGAAGGGGCGTTCGGCCACTGTCAGGAGGGCCATAATGCCTGGACAGGCCCTCCCCGCGCGAATGCGTTCAAGACCTTGTTGGACCAAAATGCGATTGGTATGGTCGAGCTCGACCAGATCTGCGATCGTGCCTAAAGCAACCAGATCGAGGAACTCGCCTAGGTTCGGTTCTTTAAGTTGTGCGCTCAAAAAATACCCTTTAGAGCGGAGTTTTTGTCTCAACCCGAGCAGGACGTAAAACATCACCCCAACACCTGCTAGCGCTTTTGATGGGAAGGGATCACCCGAGAGATTGGGGTTTACGATCGCGTGGGCATTAGGGAGTTCAAGGCCTGGTAGATGGTGATCGGTGACGATTACCTTGATGCCAAGGGCGTTAGCGGTTTCAACCCCATCGAGGCTGGATATCCCATTGTCTACAGTGATTAATAAGTCAGGTCTCTCAAGGCTTGCTACCTTCACAATGTCAGGTGTCAGGCCGTAGCCAAACTCAAATCGGTTCGGCACCAGGTAGGAGATGTTCTCCAGGCCAAGCATTTGAAGGCCCTTGACCGCGACGGCGCAGGCGGTAGCACCATCTGCATCGTAATCCGCAATAACAATGGTTTTTGAGCGGTTCTGGATGGCTTCATACAGAATATCGGTTGCTACATCCATGCCAGAAAGCAATGTTGGGGCGGGGAGTTGTTTCAAGGAGTAATCCAATCGATCGTCGCTTTCGACGCCTCTTTGACTCAGGATCTGTCCGAGGAGGGGGTTTTTGAGGTTGAGATGGGTCGTCCTTAGTCCGGGTCTATGAACGATCTTCTTGGTTACAGGGTGGTAGAGCATGCCTTCTCTTTTGTTTTTATTGGGAGGCGAAAAGGAATGACGACTATGGGGGCCTTAAATCTTCACGTAATGATCGACCAGCAAGGCTATAAATATGCCCGTCAGGTAAATGAGTGAGTATCCAAAAGTTCTCATGGCGAGTTTATTGTCTTTGGCCAGTTTTAGTCTGACTGCATACAATAGGAAAACCCCGCCTAAAACAACCGCACTCAGCGCATAGATCGATCCGCTCATCCCTGTCAGGTAAGGGAGTAAGGCAAAAATGAAGAGCAGGACCGTATAGAGCAGAATATGGAGCTTTGTGACCTCATCACCATAGATGACAGGCAGCATGGGCATGTCGGCCAGACGATATTCGTCCTTTTTGGCCAGTGCGAGAGGCCAAAAATGCGGTGGCGTCCATACGAAAATAATGAGAAAAAGAAGTAGGGCGTGGGGGTGGATCGAGCCCGTGATGGCACACCAGCCAAGAACGGGAGGAGCGGCGCCGGCGGCTCCGCCGATCACAATGTTTTGGGTGGTGACGCGTTTAAGATACCGGGTATAAATCACCGCGTAGCCAATCAGTGATACAAAGGTCAATACGGCTGTGGTCGGGTTGATTAAAGCGGTCAGAATCGTCATGGAGGCGATACCAAGAAGGCTTGCGAAAATATTGGCCTGACGGGGGTTTAGCTGCGATTGGGGTAAGGGGCGATCCTCGGTTCGTCCCATTTTTCCATCAGCCTCCCGGTCGAACACGTGATTAAGGGCCGCTGCTGATGCGGCGGCCAAGCCGATCCCCAAAGAAGCCCAGAACACCTTGTCTATGGGCGGTAGTCCAGGTACAGACAAAAACATGCCTATGACGGCCGTGAAGACAATGGCGGTTACGACTCGCAGTTTGCAGAGCGCTAGGTAGGGCCGCCATTTAAGGGTTGTCCAGAATTTAAGATCTCGAATCGTCATGCTTTGCTAGGCTTCGTTTACAATAGCTCGAATATGGCTCTGTGCCAGTTCCTTTTTAAAAACCGACTTTTTGGGAGAACGCTTGATGTTCTTACGCGGACTTCATCTTCTGTATGTGCTGTTAACTCTTGGTTTGGTTACCGCTGAGGCCAATGGGGTTCACGAGTTTCAGCTTGCCAACGGTCTTAAAGTGCTCGTCCAAGAGGACCATCGAGCACCGGTAGTCGTTTCACAGGTTTGGTACAAAGTGGGTGCCAGTAACGAGTACGGTGGGATTACCGGAGTCTCGCATATGCTTGAACACATGATGTTCAAGGGAACGAAAAAACATCCGCCCGGTGAATTCTCTCGCATTATCGCAGCAAATGGCGGTCGGGAAAATGCCTTTACGGGACAAGACTACACGGCCTACTTTCAAACACTTGAGAAATCTAGGTTGTCCATCAGTTTTGAGCTCGAGGCCGATAGGATGAGGCAGCTTTCGCTGAAGCAAGATGAGTTCGATAAAGAGCATCAGGTGGTGCTTGAAGAGAGGCGGTTGAGAACGGATGACCAACCTCACGCCAAATTACAGGAACATTTTGAATCGGTGGCTTTTAGTAATAGCCCCTATCGCAACCCAGTTATTGGTTGGCCAGACGATGTGAGTGGGTTGACGCTGGATGATCTTAGGTCTTGGTATGGGCGTTGGTATGCGCCCAATAATGCAACTCTCGTTGTGGTTGGGGACGTGGTGCCGGATGAAGTCTTTGCGCTGGCAAGGCGCTATTTCGGGCCGATGAAGCCGAGTGAGCTTCCAAAACTCAAGGCCCAGGCCGAGGTTGAACAACTAGGGATCCGACGTTTAACCGTGAAGCTACCAGCCAAGCTGCCCTTTCTGCTCATGGGGTATAAGGTCCCTTCATTAAAAACCGCTGCCGATGAGCGAGAGGCTTATGCGCTTGAGGTCATTGCGGGTGTTCTTGACGGCGGCAACAGTGCGCGTTTCTCCTCTCGATTGGTGCGTGGGCAACAAATCGCGGCATCCATTGGAGCGGGATACGATTTAACGGCTCGTCTTTCTTCCCTATTCTCCATAGAGGCGACGCCGAACGAGGGTAAGACCATACCTGAAGTGGAGCGCGCCTTGCTGGAAGAGATCAAGCACTTGCGTGAGGAGTTGGTGACAGAGGAAGAGTTGGCGCGGGTTAAGGCGCAGGTCTTGGCCAGCCATATTTACCAGCTGGATTCTGTTTTCTATCAGGCTATGCAGCTTGGAACGTTTGAAACGGTGGGTTTAGGTTGGGAGAAGATAGGAGCATACGTGGAAAAGGTGAATGCTGTAACGGCTGATGATGTTAAGAAAGTGGCCAACCAGTATCTTGTTGATGAGCGATTAACCATTGGTCATCTTGATCCTCTCCCTTTACCGGAGGGAGCCGTGGCTCCGGAAAGCTCTGTGTTAGGAGGTGGGCATGTTCGCTAGAGGAACATTTAGGTTCATAGGCTATGTTCTGTGGGTGCTTAGCTTTTGTCTCGTCTACAGTCGTGAGGTTATGGCTGTTCCAGATATACAGGCTTGGTCCACCGCCAGTGGGCTTAGGGTGTTCTACCTCAAAACCGAAGGTTTGCCTTTGGTAGACATACGTGTTGTCTTTGATGCAGGTAGTGCACGAGATGGTGATCAATATGGACTTGCAAACCTCACTTCCAATCTCTTAGATACGGGTGCTGGGAGCTGGACCGCCGATCAGATTGCCGCGAGGCTTGAGAATGTGGGTGCCATTTTAGGGGCAGGGGCTTCGAGAGATTCAGCCTTTGTATCCATTAGGAGTCTTACGCATCCCGAGAAACTTAAGATCGCTCTGGATACGGCCCATGAGATTCTGGTGCACCCAAGGTTCGATACCAAAGATTTCGATCGTGAAAAAGCTCGAGCATTGCTGCAGATCAAGCAACAGTCTGAAGATCCGGCTGAAATCGCGGAAATTGCCTTCATGAAGCAGCTCTATGGTTCACATCCTTATGCGCACCCCCCAGAGGGGTTGAAGGATTCGGTTACGGGTCTAGCTCGAAAAGATTTGGTTGATTTTCATCGGGAGCACTATGTGGCCAGTAATGGGATTATCGCCATCGTGGGTGATATCAGTCGTGACGATGCGGCTGCCATCGCTGAAGGGCTGTCTGTAGATTTGCCCAAGGGGTCTCCTCAGGCCGCATTGACTGACCCCGTCATGGGTTCGGTGGGCCAAACGCTGAACATTCCATTTCCCTCTGAGCAGACACACGTTTTTTCAGGTGCGCTTGGTATGAAAATCAATGACCCCGATTATTTTCCGCTGTATGTGGGTAATCACATTCTTGGCGGTAGTGGTCTGGTTTCACGGATCATGGATGAGGTTCGAGAGAAACGGGGTTTTGCCTACAGCGCTTATAGCTACTTTTTTCCCTTAAGGGTTCTAGGTCCTTTCGAGGTTGGGCTTCAAACCAAGAATGCTCAAGCGGACGAGGCCTTGAAGGTCGCGATCTCTACAGTTAAAGGGTTTGTCGAGACGGGCCCCTCTGATGCTGAGCTCGATGCGGCCAAGAAAAACATCATAGGTGGTTTTGTCCTTAGGCTCGACAGCAACTCAAAGCTTGTTTCAGAGGTGGCCTCTATCGGTTTCTTTAATCGGCCCTTAGACTACCTTGATACCTTCACGGCAAAAGTTAAATCTGTGACGAAAGAGGATGTCCGGCGAGCCATGAAAGCGAGATTAAATCCCTCTGAGTTCCAGACCGTTTTGGTGGGTGGGGGAGCCAAGTGAGTTTGGGCTAATCGTGTGTTGAAGAACGAGGTCAGAATTATTGCTGGCATTTTCCGAAGCCGGAAAATACAGTTCCCTGTTTTAGAGGGGTTGCGTCCTACGCCGGACAGAGTCAAAGAGACCTTGTTTAATTGGCTGCGACATGATTTGGAAGGCGCTCGGTGCCTCGATCTTTTCTCTGGGAGCGGGTCTTTGGGGTTTGAGGCCGCTTCTAGGGGCGCCCAGAGCGTCGTTCAGATTGATGCCAATCGTGATGTTATCTCTGCGCTGAAGGCCAGTAAAGAAAGGCTTAAAGCCGAATGTGTGGATGTGATTAAGGCAAACGTATCCGCTTATCTTTCGGGGCCGCCGGAAGTATTTGATCTGGTTTTTATGGATCCGCCTTTTCGGAAGAATGAGGTGATTCAAGCGCTGGCTGCTCTGGAAAAAGGCGGTTGGTTGAGCCCCAGGGCCAAAATTTATGTCGAGTGTGAGCACGAACTGGCTCTGCTGCAGGATGTCCCTGCTTCCTGGGTTTTATGGAGAAAAGGGTGTTCTGGGGATGTGGCGTATTACCTCTTTGAGCGTCAGATGAATTAAACCGGTTTGGTTTTCTTGGGCATTAATCAACGAGCTAATCTTCGAAATGAATATCGCAGCAATTTATCCGGGTACGTTCGATCCCATTACAAACGGCCACATCGATCTTGTTGGGCGCGCGGCGCGCATGTTTTCTCGTGTTGTGGTGGCGGTTGCTGAAAATAATAATAAAAAACCTTTATTCTCCCTCGACGAGCGGGTGGCTATGGCTAGAGAGACTTTGTCGGGTATTCCTAATGTAGAGGTGCTGGGGTTTGATACCTTGTTGGTTAATTGTGCCAAATATTCAGGCGCCTCAGTCATTCTCCGTGGTTTGCGAGCGGTTTCAGATTTTGAGTTCGAGTTCCAATTGGCTGGAATGAATCGACATCTTGGGCCTGAAATTGAAACCATATTTCTGACGCCTAGCGAGAAATACGCGTTCATTTCATCGTCGCTGATTCGTGAGATCGCTCGCCTGGGTGGGGATATTTCCTCCTTTGTGCCCGATCTTGTGAGGATGGAACTCAATCGAAAGTACGGTCTTAAAGACATCCTGGAGTAAGAGATGGCGCTTCTGATCACTGATGAATGCATTAACTGTGATGTTTGTGAGCCCGAGTGTCCAAATGGTGCGATCTCTGAGGGTGAGCTCATCTATGTGATCGATCCTGATTTCTGTACCGAATGTGTCGGTCATCACTCGGTCCCTCAGTGTCTTAGGGTCTGTCCCGTGGAGTGCATCATTCATGACCCAAACGTCATCGAGTCGCCCGAAGAGCTGCAGGAAAAGTTTATGAAGTTGACGGGTTAGTCGGCCGCCGCCAGAGCCAGTGAAGCTTAGTGTTAAGGCCTTGTGTCCTTGAGCCCGCAGCAGTTTTATTGCGCCGAAAGTGGCCGTTTCCAGTGGGTATTTCTGGACTGTGGAGGCTGGAGTTGTTATATTCGTCAGTTATATGCTATGCCGACAGGCGAGTAGTGCTTGAGTTTCTGGTTTCGGTTTGGATTGTCTTTACGCTCTTAAGGACGATGCATCCACAGCAATATACAGACACGTGCGGTCCATTCTGGCACTGTGCCCAAGTCCTGATAGTTGGCTCGAACAACACAATTATTTATCCAGTCAGATCATTGGAGATTAAAGTATGACGATTAAGGTTGCTATTAACGGTTATGGTCGAATTGGTCGCAACGTATTGCGCGCCTTGTTTGAGTCGGGTCGTAAAGACATTGAAATTTTGGCTATAAATGATCTGGGTGATGCCAAGATCAACGCGCATCTGACTAAAAGAGACACCGTGCATGGACCTTTCAACGGGACTGTAGAGGTTGGTGAAGGCTCCATCATTGTTAATGGCAAATCAATTAAGGTTTTCTCAGAGCGGGATCCTTCCAAGTTGCCATGGGGCACTTTGGGGGTTGATGTTGTTCTGGAATGTACCGGTATTTTCCGCAACAAGGAAAAGTGCATGGCGCACATTGATGCGGGTGCAAAGAAAGTCATCATCTCGGCTCCTGCAGATGGTAATCAAGCAGATGCAACCATCGTGTTTGGTGTGAATGACTCTGTTCTTAAGGCGACCGATCAGGTGATCTCCAACGCATCATGCACCACGAACTGCTTGGCGCCACTGGTAAAGCCTCTGCATGACAAGCTGGGTATTGTTTCTGGGCTTATGACCACGGTCCATTCCTATACCAACGATCAGGTTCTGACTGACGTTTATCATAGTGACATGTACCGTGCGCGTGCCGCAGCACTGAACATGATCCCAACCAAGACAGGTGCAGCTCAAGCCGTGGGTCTTGTTGTGCCTGAGTTGAATGGCAAGCTCTCTGGCTTTGCTATCCGGGTTCCTACGGCCAACGTATCGGTGGTTGACCTTACCTTTGTGGCTAGTCGTGAAACCACGAAAGAGGAAGTCAACGCAATTCTCAAGGAAGCTTCAGAAGGCCGGCTGAAAGGCATTCTGGGCTATAACTTAGAGCCTCTCGTTTCCAGTGACTTCAATCATACGACCACGTCGTCAAATTTTGATGCGACTCAGACAACCGTTATTGGCAACCTGGTCAAGGTATTGTCTTGGTATGACAATGAGTGGGGTTTCTCAAACCGCATGCTCGATACCACAGTGGCATTGATGAATGCACGATAATCGGTTGGTCTGGGCTTAGTCTTTGTTCCACCAGTAGGGCCACCATGTTGTGGCCCTACGCATTATTGATAAATGGTTTCTCATGAATAAAGTTTTCCGTCGTACCAAGATTATCGCTACCCTCGGTCCCGCCTCTGAGTCACCGGAAGTGCTGGAAAAAGTGTTGAGGGCCGGCGCGGATGTCGTAAGGCTTAATTTCTCTCACGGTACAGCTGATGAGCATCGCGCCCGTGCCGAGCTGGTTCGGTCGATCTCTAAAAAACTGAACCGTCACGTCGCTATTCTGGCTGACTTGCAGGGTCCTAAGATTCGTGTGGCCCGTTTCAAAGATAATCGCAAGATCAACTTGATCAAGGGCCAGAAGTTCGATCTTGATACAGCCTTTCCTCCGAACGACGGCGACGAGACGCAGGTTGGGTGCAGCTACGAGCCATTGCCAAGGGATGTTAAGCCTGGCGATACCTTGCTCCTGAACGACGGTCTGATTCAGATGATGGTCGATTCGGTGGCTGGAACCCGTGTTAAGTGCACAGTGACTGTAGCGGGTGTGCTCTCAAATCATAAAGGCATTAATAAACTGGGTGGTGGGCTTTCAGCGCCTGCCCTAACGGATAAAGACAAGGCTGATTTGAGGACAGCGGTTGATATCGGTGCTGATTATCTAGCGATTTCTTTCCCTAGGTCACGAGAGGATATGGAAGAAGCCCGCGACATGCTTCGCGAGCTAGGAAGCGACATGGGGCTAGTGGCTAAGGTCGAGCGAGCTGAAGCGATCCTTGAGGGAACGATTGAAGGGATTGTTGAAGCCTCTGATGTCATCATGGTCGCTCGTGGAGATCTTGGCGTTGAGATCGGTGACGCACGATTGCCTCACGTTCAAAAGCACCTGATCCGTTTAGCCAGAACCTACAATAAGGTCGCTATCACGGCTACGCAAATGATGGAATCCATGATTACCAATCCAATGCCGACTCGAGCAGAGGTGTCTGACGTGGCCAATGCCGTTTTTGATGGAACGGATGCCGTCATGCTTTCTGCGGAAACAGCATCGGGTGATTTTCCGGATCTTGCCGTAGAAGCCATGGCCCGAATCTGCGTGGAAGCTGAGAAATATCCTCGCGAGAAGTCAAAGCATCGTCTGCACGAAAAATTTGAAAATATTGATGAGACGGTTGCTCTAGCTGCTATGTATGCGGCGAATCATCTTGAAGTTCAAGCGATTGGTGCGCTGACCGAAACAGGTTCTACGCCTTTGTGGATGTCAAGAATCAGTTCGGGCATCCCCATTTTCGCTCTGACTTCACATGAGAAGACCTGCCGCCGCGTCACGATCTTTAGAGGTGTTTATCCCATCAGTTTCAATCCCGAAGGGATTGTCGATCATGCGGTCCTAAATCGTGCGATCGTTGAAGAGTTTGTTTCAAGGGGTCTGCTCGACAAGTCTGACACCATCATTCTGACAAAAGGTGATCTGATTGGAACCTGTGGTGGGACCAACGCCATGAAAATTGCCAAGATCCACGAGATACTCGCCGCAGTACCGGATGACTGGAAATCCCAGTGTCCAAATTAAGAATAATCAAAACTACAGTTAGGAGGGCAACATGATAGGCCAACAGCTAACCCAATTTTTAATCAACGAACAAAGGAAAATTCCAGGTGCAACCGGAGAGTTGACCTTGCTTCTGAATGATATTGCTTCTGCTTGTAAAGCGATCGGTCATGAGGTTAATCGAGGTGCTCTAGCAGGGAATCTAGACGTGATCGGCTCTGAAAATATCCAAGGTGAAGTTCAGAAGAAGTTAGATATTCTTTCGAATGATATTTTCATTAAATCACTCGAATGGACGGGCCACATCGCCGCGTTGGCTTCAGAAGAGAATGACGAAATCATTCAAATCTCTCCTGAGTATCCTAAGGGTAAGTATCTAGTAGCCTTTGACCCACTGGATGGTTCAGGCAATATTGAGGTGAATCTTTCAATTGGAACGATTTTCTCCATTCTGCTAGCGCCTCAAGGTAAAGCTGAGATTACGGCGGACGATTTTATGCAGAAAGGAACTGCGCAGGTTGCTGCTGGTTTCTGTATCTATGGGCCTACCACCATCCTGATCTTGACTACGGGGCAGGGCGTAAATGGGTTCACGTTAGATAGAAACATCGGGGAGTTCGTTCTAACGCATCCCAACATACGCATTCCAGAAGATACGTCGGAATTTGCCATTAACATGTCGAACCATCGTTTCTGGGAAGAGCCTGTGCGTAGATACGTGGATGAATGCATCAAGGGTAAGGCGGGTGGCCGAGAAAAAGACTTCAATATGCGCTGGCTCGCTTCAATGGTTGCCGAGGTTTATCGTGTGCTCATGCGTGGCGGCCTCTTTACTTATCCGATGGATGAAAAGCTCAAGCAGAAAGGAGGTCGTTTAAGGCTCCTGTATGAGGCCAATCCTATGGGCTTCATAGTAGAACAGGCAGGCGGTGTTGCGAGTACCGGTCGGGAACGCATTATGGAAATTCAGCCTACAGGGGTTCACCAGAGGGTACCCGTTATTCTGGGGTCCAAAAACGAAGTTGAGAGACTGGCTTCCTACCACAAGTAAGGCTGGTAGCAAGTGAAAAGCCCGGCTTCCTTGCTGTTATAGCAGGGGGTCGGGTTTTTTTATGTCTTAGGCGTGTAAATTAAGGCTTGGCGTGCGTTGAGCTGGCCTCTGATTGCAGCGGTGGTTTAATGCCGTGAGGCTTGATCAGTCCGGTTGCAAAGGCCAGAATCAGCAGAACGAACAAGGAAAAAGACAGTCCAATTCTGAAGGTGAGTGCTTTTACCGTTCGGGGGGAGCGTTGACGGTCTTTTACAAGATAGTAAAGCGCTGAACCCAAGCTCAAAAGGATAGTCAGCAACACAATGATAATGACAATTTTCAAAGAGTAACCTGCTTTCGGGGTTTAAACTGAAGGAGTTCTATCCGATTTAATGGCGAATTATAGCTTCAAACCTTCTTTAAAGGGATCGCTTCTATTTGTTCTGATGGTGTCCCTATTTATCTTTCTGGGAGCTTGGCAGCTTCAGAGGGCTCACGAGGTGAGCGCACTCAATGAATTGCAGTCTCGTGCATCCCTTGAAGAAACCAAGACACTTGACGTTTTATCTTTGACGCCAGACATCGATAAACTTAGGTACCGTCAAGTCTCCATGTCAGGAAGTTATGACGAGGCGCATCAGTTTCTTTTGGATAATCAGCTTCAGGATGGTCGTCCCGGCTATCAAGTATTGACGCCATTTCGGTTGGCCAATACGGATGTGGCTGTATTGGTCAATCGGGGCTGGGTACCGCTGGGTGCTGACAGAGCGCATCTACCGTTGATCAACCTCGAACAGGCTCCTGATCGGGTTCAAGGTATGGTCGACAAGCTATACCGAGTGGGTTTGAATTTGACTGGAGCTGCAACGCCCTCCCCTGGATGGCCATCAGTGATTCAGGTTCCGGAGCCAGAAGCGCTTTCCGGCTCACTTGGTTATTCGGTCATGCCTTATCAGGTATTATTGAGCCCATCGGCATCCGAAGGCTATGTCAGGAAATGGCAGCTACGCAGCGCCAAACCTGAGAAAAACTTGGGCTACGCTTTTCAATGGTTTGGCTTGGCATTAGCGTCATTGTTTTTATACGTTAAGAGTTTTCTCAGAGCAAACGGCTGAGATAGAGGATTTAGAGTTATGGGGAGTAGCGTGAAAAGTTCTTATCGTGGGCGAACAGTCATTATTATCGTGGCGCTTATTTCAGCCATCCCTTTTGGGATTGCTTGGCACTATGCTCGTCATCCTGAACTGATCGAAAAAACTAGCAATTATGGGACATTAATTCTACCTAGCCAGCGTTTGGATCGATCGCTCCTCATGACTAGCCCAGTCAGTACCACTAAGGATCTTGAGCAGATCAATGGCCGTTGGTTGTTATTACAGGTGGTTCAAGGTGATTGCAATACCATTTGTGCTGAGACCTTACATAAAACCCACCAGGGCTGGTTGATGCTTAATAAGGAAATACCTCGCGTTAAGCGTTTGCTTTTACTAAACCCTTCCGAAAAGACGCAGACGTCTGATGCCGTCAACAAAGATGACGCATTACTCATTTCTGCGCTCAGTCCGGCTGTTTTAAATGGGCTCACAAGTGCTCTTGGCGAAAAGCCGCAGCCTGGGACCGTTATCTTGATGGATCCAGATGGCAATCTCGTGCTTTGGTACGCGCAAGGATTCGATCCCTACCGCATGGTCAAAGATCTGAAGCATTTACTAAATGCTTCACAAATTGGTTAACCCGATAAGCCCACTGATTCGAATAAGAAAACCAGAAAGGATTCAGAGATGACAAGAAAATTAGCACTCATCGGTCTTTTTATGACTTTAGTTGTCCTGTTATGTGGGGCCTATTTACGCATTCTGCCATTAGAGCAGACCTGCCCATTTTTTTTGAATTGCGAAACAGGAGATAACGGCGCTAAGACTCTGGATATAGAGCATGTTCGAGCGCTCGGTAGGACCGTGTATTTTTATCTGGTTGGAGCTCTGTATTTACTGACTTTTCTATTGGTTATAAGCGGAGTACGTCGAGGTCAGAACCTTTATGGCGGGCAAGTTCTTGCTGGTTCAGCCGTGATGGTGATGGGCTTGCAACTAAGTCTTGGAGTGCTGTCAGGCCATCAATCCTTGCTGCCATGGGTGATCACGGCGCATCTTGGTCTTGGGTACCTAATGATGCTGATCTTACAGAGGTTTTATCTGGTTTCGGGTGGAGGATATGGCCCGGTTCATGCTCTAAATGGCCTAAAAAGACTTGCGGGTTTGAGCTTGGTTTTGGTCTTGCTCGAAACCATTCTTGGTGGTTGGGTCTCTTCAAATTATGCAGGTCTTGCCTGTCTTGATTTCCCAAAGTGTCAGGGTACTTGGGGCTTAAAAGCAGATTACGTATCCGCCTTTTTTGGCTTACGCGATTTGGATGACCATCAAGGAAAACTTTTGCCCGTCCCCGCGCGCATGGCCATTCAGATGGTTCACCGGATCGGCGCTTTGGGCGTTTTCGTGTTGCTGAGTGTATTGGCGTTTAGGGTCACGTCCAATCCTTTGATACCTAAGCTAAGCAAGCAAGGACTCCTACTCAACGTTCTTCTTTTGCTCGAGATTGGCGTTGGGATTGCGCTGATCAAATTGAGGCTGCCTGTCCCCCTAGTGGTTCTGCACGCGTTGCTGTCGGCGCTGATTCTTTTGGCGGTGGGGTCTATCTATTATACGCTCTCACTGCCCTCTCAGAGCTTAGGGCCATCAGTCGGCCAATCGACGCCTCGTGTCCTTGAGCCTCAGGAGGCTTCCATCCCTCCAGATGCTTCACGACTTTTTGACCGACTTCGACTACAGTTGGGGAAGACGCGGGTCGGTTTTACAGGCCTTTTAAGCGGATTAACCACAGCACGAAACGCTTTGGATCGTGAGCTTCTGGACGATCTGGAGGCGCAGATGTTGATGGCCGACATGGGCGCTCCAGTTGCCCAAGGCATTGTGAGGCACCTCGCTGATACGTTGGGTCGTGATGAGTTGCTCGATGCTGAGGCACTCCGAGCCTCTCTTAGAGGCCACCTGCTTACGGCTCTAGAACCCGTCGATTTGCCCTTATTGATCGCAAACGATAAGAAGCCATTTGTGATTTTGGTGGTCGGGGTTAATGGGGCCGGTAAAACTACGACAATCGGTAAGCTTGCAAAAAAACTTCAAAATCAGGGTCTTAGCATCATGTTGGCTGCGGGTGATACCTTCCGTGCAGCTGCAGTCGAACAGCTTCAGACTTGGGGCGAGCGTAATCAAGTGCCTGTTATTGCTCAGCATACAGGGGCAGATTCTGCCTCGGTTATTTTTGATGCGGTTCAATCTGCCCAATCAAAAGGCATTGACGTTCTGATTGCCGATACTGCGGGCCGCTTGCATACCAAATCAAACCTGATGGACGAGCTCAGCAAGATTAAGCGGATCATGGGGCGATTGGATGACAGTGCACCGCATGAAGTACTGTTAGTGCTCGATGCAGGTACTGGGCAGAATGCTATCAATCAGGCGAAGCAATTCAATGAGGCTGTCGGTCTGACCGGCTTGGTCCTGACTAAGCTGGATGGGACAGCCAAAGGGGGCGTGATTTTCGCCTTGGCCAAGCAGCTATCAATTCCTGTCCGATTCATTGGGATTGGTGAAGGAATTGATGATCTTCAGGCGTTCAATGCTGAGCAGTTTGTTGATGCACTGTTGTCTGATGGCTAAGCTTGGTCAAGGGAGCTTGGTCATGCCAAGAAAGGTTGACATTGTTTGGGTTAGCCACAGCTGATCCAGAACACCGGCGCTTTCTCTGAGGCTGTGCATAGCCCACATGGGTGCCCCGCAATCGACGGTGGATATTCCAAGGCGAGCGGAGGTCATGGGGCCAATGGTTGAGCCACAGGAGAGATCGGAACGATGCACATAGGTTTGGCAGGGCACTTGAGCTTCCCGACAGATTTCTTTAAACCGCGCTTCGCTCTGACCATCTGTGGCATAACGCTGATTGGGGTTTATCTTCAGCGCCGGTCCTTCATTGATTCGAACGCTATGTTGGGGGTCATAGGATCCTGAGAAATTGGGGTGGTAGGCGTGAGCGGCATCTGCACTGATTAAGAAACTCTTGGCTAGGGCTATTTTGTGAACATCGGATTTGGTTGTGAGGCCTAGATGGATTCGCTCTAGAGTGTCTGAGAGAAAGCTACCGTCAGCACCTTTGTAGCTTTCGCTACCAATTTCTTCATGATCAAAGAATGCACATAGTGATGTGTGGGCAGATTCTATGCTTGAGAGCATCGCGTTCATTCCCGAAAAGCATGATGCCAGGTTGTCAATTTGGCTATCGGCCAAAAACTCTTCGCTTGGTCCCCATAAGCTGCCTTTCTGAGTATCATAAACATTCAGCTCAAAGCTTAGGATATCCTCTTTCGAGCGGTTGGCTTTTTGAGACAAGAGCTCTAGGAATTGATCCGAGGAGGGCAGGTTCTTTTCAAGACTTTGAAGGATGAGCGGCAATTCGGATTGTCTTTGAAGTTTCAGTCCGTCCTCGTTGACCTTACGGTTTAGATGGATGGCAAGATTGGGCAGTCGTACTAATGGTCTTTCAAAGCAAACGAGAGACGTTTTTATGCCGTGAGCCGTTCTGACGCTGATTTGTCCTGCAAAGCTTAAATCTCGATCGGTAAATGTGGCTAGAATGGGTCCACCATAGATATCCACCCCCAACCGGAGCATCTGATCAGAGCATATGGCGGCTTTCGGTTTGACTCTGAGCGTTGGAGAGTCTGTATGGGCGCCAATGATGCGAAAGCCCGTGTCTTCAGGTGCCTCTGTGCCGGCCTTAATGGCAATAAGCGATGAGTGACCGCGTATTACGAAGTAGTTTCCTCCGGGGACGATATGCCATGGAAGGCTTTCTTCTAGTTCTTGATATCCGGCTTTTTCAAGCCGTGTTGCTATGGAGCGTACGGCATGCCATGGGCTTGGGCTTTGATCGATGAAGTCGATCAGTTTTTTGGCGTGGTCATGCTGTTCTGGGGTGATGATCATGATCGTAATTTGCTTGAGTTGTATTTTTGAGCGCTGGCTTTTTAGTCGTGGGCTTCCATTTAGATGCAGGATAACAAATCGCCGTCCAATAAGACTACGTTAGCCGGTCTGGCAGGCTAAGCCTTGGGTTTGATTCCCTCGGCCTCGGTCATCAGGTCGGTTTGTCGGCCAATTTCTGCGATAATCAAAATATTGTAAGCAGCCCCTTTAGTGTTTGATTGATGACTCTACCCTCTCCTCAACTTGAAGCGCGCGACATTGCCTGTCTTCGTGGCGAGACACTTTTGTTCGAGAGCGTGAGTTTTTCTGTTTTTCCGGGTGAAGCGCTACAGATTAAAGGCGCTAATGGGAGTGGTAAAACGAGTTTACTGCGAATATTGGCAGGTCTTGGGCCTTCTTTGGATGGGGAAGTACTATGGCGGGGAACTAATATCCACCTTCAAAGGGGCCAGTATCTATCTGCGCTTGCCTATTTGGGGCATAACCTAGGTTTTAAGCCGGATCTTACGGCCACTGAAAATCTCCGCTTTGGCGCGGCCCTGTTTGGCCTTGATTCTTCAGAAGAATCTATCGATCAGACTTTGTTAGACATGGGTTTGTCTGAACAGAAAGAATTACCGCTCCGGGTTCTTTCCGCCGGACAAAAGCAGCGGCTGGCTATGGCAAGAATCAGTTTATCTCGGGCCCATCTTTGGATCCTTGATGAACCCTTTACAGCACTGGATGGCCGAGGTATTGCCTCAGTTGTTCGTCTGATTGAGCAACATCTACAGCAAGAAGGTCTTGTGGTCTTAACCTCTCATCAAACGGTCGATATAAAGCCTTCTGTTCGCACATGGTTGCTTCAGTGAAAGCAGGTTACGCGGCTTTTATCGGCTTGATGAAGCGCGACCTATTGTTGGCTTTTCGTCATCGGAGCGAACTGCTCAATCCTATCTTTTTCTTCATGATGATTGTGTCGCTCTTTCCATTAGGTGTGAGTCCCGATGACGGTATGCTGAGCGCTATGGCGCCAGGAGTCATTTGGATTGCCGCCTTGTTGAGCGCTCTTTTTTCTCTAGAGACCATGTTTCGTTCCGATTACGATGATGGTGCGCTGGAGCAAATGTTATTGAGTCCACAGCCACTGGTCTTACTTGTCCTTGCCAAGATCGCCGCCCATTGGTTGGTTACGGGTGTACCGATGCTGTTGATGGCGCCGATACTTGCACTTTTGTTTGCGCTCAACCCCGAGGCGATCATCACGTTAGAGTTAACCTTGTTGATCGGTACCCCGCTCCTCAGTCTCATTGGCTCAGTAGGGGTTGCTTTGACCGTTGGGCTTCGGAAGGGCGGAGTTTTATTAACGCTGCTCGTGTTGCCCTTATTTATTCCTGTGCTTATTTTCGCATCAAATGCCGTGACGGAATCCGCTGTGGGCATGCCTGTTGATGGCCAAATCTATTTCTTGTTGGCGTTATTAATCTTGGCGCTCACCCTGGCCCCTATTGCAACGGCTTTTGGGTTGCGTATCAGTTTGAGTTAACTTTATGTGGAACAGTATCAGTTTATATTTTCACAAAATGGCATCGCCCAAGCATTTCTATAGATTGTCTGGGCGTATGATTCCTTGGCTAGGGTTTTTCACGGCCATTCTATTTTTTGCAGGGCTTTATGAGGCTCTATTTTTGGCTCCACCGGATTACCAGCAAGGTCAAAGCTATCGAATCATGTTCGTCCATGTGCCTAGCGCCTGGATGTCTATGTTCGTTTATGTGTTTATGACGTTTCTAAGTGGTATTTATCTCATTTGGAATATCAAGTTAGCCGATGTGATGGCGAGGAGTTCTGCGGCTCTTGGAGCCTCATTCACGTTTCTGGCGCTGGTAACCGGCTCACTCTGGGGAAAACCTATGTGGGGCGCCTGGTGGGTCTGGGATGCTCGGCTCACGTCGGAGTTGATACTGCTTTTTCTATATCTTGGCTACATAGCGCTGGTTTCGGCCATCGACGATACGCGCACGGCCGGTCGCGCTGGGAGTCTTTTGGTGATTGTTGGGGTAGTCAATATCCCAATTATTCACTACTCGGTCGAGTGGTGGAATACCCTTCATCAAGGGCCGACGGTCACTAAAATGGATAAGCCTTCCATCCATATGAGTATGCTGATCCCGTTGCTATTAATGGCGAGCGCGTTTCAGATGTATTTCTTTACCGTAGTATTGATGAGAGCTCGAACAGAACTCTTACATCGTGAGCGGCGCAGTGACTGGATTAAAGAGGTAACCCTAGGCTGATCGGTAGGGTTTGATGGGCACAAAAAAACCCGGCGAATAAATTCACCGGGTTTCTTGAAAGAAATCGCTAGGCGATATTCTTACTTCATAGCGCCCTTACGGAAGCCACGGTCCAGCTTAGCATTAACTTCTTCAGCAGCAGCAGCAGCGCGCTTTGCAGCAGCGTCAGCGCTGGTAGCAGCAGACAATGCTTCATCAGCAGTGCTCTTTACAGAAGAAACTTCAGCCTTAAGGCCATCAACCTGGGTCTGCAGAGCAGCCAGGTCGCTTTTGCTTGCGCAGCCAACGGTGAGGCCAGCAGCCAGAAGTACGATAGACAGTTTGGTTGCATTCATCATAGTTTGTTTCCTTCTTATGATTCGATAGTTTAAGAAAGTATATTCCCAAAAAGGAGAAAATACCGCTCACGTCCTAGTTTGCCGTGATTCGCTCAAATTTTCCACCATTATTTTAATGTTTTCCAGTCCTAATCAAAAATTATCGCTGTTGGCACTTGGATGGTGCATCTTTAGGCCCATAAATACTGCGTATGAAGGGACTTATTTTGAGTACAATTTACCCAAAGAATTAAGTTTTAAAGAGAATCTATATCATGAACGTTAATACCTGTAGCACCACGCCTTTTATTGATCAAAAACCCGGAACATCGGGCTTACGTAAAAAAGTCAAAGTGGTTATGCAGGAGAACTACCTAGAAAACTTCGTTCAATCCGTTCTGGATACCCTCGAAAGTACTGCGGGTATTACCCTGGTGATGGGCGGCGATGGGCGTTATTACAACCGTGAGGCAGTACAGATCATCATCAAAATGTTGGCGGCCAATGGAGTTGGGAAACTCATCCTTGGCAAAGGGGCATTGCTTTCAACGCCGGCGGCCTCCTGTTTGATCCGGAAATATAAGGCTCAGGGTGGATTTATCCTGTCCGCCAGCCACAATCCAGGTGGGCCAGATGAAGATTTTGGGATTAAATTTAATTCCGAAAATGGTGGCCCAGCCCCTGAAAGCTTCACCAATGCGGTTTATGAGCGAACTCGTTCGATAGAGGCTTACCGTATAGCTGATGTTCCAGATTTGGATCTCGACTGTATTGGGGTGAGTCATATCGGTCCTATGACCGTCGAAATTATTGATTCAGTGGTTGATTACGCTCAATTGATGGAGCAGTTATTCGATTTCGATCGGATATCGGCCTCCCTTAAGTCGGGCGAGATCACTTTGTGCTTCGATTCGATGAATGCGATTACAGGTCCCTATGCGAAGCATATTTTTGAAGTGAAGCTGGGTGCTCGTGAGGGCTCTGTGATCAATGGCATGCCACTCGAAGATTTTGGTGGCGGCCATCCCGATCCAAATCTCGTATATGCGCATGAGCTTGCTGAGACAATGTTTGCTGCGGGGGCTCCAGTTTTAGGCGCGGCCTCTGATGGGGACGGTGATCGAAATATGATTCTCGGGAGTGGGTTTTTCGTGACTCCGAGTGACAGTCTGGCGGTTCTAGCGGCCAATCTGCATTTGTTGCCAGGTTATCGATCAGGGGTCAAAGGTGTAGCTCGGTCCATGCCGACCAGTCAAGCTGTCGATCGGGTCGCAAAGGCGATGGGGATTTGTTTTTACGAAACGCCAACAGGGTGGAAGTTCTTCGGTAATCTTCTGGACGAAGGCCGAATTAACCTCTGTGGCGAGGAAAGCTTTGGGACGGGTTCTGACCATATTCGGGAGAAGGACGGTCTATGGGCTGTCTTGGCATGGCTCAATCTCTTAGCCGTTAGAAAAGAATCCGTGGCCGATATTGTTCGCGAGCATTGGCGAACTTTTGGTCGTGACTACTACTCTCGGCACGATTACGAAGGGATTCCTTCTGATATTGGAGACGGGATCATGTCCGATCTCAGAAAGTCTTTGACAGGTCTAGCTGGACAGGTGTTTTCTGTGGGCACCGTTTCTGAATCCGATGACTTCAGCTATACAGATCCTGTAGATGGCAGCGTCAGTCCTCACCAAGGGATCAGAATTATTTTTGATAATGGTTCTAGAATTGTGTTCCGTTTATCGGGTACGGGTACGGCGGGTGCGACGCTTAGAATCTATATAGAGCGTTACGAGTCAGACCCCCAGAAACATGATGATGACCCGCAGACTGCGTTGGCCAGCCTTATCGAACTCGCAGAATCCCTTGGCGAAGTCAAAAAACGTTCAGGACGAACCGCGCCAACCGTGATCACCTAAAAAGGTTTCAGACTCAAGGTTCAGGGTGATCTGTCAAATAAAGGGCAAGTTGGCCGTATTGCTTAAGCGAGAGTGTTTCTGCTCTCGCGTTGGGATCAATGTTGAGCTCTGAGAGCGTCTTCTCATTAAAAAGCGACTTTAGCGAATTCCTGAGAGTTTTTCGTCTTTGCGAGAACGCCGTACTGACAATCTTTCCAAGTAGCTTTGGGTCGACTTTTAAAGGTTTTTTTTCATGGGGGATGAGCCTTACGATGGCTGATGTCACTTTGGGCATCGGAAAAAAGCTTTCTGGGTAGACCTCAAAGAGTTTCTCCGTGGTGCAATGATATTGCGCCATGATACTAAGACGCCCGTAATCATCATCCCCCGAATCAGCACACAACCGGTCTACAACCTCCTTCTGCAGCATGAAGTGCATGTCTTCAATGTAAGTGTGCTGCTCAAATAGATGAAACATAAGCGGCGTTGAAATGTTGTAGGGCAGGTTACCTACGACCCTTAGTTTTTTACCTTGCGATAGGGAGGAAAAATCAAATCGCAGGGCATCACCCATATGCAGATTGAAGTTGGGGCTTTGTGAAAAACGCGATTTCAGTATGGAGGCGAGATCTCGATCGATTTCGATGGCATCCAGTCGGCAATCTTCAGCCAGGAACGCTTGGGTCATCGCTCCTTCCCCGGGACCAATTTCGACCACATGATCACCGGAGGTTGGGCCTACCGATGCAACAATCCTCTGTACCACGGTTTTGTCTTGGAGGAAGTTCTGGCCAAAGCGTTTTCTTGGAGTATGGCTCACGTTAGTGTTAAGTGTTTCTTGGTGTTGATGGTTCTGAAGAATGAAGACACATTTCAACGGCTGTTTTAATGGCCGCTTCGAGGCTACCCATGTCGGCATTGAGTGTGCCGGCTAATTCTAGGGCTGTCCCATGATCGACCGACGTGCGGATAATGGGCAGCCCAAGCGTAATGTTCACCGCTTGTCCAAATCCTACGTATTTTAAAACAGGTAATCCCTGATCATGGTACATGGCCATAACGGCGTCTGCATGTTCAAGAACCCGCGGGGTGAATAAGGTGTCTGCAGGTAATGGGCCAATCAGGTTCATGCCTTCGCTTTGAAGGCGTTTAATACACGGATCGATAATGAGCTGTTCTTCGGTGCCTAGATGGCCTCCTTCGCCCGCGTGAGGGTTGAGGCCCGTGACTAATATTCTTGGATTCTTTAGGCCGAACCGAAGGGATAGGTCCTGATGCAAAATGCGCAGTTTCTGAGAAAGGCTTTCCTGGGTGATGGAAACACTTACTTTGGCGAGTGGGATATGTGTTGTGGCGAGCGCTACTCTGAGGCCTGGTGCTGCCAACAGCATCACGGGCTCGCCACCGGTAATGTCGGCAATATATTCGGTATGTCCTGTAAACGGAATACCGGCATCATTGATGATGCCTTTGTGTATGGGGGCCGTTACTATAGCCTGTGTCCACCCTGCTATGCAGGATTCAGTGGCTTGAGTGATCGTCCTGAGCACATAGTCGGAGTTTTGGCTGTTGAGATGGCCGGGAACGCTGGGGCTTGAGAGCTCAACGGGCCATACATTGAGATGATCTCGCCGGTGCTGAATAGCTCCTTGCTCAATGTCTATCGTATGGATGTTGAGGCTTAGACCGAGCTGCTTAGCTCGATCCTCCATCAATTGAGGGTCTCCAACGACAGTCACAGCGCAGGGTAACTCTGTTTTAGCTAACCGGACGCAGAGATCTGGGCCAATGCCAGCGGGTTCGCCTGAGGTCAAGGCGAGGTGCGGAATCATTTGTCTTGTGGGGAAGTGGCTTTACCGTCAGGTGCTAATGACGGGTCGCGATATTCAACATAGGCTTCATCCCGAATCTTTTTCAGCCAAAGTTCAGTTTCCTCTTCGACTTTTCGTTTAAAGATTTCATCCTGAGCCTGCTTCTTCAGAAGCTCGTCGGCATCTTCTGACTCCTTTCGTTCCAGAACCTGTATGAGATGCCAGCCAAACTGGCTTTGAACAGGATCGCTGAGCTCATTGATTTGAAGCCTGTTCATAGCGCCTTCAAATTCAGGAACTAAGGCGCCAGGGCTAACGAAACCCAAGTCACCGCCTTTAACGGCAGAGCCCTTGTCATCCGAGTTACCGCGCGCTAAATCTCCGAAGTCATCACCCGACTGTATCCTGCTCTTGATGCTCTCGAGTTTCTTGTGGGCCTCTTCATTGGTCAGCAGTTCATTGGGTTTAATTAGGATGTGGCGAACATGTGTTTTGGTCACTTTCGTGGCGACACCGTTTTGGGTATCGAGCAGCTTTATGATGTGAAAACCGCTCGAGCTCCGAATAGGGCCTTCAAGATCGCCTTTGTTCATCTTAGGGACGAGATCGGCAAAAAGGCTCGGTATTTCACTGATTTTTCGCCAACCCAGTTCGCCGCCGGTCAGGGCCTGTGGCGAATCGGACGAACTGACTGAGGCCTGTTTGAAGTCGAGGCCTTTTTTGAGTTCGTCAAACAGCCGATCGGCTTTTTCACGAGCCTTTTGAACGCTTTCTGGCGAAGCTTCTTGGGGTGTTGCGATCAGAATGTGAGCGATCAGGTATTCACCGTTTGGGTTGGAAGAAGCCTTACCATGCGTTTCCATCCAGTGTTGAATTTCTCTGTCAGATACTTTGACTTGGCTGTTTACCTGACTGCCTTTAAGTCGTTGGGTGGCTATTTCACCTCGGATTTGTTCTAGAAAGTCAGCGTAATCGACGCCTTCTCTTCTTAGGGAGGATCTGAGCTCTTCAGGCGTCATATGGTTGCGCTCTGCAATTTGCATCACGGCTTGCCTCAAGGTTTCATCATCCACCTTGAGCCCGCCTCGCTCAGCCATGTTGATCTGTATTTTTTCCTCAATGATCCTTTCAAGGACTTGCTTGGCTAATACATTAGGTGGAGGCAGAGGGGTATTGTTGGCCATGAGGCCAGCCTTAATGGCATCAATTTTCTTTTCGAGCTCACTTTCCAAGACCACATCGTCCTCGACGATGGCAATGATTCTATCTCCAGCACCATAGCTTACCCGACTCATCGTCAAGCCGAGAATAAGGGTCAAACTAAGACAGTAAAGTGTCTTTAAAAAGGGCAAAAAATGAAATTTCGTTGAGTGGTCCATAGGAAAACTCGATATCAATAGCCGCTGTATCGATAGCCAGTGATGGTACGCTCGAGGAATTGGTCAACCTGATCGCCAAGTACGGCCAGTCCTTTGAGTTCCAGTTGCAAAAATACGGTATTGGTGGCGCTGCCGGTTACCGTAGGGCTCGTTGCAGTTGGGCTCGTGATGCTATTGAGGTAATGGCGACCTATGAGCGCGAATCGCCAGCAACAATTCTCGGTTTCTAGTCCTAAGAAACTATCTAGAGTTATTTGGTTCAGCATCGAGTATTCCCATCGTCCAATAGCGTACCAATTTCCTAAGATGGGCAAACGGAATGACGTGTCAACAAGGTTTAGACAGTCACTGTTTGGATTATTGAGCGGGCATGGTTGGCCAGTGCTTTGGCTGAGTCGATAACGGTAGGCGATGTTCATAAGCTGATTTTTACGGTTATTGTAGAGCAGACCAGCTTGCGCTCTTTCGACCGATGAATAGGGAACGTTGTATTGGCCACCACCATAGATCGACCAGTCGTGTGAGAGTGCGGTCGCGATATCGCCAATCAGGTTAGAGTGTGATTGGGATGATAGGGCGGTGGGCGAGCCCGATAGAGTGACTTGGTTCGGGTTAAAGAAGGCTTGATTCCCAAACGTGAATCGAAAACGCTCAAGGCCATTGGCTGGATCAATCAGCTTGGTCGTGATAGCCGTTGTTAAGTTGTTGGCATTAGAGATCCGATCCCAGCCGGTGAAGGCATTTTCACGAAACAACTGGTAGTAAGTGGTGTCGTAGGTCGTGGAGTCGTAGGCAGGGATGTTGTATTGATTAACGTAAGGAATATAAACGTAGAAGAGCCTGGGCTCGATTGTGCTCACTAAGGGATGCCCACCAATCGAGGCGTCACTCTCTAAGTAAGTGCCACTATCAACCGATAAGATCGGTATCGTGTAATTTTGTGATGATTTACCGTTGGTAGTACCCGTTGGCTGTGTCGCCATCCAGTATTGTTGCTCTGAGAGGTAATACTGATTAAAAGCCAATGTCGCTTTAGGTTTAATGTAACCGTAGGAGGCTTCCATCGGGTAGCTGATATTGGGGCGAATCACAATACGGTCAGCCGTAGTCATTTGTGATCCATTGGTGCGTATATTCGCAACATTGCTCACCATATTATATTGAAGCCCTGTATCGGCTACAGCGCCTCCCTTGTTATAGCTCAACATGGGGGCGTAAGCGTAGGCCTGCTGATTATCTGGGATAGTCGGGTTGAGGTTTTGGAAATTGTTAGCCATAAGGCTAAAGTTACCAACATCCTGATTGCTGTAGTTTAGGGTGGCTCGGCTGGGTACCCAAGTGGAGCTATTCATGCCCAAAGGGCCACCAAAGTTGGCTTGATAGTTATAATCGGATAACCAGTTGAGGTTGATGCTACTATTTAGATTCTCACTGAAGCGGGTGTCGTTAACAAAGGAGAACTTTCCTCGCGTCGTGTGCGTTTCCTGGTCCATGGGCACGATATCACCAAATACCATGCCTCTACTCATATCGGTCATGTATCGAAATTCGTTGCGAAGAACGACCCCGCGTTTGTTGTAGAACCCGGGCGTGGCCGTATAGTCAAAGTTGGGTGCTAGGTTGAAGTAATAAGGCATCCAAGCGTTGATGCCGCTCTGTCCGGTATAGCCTATGGAGGGGGCGAGAAACCCCGATTGTCTTCGGCCATCCGTTGCAAAGGTCATGTAAGGGGTATAGAAGAACGGGACGCCTTTAAACTCCAGCCAGGCGTTGCTTGCAGAGCCCTGCCCAGTATCTTTATTAACTTTGGCGTTGGTTGCATGCATGACCCAGTCCTGGTTGCCCGTAGGGCATCCCGTGTAAGCAAAGGTTTCATATCGAGACAGCGTGCTGCTATCCAGATAGGTGAGTCTTGATGTGCCTCGTGCGGGCTGAGCAGGAAGAATAAATTGTGAGTTTCGGTACACGCTTCGACCTGATCCACCGCCTTCAATGAAGGCTGTGTCACTAGAGAGTGCAAAGCCTTTTTCCATGTAGACCACGTTACCGTTCGCGTTGATGGTGTTGGTTTTTAAGTTTCGAGTCACAAAATCAGCCCAGAGCTTCTGGTCGGCTCGAACCATTTCTGCGGCACCTGAAAAGTTGGCAACTTCGCCATCAATCAGTTCAAAACCATCGGAGTCGATCTCCATCGGGGTCTTGTCACGAGCGACCCTCTCTTGATCGCTGAGAATGAACTCTTTCAGTGGGGCTGGGCTATGCTGGGACATACCCACTCTGGGGCCTGCACAAGCTCTTTTCCAAGGATTCGCGGGTAATACCGTCATCATATGGTCAAAGCGCCATTCATCTTCCTTAGTGATGTTGGGCGAATCAACCCAATTGACTGCGACATCCTGTTCTTCACCGTCATTCGCAACTTGGTGTGCGACACCTTTTGGATCACGTCCTTTCAGGGCGCACTTCCAGCCGTCGTTTCCACCTTCCGCATCTTCAGCTGAACAAGTCCAGCCACTTTGACGAGATTGTTTTTGCTTATTCTTCTTGGCGAGCTCTTGGTTCTTGAGTTCGGCCTGGACGTAGTCGGAGAGGCCACTGGCTTCTTCCGCTTTGAGTTTAGAAGCCGCTAGACGGTCTTTAGCCATTAAGGCTTCGTCTTCTGCGCGTTGCTCTGGATCCTCTGTGGATAGAATGTCAGGCTTTTCGGGTGTTTTTTCGGTTTGTTCAGCTGTTTTCTTAGATAGGGGTTTTTTAGATCCACACACCCAGTCTTTGTCCGCGCCCGGCTGTGAGCAGTCCCAATCGGAGGCAGTTGCCCATAAGCTAGAAGGAAAAAGTCCAAGGCTTAAGGCAATTGCTATAAGCCGAAACAGAAATTGCATGCTGTTTAAGTGTTGCAAGTTGCCGTGAAGAGTCGCGTTGACGCTGCGCAAATCATGCACACAACCCTAATTTTGTAGGTAAGGACGTTATCTTCGACACGGCTTTTATGTTGAAATACCCCTTTTATTGTGGACCATTCTACCGTAAGGAAAAGCCGCGGTGATTATTTTTGCTTATGCATTTGGATCATGACAATTCAGGCCCCCCGATTTACTGAACTCCAACAGTGGCTCTCAAAAGATTTAGGCCTTGTGCCCATGCGTATTGAGCCAGCCTCTTCAGATGCCAGCTTCCGTCGCTATTTTCGTGTGGCTGAAAAGCAGTCCTATATTGTCATGGATGCGCCGCCGCCTATGGAGAATATCGAACCTTTCATTAAGGTCGCAGGGATTTTAGGGGCAGTTGGGGTCAATGTTCCTCAAGTACACGCCGCAGACCTCGGAAGAGGGTTCGCGCTACTCAGTGACCTAGGTCATGAAACCTATCTAGATCAGCTCGATGGGAACACCGTTGAGCGTTTATACCTGGATGCATTGACTGTATTAAAGCGCATGCAAAAGCATGTGGTTTGTGGGGCTGGCAATTTTCCGCTTTACGACGACGCTTTGTTAATTCGTGAGCTTAATATCTTCAGGGAATGGTTCATTGAGGCCTTTTTAGGGCTTCATTTGGAGGAACAGGACCTTCACCTCTTGGGTGGTGTATGGGAAAAGCTGATTGCCTCTGCGCTTGAGCAACCCAGAGTATTTGTACACAGAGACTTCCATTCAAGAAATCTCATGTTCACTCAGGATCGAAACCCCGGAGTTTTGGACTTTCAGGATGCGGTTGAGGGACCTCTGACCTATGACGCTGTCTCTTTGCTTAGGGATTGTTATATCGATTGGCCTGAGGACCGGGTCGACAGATGGGCCAATCAATTCTCTGAAGATCTCGTCAAAGAAGGACTGTTACCCCGTGAGGATCGTGCTAAGTTCCCGAGGTGGTTTGATCTTATGGGAATGCAAAGACACATTAAAGCCATTGGTATTTTCGCAAGACTTAATGTTCGGGACGGGAAAACTGGGTATCTGAAGGACATACCCAGAACTTTGGGGTATGTGTCCGATGTAGGTCGACGTTATCCGGAATTTGCAAAGTGGGTCGAGTTTCTCGATAAGAAGATTCAACCCTTATTGGAGACTAAGCTTTAACCATGAAAGCCATGATTCTGGCCGCGGGTCGCGGTGAGCGAATGAGGCCTCTTACGGATCACACGCCCAAGCCTTTATTATCGGCGGGTGGTAAACCTTTAATTGAACATTTGATTGAGCGATTGGTCCTTGCCGGCATTCAAGACATCATCGTCAACACGGCCCACCTCGGTGAACAAATTGAGGCCTATCTTGGGTATGGGGATCGTTACGGTGCTTCTATTCAGTATTCGCCAGAAGAAGCGGCCCTCGAGACCGGCGGAGGTATTTATAGGGCGCTACCGCTTTTGGGGGCTGGACCCTTTATGGTGATTAATGGGGATATTGCTACCGATTTCCCATTTGAAACACTTAAAAACAAGACGACCCATCTAGCGCACCTTATCTTGGTGCCCAATCCTCCTCATCACCCCTCCGGCGATTTCGCCTTGAATGGGCGCCTTTTGGAAAGCAAAGGCGACATCCGGTTCACGTTCGGAGGTATTGGTGTTTACCGTCCAGAGCTATTTTCAGAATGCGAGCCTGGTCGCTTTGCCTTGGCCCCTCTTCTCCGAGAAGGTATGGACAAGCAGAGTGTAACGGGTGAGGTTTACTCCGGGTTCTGGATGGATATTGGTACCCGTGAGCGACTCAGCGAATTTGATGCGTATCTCAAAGGTCGATAACGCTAGAGCGTTTCGCGAGCCCAAGAGAGCCATTCACTCATGACAATGAGCGCCCAAAGCGCTCGGCTATGATCAGCTTTCCGTTCCTGATGTTCATTGAAAAGCGCCATTACGGCAGCTCTCTTCAGTCCCAGTGAGGCTAATTCATCAGACTGGAGGCTCACTTCGGCCCACTCTAAGAGGGGACCACGCAACCAAGAACTCAAGGGTACCGATAAGCCCCGCTTCTTTCGGTAGACAATCTCTTTCGGCAGGTAGCGGGTGGCGTATTCTTTAAGGAAGACCTTGGTATTAACCCCTTTCACACGTTGTTTGAGTGTTAGATCAGCCGCAAACTCCATAACGGATTGATCCAAGAATGGCGCTCTGAGTTCAAGAGCCGAGTGCATGCTGGCTCGATCAGCCTTGGTTAAAAGGCCCTCCGCCAAGGATCTTTCAAGATCATATAGTTGTAGACTGTCCATTAGCGTACAATCAGTTGGGGCAGTCCAATCATAATGCGCAGGTTCAACCCCCAGTCTTTTTAGCGTAGATGAGGGAATGCTGGATGTCCAGAGTACATGACGTGAGATACCGTCTAAATCGTCCCCCTGCACAAAACGCTTGAGCAGAAAGGACAGTGTAACTTTCTTATCGCTGGGTGGCCAGCGCTCTACCCAATCTCTAATCACCCTTCGTAGAGGGGCAGGAAGCCTTGAATACCGTTGAGCAAATCCTGCGCCAAAGTAGGTGGGATAACCCCCAAACAATTCATCGGCCCCCTCTCCGGAGAGAGAAAGCCTTATGTCTTGAGCGGCTCTTTCAGATAGGAGTGCGGTCGGTATCCAGGCTGGGTCAGCAAGAGGTTCCCCGCTGGTTCTAATCACCTCTTTCAGTAGCCTTGGTATATCTGAGGGGGCAACCCAGACAGGAACGTACTCGATTTCGAGATCCTTGGCGACGCGTTCAGCAAAGAGCCCTTCATCGAAGGATGCTTCCTCGAATCTAAGTCCATAGGCCGTCAGCGATTTAGTAGGGTGAAGGCTTCTGGCCACGGCGGCAATCAACGATGAGTCTACCCCGCCACTCAGAAAGAGTCCTACAGGGACGTCCACTTCGCTTTGACTTTTGACGGCTTCACGGAAGATGGCGTCAAAACGGTCTAAGCTGACTTCGGTTTTTGAGGTGCCCGCTCTTGGCCATCGCCAATATTGGCGTGACCTTATACCCGATTCTGAAATCACAACTTGCTCTGACGGCCCGAGTTTCTGTACGCCATGGAAAGGGCTTTCGGGTGCTGGGAAATGGCCGAGTTGCAGATATTTGCGAATGCCATGCTCGTTAAGCGTGGTGGGTGACTTTTTGCCCAAGCGGATGGCAGAGAGTTGGGAGGCAAAAACAGCGTAGCCATTCTCGAAAGAGAAAAACAAAGGTCTTTCACCTGCTCTGTCTCTGGAAAGAATCAGTTTATTTTCTCTGGGGTCCCAGATGGCGATGGCGAAAGCCCCTACCAGCTTTTCTACATACTGTTCACCCAGTTCCAGATAGAGGCCGGGTAAAACGGCTACGTCGGTGTCTTGATCGATGATCCTGCCACGCTCTTTTAGCCAGCGGCGTATCTCCATGTGATTATCGATCTCACCATTGCAGACTACCATGACTCCAGTAGCTTGATCGATTAATGGTTGCCGACCACTGGTAAGTCCTCTGATGGTAAGTCTCGCCATGCCAAAAGCGGCCTTGGCGTCTGATTCTAGCCAGGATCCATCTGGACCCCTGTGAACCAGACGCTCCAGCATTTGGGCAACAGAAGGATTGTCTTCCGAGATGGCTCCACTGAATTCGACTAAACCACAGATGCCACACATAGAATTATTTTCCAGAATTTGCAGGGATCAACGCAGACCAGTAGTTAGAGCCAAGCGCCTGAATGTTAATTTTCGAGTGCTCTGCCCAGTGTTCGAGCACGGCTTTAGAGTTTTGATTGGCAATCAAAACTACAGGTCTTTTTCTATTATGCAACCAGAGCTCCATCTGACTGATGGGAACCAAAGTGTCTGGCCAGGGTTTACCTGAAGCGATAGAAAACATGACGTAATTACTCGTAAGCTCGCTACCGTCGTTGGTGAAGATGGTGATCTTTTTATGTATGTAGAACGGAAGCCCGCTGGGCATGCAGTTAATGCAGGCTACATCGGATTCGGCCCAAAGACTTTCGGGGAATTGCTGGACCAGCATTTTCGCTGACTTGATGTCGGCGTGTTTAGGTAAGAGTCCAAATCCCAAAGTGAGTATTAATAGGGGTAAAGAGATAAATGCCGCGAAAGTCAGTTTTGTGGACTTCGAAAAGAAGGCTAAAAAACCCAGTATCGCGGGGATACCAAACGAAAGGGTGAGTCTTGGAAAGATAGATGAGAACCTTTCAGTAATATCAGGTTTCAGCCAGTGGCTGAGCTCGAACAGCGAAGGCTTATATTCGGAGTTTAATAGGCAAATACTTAAGAGCCCCGAAGATAGGGCAAGCATCAGCGCGCCCCGCCTAAGGATCCTAAAGGATGGGTGATCGGGCTCAGTAAGGGCATGAGCAAAAACTCGAGCGAGGAGTGCGCCAAACGCTAAGGTTGTGCTCAGAATATATCCAGGAAGTTTCGATTGGGACAGCGAGAAGAAAATAACAACGGTCAGTATCCATAGAATGAATAGCCTGTCAGGACGTTTAAGCTTAGAGCGATTCTTCCAAGCATGCAGTATCGACTCTGGCAGCAGCAGGCTCCAAGGAAAAAAGCAACTCGCGATGATGAGGGCATAAAAATAAGCTGGTTGAGTACGTCTGAATTCGGTCGTCGTAAATCGCGCTATCGACTCTTTCATGATCCCGTAGTAGGGGAAGTCTGGGCAAGCTAATGACAATCCGATAAACCAAGGGAGCACAATCCCAAGAAAAAGTAAGATGTTGGAGAGTCGAAAGAAGCGCTTTAAAGCAGTGGTCCGACCTTCGAAAAGATTGAAACAGGTCATGACGATCAGGGGTACCAAAAAGCCAACCGGCCCTTTGACCAGTGTTGCGATGCCGGCAGAGATCGTCGCCAACCAATACCATTTATTACTTTTCTTTTGATTGGGCTCTTCGGCTAGGTAAGCGGCAAAGATCGCGCCACTGACAAAGAAGGCCAAGGTCATGTCAAAAATAACGATCTTAGAAAAGGCAAAATACAAGGGTAGGGATGCGGTGATCAGAACCGTGAGTCCTGCGGTCAGAGGGTCGTATACCCGACGACAGAAAAGGAACGTGATGACCACGAGACCGAAGCCAAACAACGCAGAGGGTAAACGAGCGGCGAACTCTGTATCGCCCAGGGCCGACAAAGAGAGCGCGGCCGCTTTGAAAAAGAAAGCCGGTTTATCAAGGTACGTCGCACCATCGTAAGTGGGAACCAGCCAGCTATGGTCTACCTTCATCTCGCGCGCAACTTCTGCATTTCGGCCTTCATCCGGCGTTAAGAGCGAGTAATCACCCAAGTGGATGAAAACAAACCATGCACTCAAGGCTAAGGCTAGAAAGCTTATATACGGTCGAGTCAAGAGTTGGGACATGTGAGCCTTTGCGAGTTCTATGGCTTTATTTCTTTTCTCCGAGATCGGAGAGAGAAGCGGATGTATGGTTCAATTATGAGGTAGAGGACAAACTCGTGCAATTTGCTTGAGCTTGTCTCCTCGTCAAGTGGTTGCCTTAACATGGGGCATTCGGGCGATACTCGTTGTCACCTCCTCCTATGGGATCAAAGCTCTAGATCTTGAGCCTCAGGAATGCTAGGTGGTCTCTTGCATTCTTGATAGCAAATCGAACTTGGTCGGGGGCTGTGCCACCAAAATGGTTTCGAGCCTTAACGGATCCTTCAAGAGTCAGTACCTCATAGACATCCTGAGAAATGACGGCCGAAATGCTCTGAAACTCTTCAAGAGCGATCTCTTCGAGATCGCGGTTACTGTCGATTCCGAGCCGGACGGCGCGTCCAACCACTTCATGGGCGTCCCTAAATGGAATGCCTTTTCTCACTAAGTAATCGGCTAAGTCCGTAGCGGTTGCGTAACCCTTGAGGGCAGATGTTCGCATCGCTACATGATTAGGCTGCAGATTTGGAATCATGTCCGAAAATGCCCAAAGGCAATTCTTTACGGTGTCGACCGTATCAAAGAGGGGCTCCTTGTCTTCTTGGTTGTCCTTGTTATAGGCCAACGGCTGACCCTTCATTAGGGTCAGAAGGCCTACTAAGTGACCAAATACCCGACCTGATTTGCCTCTGACCAGTTCAGGAACATCCGGGTTTTTCTTTTGGGGCATGATCGATGAGCCTGTACAGAAAGCGTCGGGTAAATCAATGAACCCGAACTGGGCGGATGTCCAAAGAATGAGTTCCTCAGAAAATCTTGAAAGATGCATCATTATCAAACTGGCGCAGGAAGTAAATTCAATGGCGAAGTCCCGATCACTGACAGCATCCAGTGAATTGGCTGCCGGCGCATCAAAATGGAGTAATTCAGCTGAATAATGTCTATTGAGCGGGAACGTAGTACCTGCCAATGCTGCGGCCCCTAATGGCAAAATGTTGGTGCGCTTGCGGCAATCCTGAATTCTCTGGAAGTCCCTTGCCAACATCTCATACCAGGCCATCATGTGGTGGCCAAATGTGATGGGCTGGGCGACTTGTAGATGAGTGAATCCGGGCATGATGGTTTCGGCTTCACGTTCAGCAAGGTCAACCAAGACGTTCTGAAGCTTTAGAATAAGTTCTGCAATGGTATCGAGTTCGTCACGGAGGTAAAGGCGAATATCGGTTGCGACCTGATCGTTACGGGATCGTCCTGTGTGAAGCTTCTTGCCCACTTCGCCAATCCGGTCAGTGAGTCGTGCCTCGATGTTCATATGGACATCTTCAAGCTTGACGGTCCATTCAAACTGACCGTTGGTGATTTCACCTTCAATGGTTTTAAGTCCATCAACGATCAGAGAGAGCTCGTGCTCAGTGATGACGCCAATCTTGCAAAGCATGGTTGCATGGGCAATTGAACCCTCAATGTCTTTGTAGGCTAGGCGCTTGTCAAAGTTGATGGAGGCTGTAAAGTCTTCAACAAACGCATCGGTCGCTTGGGTGAAGCGCCCGCCCCATGGTTTTGGTTCACTGCTCATCGTATTCTCGGAGATTGAATTAGTGGTGGTATTATAGCCCGTCATTTACAGCAGGGACCCCCCCATAGTCTCTCGACTGGTCTTTTTGTCAGGCCATAAACGCATGGTTTTCTTTCATTTCTGTGGCTCAGGTGACGGGTGCATGAAGAAAAGTAGATTCTGGCTTCAATGTGTTTGTTAACATTGTCCATCTAAAAAATCGGTAATCGTTAACGATGACTCAACCTACGCAGTTACCCGCTTGGCGCGCGCTCGAAAAACATCGACAGGAGATCGCGGGTGTTCACATGCGAGATCTTTTCGCCGTGGATTCGGAGCGTTTCAGTAAGTTCTCTCTTGTATTCAATGACATACTCTTTGATTTCTCTAAGAACAGAGTCACAGAAAAGACCCTGAATCTTTTGGAGCATCTAGCTGAGGAAATGAACCTCTCCAAGAAGATAGAAGCTATGTTCCGGGGCGCAAGAATCAACGTTACTGAGAATCGAGCCGTTCTGCACGTGGCGCTCAGGAATCGCTCTAATCGTCCGATTCTTTTGGATGGGGACGATGTCATGCCAGACGTGAATCGTGTGCTCGGTATGATGAGACGTTTTACGGAGGCGGTCCGGTCTGGACGTTGGAAAGGATGTACAGGCAAGTCCATTACAGATGTGGTTAATATTGGGATCGGCGGGTCGGATCTGGGCTCAAGGATGGTCGTCAAGGCCTTGTCGCCTTATGTCGACCCAAGTCTTCGAGTTCATTTTATCTCTAATGTCGATGAAGCTGATCTCGTGCAGACCTTATTGGGCTTGGATCCTGAGACTACGCTTTTTTGTGTGGCATCAAAGACTTTCACGACACTTGAGACAATGGCCAATGCCAAGTCGGCAAGAAACTGGCTCTTGGAAAGAGTGAAAGATCCTAGTGCTGTGGCGAAGCACTTCGTGGCTATTTCAACCAACTCCCCAAAAGTTGCCGAGTTTGGAATTGATACGGCCAATATGTTCGAGTTCTGGGATTGGGTCGGTGGACGCTACTCAATCTGGTCTTCTATTGGCCTTCCTATTGCGCTTGCGGTGGGCATGGATCGTTTCGAATCCATGCTCGAAGGGGCTCACCGCATTGACGAGCATTTCCGTACGGCGCCTTTTCACCGAAATATTCCGGTCCTTATGGCGCTCTTGGGTATTTGGTACGACAATTTCTTTGCGGCTGACGCCTATGCCATTCTGCCCTACGATCAATACCTTGAGTATTTGCCCGCTTACCTCCAGCAAGGTGATATGGAGAGCAATGGTAAAACAGTGGATCTGGAGGGTGATCCGGTTAATTACAGCACAGGGCCTATTATCTTTGGCCAACCTGGAACCAATGGTCAACACGCGTTCTATCAGTTGATGCATCAGGGTAGTGCTCTGATCCCGTGTGATTTTATTGCAGCGGCTCAAAGTCACCATAACTTAGGTGATCATCACGAGCTATTGATTTCAAATTACATCGCTCAAACGGAAGCGCTCATGCTCGGAAAGACCTTCGAGGATGCCAAGATTGAATTGGAGGCTCAGGGTGTGCAGGGTGAACGCTTGGAAGAGCTGGCAGCAGCTAAGACCTTTAAGGGAAATCGGCCATCGAATTCAATCCTTTACAAGAAGCTAACTCCTGAAACGCTCGGTAGCCTCATTGCGCTGTACGAACACAAAATATTTGTCCAAGGGGCCATATGGAATATCAACTCTTTCGACCAAATGGGTGTGGAGCTTGGAAAGCAGTTAGCGAAGACGGTTCTTGGTGACATGGCTGGAAAAGAATTGGTGAGCTCCCACGATAGTTCAACCAACGGTTTGATTAATCGTTACAAGGCACTCAGATGACCGAAGAGACCGAGCTCTTTATTGCGGGAAGCCCTAATGACTTGGCGCGTGAAGCGGCATCGCGCTTTGTGGCCTTGGCGGCTGAGGCCATTGGGCGGCATGGCCGATTTTCAGTGGCGCTTTCGGGTGGTAGTACGCCTAGATGCCTCTATACCCTGTTAACGGAATCGCCCTTTCTTCCGTTGGTCGATTGGTCGAAGGTGTATCTTTTCTTCGCAGATGAGCGGTTTGTACCGCTTGATCATGAGGACAGCACGTACCGTCTCGTGGCTGAAACTTTGCTTTCAGGCGCCCCAATCCCCAAGGAAAATATTTTTCCGATCCCAACTAACGCTCAATCAGCCGAAGAGGGCGCGAAGCTTTATGCTGCCGAGTTGTCGAGCTTCTTCGGGGGCTCTACCCCGAGTTTTGATCTCATGCTTTTAGGGATGGGGCCTGATGGTCATACCGCTTCCCTTTTCCCAGGGAGGTCCTTTCTTGAAGGGGCTGTGGCTGCGGTTTATGACTCACCAAAACCGCCGCCCACTCGGATCACCCTGACCTTTTCCGTGATTAATCATGCCCGGAATATTCTTTTTCTGGTGACGGGCGGAGACAAAGCCAAAACTCTAAAAGAGATTTTTACCCAGTCTGGAGAGACCGATCTGCCTGCTGCGAGGGTTTTGCCCGTCAACGGTACTATGGCTTGGTTAGTTGACAAAGCAGCCGCAAGTCAAATCATCGAATAGCAATTTCAGTAAAAACGCTGGGTTCTTGGTTTGTTCTTTGTAGCAAAGCCATTCACTCGTTGGCATTTATGATTTATCCTTAGAATTTTCCATTTAATTACTATAAACACCATGAGTAAGCCAAAGAAAGTTGCAATTCTCACGGCTGGTGGCTTAGCCCCCTGCCTAAGTTCAGCGGTAGGTAGTCTGATTGAGCGCTACACTGAAATTGACCCAAGCATTGAAATTATTGCCTATCGAAGTGGTTATAAAGGTTTGCTTTTGGGCGATTCGTTCAAGGTAACCCCTGAAATTCGCGAGAAGGCTGCGTTGCTTCACAAGTTTGGTGGTTCACCTATTGGTAATAGTCGAGTTAAGCTGACTAATATTAAGGATTGCGTCAAGCGTGGCTTGGTTCAAGAAGGCGAGGATCCGCAGAAAGTTGCGGCGGACCAGTTAGTTAAAGACGGGGTCGATATCCTTCATACGATCGGTGGTGATGACACGAACACGGCCGCTGCCGATTTGGCCGCTTTCTTAGCCAAGAACAATTATGGTCTAACGGTGATTGGTCTGCCTAAAACCGTCGACAACGATGTTTTCCCTATTCGTCAATCTTTGGGCGCATGGACCGCTGCGGAACAAGGTGCTCGTTATTATCGTAACGTTGTCGCTGAAACGGGTGCTAATCCAAGAATGCTGATCGTTCATGAAGTGATGGGACGTAATTGCGGTTGGCTGACAGCTGCTACAGCGCTTGAATACCGTAAGCTCCTTGATCAATCGGAGTGGTTGCCAGATATTGGTTTAGATCGAGCGGGCTATGAGGTTCATGGTGTCTTTATCCCTGAAATGGAAGTAGATCTTGCTGCTGAAGCCAAGCGTCTTAAAGCTGTTATGGATCAAGTGGATTGCGTAAATATATTCATCTCGGAAGGTGCGGGTGTAGATGCCATCGTTGCTGAAATGCAAGCAAAGGGGCAGGAAGTTCCTCGCGATGCCTTTGGACACATTAAGCTTGATGCGGTCAATCCAGGAAAATGGTTCGGCGAACAGTTTGCGGCCATGATCGGCGCAGAAAAGACTTTGGTTCAGAAGTCAGGCTACTTTGCCCGTGCTGCGGCTTCAAACGTCGATGACATTAGGCTGATCAAATCGTGTGCTGATTTGGCTGTGGAATGTGCGTTCCGTCGTGAGTCAGGGGTTATCGGCCATGATGAAGACAACAACAATGTGCTTCGCGCGATTGAGTTCCCAAGAATCAAAGGTGGAAAGCCATTCGACATTGATACCCCATGGTTCGTGGATACGCTGAAAGCGATCGGACAGGCCAAGGGTAAAAAACTCGATGTGAGTCATTAAGTTTTTCCGCTCCCGAAGAAAAGCCGGCTTAGTGCCGGCTTTTTTGACTCATGGGTTCAGTCTCTTCTGGCTTCGGCAGGTGATCAGAACTTGGCTATAATGAATCCAGACTGACTAAATTGGATCTTAGCTTTTTGGAGTCCAATTACATTTTTATAGACTAATCGAGGGTTTAATGTGTTGCTTCATGGTGGAAGGCTCTCATCCACAGGCGCCTCAAAGGGGCGTTGCGCAATTCTTTTGCGAGCCTGAAGGATGGCGATGGTGAGCTCACTGTCGGGTAAGAGGATCCTTTTGGGTGTGACAGGTGGCATTGCTGCTTATAAAGCCGCAGAGCTTTTGAGGCTTTTATGTCAACAAGGTGCAGAAGTCCGCGTTGTTATGACCCGTGCGGCAACGGCTTTTGTTACCCCGCTGACTTTTCAGGCACTCTCTAATCAACCGGTTCATACGGAACTTTTGGATTCGTCCGAAGAGTCGGCGATGGGACACATCCGTATTGCTCGATGGCCAGATTTGATTGTCATTGCACCTTCGTCAGCCGATTTCATCGCTCGACTGAGGGCCGGCTTGGGTGATGATCTCCTGAGTACGATCTGTCTCGCGACGGATGTACCTATCCTTCTGGCCCCCGCGATGAATCGAGCGATGTGGTTCAATCCTGCGACCCAAGACAATATTCAGCTTCTTCAAGAGCGAGCATTTCGTTTAGTTGGGCCGGCAGAAGGCCTTCAGGCCTGTGGTGAGAAGGGTCCAGGACGGATGGCTGAGCCCAGTGTGATTGTCCATGAGGTCCGTCGGTTCTTTGATGATGGACCGTTAAAAGGACTTCGGGTTGTGATCAGCGCAGGGCCTACAAGGGAAGCCATTGACCCAGTTCGCTATATCAGTAATCGAAGCTCTGGAAAAATGGGCTATTCCTTAGCCACCGTGGCAAATGCTATGGGGGCGGATGTGGTCTTAGTGAGCGGGCCCACCTCGCTGCCTCCGCCAAAAGTCGCCGAATTTATTTCCGTAGAAAGTGCGAGTGACATGTTTGACGCTGTACTTTCAAAGCTTGATAGGGCTGATATATACATTGGCGTGGCAGCTGTTGCCGACTACGCCCCTGCTCCTGAGCCTCTAAAGATTAAGAAAGGTGCCTCGGTGATGTCCTTGATTTTGCATGAGACCAAAGACATTCTGAGTGCCGTATCGGCTCATGAAAAACGCCCCTTTACGGTTGGTTTTGCAGCAGAAACCAACTCCGTTGACCGCTATGCCAAAGAAAAGCTCGTAGCTAAGTCACTGGATATGGTGGCCGCCAATCAGGTTGGGAAGGAGCAAGGGTTTGATTCCGATCAGAACAGTCTCTCAGTGTTCTGGCCGGGTGGGCAATGTCATCTTGAAAGTGCGCCTAAACCTCAAATTGCAGAGAAACTACTTAATCTAATTGCAGAGCGTTACCATGCAAAAAATACAGCTTAAACTTATTGATCCCCGCTTGGGCAAAGAGATTCCTTTGCCAGAATATGCGACTGCGGGCGCGGCTGGACTCGATCTTAGGGCGTGTCTTACAGAGACCTTAACAATCCACCCGGGTGAGACGCATCTCATACCGACTGGGCTTGCCATCTATATTGAGGATGAAGGTCTTGCTGCCGTTCTTTTGCCTAGATCGGGTCTTGGTCATAAGCACGGTATTGTTTTAGGTAATTTGGTGGGGTTGATCGACTCAGATTATCAGGGCCAAGTGTTCGTTTCCTGTTGGAATCGATCGCAAGAATCCTTTGTGATCGAAGTAGGGGACCGCTTAGCACAAATGGTTTTCGTCCCGGTCGTTCGCGTGGAATTTGAGAAGGTTGAGTCCTTCGAGGAAAGCAAAAGGGCTGACGGTGGATTCGGTCACACAGGCCGGGGTTAGATAGCCGAAAGCATTTGAGCCCCCATTAAGATGTTTAAAACTTCCTGAAGAGTTATCGTGAAAAAACAAGCTGCTCTTGAAAACGAATCTGCATCGCAGATTGCTCATGTTCTGATTGAGGCCCTTCCTTACATCAAGCGCTTTAAAGGTAAAACGCTCGTTATTAAGTACGGCGGCAACGCCATGATTGACGAGCAGCTAAAAAATAGCTTCGCACGTGACATTGTCTTGCTTAAGCTCGTCGGAATTAACCCTGTGGTGGTTCACGGCGGAGGCCCACAGATTGGCAGTCTGCTTCAGAGGCTAGGAAAGACTAGTGAGTTTGTTCAAGGCATGCGGGTCACAGATGAAGAAACCATGGATGTCGTTGAGATGGTTCTGGGGGGGCTCGTCAATAACGAAATTGTGAATCTTATTAATCAGAATGGTGGTTCGGCTGTTGGGCTTACGGGAAAGGATGGCGATCTGATTCGCGCTGAGAAAATCACCATCACCCAAAGATCGCCTGAAACGCATGTAGAGGAAATCATTGATTTGGGGCAGGTAGGTCGAGTCAAAAGCATAGATCCAAATATTGTTCATGTCCTAGTACAAAGTGATTTCATACCCGTTATTGCGCCTATCGGTGTGGGTGATGACGGATCCTCTTACAATATCAATGCTGATCTTGTAGCCGGTAAAGTCGCTGAAGTTCTTCAGGCTGAAAAACTGATGTTGCTAACCAATACAGCGGGTATTCTCGATAGGGAGGGTGAACTTCTTACGGGGCTATCTCTGGCCGAAGTGGATACGCTCATTGAGGACGGTACCATCAGCGGCGGCATGATCCCGAAAGTGAATTGTGCAACAGATGCCTTGAGGGCCGGCGTCAGAAGTGCGCACATTATCGATGGCAGGGTTGATCATGCCGTGTTACTGGAGTTGTTGACCGATCAAGGTATCGGTACCCAGTTGATGCCTTCCCGCTTGGGTCTTTTCAGCTGACCCGGAGCGATAAGAGATGCTGTGGGGGTGGCAGAGATGGGCTCCCCCGTTGTATAAAGAAGATCACTCGTTTCCAGAATGATACTTTCTAATGGTGTCCAGTTCCCTTTGCCTGCCGTTTGCTTCCAGGTATTGCAGGATATTTTCAAGAGATACGATGCTGTGAACGGGAAGGCTGAACTTCTTGGACACTTCTTCGACA
>Ga0316222_1000908_pt1 | contig 40693 bp, 54 predicted proteins | sample TBH18011metaG_FD_206008 | JGI IMG/M metagenome (GOLD analysis project Ga0316222, IMG submission 206008) | Freshwater microbial communities from Trout Bog Lake, Wisconsin, USA - TBH18011 | ecosystem: Environmental > Aquatic > Freshwater > Lake > Hypolimnion/Profundal zone | place: USA: Wisconsin... | reverse complement strand
TGAGCTCTCGGTTGATTCCAGCGCCCTCCCAGGGCAAACTGAAAGCTGAGCGCCAACTTAGCTCAGTTGGTAGAGCAGCTGATTCGTAATCAGCAGGTCGCAGGTTCGAATCCTGTAGTTGGCTCCAGACAAAAGCCCCTAGGTTCAACGCTTAGGGGCTTTCGTTTGTCTGAATGTCGTGTTGAAAGCTGTGTCGTTCTGTTGAGATAAGTCCTTTGTTTTGGTGCCTTGTTTTGAATCCGGTTCGCAGACGGTTCGCACGTTGCCCCCACAGATCCGCGCCTCGACCAGCTCGGCCTGGTGGTCCTGGGACTATTTTCACGGTTCGCACAGTTCGCACGGTTATCGCCGGATACCCTGGTTCCACGAGGGGGATGTTATGCGAAATTACGCCTTAGTCCTTGCGCTACTGCTCGGAATGCCATGTCTATCGGCAGCAGAGTGGCGCTGTATCAGCATCGGCAAAGACGACGTTTATTTTTTCGACCAGGACAGCATCATCAAGTCCGCGAACGGGAACCTACTGGTTTGGGTGAAGCTCATCCCCTCAAAAGACATAATCGCCAGAATAAATAAGGACCTGAGCGATCCGCAGGAGAAGTTGGAACGACGACTTGCTGCAAAGAATAATGAGACCTACATCCCCTTGGAACTGCAACTAAAGACGGTGAAAAGGGAGATGCAGGACATGGACGCACCCACGATTGGGAAATTCTGGCGCACGCTTGTATCGATGGAAATCGTGGCGAATGACTACGGTCATGGAATCACGATGTTTCAGTGGGAAATCAACACCTCATCCAGGTCCTATCGCACTCTCAGCTACGACCAAAACGACAAGAACGGTGTCAAGAAGGTCATGCCCGGTTTTCCTAATGCCTGGGCGTCAGCGGTTCCCGACTCGCCCATAGCCGACACGATTGAGGAACTCGGGATCCTGGGGTTCCGCTAAGCTCGCCCGATCTGCCGGTTGCGCCATGTCCTCAGGTTCCGAGCATGGTCCAGGTTGGCCCACCAGAGCCTCTTGGCGGCCTCGCGGTTCATCCAGCGCTGTCGAACCCTCTGGCGGTCCTCCAGGCGGAATTTGGCCTGTTCTAGGGCCTGGTCGGGGCTAAGCGGCGGGACCTTGCCGGTTGGGGGTGTGCGTGGCCCCTCATCACCGAACACGATGACGATCACCAGGATCAGGACGGGGATTGCGAATTCGATCACTGGCGCCTCCGCCGGCGAGGGGGTTTGGGAGGGGCGGGGATGACGCCGGAGCGCCCCAGGACCTCGGCCCACTCCAGGAGCTCCAGGAGGTAGATCGCCCTGGCCTTGGTCGTGGCCACGGCGAACGGATCCGCGACCTGGCCGTCGACCAGGGACAACAGATAGCCGCCATCCGTTTCACAGATAGTCCAGGAGGGCCCTGTCAGAAAAACGGGGGTGTTTTTCTGACAGGGTGGCCTAGTCATTACCGACCTCCATTGCGGTCGAACCAGATGGAGCATGGCCCCAGGTAAATCCCAGTGGTCCATCGCCAGAACACGACGCCGACGAGCCAGTTGTCCCACCGGAGTTGAAATCCGATCTTCATGTCGGGCCTCGTTAGCGCTTGGCGCTGGGAATTTCCTGGACGGTCTCGACCAGGTGGACGTAGGGCAGGTAGTGGAAAAGGTTCTCGGGCTCATCGCCAATGACCCAGAGCTGCAGGCCCTTGGCGATCGCATAGCCGAATTCGACGTGCCGGCTGCCACGGGGGGGCTGGGCGGTCGGAGGCTCAGCCAGCAGGACGATCGCGTCGGCCCGGTCGATGTCGGCCAGGTCGAGCGTGGCGTGCACGGCCAGATCACAGGGGTCGAGATCAACGAGCTGGACGTTGGGTGGGTGGGTCTCGGACAACCAGGTGCTGGTGATCTCGTGGCCCGCGTCAACGAGCTGCGTGGCGAGCTCGCGGGCCTTCACGATTCGGCTATAGGATGCGGCGACGTAGATCCTCATTCGGCCTCCTGTTTGCGCACGTAGCGCTGGCCGCCAACGATCGCGGCGTTATCACTGAACACGACGGGCTCGGCGATCGCGGCCCTGGTGGTGGTGTCGACGTGGACAATCACGAACCCGTTTTGGTTGCGGTTCTTGTCGGTGTAGCTGTTGTCGACCCGGGCCATACAGCCATTGGTTACGCCCCACACGCTGCCGAGAACCTCGTTGCAGTGGGTTTTGAGGGCGGGCTTGTGGGTGTGGCCGGCGATCCAGTTGGTGCCGAAAGAAAACGTGTGGTCGGGGTAGTGGTCGATCGTGACGCAGCCGAAATAGGTGCGCCGGTTCTTACCCATCTCAGCTCGAACGTCGCTGGCCTTGAACGCGGCCAGGTCGTGCTGGCAGACCAAGTTGATCTCCCACTGGCGGAGGCCAAGCAGGTCCGCGAACGTGAGGCCCATGAAATCAGCCAGGACGGCCCGCATCTCGGGCGTGCGCTCGCTCATGTGGCGGAGCATGTGGTGCTCGTGGTTGCCGGCCAGGAGGTCAATCTGCGCGTTGGGGCAGGCAGCTCGCAGGGGCCCGAACAGGTTGTCGCGAACCCAGGCCAGGCGCCCGGCTGCGTCCCACTGGCGAGGGTCCTTGTCGAACCGGCTGAACTCGTAGCTGTCGAACACGTCACCGGCCAGGCAAACGATGGAGGGCTGCACGCGCCGGCAGGTGTCCAAGAACACTTCCAGAGCAAACGGGTCGGTCTCAACGTCGTGGAAGTCCGAGGCGACGATCATGGTCTGCCAGCGGCCCTCGCGGTCCTTCTCGTAGCGACCGTTCCAGGGCAGAACCTCCACCTCCATGAACCCGCGACGGGCATCCAGACTGGCGTGCTTGGCGATCTGCAGCTCAACCATGTGCTGGCCGCGGCTCAACTCCAGCCGGGCCTGGCGCCTGAACTCGTGGAACGTGCCGAACCTCTGGTTCCAGGTGGACTCAGAGAAATGACCCTCAATCTTGTAGAACGACCGGCTGATGTATTTCTCAGGGTGTTCCTGCTGGACACGGCGGAGGTCCTCGATCAGGTCCTCCGTGGTTGCCGTCGGATCATACTTGAGGGCCTGCTCGCTGAGTAGCGGGGTCTCGGCCTCCGGGTGCGTGCTCAGGTGGGTCTGGATTCTGTGGTAGCGGAGCTCGCGCCCGTGTTGTTCCCACTCGGCGTCCCAATCGGTAGGGAATGGAATGCCCTGTCGCAGGCACATTCGGCGCCTGTTCGACTTCCAGCCTTTCCATGCGCTACCAACAGGTTTCGGATAGGTGTGTGGCTGGTTTGGCTCAGTCATGTTCCCTCTTGCCAGAGAGAGTGGTGACTGACGACTGCGGCGGGCACCGGGTCCAGCCGCACCTACCGTGTGCGCGGGTAGAGCTGTCCGAATGCCGGCCGCCCTCCGCCCGTCTTGTAGACCGAGGGGAACGTCAGGATCGCGAGCCGGCCCATTGGTGGGGTCGGGACTCGGTTGTAGATCCGCATCTTGCGCGTGTCTCCGCCGGGTTTCAGGAACAGCGGGATCTGCAGGGACTCGGAAGTTTTGTGCACCTGGTGCCCCGCCGGCAAGGGCCTCATGGAGACCCTTACCGGCTGATAGATTCGGAAGCACGATGAGAGCCCCGAATTGCGATAGAGGAACGTCGGATCGATAAACGCCTTCGCTGGAGCGGCCACGGGGCCTCCTTAACTGGGTTTGCTGGTGCCGAACAGCAGCGCACCGCCATTGATGATCGTGAACCACAGGCCCTGGTAGACGTTGTCGCCGGACCAGTGGTTGGACATGACAGTTCCATAGCGGGCCCGGGTTACACCGGTCAGGGTGCTGCCAGCGATGCCTGTGTATTGAACGATCTCGTTCTCGATAATCACGTAGCCGGCGGATGCCAGGCCAGCAGTGCTGGCCAGCGTCAGCGTCGTGTAGGCGGTGGTGGCGTCCATGACCTGGCCGAGCGTGGTGGTGCTGATGGTATCGGCGACCAGGGCGAGCGACTCATTGGTGGCCGTGCCGCGGAACTTATACCAGTCGGTGACATCCAGCATTGGCACGACAGCAGCTAGACCCATGCTGAGTGTGGGCTGGACTTCTGTCAGCGCCTGCTCAGACACGCCCTGCATGGTCATGCGGTGGATCTGGAAGTCGTCAGCAGCCATTTCCTGTGTGCCAGCAAAAATGCCTGAGCCAACAAGATTAAATCCGTAAAAGTAAGGGCTGCTAGACGAGATGTTGAGCGTGTCGCAGAACTGGTCGCGGAAACGGAAACCGGATGCCAGCGATGGCGAATAGCTTGAGTTGTAGTCATACGGCACCGCAGGCGCGGTAGACATCTTAGTGGTCAGGCCCATGAATTTTGAACATGACGCGACAGAAGTGTTGGACGATGCCAGGCCGTCGTATCCGACCAGCAACTCGTTGACACCGCACCAGCGAAGATCGAAGGTGGTCGGCATCACACTCAGTGCGGTGCTATGCGTGCCCCACGCAGCGTGCAAGGGACCAAAATAGTTCGCGTTCGTCTTGGTGGCGATGGCAAAACCGCGAGCATTTACCTGCAGGTAGTAGATGAACCCGTTCACTAGATCGGTAGTGATCGACAGAGTTCCCACAGTGGGTTGATAGACGCCGCCCATCTGGTCGGCTGCAGGAATGGCTGCAGGCGTATAGAGACCAGACATGGTTGTGTTCACGTTCCCGTTGTTAAAGATCCAGGAGGGGCTGATTGTGAAAGGCGCCATAGTGTGCCGCACGCCAACGATCCAGTCAGAAGTATCGTCAGCATTCTGCGGGCTGGGCTTCTGGTAATACCAGTCGTAGTCGGTGACGCGGGAATCGACGCTGGATTTCAGAGCCACGTAGAGCGCCCTGAGGTTGTCCTTGGCCGTGGATGCTCCCGTTCCAGTGGCCCCGACCACAGCGGTCATCGGGATCGAATAGCAGGTCTGACCCGCGCTGGTAGCGCAGTTGTTCCAAAGCGTGTAAGTGCCGTTGCCACCTGTGCCGGTTCCGAGCGCGCTGATGTAGGTGTTGGGTGGAATTCCGACGCCGTAGATGATGCTACCGACCTGTAGGACGCCAGCCGTAGCTGTGACGGTGAGCGTGGTGCCGCTGATGCTTGCGGTGATTGCGAATGGGGATCCGCTTCCAACAAACAGGCCAGCAGCCACAGCGCCTGCCGTTTTCTCTGAGATGCTCCAGGTCGTCGGCATGTCCTGAAGATACTGGTGGCCAGCTTGCAGGGAGATGGTCGTCGGACTGAATGATAGGGCGGCCACGTCGCGGCTGTTGGCATTGCCGATCGTCTCGGTGGCGGGCGGGATCACATACAACCAGTCTTTGACGCTGACAAATTCGCCAGTCGCCAACCACGGGCGCCATTCGCCGAGGTAGATGGTGGTTCCATTGTGCCCAGCCGACACGTTGAGCCTCCACCAGACATGCGCACCAGGAGTGCCACCCACCGTGTAGGTTCGACGCTCTCCACGCAAAAGCGGGACCTCGTTGGTAACCGTATGCGCTACGGTCCAGGGGCCACCTGAGGCATCGGCCCACTCTACAGTCCAGGATTTGGGGCAGTAGCTGTACTGGCCGGTTTGCTCAGCCACCACGTCATACTTTGCGATTGTGCCCGCAGCCTGAAGCTGGATAACGATAGTGCACGGGATAGACCCGGCACCGGTGTTGACGACGCTTTCAGCGTGGTCCAGTGCTGGTGCCGGCGTGGTCCAGCCAGAGCTGGTGATGCTCTGGTAAGACACGCCTTTGGCCACGATCTGCCAACTGCGGCTCGTGAGTGCGGTGCCGATCTGATCGCGGACCTGCGTGGGCGTTGCGCCGAGAGAGATGAGGGTTGATTCAGCGCCGAGGAAGGTGGACATGGGTGGCTCCTATGCTGTGATGACGGTTCGATTGCCACCGTTGGTGGCGGTTTCGGTTGGGTAGTAGCGGAACCAGTCCACGAAATACGTGGCGATAGGGTCCTGGATCCCACCCACCTGGTTCGAGAAAAATGCCAGACCGACGTAGGACATGGTTCCGGCGAATGAGGTGACAGTGCATCCAGACGACCAGGCGATGCCGTCAGCGCTGGTGTGGAATGAGTAAGAGTTGTCTGCGTGGCGAACGATTTTCAGATACAGGCTGTCGGTTCCAGCGGGCGACCATGTGCCAAGGTTCAATCCGAACCCGGTCCCGGTTGTCATCACGGGTGCGGCCTTATGGTCCCCAGAGATGATTGACATCAGGAATCCCTGATTACCCATTGAAAAGATCGTGCTGTCACTCAGCGCCAGTCCGATGCCCGCAAACCCGCTGAACGCATTTGAAAATGGGCTGGCCGTATGAATGCGGACCTTGGCCATGATTGTGAACACGCCGGCAGGAACCGACTGCAGGATCGCGGCAACGCTAAGCCCTCGGCTAATCTGCTGCGCATATAGGTGGCCAGGAATTGTCCCGTTGACACTGATCGACGACAGGTTGATAGCATTGAACGTCCATTTTCCAGCCAAGCTGCTGCCGCTGAATTCGTCGTCGTAGGCAGAGGGCGAGCTGGGCGGCATGTCTGGATCAAATACCGTCCAGGTGGTCGTTCCCATTCCGGTTCCGTTGGCACCTGCCGGGCCGGTTGCGCCAGTCGATCCAGCGGTGCCCTGAGGACCGGTTGCCCCTGTGGGGCCCTGGATGCCCTGAGCACCGGTGGTTCCTGTGGCACCAGTTGCTCCCGTTGCACCCGTCGGGCCAGTGGGGCCCTGAATGCCCTGGAGGCCCTGCGCACCAGTGGGACCTGCCGGCCCCTGGAGCCCCTGGAGGCCAGTAGGGCCCATGGGACCGGTGGGGATGGTGTGCTCCTGGGGCAGGACGGTGAAATCGATCGTGAGCGGGCCCGTGTAGCTGGTGTCCATCGAGGTCACGGCGATGTATGCCGTTTTGCCCACCGGGTTGTCGCAGTTGTTGAACAGCGGGGCCGGCGACCAGTTGAGCGCCAGGTGGTCGGGTGCATAGGGGGCGATTTCGCCGATCACGCCAGAGCCTGGCAGGGGGTCGACGGTCATGGTCCGACTCACGTCGGCAGCTCGGGCCGCTGCGCTCACGTAGACGCGGATCCAGCAGGTGTGATCGGCTGCCACCGAGATGAGGTCACAGGACTCCGCGAACGTGAGGTCGAGGGTTGCCGTCTGGTTGCTGGTGAGCGAGCTGGTGATGCCGCGCACCGTAATGCGGCCCTTTTGGCCGACAGCGGTGTCGAGTGCGGTCATCGCGTCGCGGATCGCCTGGCCCCATTGCGTGCCAGACGCTTTGCCTGCGCCGTCAGGGATAAGGGGCAGTCCCAGGTTGGGAGTGGTCGGGAATGTCATGGTTTATCCCTTCAGGGGCCACTGCTGGCCAGTGGACGGGAGGGCAGGCTGATCCTGCTGCAGAGCCGTGGCTGTGGTGGCTCCGGTGTTCACGCCGAACATGACGAACGGGCCATGGATCAACAGCGCGTCTGGAATGCAGTTGGGCTGCGGGAAGATGGTCTGCGTCATGGCTTATTCCCACAGCATCATGTAGGACGCCTGGCCATCGGGGTTCCCGTCAAACAATCGCGGGCCCACGTTGTCATAGAGTCGCCCGCACGGCATGTAGGCGTGTGACACGCCATACATGGGCATGTTCAGGGGCTGCCCCGCTGGAGCGTCCCAATACGTATACATAACCAGCGACCTGATCGGGTTGGATGGCTGACCCGCAAATAGGCGAATAGGGCAGACTCCGAACGTGTTCGACTCGCCCGAGAAACTAGCGGTAGTCAAGCTGGCGCCAGTCGGGACAGCTCCGATCACATTAAGGCTCAGCGCAAAGTTACGTGTAGGGGTTGCATACTGCGACATGGGTCCAATCGGGCCAATGCCAAGTTCCGTTCCACGGCCACTACCAGACGCCATGAACGCCACGTCGCTATTGTCGTTTCCGTTAACGTCCTGGCCCCGCTCGATGGCGAACGTCAAACCCTCGTGTGAGACCGTCTCCATGGCTCCGAATACCACAGCCACGCGGTTGGGTGCAGCACTCCCGAAACACGTTCCCTCGGCGGAGATAACGGAAGGCGTTGTCTCCGGGACGTTGAATCCATTTCCGTTGGGATACCCGTGCACGATAACGCGAGGGATCTTGACGCCGGTGATGGTGCCAGATCCGTTTGACCCAGTTCCGATGGTGATCCAAACAGCCGGGAACCCAGTTCCAAACGAACCACAACCGTATTCGATCTTCACAAACACGGGAGCCGTGGACTGGAGTGCGTCGTTCATACGGAAAATGTGATAACCCTTGGCCTGCGGGGCCAGCGTGCAGGCTGACATCGACGCGGTCGTAGCCTGTCCCGTGTCCGAAGTCTTGACCCATCCGCCCGCCAGGAACAGATTCTCGATGAATCCAACCCACTGTCGGATGCAAACGACAGTGGCCCCGAGACCGGTCACGATCGAATCGGACCTTGTGGAAATTTGCGCCATGCTGGTTGCCATTTTTACTCCTGAACGAGGTGGGTAATGGTCGCGGTGATGACACGCGCCACGGTGTCGTTATTGGTGACGGCCAGGTAACCGACCGAGCTCTCGGGCGTATCGCGATTCGTGAACACCGACACGGGGCTCTGGTTGACCGACATGGCGCCGAGCACCAGGGTGTTCTGGCAGATCAGGCCCTTGCCCGTGGGTGGGACGTCGGTGGTCAACCGGCCGTAGTCCGCCAATCGCGAGGCGCTGCTCTCGTACAGCCGAACCTCAGCCGGGTAGTTGGTGGCCACGGTGAGGATCATGGTGCACGGGGCCAGGGTGATCGGGATCAGCGTGACGGAGGTGGCGGGGATGAGCGTGGTCGTGGCGGTGGACGTCTTGCGCTTGAACTTGTCCTGCAGGTCCGCGATCTCCTGGTCTACGACGACGAGGTGCGTGTTGATGGCCGTGATCGCAGAGTTGATCCCAGTGACCGCGGAGTCGAGGGTTGTGACCTCGCTGTCGATCGCCTGGAACCCGTCCCGAACAGCCTGGCCCCAGGCGCCATCGCCGTCGGGCACCAGTGGCAGTCCGATGTTGCCAGTCGTTAGCGGATAGTCGGACATCAGTCCCCCCACGTGGCGTTGGCGAACTCACTGTCGCCGAAACCGAATACAGAGGCTCCAGAGCCCCAAGGGTTAGTGCACCAGGGGCCAATGCCCCAGCCGGCCAGGGTTGAGAGCACCGCGAGCGTGATGCCGTCGACGAGCCCAAGGCCGGAGAGCACGAGTTGGAGCTGGCTGTGGATCGCGCCTCGGTTATCAGACAGGCTGGGCCCGCGCTCCGTCACCAGGGCCGCGAACGACGGGATCGTGGAGCCCAAGAACGGCTCGACAAGGACGTTGGTATGGGCGGCTGCCTGAAGGATGTCCGCGTGGGCCTGGGCGGTCGTGATCGTGACGGGCGAGCTCCAGGAGCTGCCAGTCCAGGTTTCCACCAGGCTCGTTGTGCCGGCGGCCCACCTGAGCGAGAGCTCCTGGCGGAACCCCTTGTGGGCCCAGGAACGCTGTCGACTCGAGGCGGATCCCAGGACAGCCAGGGTGCCCTCGGGAACCCAGGACACGCTCCGGCCCTCTTTGATGGTTGGCTGCAGCGTCCACCGGCACACGGCGGCACCGGTGGCGTCAAGGGACGTCACGCGGGTGCTCGGGGCCTTGCCGTAGACGGTTGCCATGCTTAGCTCCAGGCCGGCAGGTCGGCGACGGTGGTGCCGATCAGGGTCGTCTCGAGCGAGGTGTGATAGGCGCCCTTGTTGTCTTTTAGATTCAGTGCCACGCCCGGGTCCGGCTGGGCCAGGAACGAGAACGCGTTGTCGAGGTGGGGCTGGACCAGCATCGGCTCCTTGAACCCGTAGGACAGGATCCTGGTGAGCGCGTCGGCGGTCAGGATCTGCGTCGGGGCCCCGTAGGACCCGCCAGAGTAGGTCTCGATGGTCGACTTGATGCCCACGCCCCACTTGATGGCCAGAGTGGGCCGGAACCCGTGGTGTGCCCAGGTTTTCGCCCAGGCCGCCCCGCTGCCGAGCTGGCCGGCAGCGCCCTCAGGCTTGAACGAGAGGACCAGGCCCTCGGTGGATTCCTTTTGGAGGGTGATGCGGAAGGCAGGAATACCTCCGCTGTTGAGGACGATCCGGGTGGATCCGACGCCATAGACAACGAAACCCATTAGCCCACCTGCATGAGAGAAACAGCGTTGACGAGACCAGCGCTCAGGGCGCTGTCATTGACCCGCAGGAGTTCGACGTCTACCGTGCGGTTTTCCTCGCCGCGCTTCATGGCCGTGATCTTGAACAGCTCGGTCGGGGCGGAGGTATAGGGGGTCAGCGAGATCAGGTCGCCGACAGTCCAGGAGGACCAGAACGTGGGCGGCATGTCCGCCGTGTTGCCGGTGCTCCGGTCGTGGAACGTCAGGGTGTGCACCTGCTGGGGCAGCCCGAACCAGTCCGCCCAGGCCCTTCCGATCGCCCGGGCAGCCGTGACATCGCCCACCGTCTTGCCACAGTCGAGCTGGAGGGGCGAACCGCCCAGGTGGGAGGTGGGGACGATCACAGTGGCGCTGGAACCGGACACCGCGTCGTTGTAGGACACGCGCACCTCGGACAGGTAGGCCCGGCAGGTCTGCAGGACCTTCCTGGGCCCCTGCTCGGACGTCCAGCAGCTCGCGTGCTGCGTGGTGGCCGTGCGGACGTGGTGAGGGCCCGAGTTGCGTGACACCAGGCGGTAGGACCCATCGGGCATCGGCACAGCGGTGGCCAGCAGGGTTCCGCAGAGGGCGCCCAGGTAGTCGGTGGCGCTGAGGCTGGTGATGTCCAGGCGGCTGATCGTGGTCGAGATCTTCGTGTTGATCGTGAACAGGCGCCCACCGATCATGCCGATCATTTCGTCGCCGTTGCCGGTGCGGACCAGGCGGCAGGGGACAGATCCGGGAGGAACGAACTCGGAGATCGTCTCGCCACGGCTGAACCACCTGGTCGTGTCGCCCGGGTAGGACGGGTCCTCCTGCTCATCGCCGTTGTTGACGTTGAGAGAGCTGTCGAGCCACAGGAACCGCAGGTGGCGCGTGGTCGCGTAGTTGCTGTCGACCATCGTCTCAATCCCGACCGCGTAGTAGCCGGCGATCGTCTTGGAACCAGCGGTGCCGGCCAGGGACAAGGGCTGGATCGACTGCGGGACGATCTCGAGCGTCTTGAAATCGACGCTGTTGACGGTGGTCCCGTTGAGCCGGTGCAGCCGGGTATGGGGATAGACCGTGCCGTTGATCGTCTCGGGATACGTGTGGACGACCAGGCCGCCACCAATGGCCCACACGCCGGCAGTGTTGCCAGCGTCCAGTGCGGCTGTCTGGCGGACGGTGAGGTTCCCACTGGAGTCGGCGCTCAACAGGGCCGCGCTGACGCTGGAATAGGGCAAGGCGCTGTCGGTGGTCGTCAGGGCCAGGATGGCCTCCTGTTCGTCGCCGGACGCGTAGATGCCCATTCCCAGGCCCATGACGGTGCCCGCCGGGAGCGAACCAGTGATCGTGGGGGTCACGGCGGATCCGAGTGTGTTGGCGGCGGTGTGCGGGGCGAAAGACCAGGCCCCGGAGCTCACCGAGTAGCGCCCTGGCTTGGCCGTCTGCGCGGCGAAATGGGCGTGCTTGGGGGACGAAATGGGCGTTGTGGCTGCAGCGTGGTTGGTCCAGTGGACCGAGGTGCCGTCCCAGTAGCTGTCGATGGCCTGCAGGGGGGTCGTGAGGGCGGCCCAGGTGCGCCAGGGGTGACGCCAGCCGTTGGTGGGCACGATGGCCCCGCCAGACAGGTCGCCGGCCTGGCAGACGACCGGGGGAGCCAGGATGTTCGAACTGGCTGGGAACTGGTGCAGGTCGCCGAGGACGTCAAGCGGTGACGAGGCGGAGATCAGGCCGTTCCAGACGAACCCAGCATTAAACGATCCCGTCCAGACGCCGGCCATGGGGAAGGCGCCGTCGGTTTCGCGAGTGGGCCCGCGACGGGCCAGGCGGAGGTTGCCGGAGGTGTCCTTGGTTTGGAGGCTCGATACGCCGTAGAGCTGTGGGTTGGATACAGCGAGAGACTGCCAGCTCACGACAGGTGCGCTGACGTCGGCAGGTTGCAGGTAGGTGGTGTCTAGCGCGAACGGCGCGAGCAGCGTCTCAGCCATGGCCACGCCGTCGAAATAGACCGGGTTGTGGCTGTTGCGCCGGATCCGCTTCACGAGGTTGATGTCCAGTGCACCGCTGAGGGGCGCACTGAGCCAGACCCACCCGCGCTCGCCGTCCACGTCCACGATCGTGACGTCCTGAGTCGAGTAGCGCATGGCGCCAGAGCTGAGGTCGACCTGGAAGATGGACAGGACGTCACCAGGGACGAGCTGCTCCACGCAGGTGAGATGGAGGTAACGCTGGCCGTCAGAGCCACTGGCCGGAGCTGCCACGCCCTCTGCGAGCACGTAGTGGGTGCGCAGGGTCTCGGGAATGCCCCACTGGACCACGTCGCCCAGGTGGAGGTGGCCCGTCAGGTCGGGTGCCCCCTGCAGGGTCACTCGCAGCACGCGGAACGTCTGCAGCTCAGTCATGTTCGTGTAGTCCTGGTCGAGCTGCATTCCGCCGGATGTGGTGTGGATGGTATGGATCTCCTGGATCGTCGTGTCCCAGTCATAGCCGGCCACCGCGTAGGTTGTTCCGCCGATGACGATGGTCGAACTCGGCAGCGCGATGAACTCTGCCGGGGTGAACGAACCCGTGTCGCTGATGTGGTTGCCCATGAGTGTTCCTGCCAGGTTCCAAGCCTGGAGGCCGCCGGTCCAAGAGAACTGGCCCTGGGTCCACAGGGCGGCCTCAATTGCGGCTGCGTTCGACCTTGCGACGTAGGGGCCTGCGAACCCGCTGGTTTTGTCTACCAGGATCTGGTCCGCGCTCTCCATTGTGAAATTCTGCGAGGCCGTGGTCGGAAGGACGGGGTATGGCCGGGAGGCGCCAGCGATCAGCGGGTTGCCGGCGTCGTCCGCGATCAATCGCTCCGCCATGAGCTGCGAAGCGTGCAGGGCGGTGAACCGGAGCATGGCATTCGCCTCGTCCCACTCGATCGAGGTCTCGTCCACGTAGCCGGACCAGCGCAGGGCCGAGCCGGTGCTCCAAACCTCGGTGATCTGGATCCAGGGCCCGAAATAGCGCATGGGCAGCCCCATGGTCGAGCTACTGGGCCCGAGGGATGCTGCCAGGCTGCCGTCTTTGTCCACCAGGTCGAGGTTGATAGACCCGAATGAGCTCTTGCTGAGGTCGCGCTCAAGGGTGGCATCGAACGCGGCCAGTGGGCACAGGTAGGGGGTCAGGTCGATCGTGTGTAGTCCGTTGGCAGTGATCGGATCCGTTGCGACGGGAACAGTAGAAGGGCCCCAAATCGTGGGCCAGGTGACGTCCGGTGTTCCGAGGCGCTCAATGGCTTTGACAGTCCAGGTCGACATTAGATCGCTCCGTTGACGACGCGGCCAGGGACGATGACCGAACCACGGCGCTGACCGGCCACCTGCAGGCCCTTGAGGACCAGGTTGCCCAGGCGCTCCATGCCGCGGTCGCTCGTGTCCATGATCTGAGCGCCGGCCATGCTGATGTGGACCTGGTGGAGGCCACCGTCGCCGCCGGAAGTTCCGGCCGCCAGGGCAGAGCCATACGAACTGTAGCCAGATACCTGACCCTGACGGCCAACCACACTCGCAGCCAGATCAGCCGCGAACGTCTTGAAGTCGGTTTCAGGGGCCACGACCTCGCGAACGCCCGGGACCTCGCCCATGAGGGCCAGGGTGGGGCCGTCGATCACGCCGCCAGTGGCGAAGGCAGTCGCGGCCACGGCAGCCATGGAGCCTTCCATCTCGGCGATCTGCGCGATGGCCAGGCCCTCGCCCACGAACGGAATGTCCGCGTATGAGGCCCAGGTCTCGGCAGCGGCCAGGACTGCGGCAGCATCTGCGGCCTCTAGCATGGCGATCGTCTTGACTTCGAGCGCGGCGACAGTCTCGGCAGATGTGGCGGCCTGTGTCGTAGCGACGGCAGCCTCCTCTGTGGATTGCGCAGCCGTGTCCGCCTTCTTGAACATGCTGTAGCCGACCTCGATGCCCTTGTTGATGAGCAGACGGGCAGCCATCGAGGCCAGAGACTGGACGACCTCCTGGGCCAGCGACTTCCACATGGCCTGCAGGGACTTCTTGAAGCTGGCTCCGTTGACGAGGACGTCAGCCATGGCCTTGCCTAGCCCATTCGACAGGGAGGTGGCCATCTGGTGGGCCGCATCGGCGACCTGCTGGCCAATCGACTTGGCCTCGTTGGCGAACCGCTGGAAGCCGGAGCGCAGAGCGTCCCAGGTGCTCATGTTCTGCTCGCGCTCGCGCAGGGAGATCTTCTCCATGTCGACGGCGTGCTTGTCCTTCAGTGCGAGGATCTTCGCGTTGATCTCAGCGATCTTCTCGGGCTTCTGGCCTTCGAGCGCGAGTTCCTTGTTGAGCTCGTCCAGCTCCAACTTGTATTTCTTGCCCTCGAGAGCCTCGGTCTGCCGGATGGCGTCGGCGCTGCTGATTAGACCGAGCTTCTCGAGGTTCTGGATCTTCAAGACTTCCAGGCTCTGCTCTGCGGCGATGTGGGAACGCTGAGACTCCAGCATGATGCCGTTGACCTTGTTCTGCTCCTCTTGCCGCTTCTTGTCGTAGTTGGCCTGGATTCCAAGAGACGCAGCGCTGGCGATCTCGTTAATCTTGGCCCGCTCCTGGGCAGCCTGGTCTCCGGTTAGTTGGCCCTTCTGCCGCTTCTTTTCCACCTCGTCAAGGTCCTGCTCATATTTGAGCGCGAGCTTGATGTATTCGATCTCCTCCTGCTTGTCGATGGTCGTCTTGTCGGCGAACTCCAGAGCCTGCGCGTCCAGCTTGAGCATGTCCTGCTTAAAGGTGTTTTCCTTCTCGCGGTGTTCTTTGGTGTCAGCGTGGTTGCCATCGGCGGACTCAGCTTTGCCCTTTTTCTTGGGCCCAAGGCCCATGAGCTTCATGGTCGATTCGGTGTAATCGTCCTCGATCGACTTCATTGTCAGAGCGTGGGTTGCAGCCTCTTGCTCCTCTTTTGCGCGGTAGTCGGCCCAAATCTTCTTCAGGGCACCCACCTTGTCTTTCTCTTTGACGATCGCGATAGCGGCTGCGACGTTGGCGGAAACGGCATTCATGGCGTGGCTGATACCCGACGTGATGACCTCCCACAGCTTGCGGAACGTCTCCCGGATGGCGTTGACCATCTGATAGAGACCGCTGAACGCGTTGCTCAGGGACGAGACGGCCTCGGGACCGTTTTGGGCCAGGTCGTCGTTGAACGCCTCCAGCACCGGCATGAGCTCTTTGCCGATGGTGATCTTGACGCCCTTCATCGTCAGGTCGAGCTCCTCTTGGCTCTTGCGGTAGGCATTTACAGCCTCCACCGAGTCGCTGCCGACAATGAGGTTGAGCTTCTCAGCCTTGACCCGAGCCTCCTCCAGGGCCTCCGCAGTGATGCCGAGGTATTTGCGGACCTCCATGAAATTGCGGCCGAAAATCTGCGTGGACGCGACGTTGGCGTCGGTGCCGGCCTTCATGTTTTTCAGGGCCCCGAACGTGTCGAGCAGGATGTCCTTCGAGCCCCGCAGGTGGCCGTTGCTGTCGCGAGTCGCGACGCCCAGGTTGTGGAACGCGTCCTCATTCGTATTGAGAGAGCGCGTCATTTTGGCGACGATGCCCTGGAACGTGTCGGCATCACCGTGCACGCCCTTGATGGCCACACCGAACGCTGATGCGTCCTCGGTGGAGGTGCCAAGCGTTTTGGCCAGTTTCTGAGCCTCGACTGTCCAGTCCTTGGTCTCGTTGACCATGTCCTTGAACATCGCACCGCCGCCAATGATGGCGCCCAGTGCGGCCAGGGGGGCCGCGAGGTTCTTGATGACAGCGCCCATGCCGGTGAACTGCTTTTCGACCTGACTCGTGCTGTCCTTCACGCCGGCGCTGAACTTCGCGAGGGCAGCCAAGGCCCCACCAGCATCACCGGAGATCAGGAATTTCAGCTCGGAGTTGCTGGCCATAGGGTCACCTAGTCGTCGAAATCTGGTGGTTCAGGTGGGTCGGGTGCTTTGGAGTAGGCTGAGAGGCTGGAGGCCCAAATCTGGAGGCTCTGCGCATGGGCCGCGATGGTGCGCTCTTTGAGGTGGTGCTCAGCGAGTGCGAATGCCTGATCTGCGGGAACGTGGGCAGCTTGGACCCAGCCGCCAACCATTGGCGCGATGAGGCGCCTGATTAGGTGGCGGTCGTCTTTGGGGGCTTGGCTTTGCTCTTGGCTGGGGCGCCATCGGAAGAGATATTTGTGCCTCTCACGGAGATGCCCCATTCGGTAAAAAAACCGATGACCGCCTGGAACGAAACCGAGAACGGCTGCAAGGCGGCAGCGGTAATAAGGGGGTCCATGATCGCGGGCGTGCTCTCGGCTGCGAGCAGAGTGGCGTCGTCGGCAGCCAGGACGGCAGCCAGCTTGCGGAACACTCTGGTCTGGCCAGCATCGGCCAGGGACTTCACGAGCTCGCTTAGCGCTGAGACATCGCCGCCCTGGAGCTTGACCTGAGCGCCTAAGAAGGCGCCCAGGTCGAGGTCCTTGAGCAGAGGCATCCCGTGTTCCATCCGAATGGTGGAGAGGACGCGGTCGCTCATGTTTACAGCCCAGCCGAGGTGGGATCGTCGGTGATGACGACCACGCCGTTGCCGGCCGCGTTGTAGATGAAGGGGCTGCACTGGAGCTGCAGAGTGACCTTCACCTTCATCTCGTCCTTCTTGGACATCTTGATCTCGATGTCGGACACGATGGAGGCAACGGGGAACAGGTAGTGCCAGAATTCGCCAGGCACGGTGGAACTGGCGACGCGGTAGAGCACGCTATAGAGCGTGTTGTAGCTCTGGGGCCCGAGCAGGGCGATCTTGCGGGCGGCGACGCCAGTGGCAGCCGCGACGGTGATCAGATCGGCGGCCTGGCTGCCGAACAGGTCCACGAGGTGGGCCGGATCGACTTCGAAGAACGTGAACTCGGCGCTGGCGGATTCGATGCCGGTGACGAGCTCCACGGCGGGGCCGTTGTTGGGGTCGAACTTCACGGTCGACGGTTTCACCTTGAAATCGAGGCCAGTGTTGTCGAGGGTGGCCCACGGCAGGATTCCACCGGTGAGGACCTTCTTGGCAGCGGCGAGGGTGCCGGTGCTGCCGAAGAAAATCTTGTAGTAGTCCTCCTCGTTGGTGATGCCGGTGGTGGGGGCAGGGGCGAGGTAGATCTGGCCGGGGCCGACCTTCTTGATGGTGCTGTTCGCGGTTGCGAGAGACATGGTTACTCCGTAGGGGAAAGGGTTTCGGGATCGGTTTCGACGACGACGCCGGGCAGCTCTTGGACGCGCTGGACCGCTGTGTCGGGGATCAGGGTGCGGACGCCGGCAGGGAGCTCCAGTTCGAGCTCGGGATACCGGCTGGTGAACAGCGTTGAGGTGGCCCAGGTGCTCATTCGGGACTCCAGAAGTAGTGGAAAGAGAACTGCAGGCCCGTGGCGCTGTAGGGCGGGTCGCCGTCTTGGCCGTCCCATCCCTGGTTGACCCAGGTGGTCCTGAGCGCCAGGCCGCCGAGCGTGTCGTCGGAGAGGATGGCCCTGCGGATCGCGATGGCGAGCTCGTCTGTGGTGTCCTCCTCCTCGCGTCCAGAGCAGCGGATTTCCACCTGGAGGGTGTAGATGCGCTGGTGGGTGCGGGAGTGGTCGTCAGATGGATCAGCCGGCACGTCGCCGGTCGAGTAGACGGCCACCAGGGGCATCAAGGCGTCGGCCAGGTCCTTGCGCGGTGCGGCGAAATAGCTTGTGTCGGGGATACCGGCAGCAGCCACGACCAGGGGCCGGATTGCGTCTCGGATGTCCTTTTGCAGGCTCATGACGCCCTCCCGAGGAATGCACGGGTGACGGCGCCATTGCCGCGCAGCTCGACATGGATGACCGACCAGAGCTGGCTGGCCCATGTGAGCGTGTCGCGAGAGGCCGACAGGTTGGGGACGTCGGCGGTGGCCATGCGCAAGACCTTGGTGCGGCCTGCGACGATGGCTGTTCCGCCGAGTGTGTCCTCAGCGTTGGCGACAGACGGGATCCCGCGAATGACCGTGCCATCGGACAGGGTCACCAGCTCGCCGAATGAACCGGCGAGCATGGAGTGGACGTCTGCAGCCACGTTGACCATTTACTTGGGATCCCGATTGGTGACCTTGGAGGAGGCGTCGCGGTTGACCAGCTTCTCGTCTTCGTCGGCAGCGGGCTGCGTGGGTTCGACGTGGAACATGGCCTTGCCGTAAGCAACCAGGGCCCTGGCGTCACCTTCGGCGCACTCGATGAGTTCGCCCTTAAAAGCGACCTCGCCGGAGACGACGACGTGTTCGAGGATTTCGATGATTCGGCTCATGTGTGCTCCTGGAATCGGCAGGGCGCCGGAACGCCCCGCCGGTTCAGAACATCGCGGTTTAGGCGATGATGTCGTTCATGAAGGCGAAGCTGCCGGGGTGGCGCACGCCAGCGTCGACCATCTGGATGCCGGTCACGCGGACCAGGCCGGAAGTGCTGAGGCTGTAAGGATCCACGGTGATGTCCAGGGAACCGAACTCGCCGACGAGCAGTTCGCTCCAGTTACCGAAGAACAGGTCGGACAGGTTGGTGCCGGAACCCTTTGTGTTGGTGCTGGCGACCTGGTTGGAGGCGAGAGCCTCGTAGCCGTTGATCTCGTTGTTGTCCCAGATCATGCGGCTGCCAGCGGCGGCGGCCACGAGGGTCTGCTTGGCAGAACCGCGGACCTTGCTGTTGGTGACGTACTTGCAGGGGCTGCCGTCCAGAGCATTTGCGACGGCGACGGCCGTCTCGAGCGCCACGGCATTGGCGAAATTCAGGGCGAGACCATTCGTCGCGCCCGCAACCACACCCACGCCGGTCTGGCCCTTGAGGCCGAGGGGTTGGTTGGCGCCGGAGCCGGTGCCGTAGAGGCAGGCGGCGTCGATCGCCAGGGCGATGCTCTTGCTGAGGTCGTCCATGACGTAGTGGTCAGCAGCGATAGTGGCCTGCTGGAGCAGCATCTTGGAGTAGGCGCGAGCGGCCAGGACCTGCTTGGGGCTCAGGGTGAAGATTTCCAGCGAGGGGTCGGAGACGCCCACGGCGGTGCTGTTGTCAGCCAGCCAGGAGGCAGCGCCGGAACCGTTCTGACGGGCGAAGGGCACGTAAGAGGTCAGGCCGGTGAGGAAGGTCGCGCCGGCCTGGGCCACGATCAGCTTGTTGCGGAGCAGCTCGATGAACGTGACGGGCGCGGTGCTGATCAGGTTCTTGGCGCTGGCGGCCACGGTGGCGTCCTGGGCGCGGGAGGCCAGGTTGGTGGGGATCAGGATGCCCTTGGCGGTGCGGCCAGTGCGCTTGGCGAGCTCGTCGCTGACTTCACGCTCGAAGCACCGCTCGCCGCTGACCTGGGCGTTGATGGCCCGGCAGATGCTGTATTCGCGGTTTTCCTTCTCAGTGAGCTGGATCACGCCGGGGGCAGCGCCCATCTGCGTGCCACCGCGCTCGATGACCTTGTCCAGGAACATCTTGCGGACCTGCTCGCCAGTGGCGCCGGCCTGCAGGAGCTGGGAAGTTTCGGAGCGGAGGCCGAGACGCTCGCCAGCAGCCTGGAGCTCGAGGCTCTCGGTGATGGCAGCGGCGCGGACGGCGTCGGTATTGAGGGCGGCCACGGAGGCCGCAGGGGTGTTGGGTTCCATGAGAACCTCCTGGGTGTGTCGGGCCGCTTCAGTGGCCGGATTAGGGGAGACAGCGGGGACGCTGTCGGGTGTTGCGAGAGCTTCAGAGGACCGGCCAACACCAACGGTGTTGTCGGCGGGGATAGAGACGAACGAGGTCTCGTAGGGGGTCCAGCAGGTGGCTCGGACCTGATCGGGGGCACCGGCCTTGCCGGCCGTGGTTTCGAAGTCGTCAATGCTGTATCCGACGCTGATCTTGGTGCGGATTCCATCAAGCACGTCCTGCCAGATCTCGCTGGCGTGCACGCTCTTGGAGAACCGGACCACACCGCGCAGAACGCCATCGGCATCCAGGCTCACGGAATCGACCACACCGATCTGGTCGCTGGGGTCATGGTTGAGGAGCAGCGGGGCACCGTCCTGCATACGTGACAGGTCGATCTCGCCGGCACGGTGGCCGAGGGTCTCGATTCCGAACCAGCGCTCGACAGGCTGCTCGCTGGAGATCGCTATGGCGCAGGTGCGGGCCTCGTGGTCAATGGCATCACGCTGGAAGGTGATGCTGCGGCGTTGAACGCCCTTGATTGAACGGGTTTCAGTCATTGGCGTCCTCCTGGTCGTCCTTCTTGGTTTTCTCGGTGTCCTTGCCGTCGCCGTCGTCCTTGGGCTCGATAGCCTCCTGAGCTCCAGGGCCCGCAGCGGCGGGAGGTTTGGCCAGGGCGCCGATATTCAGGCCCAGCTTGTCGATGAGGTCCTGCTCAGCCTTGAGCTGGTTGCAGAGCTCGACGAAATCAACGCCCTTCTCTGCGCAGACACGGGTGCGGGAATCGAGGCCGAATCCAATCGACTCGATCTTGCTCTGCGTGTCTTTGACGGGGTCGACCCAGTCGAAACCGCGAGGCTCCCACTGGTGGGTGCTGAACTTCTCGAATGTGACTCCGGCAGGCAGGGCAATCTGGCCAGTGAGGAACACCTGCGCGAACAGGAACTCGTTGGCGACCCGCTCGCACAGCGAACCAACCAGGAGCGCTTGGCACTCGCGGAAGAAATCACGCTGCTGGAGGATGCCCTGGCGGATCGAACTGAAGGACACGCTGGTCAGGTCACCAGTGAGGTCGGAGTAGGCCACGCCCATGCCGGCGGCGATGAGCTTCAGGATGGCCTTACTGAACCCGTCGAACGCCGTGTTGGGGTGCTGCAGGTTGGGGAACTCGATGTCGAGGCCGGCGGGGACGCCCTGGTAGAAGATGCCGTTTTCGCGGGGCATCGACCGGGCGGCCATCATGGGGTCCAGGTTCGTATTGAGGTCGCGGTCGTCGTCGTTCTCCAGGCTGCCGCTCGTGTCTTTGAGCAGGCCCAGGCGCTGCGATTCGTGGTGGGCTGCAGCCACCTCTGATTCCCAGTAGGAACCCAGGAGGCTGAGCAAATACATCGACGGCGCGACCCAGCTCGTGCCACGCGTCTGGATGCAGCGCTCGGGATCGAACCCATGAATGATGTCCTCGGCGGGGATGCGGACCTTGGGTCCGGCGCCCCATGCCTGGCGGTAGTTGATGAGCTCGGGATCAGTGAACCAGTAGGCAGCGGGCCGTCCGTAGAGGTCGACCTCGACGCCCTGGATCACGGCGTTCCTGCCTTGGCCGGCAACCACGCTGTAGTTGTGGTCCAGCAGATCGGCGTCGAGCCACTGCAAGGCGAACCCGTATTTGTTGCCGCTGTATCCGCGAATGATGCGAATGAACGCCTCGCCGTCCATGGCGATCGTCTTCATCCACTGGCGCTGGACAGCAGCGAAATCACTCTTGCCATCAGCGGTGGCGGACTTGGCCCACTGGCCGAACACGTCCTCGATCTTGTTGGCGTAAGGGTCGCGCCGGGTGCCGGACTTGCGGCTGCTGAACGTGCTCTGGAACGTGCATCCCTTGGGGCCCGCAGTGCCATCCGATATCAGGCGCAGGAACTGGCGCATGATCGGGTTGTTGTTGGCGAGGCGCCGGGCGTTGGACCGCAGGAGCATGGCGTCGCGCCGGATCTCCTCGTCCTTGCTGCGGAGTTGGTTGATCCAGCCGGCACCGGCCTGGGGGGTCGCGCCAACGTAGTAGGCCGCGATGTTGGGCAGCATCATGCCGCGCTTGCCGGAGCTTTTGAAAAGGCCCTTCAGACGCTCAAACATCAGAACACCCGTTCAGGACTGTGGAACGTGAACATGGAGCCACCGCGCTCTCGCCGGACCATGCCGCGATAGACGCCACGCAACTTCAGGAGGTCGGCGTGGGGCAGGTGCTTGGCCTTCACGCCGTCGATCTCGTATTCGACGATTGAGTCGCCCAGGCGGCCCTCAAGAACGGCCTCCACGGCAGCCAGGCCCTTCTCGGCGTGGGTGCGCGGGTCGTAGCCTGCCGGAGGATTCGCGGGGTCGATCAGGACCTTGAGGACGCCAGAGCCGACCGTGTAGCGCTCGGTGCCATTCGACACAGTGGCGACATAGCGATAGTCGCCCGGGGTGAGCTCTGCGGTGACTGCGGCTGCGATCCGCACCTCGTGGCCGTTGGGGTCGGTGGGAGAGGGTGCCGATTCCAACGTCTGAACCACAGCTCCAGCGAGGTGGAGGTATAGCGCCAGCGCCCAACCATCAGCCGGCGAATACGCGGGCAGATCGATAGACCAGAGAACTGTGTCTCCAGCCGTAAGGGCGTTTGGGATAGTGCGGATCGCGGCCATTCTTTGGGGTTTCCCTCAGATATGGCCAGTTTCGTGGTGCAGCACTGCGGGGATTACCCTACTGAGCCGCAGTGTCTACTTGTTGCTGTAGCCGTCCTTATACCAACCGCCACCCGACAGGTGGAACGAGCTGTTGGCGATGATCCTCTCGGCCTGCTTGCCGCACTCAGGGCAGGCGATCTCGCGCTGCTCCCGGTTGTGGGTAAATCGCTCGGCCATGGTTGCGCAGGAGGTGCAGCGGTAGAGGTATAAGGGCATCACCAGGCTCCAGATCCACCACCCATCGGGCGTGGCGTTGTGGTGGGGACCTGCACGGCCTGTGGCGACGGCTGGGGTCGTCCAACCACGCGCACGACCCTGCGGGGCATGTCGGGTGCAGGCTCGGGTTGATTCACTGCGGCGGCCACGGGATCAGTCGCAGTGTGTTCAGCCATCTCTGGATCAGGGGCCCGTTTCGGCATCTCCATCGCCTGGCCGGCCCTAGAGACCATGGCCTTCAGGTCCTTTGGGGCAAAAATAGAGACCGCGGCAAGGCAGTAAACGTGCAGATCCAGGATCTCGTTGGGTCGCCCCGCCTTGACCTGCTCGTAGGCCCGCCGGCCAGACTTGCGTGTCGCCCGCTCGGTCAGCAGCTCGTCGAAATAGTACTGCTCGGTGTCACATGGGAAATGCTGGAATCCGCCGCCGTGGACAGCGATTTTCAGCGAACTGTAGATGTCGTCCTTGGCCGAGACCGTGTCGACCAGGTGGAGGCCCTTCACCTTCTTGGACTTCAGCACCAACTTGGCCTGGGGCGTCGTGGCGCCCTTGATCGGGTAGATGACGCTGGTGAGGTCTCGGCGCTCGCGGCGGAACTTGTAGACCTGTTTGTCAAAGTGGCCGCCGGTGTCGATGGCGCATACGCGAACCCGCATCGATCCTCCCGACACGCGAGGCCAGCTCCGTTTCAGATAGCTCTCCAGGACGTCCCAGGGCTCATCGGTCAGCAGGTTGCCCGGGATCTCGACATGCTCAACGGTCCAGGCTTCCATGCCGGCGCCAAATCCGCGCACCAACAACTCCAGGCGCTGCGGATTCTCGGTCTGGATGTCGACGCTGGCCACCAGGAGACCGACGCCATCGGGGACGGTGCCGGAGACGTAGGACTCATCGCGGGCCCGCTTCATCAGGCCCTCGGCATCAGCCGCCTGGCCGTGGTTCAGATCCCAGGTCTCGCCCAGGCTCTCGTTGACGAACGTCTGGAGCTGGGCCGGGCCGCCGGCCACCTTGGTCACGAACGACTGAGCCATGCCTGCCAGCGTGCTCCAGGGGCTATACAGCTCGTTTAGGTGGAAACCGACTGTTCCAGGCACCAGAGCCTCGCGGGTGGCCCTCCAGACGCCCTTGCGGAGCATTCCGGGCCGGTGCGACTCGGTGATCTCGCCCCCACAGACCGGGCAGGCCAGGACCGCCTCCCAGGGCTTGCCCTCTGGCCAGACGACGTTTTTCCATTCCAGCAGGTGGAACTCGTCGCAATGGGGGCACGGGACATAGCGTTTTCGCATGTCCGAGGTGTTGAATGCCTTCTCGATCCTGGACTCGCCCTTGATGCCTGGCGTGCTCACGTAGACATGTTTCCGGCGCCCGACATAGGTCTGCGTGCGTTTCACGGCAAGGTCGATTGGGTCACCCATTCCGGTGTCCTCACAGAACTTGTCGACCTCGTCAAAAAACACGGCGCGGCAGGTGCGGCTCGCGAGTTGGCTGGGGCTGTTACTGCCGGCGATGGCGATGAAACCACCGGCGAACTGTTTCAAGAGCTGCGTGTTGCTGCTGTCCCTGGCCTTCTCCACGATCCGCTCAGCCAGCTCGGGCGTGTCTCGGATCAGCAGGCTCAGGCGTTCTTTTGACCAGGCCGTGGCAGATTCTACGGTCGGGTAAACGACCAGCATTGGGCAGGGGTCCTGGTGGGTGAAATAGCCGATTGCGTTGTTGATCGCCTCTGATTTGCCGACGCGCGCGCTGCACATCAGCACCACGTTCTCGACTGCTGGATCGCTGATCGTGTCCATGATTTCCCGCAGGTGGGGGGCCCTATCCGTTCGCCACCTACCTGGTTCTGCTGAGATCTCGGGCGAGAGCCGTCGGTAGGTATCGGCCCAGCCGCTAACCGTTAGGCGAGGCGGGGGGGGAAGGACGCGGGCCCGGATCTCCCTGGCCAGGGAGAGAGGATCACGCATTAGGGGCCTCTACCTGGTCCTGGCTGGACAGATTGGCCAGGGCCTCGTGCACCAGGTCGGTGATCAGGGCCGCCCGTTCGCCCACAGAGCTCAGGGGGTCGATTGCAGGTGCCACACGGTTGGGCAGGGCCAGCAGGGAGGCCCTCATCATGGCGCACTGTTGGGACCACACTCGCTGCACCTCTGTGGCCTCCAGGAGCGTGCCGGCCTGCAGGTCGCGCTCCATTTCCGCCATGTCTGCCTCGGCCGCCAGCTTCCTGCTCTTGTCATCTAGGGACGGCTGCCATTTGTGCTCCCGAACCCAGGTGATGCCCTTGTTAAGGTCAATATAAACGCTGTTGCGTGTCGGCTTCTCGTGGGGGAGCCCGGCGTCCATCCAGTCGCTGATCGCCTGAGGCGTGACGCCGCATAGATGCGCGAACTCGTTCCTATTCAGGTCGATCTGCTTGGGCGCTGCCATATAACTCCTGGTTCATGTAGTAAAGTAGGGCAAAACGTGCACCTAGACGAGAAGGGAAGTCTGCGCGGTACCCGCAAATTCAACGGCTGGAAGGACCCGTAAACTCAAGGCAAATAGGGCCGACCGTCCTGTGGTTATAGCCTGCACGAACTGCATTGAAAGCCTCTCACTTCATGGTGGATATTGCCTGGTCGAATGCCTTGGATACCTCTGTTGCGAACTGCTCGTTGACCACCTTGTTGGCGATGTCTACGAACTGCAGCGTTGCTGCTACAGGCGTGCGTCTGAGCAGCGTATAGAGCAGGCGATTGCCAGTGTTGATCGACAGGCCCTTGCGCTTCTTCTCTCGCGCCTTCTGCTGCTTGGACGTGCGAGCAGGCGTGTATGCCTCAGCCAGGTTCACCCGCTGCAAGATCAGCCACGTGTCTTTGCCGCGCTTACCCTGGATCATGAAGGTGTTGGCCTTCCCTTCCATTTGGCCGTTGGCCATCCGTTTAATGTCCAGATTCTTGATGTTAAGAGCGTTGCCCTTGGTGATCACGCCATTGCCCAGCACACGTCGGTTGGGGATGGCCAGATACTTACCCTTGCTTGGGACCTTTTGCCCGCCTTCCTCGAACTTGTTGAGGAAATCGCGATTCTCTTGCACGCGAACAATGACAGACCAATTCGACTTAGATGCACGTTCCATTGGGTCGATATAGATGCCCTGCAGAACCCACGGTCGATTGATCTTAAAAGTGGACGAGATATGCTCCCGTTGTGCCTTCTGAACAGCATTGGCCAGATTATTAAGCGTCAGCATCATCGCAAACGGCGCCTGGGTTTCCTGAATCGAATTCAGCTTGCCCAGGACGTCGTCCGCGTTGAGTTTGGCGGTGATTGTGATCACGGCAGCACGACCTTGACCGTGAACTTGAAATCCTCCTCGTCGCCAGTGCCAGACACGACATGGCAGATGACGGGATAGCTCTTGCCGGCGACACCGCCGCCCAGTTTGACCCAGGCTGTTTTGTCGACGGCGTTGGTGCCCTGTCCTAGCAGGTCAATGCCGGCAGCAGCCGTGAATACGGCCGAGACGAGCGTGTCAGCTCCCAGCCAGGCCGAGAGGTCAACGATATAGGGCAGCTTGGACGCCGGGTGCTTCAGAATCCAGGATCCAGCCTCATCAGTTACGAATGCCACGTCTGCTCCTTGTTTTGAGAATACGGTTGTCCAAAACGACCTTAAAGACACGAGAATCGGCATAAGTCGCCATAACGCGACTGTCAGACGCGATTTTAAGAACTTCAACTGTTCCAAGATTGATAAAAACAGGCTTAGTGAATGTGCCATCGGCAGAGCCGCCTACTAACACGACCTGGTTGGATGCGCCTGAAACGCCGCGAACGCCCGTGGCTGAGCCAGACAGTGCCCGCGACCTGGTGCTCGTGCCTGATACGCCATGGGCCCCGGTTGCGCTGCCAAAGACAGTCAACGTGCCAGAGCTCGTTCCGATGTCAGGGGCCAGGTGGGTGCCAGACGCGCTGCCGGCGAGTTGCAGGGCCCTGGACGAGCTGCCCGAGACGCCTTGAACGCCCGATGCCGAGCCCGAGATCGGCAGGGAGACCGAGCTGGTGCCCGTGGTGACACCCGCGACCGAACCCGTGGCCGAGCCAGTGAGAACCAGGGCCCTGGAGCTCGTGCCCGTGACAGTTGCCGGCGTGAATGTGCCCGAGGCAGATCCGGCGAGCACCAGGCCGCCATTGGCTGTGCCCGAGACGCCGTGCTTGCCCGCGGCAGATCCAGACACGGGGATCGAACCAGAACTGGTGCCCGTGATCGGCGCCAGGTGGGTGCCAGAGGCAGATCCAGCCACCTGCAGTGCACCCGTGGCCGATCCAGTGACGCCATGGGCCCCTGAGGACGTTCCAGCGATCGCCAGGGCCTTGGATGTGGTTCCGGTAACCCCATGAGTTCCAGTGGCCGTTCCGGCGAGCTGCAGGCTGCCCGTCGAACTGCCGATCACCACCAGGCTGAACGAACCCGAGGCGGATCCAGCCATGGGCAACGTCGCCGAGCTGGTGCCAGAGATCCCGGCGCCAGTGAATGTGCCAGTGGCAGATCCAGAGAGGGCCCCGATTGCAGACGAGCTCGTGCCCGTAACAGGGGCGATGAACGTGCCCGAGCTTGAGCCAGACATGGCCATTGAGCCGGAGCTCGTGCCGGCGACACCGTGCGATCCAGTCGCGGATCCTGTCGGGGCCCCGATTGCGGTAGTGCTGGTGCCCGTGATTGTGGTTCCAGTGAACGAACCAGATGCCGATCCGCCGATCGACATGGTGGCCGAGCTGGTGCCAGTGACCGTTGGGGCAGTGAACGAACCGGAGATCGATCCAGCCAGCAGCAGGGCCGCGGTGCTGGTGCCAACGATGGACGTCGAGATCATCGACCAGAAAGAATCTCCGGCCACCTGCTCAACAGGGGTCGAACCGTCGAACGCGGCCAGGTTGTCTCGCGTGTCGCGCGTGCTGAAAAACGGATTGCCCATCACGCACCGCCGATCGTGATGGTCCCGTCGATCACGGGTGTCGTGCTAATCGCGCTCATTGGGACGATGTATGCCATCAGGTGGGCATCGGGTCCGACCTCAGCCAGGCCGAGCTCCTCCCAACCTTTCCGCTCGATGTAGTTGGCGGGGGACGTTGGGTTCATGCTGATGGCGCCCAGCTCCTTTGTGGCGATGAGATTTGCAGGTCCAGTCCCACTCGTGCCGGATATGGTGACATCCGCGATGGCCTTGATTGTCTTGCCCGTAACCCCAGGGTCTATCAGGAACATGGCTGGTGGAGCATTTGTTACAGGCGGAGAAAATACAATCTGGCCCGTCGAACCATCGTTATATGTGACATTCAGCGTGTATACGGTGATGTTCAAGATTCCGTATGTGCCAATCGATTCCATCCACCACTGAACATCTGCCCCGCCCGGGTCACATCGTCCGGCCGCAGACAGGGCCACCAGGTCCGCATTGAGCGCGTATGGGATGCCTTGGGTTGTCTGGTCGAAATACATGCTGGCAAGGCGGTCGACAATCACAAGCCGGTGCTGGCCTGATGCAGCCTTGGCCTCAAGCTCCAACACGCGATTGGTTTTGGTCCCACCGTTGACGATATTCGGAATAAGAGCTCCGGCAACCGTGTCGTCCATGACTGTCCACGTGACAGAAGTCGCTGCCCCACCCGCTGCCCACCACAGGGTAATTGGATAGAGAGCGATGATCGATGACGATGGGTAAGCGGGAATCGTAAACCTACGGCTCACGCCTCGATTGCCGACGGCTGACCATGCAGCAGAAATGTCGTTCAGAGACGAGAAATCGCTCATGGGTAGCCCTCAGTGGCCGCCGGCGATGATGGTCCCGAGAACCGTCCCGAGCGTGGTTGTGGTTGTCCAAAAGGTTCCGAACAGGCAGGCGTTGGAACCGATCTTTGGCATCGCGAGCCGGGCCCAGTCACGGGTGTCGTTGTAGCCTGCGACAGCCAGGAACGAGGTCGCCAGCTTCTTAGTGGCCGTTACACCGAAGTTTCCAGCGGTGCCTGTGGTAGCGCTGAGGGTCACGCTGGTGATGCCCTTGATCGTGCGACCCGCGACGGCAGGCTGGATGCGATACATGCGATAGGCCGGGACGGTTGCGGGAAGTGCGACCACCACGTTGCCAGTGCTCGCGTCGTCGTAGGTCACGGCTACCGTGGCGTTGACGCCCGTTGCACCTGTGGCCGTATACCATTCCAGGAACCACTCGACATCACTTCCAGATACATCGCAGCGACCATCGGCAGCAGGGGCCGTCAGGGTCGCTGCAACAGTCTGCGCCGTAGTCACAATTCCAGACATGCCGCCCATGTGACCAATGCGGTCGCGCAGGATTAGGCTCTGTCCAGCATTGGTCATCACGATGTCAGTGAGTAGCAGACGGTTAGTCCCACCTGACGAGTTGGCGTATTTCGGGGCCCATGTTCCGGCAGTGGCAGCGGTGGGATGTGCCCAGGTAGTAGGCGCAACACCCACAGTAGGACTGCCGGTCATCATCCAGCCGGAATAGTCGAAGTTGGCCACGACGGTCAGGGTCGTTTTATAGAACTCTTGCCGGCAGCCGGAACCGCCATTAGAGGCGGCAGCCAGGGCCGAGACTACGTCAGAGGCTGTCGCGAAATCAGTCATTGGACGAGCTCCAAGTAAGAGAAGTCGAACGCGTTCGAGAGGGCATCACAGACGCCATCGAGGAACGCGGTCGTCCCGTCCACCGAGGCCACCTGGTATTCGCCAGGGAATGCCTCGGAGAACGGATCGAGGACGCGGACGCGATCGCCGGTCTGCATTACATCGACCGAATGAACGAACTCACCTGGATAGGCCCACCGATGACGATGGAGACCGTATTCAGGTTGAGGTCCTGTCCAGAGGTTCCGATCGTGCCCTGCTCAATCACGGTCGTACCGTCGGACTTGAGTGCACGGTAGAACGCCGCGGTGCCAGTGGCGTCGGCAGAGCTGTCCTGCGTGATGGCATTGGCCGTCATGCTGCCAGCGGAGGGCGCGGGGAACGCGGTGGCGCCGAACGTCAGGGTGCCGAGCAGCACCTGGCTGCCGAGGGCGGTGTCAGCGTTGGCCGGCACGCCGCCAGTGGCGTCATAGATTTTGAGCTGGCCCGTGTTGAACAGGGCAGCGTAGGTGGTGAGCATGGCGTTTTTCTGTGCGACGGCAACAGACAGAGTCATGGGGCCTCCAAGGGGTTAGGGTTGCGGGTCAGTCTTGCGTCGGTTTTGGTCGTGCGCACCGGGCCCAGGACAGGCCGCGAGCTTGGTGACGGCAGCGCTGAGCTGCTTGGTGAGGGCGTCGAATTTCGCCTCCATTTTTTCTTCGAAGCGACGCAGGGTCTGCTTGGTCTCGTCAGCCTCTTTGGTGCCGGATGCCTGGCGCTCGTCCACTCGGGTGACGACACTCTTTACACCGGAGAGCTCCTCGTCAAAATCGTCCAGCTTGCGATCCAGCTCTTCGATCCGCTTGCTGAGCCGGCCCTCAATGGCCTGTTCGAGCGTTGGTAGCGAGCGCTTGATCTCACCGATGTCATCTCCGATCCGCTTCATGTCCTGGTCGACGCGCTCTCGGTCACGGGTGGCCAGATAGCGGAATGCGCCACCAAAGGCGCCAGCCACTGCGAGGCCCACAGCCACCGCGACGCCGATCATTTCCTGGGTCATTTGCCACCATCATCAGGACGGGACTGCTGCAGGAGCACGTCCTTGTTGGCGCTGCCGGCACTGGAGCCGAAATAGTAAGAGATGACGCTGATCCAGGCGGTGCCGAGGCTACCGAGCATGATGTTGAGCACGTCCTTGTTGTCGGACGGCGGGGCCCACTTGAGCAGATACCAGAGCAGGGCAAAAAACCCGAGGGTCACGCCGATGGCAAGCACGGCAGGGATCTTGTCCCGCACCTGGATCTCGCGGTTGCGGGCCCCTTCGCGGTCCTGAACGGCCAGAGCCTGCAGGTCCTTGATCGCGTTGATGTCCAAAGCCTTGAGCTTGAGTTGGAACTCCTGGTCGGCGTCCTTCAGGGCCAGGAGCTGCTCGGGCGTGACGCTGGTGACCAACTTGGCCAGGTCGTCCGGTGTGGCCTTGGTTGGATCGCCGCCGAGGGCTGAGGCGATGAGCTGACCTGCAGCTCCACCGAGGGGCCCTCCGAGTGCCGTGCCGAGAAACGGGGCAGCCTTACTAACCACGGCCTTCCAATCGAATGCCATCACGCCTCCACAGGGGGAATGGCATTGGCCCGAGCGGCCCAGCCTTTGGCGAACTTCTGGTTGACGGGCTTGGCGTCGATGATTGCCTGATACCGCTTGGCAGCCTGGACGCAGATGGCAGCCAGGAGGTCCAGTTCGCCGTCACGGGTCTCGCACTGCTTGTTTATGCCGGAGATCGTCTGAGGGCCAAGCTGGCCGTCAACGGACACGAGATAGCCGCACAGCACCAGCGCCTTTTGGGTCACCAAAGTGCTACCCAGCAGCCCCATGTTCACGCCCAGGTCGAACAGCTTCCATGAGATCAGATCGCTGTTGATAGAGCCGAGGTTCCGGCTGCACCAGTATTTGCGGCAGTAGTGATGCTCGACCGCCTCCTTGGGCATGACCTTCAGGTCCTCGACGTCGACGTGGCCGTCCTTGTTGAAATCGGACTCGATGCCAGCAGCAGCCGCTTCCTCGAAATCATTGAGGGTGATGCCCGCGAAAGTAGCTCCGCCAGCATCACCCACAATGTTCGTAAACCGATAGCCCCCCTCGAACTTGAGGGTCCAGTCGAGCAGGCGCTGGGAGAATTGGGCCATGGGCAAATACGTCCAGTAGCCCAATCCTCACGTCGACCTGGTGCGGCGATTACCCTACGCAGCCGCAGTCTAAAACCCGGACGCCCTCTTAGCGACGATCGCGTAGATCTGGCGCTCGCTGTAGCCGGTCTCGCGCCGGATCTCGCGCCAGCCCATGCCGGCGCGGTGGAGCTCGACGACGCGGGTGTGGCGCTCCTGGACGATCTGGAACCGGCCCCTGGGGACGTAGACCTCACAGCCTCCAGCCACAGCCCTCAGGGCGGTGTCGACCAGCTCAGCGATCCTGGCATGATCGGCCACCTGTGCTTGTTCCAGGTTGAACCGGACAGCGGCCATGGCCCGCTTGAACGCGATGGTAGGTTGGGCCATTAGACACCTCCGACGATGGCGGGGAGCTGGTCGACCGACTTGTGGAACTGGGCCAGCTTTCCGTTGTTGGGGATTACCACGTCGCAGAGGGTCTCCAGGATCGCGGGGATCTCCATCTCGCTCGCGTGGGTCTCGTGGGTGGCTCCGGCGGCCTGGCGGGCCTTATCGGAGCGGCGGAGGCCAACCAGGGTGAATCCAGCAGCCTGCATCCGGCGAGCTTCGTTCAGGAACCTGACATCGGAACAAAAGACGTTGCCCTCGATACCCGCGATGCGCTTCAGCAGGGTTTCGACCCAAATGTCTGGCCCGAATTGGACTCGTCCGTACTGCGTTCCCAGGACCTGCAAGAGCAGCCGATCGCGTTCTCGCAGCGGATCATCAGCCGCGAGGCCCAGGACGTCGTGAATGGCCCTCTGGCACTCGTAGAGGGGGGCAGCCAGTTTGACGATGGTGCCGCCCACAGTGGCCACCAGGCGATCAGCGGCGGTGTCTTTGCCGGACCTCATAGCGCCAACGAATCCGATCAGGAGGCGCGACATCTAGGCCACCTCGCTCAGCAGGGCGTGAATCCAGCGGATTGCGAGGCCGTCTTTGACCTGATTGCCAGTGACGTGGATGACCCGGTATCCGGCCAGGACGCCCAGCGCGAGCTTCTCGCAGTCGCGAGCGATGCCGGTGCCAGTGGAATGGCCGCCGCGCCCCCAGGTGCCGCCCTGGACCTCGACCAGGAGGAGCTGCTCGGGCCAGGCGAAATCGAACTTGAACTGGCGGGTGGTGACGGCCTTGAATTGCGTCTGGAAGGGGCCCAGGCCAGCGGCGTCGATCTGAGCGGCCAGGAGGGTCTCCAGGTGGCTGCCGACCTTCTTGGGGGTGTTCAGGAGCGCCAGCGCCGCCCTGGCAGCCTTCTTGTCTGCCGCCACCTTCGCATCAGCAGTCCTTTCGGCCTTCCGGTAGGCAGCCTTGCCTTTGCGGCTCTTGCGGTAGGCGAGCTGGGACGCCTTCCGGCACGCTCGGCATTCCTGGCCACCGCTGGGGGTGGTGTTGACGTTGCCGTCGATCAGGAGGTGGAGTCCTTTGCGGCAGGTGGTGGGGGTGGTTTCGGTGGTCATGGGTGTGTCCTTGTTTTGGGTCAGTGGGTGGGTGGGAGAGAGACAAAAAACCGCACCTCGTATAGAGGGGCGCTCTAAAGAGCGCCCCCTCTGTACGAAGAGGGGGTCGTATAGAAGTGTTCGTATAGACCTATACGATTGAAAAACGCAGCATTGGCAACACTTCCAAGCGATGCCGCGAAAAATCGTATAGAGGTTCGCATAGAGAAAAGGGGGCTGTGCGGCGTATAGAGGAAAAAATTGCCGAGAAGCGACATATTTAGACCTCACCGAAAACAGTTTTGAGGGCCAACGCGACGGCCTTCGATTCGAATTTCCCCTTGGTCGTGAGGGTCATCCCGGTGGCCGTGATGAACCCCTTCTCCCTCAGCTTGTCGACGTGCTGCTGGGCCCGGGACTTCGAAATGTCCATGGCCGTCCCCAACGCCGCCAGGGACGACGGGTGTTCAGTTGCGATCGCGTTGAGCGCGAGCTGCCAGGGCTGGACAGGGGCATCGACCTGCCGCCAGTCAGCGCTGCCATCGGGATTGTCCTTGAGCTCCCAGGCGTTGTTGGCGGGCTTCTTTGCGCACCGCCATTTCACGAATTCAGTCCTGATCCCGGCTCCTTCAGTGCCGGCGGAGGTCAGGGAGATCGTGTAGTCGAGGTTGTCTTTGCGCCTGGAGGCACCACGCTGGTCCCCGGACTTGCCTGTGTGGTGGACGAGCTGAACGGCGTATTGCTGGTGTCGGAGGCCCATCAGCCAGGCCATGATGACCGTCTGAGCGTTGTTGTCGTTCTCGTCGGCGGTCGTCAGGGTGGACAGGTTGTCGATGATGATTAGGTCGGGACGGGCCCCCTCGCGCTCCAGGTCGGCCAGCATCGTATTGAACCGCGCCTGGCCGTCGGGGATCGACACGTCGAGGGGGGCCTGCTCCAGCCAGAGGAACTCGCTGGGGAGGACCATCAGGTTGTCGCTCAGGGGCCCGCCAGACAGCAGGCGGAACCGGCGCTGGATCTCGGCACCCGGCAGCTCGCCATCGACGTAGAGGACCCGCCTGGGGCCCGTGACGTCCCAGCCCAGGAACCGGCGCCCCTCGGCCAGGGACAGGGCCTCCTCCATCGTGAACCAGGATTTGCCGACACCGGTGGGCGCGTAGACCATGCCCAGGCTGGCCGTGGTGAGCCAGTCTTCGGCGATGACCTCGCGCACAGGGAACGACACCGCATCCAGGGCCCCACCGCGCAGGACGTGGGCAGACAGGGGCCTAACGACAGGGGCCCCAACCGGAGCTGGGGCCTGGGGCGCAGGTGTGGTCTCGGTGCCCTCCCAGAGGTCGTCAGGTGGTGCGTCTGCGAACCCGTTGGTGTCGCTGGGGGGCAGGGGTTTCGACCTGGGACCGTCCAGCATCTCGCGCAGGTCGGTCCAGTGGTTGCCAGTGGTGGACGAGCCAGGGCAGGTCGCGTGCCGGCAGGTGGCGGAGATCGCCCCGCTGGGCATCTGGACCAGGACCGCCGACTGGCCATCGGACTCGCGCCAGGGGCAGCAGCCGAGCCTCCAGATCAGGCCACCACGAAACGGATCGGGGCCCTGGACGTCCAGGTTGTGGCGCGAGATGAACGCCGGGAGGTCGAACGCCTGGAGGTTAGTGCGGGGCAGCTCGTCCTTCGTGGCCTTCGAGGGCTCGCCCGGGCCCGCCAGGGCCTCCAGGAGTGCGACCGGGACCACCTGCAGGTCCTCGGGCACGTCGAGCAGCCGGGTGAGCCTGTGGGGGCGATCCGGCGTGCTGTCGCCCTTGCGAGCTACGGTGCCGGGGAGCTTGGTGATGCGGCTGGGATTGCCGTTGCTGGCGTCCACCGTGACCAGGGTCGTGCTGAACTGGCTATGGAGGGCCTTGAGGCAGCGCGAGACGAGATCGCTCTCGATCGGCAGGTCGACCCGGTAGTAGAGGTGATACCCGTTACCGGAGTCGCCAGCCACGGGAGAGGGCCAACCGTCGGACGCCAGGGACTCCGCCACGCGCTGGCAGACCGACAGGGCCGCAGCCTTCTCGCTGTCAGTGGCGCTGATGCCCGAGGCCCGCTTGGCGTCGAAATCGATCAGCATCCAGCGGCGGGTGACAATGTCGCTGTCGGTGGTGGACTGGCCGCGCTGTGCGGTCTTGAGGCGGTCTGCGCACCGGGCCAGGAGGTCGGGGACGACCGGGTTCATCGTGAGGTAGACACCGGAGGCTGTGCGGATCTGAGCGGCGTCCTTGGCGGCCTTGGTCAGGTCGCTGTAGTAGCCGCTGACCGTGTTGGACCACTTGCCGTCCTGGACGTTGAGCGCCCTGATTTCGACCACCTGATCGGGGCCGGCGAACACGCGGAGTGCGCGTTCAATTTCCCGCTGGTCTGGTTGGAGGGGGATGGTCACCGAGCGCCCCCCTTCACAGCTTCCAGGAGGGGGCAGGCGATCTGGTGGAGCTCGCCCGGACGGGACTCATACTTGGCAAAAATCGCCAACAACTTGTCCCAGGATTCCATCTCGATCTGCCGATAGACCGCTTTAGAGATTTTCTGTTTCTTGTTCTTTTTGCTCATGTTGCACCGTGATGAGGTCGGAATTTTGGGACACGAGATCCTGGCCCAGCCCGTTGGGACGGGTTGGTGGCTGGGTCAGGCGAGGCGGCGGACGGTCGGCTGGGGGATCCGCCGGGCCCTGAACGGTTTCACGTTCTCGGGCTCGGGATCCTGTTCGCCGTCGACACGAAAATCGAACGGGATTTTACGGTAGACCGTGGTGCCGGACTCTTCCTGGTCGAGGTGGTAGTCGCAGAGTTCCTGGCCCGGGATCGGTTCAGATCCGCAGTGCCGGGCCTGGCAGAGATCGTTGTGGCGGCCCCTCATCGATTCACCCACTTGATGAGGTGGATGATGGCGATGCTGTTCATGATTTGGGCGAGGCCGATGCAGATCACGCTGATGGCCAGAATGGTCGGATTCGGATTCATGCCAGCCCTCCCGCGATGCCCAGGAGCCGGAGCTCCAGGGCGTCACAGACGGCGTCGATCATGGCGGTGTGGTGGTTGACGGTAGGCTCGTCGTCCTCGACCACGACCTCGGCTACCTCGACCTGGGCGCCGGCCATGGCCCGCTGCACCAGTTCAGGGCAGCGCGGGACATTGAACCCGGCCTGCAGGTCATCGAAAACGAGCCGGGCGCGGACGCAGTCAGCGAGACCGTTGAACCTGATGAACTGGTCGTAGGTCATGCCGCACCGCCAGTCTGGGTGGGCTTGTCCTTGCGCATCACAGCCGTGGTCGCCTTCTTGCGGGGCAGCTTGACCGTGACGGTGATGTCCTTCTCGAGGTCGGGCGAGCCCCACACACGAACGCAGGGGACAGTCTGAGGGCCCAGCTTGGTCTCGGTAGGCCACAGGTGAATCCGCTTGCCGACCCAGGTTTGGACGCTGCGACCGAACATCCCGACGAGGTATTCGCCGTTGGTGCGAGCGAGGACGAGCTGGCGGGGGGTCTCGCGGAACGAGATGGTCGCTTTGTCCTCGGGGCCCTTCTCGCCTTCGATCGTTTCGCGCTGAACGGTGGCGATCGTGAGGGTGACGTGCTTGCCGTCGAGGTCAGGGGCCGACAGGTATTTGCCGGGGAACAGGGTGCTGTAGGACGTGGGGATCACAGGGGAGGCCATCGTTAGTCCTCCAGCCCGAGAGAGTCGCTCTCGTCGAACGTGGCCCAGCGCGGGGCCTCCAGGGACAGGGTCTCGGGATAGGCGAGGCCGAAATCGTTGTTTTCGCGGCAGTAGGACAGCTTTGCCAGCAGCTCGTTGTATTTCGCGAGCCCCAGGTCCATCAGTTCGTCGCTGAGCTGGTAGACGGCCACTGTGTAGGGGGCGCTCGTTTCCGCAGCCACGATCACGCAGTCGGCGATTTTGCCGGAGATGACCTCATAGCCCCTGCGGTAGCAGCCGCCGATCTGAGCGTGGTAGAGCAGGTCAAACGAGGCCGCGCCGAACTTGCGGGGGCTCGCGTCCCTGGTGGTTTTGATGTCGATGATGGTGGGGCGGCCAGCGATGGCAGCGAGCCGATCCAGTCGGGCCTTGCAGTCGATTCCGGTGGCGGGGTCGGTCCAGGTGAGGCTGAGCTCGTTCTCACCAGGAGCTGCGAACAGGGGGCCTGCGACAGGGTGGCTGAGGATGGAATCGCGAATGGCGATCACCTGAGCGAACGTGTCGGGCTTGACGATCGTTTTGCCCTCGTTGGCAGACTGGAACTCGTCCCAGGCTTTGCCGCGGCGCGTGCCGTCGAACACAACGACGTCAGTGCTGAACCGCTCGGGCTCCAGCACGGCCAGGTGGACGGCGCTACCCAGGGCCAGGGCGTCAGTCTCGTGGCGCTCGGCCAGGAGCGCGGCCTGATAGTGCCGGCCGCTCTTGTCCAGCGGTTTGAGGCTGCTGAAATTGACGTGGCCGGCAATGAGTTGGTAGGCCAGGAACGTGATGCTGCGGAGGATCTGAGGGGCGGTCATTAGTTGCTCCCCAGGCGGTTGATCTGGCCATCGAACGCAGCGAAATCGCAGTCGAGCTGGGCCTCGTCGACCTCGTCGGCGAGCTGGCGTAGCAGGTGGGACGAGAGGCGGACGACCACGGTGGAGGTGTTCTCGCCCCCCAGGTGGATGGCGACCTGCGGGGCGGATCCGCCACCGAGCACGCGGACGATGACCGATTCGTTTCCGCTGGTGATGCGGTGCGCAGGGAAATTGCGGTAGGTAGTGGTCGATGCGACCATAGTGGGGCTCCTTCTGTGCCTGTCACGGCGGATTGGGGTTCAAGGGGGCCCCTGCGCTAACAGGGGCCTTTGTTGTTTTGGATCAGGCCGTGCGGGTCAGCTCGAAACGCTGGCCGGGCTTGAGGTCGTGCGTGAACCGGTGGCGGAGCTCGGGCTCCTCACCGCGAACGGTGCCGTAGGTCAGCGGGTATTCCTCGCTGTCGTAGAGTTCGTAGAAAAAGAGGCCACAGGGTTCGAGGTGGCCGAGGTCCTGACCACACCAGCAGTTGGGGTAGCCCAGGGCCCATTCGCCGCCGTAGGAAATCAGGCAGGAGTTGTCCGCGAACACGTAGCGCACGGTGTCGTCGCCGTTCTTGTCGGGCGTCTCACAGTGGGCCCGGCAGGTCTCGTGGAAGAACGCGCCAGACGCAGCTTTGTAGCGGAGGCTGTTGTTGTCGAACAGGCTGGAGATCAGGTCGGCGATGGTGGGGGAGCTCATTCGCCGGCCTCGTAGCAGTCGAGGGCGTGGCCCTGTTCGCGGCTGCACCAGCATTCGGGGTAGCCGAAATCCCAGCAGTCGCCCAGGTCCAGCAGGACGCTGCCATCGCTGAACGTATAGCGGTTGGCGTGGCGGTTGATGTCAGGGAAACGGTCGTGGGCGCGGCAGACAGACTGGAACATCATGCCTTCGAGCTCGACGGCCTCGAACCGGTGGCCGTCGTTGCCGAACAGGGCGGCGATCTCGTCGGCGATGGTGGTGGTGGCGGTTGCTTTCATTTTCCTCTCCCAAGGAATGTGGTTGTGGTGGTTGCTGCTACAAACCGAAAACTACGGTATTGAAAGACGCTGGCAAGGGTGCCAAGTGAAGATAATTAAAGGTTTTGACAATATTTTTCGGACGGTCAAGAGCCGTTCATGCCGCAGGTTTCACGCTGCGCTCGATCGCGGCGATGACCTCGTCCAGGTCGTAGAGACGGACAGGCTTCCCGCGCATCGTCCTCATGGCGTTCTCGTAGCTGGGGATCAGCCCCCTGGCGACCAGGGCGCAGATTTTGGGGTAGCTGAATGGACGTTGGCCGCGAGCGGGGAGGGCCTCATTGAGCTCTCGGAAACTCAGCAGTGACGCGGCGGAGATCGTGGTCGTGGTTTTCATCGTGGGTTCCTTTGACATTCCAAGACTACGTCCGCTAAATCCGATTTCAAGGGGGGTCCGAGGCACCCAAGAGGCACACAAACAGCACTTACAAGCGAAAGAGTACCTATTGGTCAACATACGGTTTGCAATACCTACGGTCGTGTCTTTGCCACCCGTTTTAAGTGAATTTTTGAGGTGTTGAAATCGCCTAAGTGGCGCTGAAAATAGTTCAAAAAAACTTTCGATCGGTGTACACCGCTGTGTCGTCGTGTTGAAATGGGGCCTCGGAGGTGGTCATGGCCAGAGAGCTGAAGGGCGGGCTATACAAGGGCCGCGACGGCGTTTGGCACTATCACTACAAGGAAAAGGGGAAGCCCCACCACGGCTCTACCGGGTGCACCTCGTTCACTGCTGCCCAGGAATGGCTGCGAATGCACCGCACGGGCACGGCGCAGCGCCGGGTGGGGATCAGGACCGAACTCAGCGTTCCGACCCTACAGAAGGCCCTGGATGCGTGGAAGATCGCCCAGGCCGGTGTAGTGACCGAGAAATACGCGTCACAAAAGGAGGACCGGATCACCAACCATTTCGGGCCCGAGCTCCACACGCCTCTCCACCTGCTGGACACCGAGATCCTGGAGAAGTGCCGGCAGCGCTACCTGACCGGGACCTGGGCGGGGAACGGATACACCAACAAGGTCGAGGGCCGCACGGTGGGCGGCTGGAACTCACTGCTGCGGGACCTCAAGGCTCTGATCGGATGGGCCGTGAAGCGCGAGCTCATCGACAAGGTGCCGTTCTCGATGACCTCCACCAAGGTCCAGGAGGAGCCCGAGGCGAAATCGGTGATCTGGCCCGAGCTCGGCCCCGCATTCCTGGCCCAGGTCGAACAGTGGCCGACCACCCGCCACAAATACCACCAGGACACGCGCACAGCGGTTCGCATGATGCTCTTGCTGGGCCTTCGAGAGGACGAGGCGATAAATAGCCGCTGGGAATGGTTAGACCACCACCGGAACAAAACCTATACCGTGGGCGACGCTAAAAACCGCCGAGCCCGCGTGATACCTGTGCCTGATGTCCTCCTGGCGTATATCGAGCAGCACCACACGCGCCCGAAAAACGGCTCGGGCCTGATCCTGCCAGCGGACGACGATGGGAATCCTCACCGCGAGGGCCTGACGACGAAGTGCGTGCAGGCTGCATCGCTGGCGATCGGGATCTCCGGCATGACGCCGCACAGGGTCAGAGCCACGTTCGCAACCGGGCATTTCGAGTCTGGCACCGACCTGAATCAGATCCAGCACCTACTCGGGCACGAGAACCAGTCCACGACCCTGGGCTACATCGTCACCCGCCACAGGGACCTCGCCGAGAGCCAGGACCGCCTGGCCGCGATCCTCACCGGTTCGCACAATGGTTCGCAGAGCGGTTCGCAGACGGTTCGCACGGCCAAGCCGAAACTCGTCAAGAGTGCCGCCAATACTGGATCTGCGCGAGGTCGATCCCCTGTTTCGTAATCAGCAGGTCGCAGGTTCGAATCCTGTAGTTGGCTCCAATGAGAAGGCCCCCGAACGGGGGCCTCTGGTTGTTGGTGGAAATAGAGCTAAATAAATGTATTCAGGTGACTTGTATCGGGCGACAGCCAAAACTGACCCCCTGGCGACAGAACTATTGACCCCTTTGGTCGCCGTGGAGGCGACATGGAGAAGGAAGGGTGGACGCTGGGTCCCAGACAACAGGGGGCCGAGGTGTCGGA
>Ga0316222_1000907_pt1 | contig 40705 bp, 29 predicted proteins | sample TBH18011metaG_FD_206008 | JGI IMG/M metagenome (GOLD analysis project Ga0316222, IMG submission 206008) | Freshwater microbial communities from Trout Bog Lake, Wisconsin, USA - TBH18011 | ecosystem: Environmental > Aquatic > Freshwater > Lake > Hypolimnion/Profundal zone | place: USA: Wisconsin... | reverse complement strand
CACAAAAAGGGGAACGGAACGATAAAAAAACTTTCACTCAGCGTCAAGTTTAGGTTTTAAAATTTTCAGGCAAGGTTGAAGCTGAATTATAAAAAATCCGGGCAGCAGACGCCAAGGAGGTGGGGGTGGGGAACCCCGCTGAAGAAACGTGCTGCTACCCGAATGCAAGAATGTTACATCCGCGCAACGGTTTGTCAACAGGCCGGCGCGCGGCCGAATTTTTCTATCGTTCAAAGCCGAAAGCCGGCGATGGCAAAATGAATTTCGTTGAATCGTTAAACCGTTGCATCGTGAATCATTGCCGGACAAACTGACGCCGTTGCGCCAATTCAACCATTTAACGGCTCAACCAATATGAATCGCATCAGGCTGCTTTCCGAACAGGTCGCCAACCAGATCGCCGCCGGCGAGGTGGTGGAGCGTCCCGCCAGCGTCGTGAAGGAGCTGGTTGAAAATTCCCTCGACGCCGGCGCTCAGAAAATCACTGCGGAAATCGGCGCGGGCGGCCGCAGCCTCATCCGCGTGACCGACGACGGCACCGGCATGAGCCGCGACGACGCCCTGCTCTGCCTCGAACGCCACGCGACGAGCAAAATTGTTCGCGCTGAAGATTTAAGTTCCATCGCCACGATGGGTTTTCGCGGCGAAGCGGTGCCAAGCATCGCGAGCGTCAGCCGTTTCACTTTGATTACACGCGAACGCGAAAGCGCTTCGCCCGAAGGCACACAAATCCTCATCAACGGCGGCACGATTACCGAGGTCAAAGCCGCCGGCAGCGCGCCCGGCACGAGCGTCGAGGTGCGACAATTATTTTTCAACCTGCCCGCGCGAAGAAAATTTCTCCGCACGGAAGAAACCGAGGCCGCGCACATCCAGCATTATCTCACGCTTGCCGCGCTGGCGTTTCCGGAAGTCGCGTTCACGTTTATCAAAGACGGCCGCAATGTCTGGCAATTGCCTTCGGTCCAATCCGGCGCAGCCACTTCGAGCCGCATCCAGGCTTTGCGCGAACGCCTCCGTGCGCTGCTTGGTGACGAAAGACTTCTGCCGGTGAATTTTTCCGCCGCACTTGATGACGATGGCAATGCGCCCGCGCCGGATGCAACGGACATTTTTGAGACCGCGCTGCCGGAAAAGCCGGCAATCCGCAATCCGCAATCCACAATCCGCATTTGGGGTTTGATTGGTTCGCCCGGCGTCTCGCGCGCGACGCGCGACGGCCAGTTCATTTTTGTGAACCGCCGGCCGGTGGAAAATCGCGGCATCAATTACGCGCTCATCGAGGGTTATCATAACTCGCTGATGAAAGGCCGTTATCCGGTCTGCTGCCTGTTTCTGGAAATTGATCCCGCCGCCGTGGACGTGAACATTCATCCGGCCAAGCGCGAAGTGAAATTTCACCGGGAATTTGAAGTGCGAAAATTTGTCGCTCAAGCCGTGCGAGACGCGCTGCTGTCGTTTCATGCCGACCCAGGAAATGCCAGTTTTGCCACCGAGGCGCAGAGAGCGCAGAGCCCGAAATTGCAGCAGCCGGAATTCATTCCCGCCAAACCGGCGGCCGCAACTTCCGCGCTGCCGAATTTTCCGGAGAAGCTGAAACCCGCGCCGCCAGCTCCGCCACAAATTCCTCCAGCCGCAAAAACGCCTTTGAAAATGGGCTTTTCGTCGTCAGCGATGGCGAAAGCGGAACCGGCGACGAACCCGGCGGAAGTTCAATCGGCCATTGAAGCTAATCCGCAATCCGCAATACCTGCCGCGCCAGAGCGCAGCACAGGCGGGCGCAATCCGCAATTGCCCACGCCGCTGTTGAATGTCCCGCTCCGGTTGGTTGGCGTGGTCGGCAAATTGTATGTGCTGCTGGAATCGGATCGCGGACTTGTTTTGCTCGACCAGCACGCGGCGCACGAACGGATTTTATACGAGCAGATGTTGAACCGGCTGGAGCAAAACGGTTCCACGCCGTCGCAAAAATTATTGTTGCCGGAGACGATTGAACTGCCGCCGCGCGACGCGCAGTTTTTGCGCGAACAACTCGCCGCGCTCACGCGGCTTGGCGTCGGCTTGAGCGAATTTGGCGAGCGGACATTTCTGCTCGATGCGCTGCCGCCGTTCGTGAAAGTGCCGGACACGCGCCGGTTTGTGTTTGACCTCGTGGATGAATTGCGTGCCGCCGGTCGCGAGGTGAATCTCGCGCGGCTCGGCGAACACACCGTGGCCAAGACCGTCTGCCGCCACGCGGTGAAGGCCAACGACCCGCTCGGCGGCGCGGAGCTGGAAAATCTCGTCGAGGATTTGCGCCGCTGCGCGATGCCCTACACCTGCCCGCACGGCCGCCCGACGCTGATTGAAATGAACTACCGCGAGCTGGAGAAAAAGTTTGGCCGGACGCAATAGATGGATGAGCAATTAAAAGTTAATGCCGCCGCCTGCCCAATTTCAAGTGGTCAGGAAGTTTCCGGCGAGCATTGGCGGTTTTGCCTGCAATGCGGGCATGAGTTGATCAACGAGAAGTGCAAGTTGCGTTGTCCGCGCTGCCATTATTTCATGAGCTGTTCGGATTTTGATTTCGCCGGCTAAAAAAAGTCCGCAGAAATGCGTTGTCGGGCGGCAATATGTTTTGGCGATTGTTCGCAAAAACTACCGCGCCGCGAATCCGCTCAAAAGCACTGCTTCACCACGGCTAGAACGTCCGCCACCTTCACCGCCGCCATGCATTCAAGCAGTTCTTCGCGCGTGCCTTTGATGTCGCCGCCGTCGTAGCGGTAAAAATCCAGCCCGCGCCCGGCCACCGCCGGGTTTTTTATCAGCGTGAACGGGTTGCCGAACGGCTCGATGGGCCGGTTCCACGTCGGCGTCTCGATGACCAGCTGCGCCGGAACTTTCATCGCGGCGGCGACGTGCATCAGCGCCGTGTCCACGCTCAAAAACGCCCGCGCCCGCCGGATCACCGCCGCCGCCTGCCGCAGATTTTTGGTCGGCGGAAAAATGGCGTTGGCCAGTTGCGAACGGATTTTTTCATGATCAGCAGCCTCTTCTGGCCCGCCAAAAAATAGAATCGGAAAATCTTTCTGCCAAACCTGCAACTGCCGCGACAGCCCGATGAAATTTTCCAGCGGCCAGCGGCGCAGCGCCAGGTTCTTCGTGCCGCCGGAGCCGACGTGGACGCCCAGCCATTTTTTCCCGGTGAGGCCGGCGCGCGCCAGAAAATCATCCGCCCACTTTTCCTCCGCCGGCGTCAGGAAAAGTTCCAGCTCGTGCGCCGGCAGTTTTTCCTGTGCGCCGATGAGCGGCAGCACCGCTAGGTTATTTTCTGCCGCGTGCCGCGAATAATCCTGCGGCAGCGTGCCGGTGACCAGCCAGCGGTCGAGCCAGTTGAAACATTCGTATTCGTGGCTGATGCGCACCGGCGCGCCCGCCAGCCACGCGGCGAAACGATAATGAATCCGGCTCTGCGGATGCGTGTTGATGGAAAGCTGGTAGCCCTCGCGCCGCAGCGACCAGAGAAAGCGCGCCGCCTCCAACCTGCCGCATTTCATCAGGTTTTTCTGGAACACGCGGTTGACGTGCGGATTGTGTTCCAACAGATCCTTCGCCCCCGGCCACATCACCAGCACGTCAATCGTCGCAGCGGGAAAATTTGCGCGCAGCTCGTGGAGCAGCGGCGTGGCGAACAGGGTGTCGCCGATACCCGCGAGCGAGATGACGAGAATTTTCACAGCCGCGAAATTTTTTCCAGCAGCGACGTGGTGGACTTGCCGGGCACAAACGGCACCAGAACAATTTTTCCGCCCGCCGACTCGACCGCGCGGCGCTCGTCTTGATTCAAGGTTTCCAGCGTGTAATCGCCGCCTTTCACATAAATGTCCGGCTGCGCGGCGGCGAGAAATTTCGTGGCCGTCGTGTCGGTGAAGATGCAGACGCCATCCACACTTTGCAGCGCGGCCAGCACGGCGGCGCGGTCGGACTCGGAATTCACCGGGCGACCCGCGCCCTTCAATCCGCGCACGGCGGTGTCACCATTCACGCCGAGCAGAAGGGCGTCGCCGAAATTGCGGGCATTCTCTAGATAGGTGACGTGGCCGAGATGCAGCAGATCGAAGCAGCCGTTGGTGACGACCAGTTTTTTACCGCTGGCGCGAAACTGCTTCCGCCATTCCGGCAAGCTGTCCCACGCGATGATTTTTTCGCGGAAATTCATGCCGCCATTTTGCCCGCGCCGCGCCGGTTGGCAACGATTTACCGCAGCGGCTTTTCGGAAAAGGAAATTCAGGCCGCCGGTGAATCGCGGTTAAACGCCGGCCAAAAGCGGGCTGATTTTTCTTGTCTAAATTCCCGGAACTTGGAACCCTCAAAAACCCGGCGGCATCCCGTGATTTTTCGCGGCGTTCAAGGGTTCCCCGAAGTGAGCCTCATTCTTTACAAAAGCAACCGGCTGGAAAATCTGGCGCGGCGGCTGGCGCAGGAAACGCTCCGCCCGCCGTTAAGTTCGCCGTTCACGACGGAACAAATCATCGTGCCGGCGCAGGGGCTGGCGCAATGGCTGAAACTCGAACTCGCCCGCCAGCACGGCATCGCCGCGAATGTGGAACTGCCGTTTCCGCGCGCGTTTTTTTTCAGGCTGATGGAAAAACTGCTCCCGGAAGAAAGTCGTGCCGGCCTGATTGAACCAGATGCCCTGACCTGGCGGCTCATGGAAAAACTGGAGCCGCTGCTCGACCGGCCGGCGTTCAAGGAAATCAAAAATTATCTCGCCAGCTCACCCGACCCGCGCCGGAAATTCCAGCTCGCCGAGCGCATTGCCGGCCTCTTCGACCAATACAGCGTCTATCGGCCGGAGTGGATTGACGCGTGGCAGCGCGGACAGGAGACGCACTGGCAGGCGGAACTGTGGCGCGCGGCGATGAGCAACGGATTGGCTTGCCAGGGCAAATTCCTGTTTGAACTGCTCAACGAGCTCAGACGTTCCGACTGCGACAAAACAAATTTGCCCGAGCGCCTTACAATTTTTTGCCCTACCAGCCTGCCGCCGGTTTATCTCGAAGTGTTTCAGTCACTGGCACGGCACATTCCGGTGCATCTGTTCTGGCTCTCGCCGTGCGCGGAATACTGGGGCGACATCACCTCCGCGCTGGAAGATGAAGGCATTCAGGCGGTCGCCGGCCAAGGTGATTTGAGTCCGGGTGAATTGCATCTCGACCGCGGCCATCCGCTGCTCGCGTCGTGGGGCAAGACGGGCCGGGAATTTTTGCGGCTCGTCACGGACTTGCAAATGGTGGATGAAGAAATTGACGGCTTCCAAATTCCCGCGCAAAGAAATCTCCTCGGCCATGTCCAGAGCGCCATTTTGAATTTGGAAGACCGCACGGACAAAGAAGCATTGGAAGTCAGCCGCGCCGACCGCTCGGTGCAAATTCAAAATTGCCACAGCCCGCTGCGCGAACTACAGGTGCTGCGCGACCATCTGCTCGATTGGTTCGCCAGTGATGCCACCTTGTCACCGGAGGACATCCTCGTGATGCTGCCGGATGTCGAAGCTTACGCGCCGTTCATCAAGGGCGTGTTCGACAGCGCCGAGGCCGGTTCGCCCGCGATTCCTTACACGCTCGCCGATCAGGGTGCGCGGCAAGAAAGTTCGCTCGTCAACAGTTTCGCCGCGCTGCTGCAACTGGCTTCGAGCCGACTCACCGCCACGGCGGTCATGGATTTTTTTGAAACGCCTGCCGTGCGCCGGCGATTTTCCGTGACGGAAAATGAACTGCCGCAAATCCGCGAATGGATTCAGCGCGCCGGCATCCGCTGGGGACGCGACGCGGCGCAGCGCGCACAACTCGGCCTGCCCGCGTTTGCCGAACACACTTGGGAACAGGGCAACTTGCGTCTGCTGCTCGGCTACGCGATGGCCGATGACGGCGACGCCACGTTCAACGGACTGCTGCCATGCGCGGGCATCGAAGGCACGGCGACGGAACTGCTCGGCCGTTGGCTGGATTTTCAAAAACAGTTTTTTGCGGCGCTGGAAGAACTTGCCGCGCCACGCACGCTGGCGGATTGGGCAACGACTCTGAACACGATTCTTGATAAATTATTTTTACCGGAACCGGAAGAAGAATTTGCCGCCAACGCCATCCGGCAAATCCTCGACGGCCTGCGCCAGCAACAAAGTAAATCCGGCTTTGCAGAAAAAGTTCCGTTCCAAGTCGTTCTCGAACGCATCCTGCCGAAACTCTCGGAGGAGCCGTCCGGCAAGGCGATTCTGCGCGGGCGCGTCACTTTCTCCGGCCTGAACCCGATGCGCAACGTGCCATTCCGCGCCGTCTGCGTGCTCGGCATGGACGACAAAAACTTCCCGCGCCGCCCCGTGCCGTTGAGTTTTGACCTGATGGCCGCGCAGCCGAAAACGGGCGATGCCTCGCGCCGCGACGACGACCGCTATCTCTTTCTCGAAATGCTGCTCGCCGCGCGCGAAAAGTTTTATATCAGCTACGCCGGCCAGTCCGTCAGCGACAACAGCCCGCGCCCGCCGTCGGTCGTCGTCAGCGAACTGCTTGATTATCTCGGCGCACGCTTCCGGCTGGCGGAAACCACGCCCAACCCGAAAGCACAGCCGCAGGAAACGCCGCTCGTCGGCGAACTGCTCGTCACGCGCCACCGGCTGCACGGTTTTAATCCGGCCTATTTTCAGGCGGGAAAAAATAATAGCTCACATTTGTTCAGCTATTCTCCAGCGGATGCGGACATCAGCCGCCACATCGCCGACCGTTCGAAACGCGGTTTGGCCAAACCGTTTCTGGCGTCGCCGCTCGGTCCGCCGGACGCGGAATGGAAATCCGTTTCCCTGGCCGACTTGCAAAAGTTTTTTGACAATCCCGCGAAATTTTTTGTGCAGCGGCGGCTGGAGTTCCGGCTGCCAGAGGACCATGAGCTTTTGTCGGACGAAGAACCATTTTCCGTGGACGGCCTCGACGCGTTTAATTTCAAACAGGAAATGGTTGAGGCCATTTTGAACCAGCGACCGGTGGAAAATCTCATGGCCGCGTGGACAGGCGGCGGCCGGTTGCCGCCCGGCGCGACGGGGAATTTGATGGCGAACGATTTGTTCGCAAAAACCCGGTCGCTCATCGGGTCGCTCCAGCAACACATCGGCGCGGCGGAACGATTTTGCCAGCCGGTCAGTTTGCAAATTGGCGAGTTCCGGCTGGAAGGCGAGTTGCCGCTGTTTCGCGGTGTCGGGCTGGTTCATTGCCGCGCGGCGAAGTCCAAGCCCGCCGCGCATTTGCGGTTGTGGATCGGGCATCTCGCGCTGCAACTCACCGGCTTGCCGGAAGCCAGAACCAGCCGGCTCATCGCCGAGGATGGAACTTGGAGTTTCAACGAAGTTTCCGAGGCGGAAAAAATTCTGAAGGGGCTGTTGGATTTATATTTTATGGGGCTGACAAAACCGCTGTCATTTTTTCCCGCCAGCAGTTTTGCGTTTGCCGGTCCCAAAGGAAAAAAGCCACCGGCAGAACAGGCGCTGGAAAAGTGGGAAGGCGACGACTACGGCGATTTTGGCGAAGGCGATTCACAAGACGCATACTGCAACCTGTGTTTCCGCAATGTCGTCAATCCGCTGGACGAAGAATTCGAGCGGCTCGCAAAGCAAATCTTTGAACCATTGCTGGCGCACCTAATGGAGGAGTCGCCATGACCTTCGATTTGGTTCACACGCCGCTGGATTTGGGCGTGACCCGGCTGGAAGCCAGCGCGGGCACGGGCAAGACGTTTGCGCTCGCGGGAATTTTTCTGCGCCTGCTTGTCCAGGAAAACATTCCGGCGAGCGATATCCTAGTCGTGACCTTCACCGAGGCGGCCACCGCAGAACTGCGCGACCGCATCCGCCGCCGGCTCGCGGAGGCGCTGCTCGCGCTTGAAGGCAAGTCCACGGAAGATGCGCTTTTGATCGAACTGGTTTCCCGCACACAGGATCGCCGCGAAGCCGCTGTCAATTCGCTCCGCAACGCGCTGGAGATTTTCGACCTCATTTCCATTTCCACGATTCACGGTTTTTGCCAACGCACTTTGCAGGACAGCGCCTTTGAAAGCGGCAGCCTCTTCAACGTCGAGTTGATGGCCGATCAGGACAGCCTCATCCGCGAAATCGCGGCGGATTATTTCCGCCGGCTCGTGCATCCGGGCGATGCGCTGCTGGCGAGCATCGCACTGCGCCAGAAGCTCACGCCGGACGTCTTTGCCGCGCTGCTCAAGCGTTTTCTCACCTATCCCGAATTGGAACTGCTGCCCGCCGCGCCGCCGCGCCCGCTGGAAAAAGTAGTTGCGGATCTGAAAATCGCCTTCGCAAAATGCGCTTTTGAATGGGCAGCGCTGGCAATGAACCGGGAAGCGCTGCTGGATTATTTTGTCCCTGAAAAAAAGTGGGCGACCAAAGAACACGCAAAGAAAGATTCCATCGCCAATATGCTGGTGAAATTGGATGCCGGTTTTGACGCCGGCAAGCTGTCCACGGAAATCTGGGACGCGTTGGAGTTTTTCTCCGTAACAGCCATCCGCAAAGATGTCGGCAAGCAGAAGGAAATGCCAGAGCCGCATCCGCCCTTGTTTGATCGCTGCGAAAATCTGATTTCCCTGGCGGCGGAATTTGCGCTCGCGCATCGGCTGGATTTTTTGCGCGCGGCACGCACGGATTTGGCCGAACGCAAGCAGGAGGCAAAACAGCAATCTTACGACGACCTCATCAGCCGGCTCGCGACGGCGCTGGCCGGTGCGTCCGGCGCGGCGCTCGCGCACTCCGTCCGCAAAAAATTCCGCGCGGCGCTGATTGACGAATCGCAGGATACCGACCCGTTGCAGTGGAAAATTTTCCGCGCCATTTTTGCGGCCAGCCCAGCCCACCGGCTTTATCTCATCGGCGATCCGAAGCAGGCCATCTACGGCTTTCGCGGCGCGGATGTGAACACTTATTTGTCGGCGGCAGACATGGCGGGCTGCCAATACTCGCTCGACACGAATTGGCGTTCCGAATCGGCGCTGGTCAATGCGGTCAACACGGTTTTTGAAGGCACGGGACAAAACACGGCGTTCATCGAAGAACAAATCCCATTCGCGCCAGTGCGGGCGGCAGGGCAAACGGATTGCCAGCCAATGGTTTTTCCGCCAGACGGCAATCGTCCGCCGCCGTTTCAAGTCTGGTGCTGGAACGCGGACAACGGCGCGGTCTCGTCGAAGTCGGCGCAAAAATTATTGCCCGCCGCCGTCGCCGCCGAGGTGTCGCGGCTGTTGCGCGACGATGTGCGCATCGGAAACCGGCGGCTGAATCCGCGCGACATCGCCGTGCTGGTCGAGTCGCACCGGCAGGCCGGCTGGGTGCAAAAGGCGCTGCACAACCTGCAAATTCCCAGCGTGGAGCAGGCGCTGGCCAGCGTGTTTGAATCGGGCGAGGCGCGCGAGCTGCAATGGATTCTCGCCGCCATTTTGAATCCCGGACGCGAGGCCGGCGTAAAATGTGCGCTGACCACGGACGCGCTCGGCCTGAACGGAAACCAGTTGCAGGAACTCGTCGCCAACGAAGTTTTTTGGCAGTCGCGCCTGCAGGAATTTGCCGGATTTCGCGGAAGCTGGGAACGCGATGGATTTTTTTCAATGTTCTCGCAGTTGCTGCGCCGGGAAAAGATTGTGGAAAACCTGCTGCGCTTTCTCGATGCCGAGCGGCGCATCACGAACGTGCTGCACCTCGCGGAGTTGCTGGAGGCCGCCAGCCGCGCGGAACATCTTTGCCCGGCGCGGCTGGTGCAGTGGCTTGAACAGCGCCGCGCGAGCGACACGGCGGCGGCGGATGAATTTCAGCTCCGGCTCGAAAGCGACGAGGACGCCGTGCAAATCGTCACTATCCATCGCGCGAAGGGGCTGGAATATCCGGTGGTATTTTGCCCGTTTGTTGCGAAGGACGCCGAGCTGGGAAAAATCAGGAGCCACGGCAAAACCGTCATGAAAGCGGTGCTGTTTCATGATCCGGCCACGAAAGAACTGACGTGGGATTTGAATCCCGATCCGGTTCCAGCACACGCGCAGCAGGCCACCAAGGAACAGCTCGCGGAAAATGTGCGGCTGCTTTACGTCGCGCTGACGCGCGCACGTCATCGCTGTTATCTGGTCAGCGCGCCATCCGCAAAAAGGAAATCCACCGCGCTGGCGTGGCTGCTGACTGGCCGCAGCGAAAACCTTGCCGACCCGGTTGATTTTCTGAACGCGCAGGATGCCAGTCCGGCGGACTGGAAAAACCGCTGGCTAGCATTTGCAGAAAAATCGCCGGCCGGCATCGCCGTCGCCGGTCTGCCGCCGGAGCCGGGCAAACCGTGGTCGCCGGAAAAACCAGCGGCGACAAACTTGGTTGCCAAAGCCTGTAAGCGCGACATCAAATCGTCGTGGTTTCTGTCCAGCTTCACGCAACTTTCGCAACAGGCGCACGCCGACATGCCGGATCTGCCGGACCACGACGCGACAGATGCCGAGGCAAATCCCGCCGCCGAAAACGAAATCGCCGAAGGAATTTTCGCCCTTCCCGCCGGCGCGCGCACCGGCGACTGCCTGCACAAAATTCTGGAGCAATTCGATTTCGTCAACAGCGACAAGGCTTCTACCACGGCGCTGGTGAAGCAGCAACTTGACGCGTTCGGCCTTTCCACGGTGCCGCACGTCGCCGCCGTTTCTGGCATGCTGGAGCGGTTGCGTCACGCGCCCTTGGATTTTAAAAACCTAAAATTCACGCTCGCGCGCATCAGCCGAGCGCAGCAGTTGAGCGAGATGGAGTTTCATTTTCCCACCGGCCAGCTCGATGCGGAAAAATTATTGAAGCTGATTCGCGACCCCAAAGCTTCTCCGGCGGCGAAGCGCGCCGCGCCACCGCGCAGCGAAGGTTTTCTCAAAGGCTTCATTGACCTGATATTTCAGTTCGACGGACGGTTTTACATCGTGGACTGGAAATCAAACTCGCTCGGCAATCGTGCCGAGGATTACGATTCGGCGGCGATGCGGCGCGAAATCACGGAGCGCGGCTACGATCTGCAATATCACATTTACACCGTCGCGCTGGACAAATATCTGCATACGCGGCTGGTGGATTACGATTATGAAAAGCATTTTGGCGGCGTGCGCTACATCTTCCTGCGCGGCGTCACGCCGGAAAAACCGGAGCTCGGCATTTTCCGCGACCGGCCAGCGGCGGAAAAAATCGCGCGGCTGTCGGCGCTGCTGGGCGGACGCGCGGAGGTGAAGCCATGAGCCGGCCGCCCTCACTTGCACCGATTTTGGAAGGCGAGCCGTTCAGTCCGCTTGACCGCCATTTTGCCGGGCTGATGCAAAAGTTTTCCGGCACCGGTTGTCCCGAACTGGTTTTGGCGGCGGCGCTCGTGAGCCGGCGGCTGGCGGACGGCCATTCCTGCCTTTGCCTCGACGAAGTCGCCGGTAAAAACTTTGGCGATTGTTCCGGCGAAATAAATTCTCCGCTCATTTTGCCGCCGCGCGCGGCGTGGGAAAAACTTTTGCGCGCCACCGCCGCGGTCGGCCAGCCGGGCGCGGACAGGCCGTTGATCTTGGATGCTGCGGGGCGGCTTTACCTGCATCGCTATTGGAAATATGAGCAGACGGTGGCGGCTGAAATCTTGAGGCGCGTTGCGCAACCGCCCTTTGCGCCCGATGCGAAAAACGTTGGCGCCGGCTTGAAGAAATTATTTCCGGCAACGCCGGAAAAGACCGACTGGCAGAAAGTCGCGGCCTTCGCGGCGTTGCGGCAGCGGTTTTCCGTCATCACCGGCGGGCCCGGCACCGGCAAGACCTGGACGGTGGCGCGTTTGCTCGCGCTGCTGCTTGAACAGCCGGGCGGGGAAAATCTGCGGGTCAAGCTCGCCGCGCCCACCGGCAAGGCGGCGGCGCGGTTGCAGGAAGCCCTGGCGCACTCGCTGGCGAATCTGCCGTGTTCCGAAACCGTCAAGGCGCGGTTGCAGGCCAAAGACCTCACCACCACGATCCACCGGCTGCTCGGCACGATTCCGCAGTCAGCAAAATTCCGGCATGATGCCGCCAACCCGCTGCCGGTGGACGTGCTGGTGGTGGACGAGGCGAGCATGGTGAGCCTTGCGCTGATGGCGAAACTGCTCGCGGCGCTCAGGCCCGATGCGCGGCTCGTGCTGGTCGGCGACCAAGATCAACTGCCGCCGATTGATGCCGGCAACGTGCTCGGCGACCTCTGCCGCGCGGCGGCGGCCAACAGCTTCAGCGAAATTTTTTGTGAAGACTACGAGCGTTGCGGCGGTGAACCGCTCGCCGGGAAAAACTTTTCTAACGCCGCCGGCTTGGTGGACGCCGTGACCCAACTGCGCACGAATTACCGTTCCGGCGCCCTGGTTATCCTCAATGAAATCAGCCATGCGGTGAACACCGGCGACGCCGGCAAGGCGATGGATTTGCTCCGGCAATCTTCCGGCGCGCTCGCGTGGCAGCCATGGTCATCCGCCAAAACGCTCAAGGCCGCGTTGCGCGACGCGGTGGTTTTGCATTTCGGCGAGGTTTTGAAATCGGCCTCGCCCGCCGCCGCGCTCGCCGCCCTCGGAAAATTCCGCATCCTCTGCGCCGTGCGCGAAGGGCCGTTTGGCACCGAGGCCATCAACCGTCTCGCCGAAGAGATTTTTGCAGAAGCCGGACTCGTCGCGCCGGGGAAAATTAAAACTGGAAGCTACGCGGGAAAACCATTGCTGGTGACGGCAAATAATTACGCGCTGAAATTATTTAACGGCGACACCGGCGTCGTCTGGCCGGCGGACAATTTTTCTTCGCTCGTATATTTTCCCGATGAAACCGGTGCCATCCGCGCTATCGCGCGCGAGCGGCTGCCGGAACACGAGACGGTTTATGCGCTGACCATCCACAAGAGCCAGGGCTCCGAGTTTGACCATGTCCTGCTGGTGCTGCCGGAGCAGATGAATCCGGTGCTCACGCGCCAGCTGTTTTACACCGGCCTGACGCGCGCCCGAAAATCCGTCCGCATCCTGGCTCCCGAAGCCATTTTGCGCGCGACCATCACCACGCAGTTGCAACGTGGTTCCGGCCTGACCGACGCGCTGCGGGCGAACTCGGCGGCGGTCACGTAAAAATTTATTCCACCCGCACTTCCGCGCTCTTCCCATGCGCGCCGAGGCCTTCGAGTTCGGCGAATTTTTTCACCGACTTCAGCGCCTTCTTCAGCGACGCTCGATTGTATTCCACCACGCTCGTGCGGCGCTGGAACTGATCCACCGTCAGGCCGGCAAACGACGCGCCCGCGCCGTCGGTCGGCAAAACGTGGCTCGGCCCGGCGACGTAATCGCCCAGCACCGTCGGCGACCAGTTGCCCAGGAAAATCGCGCCCGCCGTCACGATGCCGCCGCTCACGCGCCGCGCGTCGCGCGTGATGACCTCACAATGCTCCGGCGCGATCTGGTTCGCCAGCGCCACGGCGTCAGCGACGCCGGCGACTTGAATAAACCACGTGTTGCGATCCAGCACACGCTGGATGAGTTCGCGGCGCGGCAATTTTGGCAACTGTTTTGAAATTTCCTTTTCCACCGCCTTGAGGATTTTCGCGGAGGTCGTCACGAGCCAGACGCGTTCGTGACCGGAACCGTGCTCGGCCTGCGCGAGCATGTCGGCGGCGGCGAACTGCGGATTCGCCGTTTCGTCGGCCAGCACGAGCAAGTCGCTTGGCCCGGCGAGCAGGTCAATCGCCACGCGGCCGACGAGCAGCCGCTTGGCCATGCTGACGTAGGCGTTGCCGGGGCCAAAAATTTTCTGCACACGGCGGATCATCTTCGTGCCATAAGCCAGCGCCGCAATCGCCTGCGCGCCGCCGACGCGGTAAATCTCCGTCGCGCCTGCCGCCCGCGCGGCAAATAAAATTGCCGGATTAATCGAGCCATCCTTGCCGCACGGCGTGGTGACGACGATTTCCTTGCAGCCCGCGACCTTGGCGAGCGTGATGGTCATCAGCGCCGTCGAAACCAGCGGCGCGGTGCCGCCGGGAATGTAAACGCCGACGCGCGTGAACGGATCAAACTTTTCGCCGACGCTGGCACCATGGGAATTTTTTGATGACCAGCCTTTGCGCAAGGATTTTTTGGCGAAGCCGGCGATGTTGTTTTCTGCTTCCGCCACGGCGGTGCGCAGTGATTCATCGGCGGCGAGCGAGGCGTTGAACAGTTCTGCCTGCGTCACGGCGAGCTGTTCGGCGGTGAGCTTTGCGCCGTCATATTTTTCCGTGAAGTCCAGCACCGCCGCGTCGCCGCGCACAAACACGTCGTGCAAAATTGCCTTGGTGCGCGCTTCAATCTCCGCGTCGAACAAACTGGAATCAGCAGCGGCCGCGCGGAGCTTGGCGGAAAAATCCTTGTCGGTATGGCGGACTATTTTCATGGTCACAGGTTAGGAAAAAATTGCGGCCAAGTCAAAATTCGCGGATGCGCTTTTCGGGAAACTGTGTTTATCTGTGTCAGCTGTGGCCAATAAAAATCCCATCATCGTGGCGCTCGACGTGCCGTCGGCGGAATCGGCATTGAAACTCGCGGAACTCGTCGCGCCCGCCGTCGGCGCGTTCAAGATCGGCAAGGAGCTTTTTGTTTCCGCCGGGCCGGACATCGTGCGCCGCGTGCGCGCGACCGGCGCGAGCGTGTTCCTCGATTTGAAATTTCACGACATCCCGAACACGGTCGCCAAAGCCGTCGCCGCCGCCACGCGACTGGATGTGCAAATGCTCACGATTCACACCAGCGGTGGCGGCGAGATGATGCGCGCAGCGGAAAAATCTGCGCAGGATACCGCCAAATCATTGGGCTTGGTCGCGCCGCTCGTGCTCGGCGTCACCGTGCTGACCAGTTCGGACGCGAATACGCTCGCGGAAATCGGCTGCCAGACGAATGTCGGCGAACAGGTCGAACGACTTGCGGCGCTGGCGGTGAAATCCGGTTTGCGCGGGCTGGTCTGTTCGCCGCTGGAAATTGTGGCGCTGCGAAAAATTCTTCCGGCAGGAATCCAGCTCGTCACGCCCGGCATCCGCACCGGCGCGGAAAAAGCCGACGACCAGAAGCGCACGCTCACCCCGCGCGAAGCGATTCAAGCCGGCGCAAGCTGGCTGGTGATTGGTCGCCCGATTTACGCGGCGGAAAATCCGCGCCTTGCGGCGGAGCAGATTTTGGAATCACTCACTTGACCTCAAATGACCACCGTTCAAACCCACTGGAAACCGAGTCACGCGCGTGGTGATTTGTTCGGGAGTTGATTTGCTCATGCGAAAAGATGCCTAAAGGCTGTTAGGCGCATCGCCCGAAACCGGCACTGCTTGGGACGGTTTAACAACGCTGGAGGCGCCGGGTTTCGCCGTGGGCACGGTGTCCGCCCCGGCGAGTTCGTCCGGCAGAATGGTGATGGCAATCCGCCGGTTCTTGGCTCGCCCCTCCGGCGTGGCGTTGTCCGCGACGGGACGGAATTCACCGTAGCCAACGGCTCCCACCCGGCGCGGGTCCACGCCCGCCTGCTCGGTGAGAAAATGCACGGCGGCCAGCGCCCGGGCGGTGGACAGTTCCCAGTTGCTGGCAAACCGGCTGCGGATGGGCACATTGTCGGTGTGGCCGATGACATGGATTTTTAATTCAGGATGGGCGGCCAGCAGGGCGGCAATCTTGCGCATCACGGATTCGCCGTCCGGTTTCAAGACCGCCTCGCCCGAATCAAACAGCACGCGGTCGAGAATGTTCACGGTGAGCTTGCCTTGCAGGTTGGAGATGGTGACATCCTTGGATTCAAGGTCGTTGCGCATTTCATCCTCCAAGCCTTTCGCCAGCTGGGCGGCGTCCGCCTTTTCTTTTTCCAAATCCGCCACCTGACTTTGCAAACCCGCAATCTGTTCTTGGTCTTTTTGGTTTTCGTCGAGGGCGCTGGCAAGGCTGGTGTTGGCTTCGTCCAGCTTGGATTGGAGCAACTTGAGGCCGTTAATTTTGCCCACCGCGATTGCCCATAGCAGCAAAGCCGCAATCAACAGCACCGCCAGAACCCCCGCGACCAGCCAGCCCAGCTTGGTATGGTTCGTCCCACGGATGGCCTTGGCCACGGGTTCGGCAAATGGATTCTCATCGCTCATTTTCGTCCGGTGGATTTAAACAGACCGGTTAATCCGCTCCAAGATTTTTCCCCGCGCCCTCCGCTCCGGCCGGCTGATCGGTGGGTTGCCGGCGCCTATTTCAAAAACTCTTCCACCGGTTGGCTGTCGGGATTCCAGAAGCTGATTTTTTGGATGCGCCCCGCCGCCGTGAGCGCCAATACCGTCACGCGGCCCGGCTGCGCCGGAAAGTTCGCCAGGGTTTCCGCCGAGTCCACCAGCACAATCCGCTGGGGATACTTCTTCAGCTTTGGAAACGCAAACCAGCGGGCGACGGTCGGCATGGTGTGAATATCCATGAGGTAGGCTGCCTGGTGCTTTTCCAAAAAACCCGCACCTGGTTCCGCCAGCTTGTGGTTGGCGGCCGTGGCACACGCCCTTTCGGTGGCGACCAGCAGGAACTGGATGCCGTTGGTAAAAACAAACTCTGCCCCGCGCTGGTCTTTCGCCGTAAGCTCTGGCACGGCATCGCCGACCGCCAACTGCGCGGCTTGAACGGGGCTCCACAGCAGCCAAGCCAGCAGGCCGGCAATCAGGGCGGGCGGAAATTTCATCCCCTCAGAACTACGCTGATTTTCCCGGGATTACAAGGCTGCTTGACCCGGCCATGGCTTTAAGGCTTAACTGCGTTTGCCATCCCGGCTGAACCATGAAATCAATCTTTCGACTGCCGCAAGGATGGCTGACGAAAATCCAACGGGTTGGAAAGCTCGTCCGGCTGACCGGTTTTCTGGCACTGTTTTCCGGTTGCGCCACCAATCCGGGTTCGCCGCCGAGCGCCACGCCGACCGTGAGCGGTTACATCAGCGTCGGGTCACAGATGAATTTTAATTCCAACCCCTCAAAATAAATAAATCGAAATCCGTTTCTCTTGAATCCGCTGGCCATCGCCGATGGGCCGCGTTACCGTGCCGACGATGAAATTGTTTCAGGTCTCGCCCAGCCGTATCGTCTTGGGACTGCTTTGCCTCGGCTTGACCGGCTGCAAAACCCAGACCGCCCTCGTGGGGAACGGTTATGAAAAAGTGACGCATCCGACCTCCCCGTTAAGCTTCGAGCCGGAAACGCCGCGCATCTCGTTTCAATTTCGGGAAGCATCGGGGAAAACCATCCTGATTTGGCCGGACATATATGGCGGCGACTGCGTGGTCCAAGACGGTTTGGCCGTCTTTCTTGGCAACAAGGCTTACATTGATTCGGACGGGAAAGCCATCCGTCCCCGGCTGTTCGCCGTGAAGGCGCCCGAACTCCCGACGGACATCACCGACGACGTGCTCTGGCGGTGGTCGAAAGCCACCGGCAAGGATTTTATGGAGGCGGAAAACCGCTTCAATCTTGCCGCCGTGACCCAGCAGAACCACCGGCTGGAACTCCATCTCGAATTTTTGCCGGGCGGAATGTTGACGGATGGCGGGGATTGGCCGGACGCCGGCGAACTGCCATTGGACTGGAAACAAGTGGCGGCCATCTTGCGGGCGGAGAAATCGCTTGGGGCCGTCCAAAAAGATTTGCGCTGGCATACTCCCTATATCAACCTGAAAGTTAGCCCATGAAAACCTGCCCCTATTGCGGTGCGGAATATCCCGACGGAACGCCTTGCTGCACGATTGACGAAACGCCCCTGTCACCGCCGCCCGCCGCCCCGCCCCGCGTGGCCCCGCCGGACTTGCAACCAGCCCGCCGCGCCGAGTTTGAAATCCCCCCGCTCACGGAAGCCCAGCGGCGGCTGGATTTGGTCACGCTGGTCCGGTGCGGCTCGCTGCTTTCGGCCGACCTGATTGCCAGCCGGCTCCAGGCGGAGGGAATTGAGACGTTCATCCCCGACCAGTCAGTCGTGCAGACGATGGGATATAATTTGAATGCGGTCGGTTATGTCCGGGTTCAGGTCTCGCCCGCTGACTATGACCGGGCCCGGGAGATAATTGCCGGCTGACGGCTCCCGGTGGCGACACCTCCGGCGAAATCCGCATCCGCTCGCGCGTGGGGCGCGGCACCACCCGGCGCATCGCCCTGCCGGGGAAATGAATTGTAGCGGCGACATTCCGGTTATGGGTGGGTCTGAAAGTCGGGATTATGTCTTTGACAAGGTTTTCTCCCTCCCATTAAGGAGGAAGAGGGTCGGGGTGAGGAGGCCAAGACTGATTCAAAAGCAACACCCCTCACCCCAGCCCTCTCCCCGTTTGGGCGGGGAGAGGGAGTCGAAGCCGCCGTCCCTTTTGTAAACGTGTCAAAGGCATAATCCCGCTGAAAATAGCCCGGCCATTTATGGCTGGGAAAATCATCCACCAAACTTTTCCAGTCCCGTCAGGGACGGCAGCCGGTTCTTTCGTCCCTGACGGGACTGGGGAGGGCGTTTCCGAACCGGGAACCCAGCCATAAATGGCTGGGCTATTTTCAAAGCCGTTTCCAGCGGCGCCTACTGCGTGAAGCACAAAATCAATGTGGGCGCGCCGCTGGTGAGTTGAAGCATCTGACTGCCCGAGCTTTGCAGCCTATCAGCATATTAGGCGTCATGGGTAAAAACTCTCGCTCCACAATGACCACAACAACCTGTCTCTTCAACTCTTTTATCATATCTTTTGTTGCATGAATGACAGATAAATCCAGACCTCCTGCTCCATATCCAATCTGCAATAATAATCCCAGCCGCCACCGAGATAACAAGGGCGAGAAGCAAACACTCGCGAATCAGAATATGCTTTCGGTCGTCTGGTAAGAATCCCTCGAAAGGCAAATAGCAGAGAAAACCAATCAGATATAAAGTGGCACAAAAACACGACGCAAAAATCATGGCAACGAACCACACGAAAAAGCTTCTGCCTTGGAGACGGGCAGCGTTTCGTTTGGCTATGAATTCTTCTCTTGTCATCTCAACGCCAGATGCGAATGACGCCTAACAGATAATGGACGGCCGGCTTTGCAGCCTATCAATGGCCAAGAACCGCCTATCCATTTTCATGACTTTGATTGTGTTTCGGTCTTAAGTTTTTGTCCAGCCTGCATTTGGCCGCCCGTTGCCGGTGGCTACCGGTTCCGGAAAGGCGGCGGGCAAAAAAGCGGCCGCCGTCGCCGGCGGCCGCTCGCGTTTTCAGGATGATTTTATTTCCCGCCGGGACGGGGTCGTTTACGGCGCGGCGATGGCGGTGACGATGGCCCCGGGGGTGGAGGCGGTGACGCCGATCTTGAGGGTATCGTGCCATTTGGCGTAGGCGGCTTGGGGTTTGGGGATGAGGTATTGTTTGGCCATGATGTATTATGTATTTTGTTGTGTTTTAGTTGTTTAACCGAATCGAAAGGGGGTGTGCCGCGCCTAAAAGGCGGCTTGGCGGAATGGTTTGTCGGCTTGGCGGAGCAAAAAGACGGCTTGGTCGAGCTGACGGACGGCTTGGGCGGGCAAAAGGTTGGCTTGGCGGAGCAAAAGGTTGGTCTGGCGGAGGTGACGGACGGCTTGGCCGAGCAAAAGGTTGGCTTGGTCGAGCCGGTGGACGGCTTGGCGGAGCTGACGGACGGGCTGGTCGAGCCAAAGGACGGCTTGGTCAAATGCTTCCGCCAAGGGGCGGCGGTGCCCGGCGGTCAGGCAAATTGATCTGGCGGCTTGGCGGCGGGTATCTGGGTTTCATCTGTGGGCATCGGTGGCCAAAACCCTGCTGGATTCCGGCGCCAAAATTATTTAGTCTCCGGCCATGTTCGACATCGTCCGCCCGCAGATCGCCACCGCCGCCGACAAGGTTTCCCACCTGCGGAGGTTTCTTTGACGTCGCCAAATTGAACCAACGGTTTGCGGAACTCGAAAACCAGATGACCGGCGAGACGTTCTGGAACAACCAGGAGGCCGCCCAAAAAGTCATCACCGAGACCAACGACATCCGCGGCAAGCTGGACCCGCTCGCGCGCTTCGGCAAGGCGGTGGAGGATTTGCAGGTGATGCTCGAACTCGCCGCCGCCGAGCCGGAGGAAATGCAGGGCAAGCTCGAGGCGGAGATGGAGGCGGACGTGAAAAAATTGTTCACCGAGCTGGACACCTTCGAGCTGAAGACGTTTCTCAACGGCCCGCATGACAAGTGCAACTGCATCTTCACCATCAACGCCGGCGCCGGCGGCACCGAGGCGCAGGATTGGGCGGAAATGCTCTCGCGCATGTATGGCCGCTGGTTCGACCTGCGCGGCTGGAAATGGGATGTCACCGACGCGCTGCAAGGCGACACCGCTGGCTTGAAGACCGTCACCTTCCGCGTGGAGGGCGAGAATGCCTACGGTTTCTGCAAGGCGGAACGCGGCGTGCACCGGCTGGTGCGGATTTCGCCGTTCGATTCCAACAAGCGGCGGCACACGAGCTTTTCCAGCGTGGACACGGTGGCGGAATTGAGCGATTTGCTGGAGACGGACATTGTGATTCCCAAAACGGAAATTCTGCGCGACACGTTCCGCTCCGGCGGCAAGGGCGGCCAGAACGTGAACAAGGTGGAAACCGCCGTGCGCCTGACGCACTTGCCGACCGGCCTCGTCGCCGCGTCGCAGGCGCAGCGCAGCCAGGTGCAAAACGAGGCGACCGCAATGGCGATGTTGATTTCCAAACTTTACGCGCTGAAACTTGACCAGGCGAAGAGCGAGATGGAACGGTTTTACGGCGACAAGGGCAGCATCTCGTGGGGCAACCAGATTCGCAGCTACGTTTTCCAGCCGTATCGCATGGTGAAAGACCTGCGCACCGGCGAACAATCCAGCGACGTGCAGGCGGTGATGGACGGCGCGCTGGATCCATTCGTGAACGCCTGGCTCCGCGCCGGCTGCCCGCTCAAGCGGATGCAGGGCGTGAAGGATGACGAGGAATGAAACATTCAACATTGAACATTCAACGCCGAACATCGAAGGCAAATCCGGCAAGCCACGTCCTTGGGCGTTGGGAGTTGAATGTTGAATGTTGAATGTTTCCCCAATCCAGCCATGAATATTCTCGACACCATCGTTGAACAAAAGAAACGCGAAGTCGCGCAACTGCCCGCGCGCCTCATCGCCGCCGGCGATTTGCGCGACGCGATGCTCGAACACGGCGAGCGGCGCGACTTCATCGCCGCGCTGAAAAATCCGCGCGTCGGCGACATCGGCTTGATTGCCGAAGTGAAAAAGGCGTCGCCGTCCATGGGTGTCATCTGCAAAGATTTTGATCCCGTCCGCATTGCCAAGGAATACGAGGCGGCGGGCGCAAGCTGCCTGTCCGTTTTGACGGATGAAAAGTTTTTTCAAGGCTCGCTGGATTATCTCCGCCAGATTCGCGCCGCGGTGAAACTGCCGCTGCTGCGCAAGGATTTCATCATCGATGAGCGCCAGATTCTCGAAGCCATCGAATGGGGCGCGGACGCCATCCTGCTCATCGTCGCCATCTTGACGGACGCGCAACTGGCAAAATTTCATTCGCTCGCCGTTGAAGCCGGCTTGGCCGTGCTGGTTGAGGTTCACGACGAGGAAGAAATGGAACGCGCGCTGAAAATTTCGCCGGCGCTCATCGGCGTGAACAACCGCAACCTGAAAACTTTCAAGGTGGATTTGGCGACGACAGAGCGCCTCGCCGCAAAACTTTTCTCCGCCCCCGCCAATCGCCACGCGCCCCTGCTGGTTGCCGAAAGCGGAATTCATTCACGCGCGGATGTGGAGCGTTTGAAGAAGTGTGGCGCGGGCGCAATTCTGGTCGGGGAGTCGCTGGTCAAGCAAGGTGACATCGGCGCGAAAGTCCGCGAGCTGATCGGCTAGCTTTTATTCTTCGCCAACTGCTTTGCCAGCCGGATTGCCGCGATCATGCTGCCGGGATTCGCGATTCCTTTTCCCGCGATGTCATAAGCCGTGCCATGGTCGGGAGAGGTGCGGATGAAAGGCAGGCCGAGCGTCCAGTTGATGCCGCTGTCGAAGGCGACGGCTTTTAGCGGCGCGAGCCCCTGGTCGTGATACATCGCCACGACGGCGTCAAATTCCCCTTTCAGCGCGTAGTGAAAAACGGTGTCGCCGCTCATCGGGCCAACCACATCGAAGCCGCGTTGCTGCATCGCCTGAACGGTGGGTGCAATCGTCGTGATTTCCTCGTCGCCAAATTCCCCGCCTTCGCCGGCGTGCGGGTTCAGCCCGGCCACGGCGATTTTCGCGCGTGCCAAACCGAGGTCGCGGCAGGACTGCGTGGCCAACTCGATGGCGAGCGTGATTTTTTCCGCGGTCAATTTTTCCGGAACGGATTTGATGGCAATGTGAACCGTGGCCAGTGCCACGCGCAGCCAGCGGCCGCGTTCGTCCGTGCCGAGCAGCATCATCGCGGTGCGTTTCGTGCCGGCCAGCTCGGAGAGAAATTCCGTCTGGCCGACAAATTTGTGGCCGGCGCGGATGATGGCCTGCTTATTGACCGGTGCGGTGACGAGCGCGTCGAGTTCGCCGCGCAGGCAGCGCTGACCGCCGTCGTGCAGCGCGGCGATGGCGGCGTGGGCGGCAAGCGGCGCGCCGGCGGGCAAATTTTCCGGCAGCGGTTTGGCGAAAGGATTGGCGATGAAAAATCTGCCGGTGGCGCCGTAGCCGGAGAATTTTTGTAGCGGCGGGTTTAGCTGCTGGCGGCGGGCGAAGTTAAGCGCAGATTGCTCGTCGCCAATCAGGAGATATTTTGTGTCGTCAGCGGGCGCTTCGGCGGCGACGGCCTTGAGCGTGACTTCGAGGCCGACACCGGTGGCGTCGCCCAACGAAATGCCAATCCAGTTTTTCATCGTGCCGCCGGCGCCGGCGATTTTTCAGAAGTAGCGGATGAAGGTTTTTTTCTTGAGGCCTTCGATCCAGTCCTTCTGCAGCTTGGCCTGCTGCTTGAGGCGGAGAGTTTTCTCGATGTCCGCCGCGACCTCGATCAGCGGGCGGAAGTGGCTGGCGTGCTTGTCCTCGACGAGCATGAGGTAGCAGGTGTCGGGCGTGTCCACCAGATCGCTGACGGTGCCGACGGGCAGGGCGAAGGCGACGTCGGCGAGTTCCTTGCGCAAGACGGATTTTTGCACCCAGCCCCAGTCGCCGCCCTGATGCTGCTGCGAGCCTTGCGAATAAATCGCGGCCATCTCGGTGAACGGTGCGCCGTCCTTGAGCTTGGCCTGGATTTCGCGGGCAAGCTTGAGCGTGTTGGTGTCGTCCGGCGCGGACTTGGCAAGGACAATCATGCGCAGCTTGATCTGGTCCTCGACGCGAAATTCGTCCGGGTTCGCCTGGTAATATTTTTCAATCTGGTAGGGCGAGACAAAAATTTCCTTCTGGACGTTCTGGTTGCGCAGCGCGGCCTCAATGTATTGGTCGCGCACCTGCTTGCGAAACTGCTCCACGGTCAGGCCCTGCGCCTGCAGGGTTTTCATGAAGGTCACGCGGTCGCCGAACCGCTCGCGGATGCGTTCCTGCACCAGCTCGTCCACGACGGCGTCCGGCAGCTTGTAGCCCTCGGTGTCGAAGCTGCGGAGGATGAGCGCGTTTTCGACGAGCTGGTTCAAGCTGTCGTTGAGCGTGTCGTTGAGCTTCGACTGGAAAATGTCCGGCTGGTCGCCGTATTGGCGACGGAGCGCGTCGGCGGCGGGGCGGGAATAGTCCTCCACCTCGGAAAACGTGACCACGCTGCTGCTGACCACGCCCTTGATCCCGTCAACGACCGCCGGCTCGGCCCCGGCGGACAGGACGGCGGCGGCGGTCAGGCCCAGAATGAAATAAAACAGCTTCATCAATTTTTCGCATGGTAACAACCCCGCCCGCGCGGTCAAGCGCCGCTACGGCTGCGCGCGCGTCTGGCTCCACATCACCAGCGCGATGATCAGGCCGAAAAGCAACGCCACCAAGACCGCCCAGCGCAGGAAAACTTTTTGCTTGCGATGGTAGTTGCGCCCGCCCTGACCCGGCAGCAGGTAGAAGCGTTCGCGCGGTTTGTTGGATTTGAAGCCGAACACGCCGCTGTTTTACCACGCCACGCCCCGCGCCACAAGCCGCCCTTGCGATTGGGAAAATTTTCAGTATCGTCTGGCGCGTGCAACTTGAAGATCATCTTGGCGACATCGTCCGCAAAGCCTGCGCGGCGAACAACATTTCTGCCGCCGCCGCTGCCGCCGCCGTCGGCCTGACCGAAAGCGAATTCACGGCCTTCGGCGAAACCGGCCAGTCCGCGAAGAAAATAAATTTTGCCGCGCTCGCCAAAGTCGCCGGCCTGAACCCCGCCAAGCTCGAAGCTGTCGCCAACGGCTGGCTGCCCGCGCCAATTGACTTGTCCGGCTGGCGCGAACTCCGCGTCATCACCACGAAGAAAGACGATTTGACCGTCAACTGCTACCTCGTCTGGGACGAGGTCCAGCGCGACGCCGCGCTCTTCGACACCGGGCTGGACGCGCAGCCGGTGCTGGACATCATTGCGGCGGAAGGCCTGACGCTGCGGCACATTTTCATCACGCACTCGCATTGGGATCACGTCGAGGCGCTGCCGCAAATCCGCGCGGCCTGGCCGAAGGCGCGCGTCCACACCAGCTCGAAAAACGCTCCGGTGGACCAGCGCAACAAAAACGCCGAGATCATCCCGCTCGGCGGCCTGCGCGTGACGCACCGCGAGACGCCCGGCCATTCCGAGGACGGCGTGACCTACCTCGTCGGCAACTGGCAGGAGGATGCGCCGCACGTCGCCATCGTCGGCGACGCGATTTTCGCCGGCTCGATGGGCAACGGCAACGGCGCTTGGGATTTGGCGAAGCAAAAAGTGCGCGAACAAATCCTGTCGCTGCCGCCGGCAACTTTGCTCTGCCCCGGCCACGGCCCGCTGACGACCGTTGCGGAAGAAAAAGCGCACAACCCGTTCTTCTGACCGGCGGTTCAACTTGAATTGTCGCGCCGTTCCGGCGAAAGTTTCCCCGTGCGTTTCAACCCCGGATTCTGGCGCCGCTGCCGATTCGCCTTTCGCTGCGTCCGCATCGCAGCGTGGCTGCTGGTGCTCGCGGGGCTGATTTTCTTCGTCTGGTGCAACCGCGTCGGCCTGCCGGATTTCTTGAAGGCGCGGCTCGTCGCCACCTTGTCGGAGCGCGGCGTGAAGCTGGAATTTTCCCGGATGCGGCTCAGCCTCATCCGCGGCCTCGTCGCGGAAAACGTCCGCGCCGGCCAGATGCAGGCCGCCGACAGCCCGGCCTTCGCCGCGCGGCAGGTCCACCTGCAGATCAATTTCCCCGCGCTCCTGCACCGCCGCTGGCAGGTGGACGGCCTCGTCATCCGCGACGGCCAGTTCATCCTGCCGCTCTCGCCGACGAACGCGCTCACGCTCACCAACCTCCAGACCGAGCTGCGCTTCCAGACGAACGACACCTGGTCGCTCGACCATTTCCGCGCGGACTTTGCCGGCGCGCAGATCGGCATCACCGGCGAGGTCGCGCACGCGCCGGAGGCGGCCAACTGGAAAATGTTCGCCGGACGCGGCACGGACCGGGGCGCGCTGCTGGCCTCGCTGAAAATTTTTGCCGACACGCTGCGGCAAATCCGTTTTCTGGGCAAACCGCAGTTGCGGCTGGCACTGGCCGGCGACGCGCGCGACCAGCACACCATCACGGTGCGGCTGAACGCCACCGCGCCGGGCGTGAACACGCCGTGGTTTGGCGCGCAGGATTTTTCGGCCGACGCCAGCCTTACGGAACCCGCCGACGCGCCGACGAACTGCGACGCCGCATGGGGTTTTTGGACCAACCTGCAACCGTTCCGCCTCGCGTGGTCGGTGCGGCTCGGCACGCTGCGCTCGGCACCGCTGGATGGCGGCACCATCAGTTGCGCCGGCGTCTGGGCGGCGCCAACCTTGGCAATCACGAATCTCACGGGACAGCTCGGCGGCGGACAACTGGCCGCCGGCGCGGCGCTGGACGTGGCGTCGCGGGAACTCACATTAACAAATGATTCGCAGTTTGACCCGCTCGCGCTGGCAAAATTGCTGCCGGAAAATTTCCGCGCGGCGCTGGCAAAAATTTCCTGGACGCAGCCGCCGGCTTTGCACGCGGACGGTTCGCTGCGATTGCCACCGTGGACGAATTCTACCGGCGACTGGCGCGGCAAGCTCGCGGAATCCGTAGCCTTGCACGGCGACTTGGCCGTCACCAACGCGGTCGTCGCCGGCGTGACGCTCGACACGGTGCGCACGCATTTTTCCTGCGCGGACATGATCTGGGATTTGCCGGACTTTACGGCGGTGCAGGGGCGGACGCAATTGCGCCTGAGCGGCGAGGCGAGTGCGGCGACGGGAAATTTCCGCTGCCTGCTGACCGGCCAGCTGGACGAGGCGAGCGTCGCCGCGCGGCTGACAACGAGCAACGCGGTCCACGGGCTGGCGTATTTCAACTGCCGCGAGCCACTCGTGCTGGCGGCGGATGTCACCGGCAATTTACGGAACCTCGAAACCCTGTGCGCCACCGGCCGCGTGGCGCTGACGAACTTTGCGATTCGCGGCGAGGAGATGAATTCCGTCGCGGCCACTTATTTTTACACGAACCTCGCGTTCGACATTTATTCGCCGGAGTTGCGCCGGGGCAACGGCGCACAATTTCTCAAGGCCGACAAGGTGTTCCTCGATGTGCGGCAGAAGGCCATCTGGATCACGAACGGCCTGGCCTTGGCGGATCCGCACGCGGTGGCGCGCGCCATCGGGCCCAAGACGGGGCGGCTGCTGGAGCCGTATCAGTTTCTGGCGCTGCCGCTGGTGCACGTCCACGGCAGCACGCCGGTCATCAACATCCTCACCGCGCAGGACGCGGAGCTGGCCGACCTGACGTTCGAGTTCAATCAAGGCGTGCCGTTCCGCTGGGCGAAGCTGTCGGCCACCAACCTGACCGGCACGGTTCGCTGGCTGAAACAGTCGCTGCTCCTCACCAACCTCGTGGCGCAGCTTTACGACGGCCGCGGCGCGGGCGGCGGCGACCTGGATTTCCGGCCGGCGGACCACGCCTGCGACTTTGATTTTTCGTTCGCGGTGACAAACATCAATTTGCACCTGCTCGCCGCCGATTTGTCCACGAACAAAAACAATCTCGAAGGCCGGCTGGGCGGCACGGTGCTGGTGACCAACGCCAGTTCGGCGGACTGGCGCTCGTGGAACGGCGGCGGGAGCGTGAGTCTGCACGACGGGCTGCTGTGGGACGTGCCGATGTTTGCGTTCATGTCGCCGGTGCTCAACGCCGTGTCGCCGGGGCTGGGCAACAGCCGCGCCAAGGAGGCGGCGGCAGACTTCGTCATCACCAACGGCGTGATCACCACCGATTCGCTGCTCATCCAGTCCACCACCATGCGGCTGCTCTACGCCGGCACCGTGGACCTGGAGCAGAACGTGAACGCGCGGGTGACGGCGCAACTACTGCGCAATGTCCCCTTGGTCGGCCCGCTGGTCAGCGCGGTGCTGATGCCGGTCAGTGAAATTTTCAAATGCCGCGTCACCGGCCAATTGGGCGCACCGGTGGTGGCGCCCGTCTATATCCCGGGCTTCATCCCCAAGCTCCTGTCCGTGCCGCTGCATCCCATCCACACCGTGGAGGAACTGTTCACGCCCGCGCCGGCCACCAACGCGCCGGCCGCCGGCAAGCCCTGAACCGGGTCAAGCCGCCGCCGCCGATTCCCAATCCGGAACCGTTACTTCCCGGGCGGCAAGCGCTACTTTTCAGATTTTTTTGCTATAAATGTGTTATTTTGGCAAAAAAACCCAGTTTTGGGATTGGCCGCCCGGCAAACCGGGGCGCTCCCTATGGAAACACCGCCCGGTAGAAGCGCAGCGGGTAGTTGGTGGCCAGCCGGTCGGTGAACGACAGGATGCCGCCGGCATCAATGAGGTTGGTGAAGACCGGCAGCCAGTTGGCCTTGGCCAGATTGGTGGTGGCCTCCAGCCGCCAGGTGGTGTTGGTCCAGGCGGTCTGGAAGTTGAGCGCGAACACCGGCCGGCCAGACACGGGGTTGTTGGTAATGGCCAAGGCGGGCGGATTGGGCGGCAGCACCACCACCGTAAAACTGTTGGTGGCGGCCAGCGCCGGCGGACTGTTGTCGGTGGCCGTGATGTTATAGACGTAAGTGCCGGCCAGCCCGGCGGTGTTGGTCAGCGTCAGCACGCCGTTGGTGGTGATCACGGCGTTGGTGGCGGGCGGCACCAGCGCGAAGGTGAACGTGGCGGCGGGGTTGAGGCTGTTGGTGGCGGAATTGGTGACGGTCAGCGTCTGCCCGGCATTGATGGTCTGGGGCGGCAGCAGCGTCAGCCCGGGATAGGCCACGAAGCTAAGGTCATCCACATACCAGCCGGCGGCGTTGTAGAGATCACCGGAGATGAAATGAAAGGCCACCTGCACCTTCTGGCCGGCATAGGCGCTCAAATCCACGACGCCGTTGGTCCACCCCGGGCTGGCCACGATGGTTTTGCTCGGGCTGATGACGATGGTGTTGGAAGCGGTCTGCCAGTTGTTCGTGGCGAAGGTGATGATGATGTTGGTGGTGTAGGTGGTGGTGTAGTTGGTGCCAAAATAGCCGACCGGCTGGTCATTCGCGTTGATGGGTGACTTCCACGTCACGCCCTGCAAGGTGAGATAGTTGGTCGGGCTGGCGGTTTGCGGGGAGGGGATGGTGCTGCTGCTGTAAGAGACATAATCCTCCTGCCCGCCAATGAACGCCGCTGTGCCCGCCTCAAAAATGAAGCCGCCTATCCCCGGGGTCGTGTCAAACACGCTACCCATGAACTTGGTGGCATTGGTCCAGCCGCCCACCGTGGGATTCCAGTAGAGCGGGGCGTCATAGTTCGTGATAAACGCCCCGTAGAGTTGGTAAACATTGGTGTTCAAGCCGGCAAAGGCCGTGTTGGTGGTGATGGTGACATTGGTGGCGCCGATGGTGCTGGCGATGCCGTTGTTGATTTCCACATAGCCGAGCGCGAACTTGAAGCTATACCATTGCCAGAAGTTCAGCGCCACGTTGCCCACCGCCGGCACCTGAAACGGCGGGCTGATCAAGCGGGTGTCCACGTTGTTGGTGTAGTTGCCCGTCAGGACCGTGCCGGCGCAGTTGGTGCTGCCGTTGTGCCCAGCCTTCGGCCCGGCGGTCGGCTGGCCGACCGCCCAGGTGCCAAAATCCACCGCCCAGTCGCCCTCGCCAGCCTCAAAGCCTTCCGGCAGATTCAGAACCGGGGTGCCAGTGACCAGCGCCACATCGTCCACAAACCAGCCGAGATGGTTCCCCTTGCCGGTGCCGGAGATGAAGTGGAAGGCGATCTGCACGCTCTGGCCGGCATAGGCGGTCAGGTCAATAGACGGCCGCGACCAGACTCCACCGCCATTGATGTTGACGTAGGTGGGCGAGACCTGCTGCCAAATGTTTGAACCGGTGGTGACCTCCACATAGCCGAGGGCATTGTCAAAATTGAACCAGTGCCAGAAGCGCAGCCGGGGGGACTGGTTGGTGGGCGGCACCACCAGCCAGTTGGTGCCATTGTAATTGGTGCAGACCAGCCGGGCGTCCTGGTTGAGCAGATAATTTTGCGTCGAGGCGCAGTTGGTGCCGGAAAAGGTGCGGTGCCCGCCGGCATTCAGGGCGGGGCCGGCGGTCGGTGAACCAATTTGCCAAGTGCCGCTATTGGTCCAACTGCTGGTGGCGTTGCCCTCAAAGTTGTTTGTCCAGACCACCGTCTCCGCCCGGGCCATGCCGGCGGCCAATGCCAGCAGGAGCCACCGGGCCAAAAACCAATGGCGAAAGGATTTCATTTTGTCATGACCCGGCCACGAACTCGCCGGCGGGAAAATAATTCCCCTCACTGCGGCGGCGGCGCCAGCGCGGGCGGCGGGACGGACTCAATCGTCTTCTGGTCGAGATCTTGCATCTTTTGTTCCAGCGCGGCGCGCGCCTTGTCCTGGTCGGAGACCGGGGTGGTGGGCGTGGCGGCCGGCTCGGCGGCGCTGGTATCCGGTGCGGCGCCAAAATCACTGGTCGGCGCGTTGGTGCCCATGGCGGAGGCCGGGTTCATGTTGAAGAAGCCGTCGCCGAGCCCGCCGTTGGTGGCATGCTGCAGCTCCTTCTTGCGTTCGGCGGCAATCAGCTTGCGGTTGTAAGCGGCCTCCTCGGCCACGGCGTCAGAAATGCCCGGCAGCCGCTGGCCTTCCCGGATGGTCTCGACCGCCGCGAGTTGGGGCGTCTTCAGCACGGTGGGCCGCATCAGCACCATCAGCTCGTCGTGATCCTTGGTGTCGGCCGTGCTGCGGAACAGCCAGCCGAGCAGCGGAATGTCCATGAGCAGCGGCACGCCGGAGACGGCGTGGGACTTGTCCGAACGGACGAAGCCGCCGAGGATGACCGTGTCCCGATCCCGCACGGAGATGGTGCTGTTCAGGGTGCGCTTGTCCGTGTTCGGCACCTGGTTGCCGTCAATCGAGGTGTAGCCGCTGATGTCGTCAATCTCCTGGTTGATTTGCATGACGACCAGGCCGTCCGGATTGATGAACGGCGTCACGTCCAGCTCCACGCCGACGTTCAACTGCGAGTAGGAGGACTGGTTGCCGTTGATGCCGCCGTAATTGTAAGTGCTGTTGACGTAGGGCACGGACTGGCCGACGAAGAACTGCGCCGGCACAGCCTGCGAGGTCTGGATGCGCGGGCGCTGAATGATGTGCGCCTTGGTGTCCGATTCCGCCGCCTGCACCGCGACATCCCACGTCGGGCCGATGCTGCCAAAATAACTCAGGCCGCTGGCCGAACCGTTCGTGGGGATGGAGCCGGTGAGGGTGTGGGTAATGTTTGTCAAGGCACCGCCACCGGACACGTTGGTAACCAGATTTTGAACGACGCTCAAGAACGAGCCGTTGCCGTTGTTCATGATGCCGCCACCGACGACGCTGGAGTTGTTGAACTGGGTCGGCTTTTGCACCGCCGAAACGCCGGCGTTCAAGGTGTTGCCCAGGGAGACGTCCACAATGATGGATTCAATGAGCACCTGCGCCAGCGGCACGTCCAGCTTGGCGATGATGCCCTTGATGACCTCCATGTCCGGCCGCGTGGCGTAAATCAGCAGCGAACTGCTGCTCTCGTCGGGAATGATCTTGGTCTGGCCGAACAGCGTGATGGGCTGGTCCGAGCCGCTGCCGCCACCACCGGCGCCGGCGCCGGAAGCGCGGCTGATAATGGACTGTAGCCGCTGCTGGAACGTCGTGCCGCCGGTAGGCGTGCCGTTGGCGGTGGCACCCCCGCTGGTGACCCCCATGCCGCTGCGGCCGGAAATCCCGCCGCTCGTGTTGGCACCGATGCTGCCGGACTGTTGTTGTTGATAGGAGCTGCCACTGTTTCCGCCCATGCCGTTCATGCCGCCGGACGTGGTGCCGCTCATGCCGTTGACACGCGCGGGCGCGGGCGCGCTGCCAATGCTCACCGACGTGCCGCCGCCGCCGCCCAGGGCGTTGAGCGCACTGGCGATGTCATCCACCTTCGCGTAACGGATGGGAATGACCTCGGAGACGTATTCCGCCGGCGTGCTGATGTCCACCTTGGCGATCATCTCCAGCATGCGCTTGATGTTTTCCGCGTTGTCGCGCAGGACGAGGATGCCGTTGCTGTCAATGGCGAGGATGGAGTTGGCCAGCTTGGAAAACGGCTGGATGATGGGGATCATCTCGCTGGGCTTCACATATTGCAACTGCACGATGCGCGTGACGTAGGAGCCGAGGTTCGGCAGGTTGGTCGCGTCGGTGTCGTCGAACGAAGCGCCGGCGGAATTGGCGTCGCCCACCGGCAGCACCTTCACAAACTTGTCGCCAATGTTCACCACGGCGATGCCGTTGAGCGACAGCACCGCTTGGAGCGCCTCGATGGCTTCGGTCTTGGTCAGCGGCGTCTGCGTCTTCAAGATGATCTGCGCGCCCGGGATGGCCCCGCGGATCAGCGTGCGGTTCACCAGTTGCGCGTAGATTTCCAGGACTTGGCTCACGTCCACGCCCTGAAAATTGATGTAGCCGGCGGGCACCATCTCCTCCGGCGGCGCGGCGGCCGTGGTCGCGGCGGGCGCGTCAGCGGGCGCGGCGGACGGCGCGGTCGTGGGATAAAGCGGCTGGTGGCTGCGCGTCAGCGCGGGGGACTGGCCCGCCGGCCGGCCGGGCGCACCGGGCGGCATCTGCGCCCGCAGGCCGGTGACGGCGAGGGCCAAGACCAAGGTGAGAAGGATAGTTTTCATTTTGCCTTTGCGGTTGAATTTTTGTCGGCGGGCGGCGGGCTTTTGGTGTAGCTCGCCACGAGCCGGATGTTGGCGTTGAGCCGCTGGCGCGGCGGGTCGGGCTGCAGTTCCAGATCGCGCACGCGGATCATCGAGGCGCCGGAGCCGAGCTTGTAGAGGAAATCCACGAGCTGATCCTCGGTGGCGAGGACGTTGATGTTCTCCACCTGCTCGACAAAAAACGCGTCGTTCGTGTGCGTGATCTGGCGCGAGGTGTTGATGATGGCGACGCCGCTCTGCGCGGACTGCGCCTGGATGGTGCGCATGAAATTAATGCCCTGGTCCTCCGGCGCGACGAACTCGCCTTCGCTCTCGAATTTTTTAACGTCCGCCGTCAGCGCCGGGATCTGCGCAATCATTTGCTTGTAGGTCGTGAGCTTGGTGTGCGCGGCATCGAGTCGGTGGCGCAGGTTGCCCCAGTCCGCGAAGTGCGGCCAGATGAACACCGCGTTCAGCACCAGCACCAGCACCACCGCCACGCCAACCACGAGGCGGCGTTCCATCGGGCGCAACTGGGCGAAATATTTTTTCATGGCGCCTCCGCCTCCGTTTCGGTGCGCAGCAGCGTCAGGCCGAAACTCCAGTTGGCCTGACCGCCTGGAATGTTGCGGTAGCTGAGCTGCTCGTTGGGCGCCGGCGCGGGGTTGAACACCGGCTGGTCGTTCACCTTCACCTTGCGGATGGCGTCGTTGAAGTCAAAAATCTTCGTGATCTCGTCCGCATTCACCTGCCCACCCAGCGTGACAAACTGGCCGTCGCCAAAACTGAACCGCGACAGCGCCAGCCCCTCCGGCAGTTCCTGCGCCACCAGTTGCCAGGCATCCAGCGCCGCGTATTTCAACTGCTGCCGCTCCTGTAGCACGCCATACCGCGCCTTGAGCTGCAAGGCGTTCGTGTAGTCGTTGCTGATGGCCGCCACCTGCGCCTCCACGCCGGTCGTGCGGAAATTCAGGACTTGCACCGCGCAAAAATAAACCACCAGAAAAACCGCATACGCCAGGCCCGCGTAGGCCAGGCCGCGCAGCCACAGCCGATCCACGAACTGCTGGTGATATTGCACCGTGAATTCCGGCGGCAGCAAATTCGACTGCCCCGCCGCCGCCGCGCGCCGCGCCGTGGCCGCCGCGAGTTCCGCCGGTGCCGGTGGCGCGGAGACCGACACCGTTTCATTCAGCGCTGCGCGCAAAACATTTTCCCATTCCGTCGCGTTCACCGGGTCGGCGACCAGATGCCACTTCGGCGCGGTCGTCAGCCAACCTTCGAGTTCGCCCGACCACGCGATGTGGGCGAGCTGATCTTTCAATTCCAACGCGCGGTCGCCGGCGGGCGGCAGCGTGACGAAGCTTAAATTCCGCAGCACGCCGCCGAACCACCACGCCACCAGCGCTGCGTTCTGTCCGCCGAGCGACAACGGGAAAAACCACGCGCCATCATCCGTCGGCGTCACGGCGGCCAGCAGATCGAGCATCGGCGTCTCCAGCCGGTCGGCGAGAAAACCGTCCTTCTCCAAACGCCCGAGAAATTCCTCCACCACCTTGCGCTCGACGATGACCACGATGACCGTCTGCAAACTTTCCGGCGCGGCATCGCCCTTGGCTGGCGCGGTGTGCGTGCCCATGACGTGCATTGTCCACACGATTTGCGTGACCGGCAGCGGCGAAAATTTTTCCAACTGCAATTCCACCATCGCCAGCGTCTCCTCGAAATTGCTGGCCGGCAGCTCGACGACGCGGAGAAAAACATTTTCCGCCGGCAGCCACGCGACGTTCAATTTAGGCTGCCACAATGAAGACCACTGTTTCGCAATGCCCTTAGCTGGTAATTTGTCCGCGTGTGGCACGCGCTGCTCACGGTCGAGCACGAAGCCGCCGCCCTTCGCGTCGAACTGCCAGACGCGTTTCGCGTCGGGGGCGACGTGCAGGATGTTGCAGGAGTTCCAGCGGGCCATGGGATTGGTTTAGCTTCGGGTGATGAACTGCGTCTTGTCCTCGCCGCCGCTCAGCGATTCCATATGTTCTTCCATCTGCGTGACGCGCAGGATTTCCTCGATGGTGGTCGTGCCTTCCTTCACTTTCTTCCAGCCGTCGGTGCGGAGCGTCCTCATGCCGGCCTCGATGGCGCGTTGCGCGATGGTTGTGGCCGGCGCGCGGTTCATGATGAGCGGACGCAGCGCCTCGGTGACGATCAGCAGTTCGTAAATGCCTTTGCGGCCCTGGTAGCCCTGCTGGCGGCAGTTCTCGCAGCCCGCGCCGTGCCAGATTTTCGCCGTGCCGATGTCAGCCTCGGGGAAACCGATTTTCCGCAGATAATCGTGATCCACTTTCTGCTCCGTCTTGCAGTGCGGACAAATCGTGCGAACGAGCCGCTGCGCCTGCACCGCCTCGACGGATGACGCGATGAGAAACGGCTCGATGCCCATGTCCGTCAAGCGCGTGAACGCGCTCGGTGCATCGTTCGTGTGCAGCGTGGAGAAAACCAAGTGACCGGTGAGCGACGCACGGATGGCGATGTCGGCGGTTTCCGAATCGCGGATTTCGCCGACCATCACGACATTCGGGTCCTGGCGCAAAATGTGGCGCAAACCCATCGCGAAAGTCAGCCCGATGTCCGAGCGCACAGCAATCTGGTTGATGCCTTTCAGTTCGTATTCGACCGGTTCCTCGATCGTGATGATGCGCTTATGGACGGAATTGATGGCCGAAAGAAAAGCGTAGAGCGAGGTGGACTTGCCGGAACCGGTCGGGCCGGTGACGAGAAAAATCCCGTGCGGCTTGACGATGATTTCGCGGATGGCGTCCTCTTCCAACTTGGAAAAACCGAGCTTGTCGAGCGACAGAAAAATTTTCCCGCGCGTCAGCAAGCGCAACGAAACCGATTCCCCGTAAACCGTCGGCACGGTGGAAACGCGGATGTCAATTTCCTCGCCCTTGATGCGGACGTTGATACGCCCGTCCTGTGGCAGGCGTTTCTCAGAAATATTCATGCCGCTCATCACCTTGATGCGCGAAATAATGGCGGACTGAAACCGCTTCAGCGTCGGCGGCAGCGGAATCTGGTGCAGGATGCCGTCCACGCGGTTGCGGATGCGCAGCTCGTCTTCCTGCGGCTCGAAATGAATGTCCGTCGCGCGATCCTTGAAGGCTTCCCAGATGATCTGGTTCACGAACTTGATGACGCTGGCTTCCTGGTCGCCCTCGGTGATTTCCTTGTCGTAGGCGAGTTCCAGTTCCATCGGTTCGCCCTCGCCCATTTCGTCGAGCGTTTCGGCACCGACGCCGTAATATTTTTTCAGCGCCTTCTCGATTTCGTTCCGCGTCGAGAGCGCGAAGCTCACCGGCATCTTGGCGTCGAACCGGACGGCGTTCATCATCGCCGCGTCAAACGGATCGCTGACGGCAATCTGCAAGATACCATTGTTGATGGCGACCGGCATCACAAAATACTGGAACGCGATCTTCGTGGAAATTTTGCCGCGCACCTCGTTCTCGATCGTGAGCTTCGGCAGCTCGAGATACGGCCAGCCGAGCGCGGTCGCGAGCTTCTGGATGAAGACATCTTCGGCCACGCCGCGTTCGCGCGCGACGAAGGTGAGCAGCGGCTCGGCGGAGCCGGCGTCCACCGCCGCGCGCCACGACTTGCGCCAATCGTCGAACTGCGCCGGTGACGCGTCCGCGACCGTCGCGACAAGATTTCTGACTGGGCTAAAAGCCATTTAGGTTAAAATTGAACAATCCGAGCCGCGAAAAGTTGCAGATTATCTGAAGTTTTACAAACTCAAAGCGCGGGCAACCGGCTTTGAAATCCGGCAAAATCCTTTAATTTTGCCCGGTTTAGGTTTATTCCTGTCCACATGAAGCAGTTCGCCACCGTCACCGTCATTGGCCGCGACAAAACCGGCGTCATCGCGCGCGTCACGAATTTTCTCTTTGAGCAGCACGCCAACATCGAGGCGCTGGAGGAGCAGGTCACGCGCGGCCAGTTCAGCATGACGTTGCAGGCGTCGTGGAAACGCGGCGCGCTGAAGTTGGATTCGCTTCGCTCCGGCCTCGACGCGCTGGCCAAAGCACTTGGCATGGAAATCAAGTTCCGGCTAACCGATCCGACACGCCGCCAGCATTTCGCCATCATGGTGACGAAGGAGACGCATTGTTTCGACGCGCTGCTGGCGGCAAAACTGGAGGCCGAACCGGCGCTCGTCATCGGCAACTACGACGACTTCGCGCCGCGTGCGAAGAAACATAAGCTGCCCTTCGCCCACCTCGACTGGCGCGACCGCGCGAAATCGGAAAACACCGCGCTGGAACTTCTGGAAAAATACGAAATTGATTTCATCGTGCTGGCGCGGTTCATGAAAATTTTGTCGCCCAATTTTGTTTGGCGGCACAAAAATAAAATCATCAATATCCATCCGTCGCTGCTGCCGAGTTTTCCTGGCCCGCAGGCCTACCGGCAGGCCTACGAAAGCGGCGTGAAAATCGCCGGTGTAACCGCGCATTTCGTCTCGATGCGACTGGATGAAGGCCCGATCATCGCTCAAGGTTCCTTCGCCATCACGCCCGGCATGGAATTGAAGGACATCGTCAGCGCCGGCCAGAAACAGGAAGCCAAAGTGCTTGTTCAAGCCGTGAAACTTTACCTCGGCAAACGGCTTGATGTTTATTGGGGCGTCGTGCGCGAGATTTGATTCCGGCAGCAACCTCGCCTTGCCAGATTTGCCTTGCCCTCGCGATGCTGTATAATTCACAAAATGAATTTTTTCATTCAACGCAGCGAGCTCCACGACCTTTACGACAAAGTCGTCGCCGGCGAACGCATTTCCGAGGCCGACGCATTGCGGCTGTTTGAAACCAAGGATTTGAACGCACTCGGTGCGATCGCGGATTTTGCCCGGCAGAAAAAAACCGGCAACAACCGCGCCAGCTTCATCATCAACCGCTACATCAACTACTCGAACTACTGCATCCTCTCGTGCCAGTTCTGTTCGTTCGCGCGCAAGAAACGCGACGCCGACGGCTTTGAGCTCTCAGTGCCACAAATCGTCGAAAAGGCGCGGGAAGCTTTGAAGCTCGGCATTACGGAACTGCACATTGTCGGCGGATTGCACCCGTCGCTGCCATTCAGTTATTACACGCACATGCTGAAGGCGTTGAAAAATCTCGATGCCCGGCTGCAATTAAAATGTTTCACCGCCATTGAAATCCTCCACCTCGCCTGGCTCGCCAAAAAATCCGTTGTCGAAACGCTCACCGAACTTAAAGCTGCCGGATTGGATTCACTCACCGGCGGCGGCGCGGAGATTTTTCGCAAGGATGTCCGCTCGCAAATCGCCAAGGGCAAAGAATCCGCCGAGGAATATCTGGACGTGCATCGCCAATGGCACAAACTCGGCCAGCGCAGCACTTGCACGATGCTTTACGGCCACGTCGAGAGTCTCGCCGACCGCGTGGATCATCTGCGGCAGTTGCGTGCTTTGCAGGACGAGACGCAGGGGTTCACCGGCTTCGTGCCGCTTGCGTATCAGCCGGAGGACAATGACATTCCCGTCACGCATCCGCCGACCGGATTTGATTCGCTGCGCACCATCGCCGTGAGCCGCATCTACCTTGATAATTTTCCGCACATCACCGCGTATTGGGTTGGCCTCGGCATGAAGCTCGCACAAGTTGCCTTGAGCTACGGCGCGGACGACATCCACGGCACGATCATTGAGGAACACATCTTCCACATGGCCGGTGCGACCTCGCCGCAATTGCAAACCGAGACCGACATGATCAAAGCCATCCGCGAAGCCGGCCGCACGCCGGTGCAGCGAAACACCTTTTACGAGCCAATCAAAGTCCTGGAAAACGCACCCATTGCCGAACCGGCAGAAAATTCTGCGCACTCAAAAGTCCTGGAAGACAATCTGGCGACGGCTTGAGAAGCCGTCCTCGCACGGCGGCTCAAACAAATTTCTTCAGCACCGCACCCAGCCGCTTGATTCCATCACGGATGTTTTTGTCACTCGCGCTGCCGAAGCTGATGCGCATTTCGTGATCCGGCTTGCGGCGCGAAGCATCGTCGGCATAGCAGAGTTCGCCGGGAACGTAGAGCACATCGGCCTTCAGCGCGGCCTGAAACACCTTGGATTTCACGCCGGTGGCAATGCCTTTCGGCAGGCGCGCCCAGAAATACAGCCCGCCACCGGCTTCCCAGATTTCCACGTTCGCGGGGAAATTTTTGGCCAGCGCCAACTGCATCATGCGCGCCTTGCGGGCATAATTTTTCCGGATCTTCGCGACGTGCCGGTCGTAAAGCCTGGTTACCAGCGCGCGGGCGAGGAGATGTTGCAGCAGATTCGCCGTGCCGAAATCGTGGTTGCCCTTGATGCGCAGGACGGCGGTGTAAACCGGCTCCGGCAAAATGCCAAAGCCTACGCGCACGCCGGTCGCGAACGGCTTGCTGTAAGTGCCAGCGTAAATCACGCGTTCGCGTGCGCCGGGCAGGGTGAGCGCGGTCGGCACATCCTCGCCGTGGTCAAAGCGCAGCTCGCGATACGCCGCATCTTCGATGAGATACAGCGGATGGCCGGCGGCGCGCTCGAATTTTTTCAGCAGCTTCAGCACCGCGCGCTTCTTGACGAGGCTGGTCGTCGCGCCGGTGGGATTTTGAAAATAGGTGACGAGGTAAAGCGCCTTCACGCGCCGCAGCTCGTCGGACTGTTGCAACTGCGCCAGGACTTTTTCCAGATGCGCCAGATCAACGCCGTCGCGTTCCAATTTTACGCCGCGCGCCTGGAGATTGCGGCTTTGGAGGATGCTCAGGAAAACAAAATACGTCGGGTCTTCGACCAGCACGATGTCGCCCTCGTCGCACAACGCTTCGAGCGTCATGTAAAGCAGCTGCTGCGAGCCGCCGGTGATGATCGTGCGTTCCGGCGAATGCGCGGCATCGTGGCCACCGTCGAGCTTTTGCAGATGCGTGGCGGTAAGCTGGCGCAAATCATTTTCGCCGGCGCTGATGCCGTATTGCAGCGCGGGGCGGCCGGTCTTGGGCGAGCGTAAAATTTCATTGAGCAGCCGGCGCGAAATTTCCGTGGGCAGCGTGGCGTTGTCCGTGAACCCGGCGGCGAGCGAAATCAGCTTCGGCCGCGACAGCGCGGATTTTATCAGCCACGAGATGGCGGGCGGCGCGGTGCGGCGGCCGAGGGCGGACAAGGCGGTTTTCATTTTCAAAAATTTAACCGCGAAACACGCCAAATACGCGAACAAATTTTCAATTTCCTTTCGCGTGGTTCGCGTAGTTCGCGGTTTCGGTTTCTCGACTTCGCGCAGGAATGGGCTAAACTGTTTCCGTGAGTTTTGTCGCTGAATTCAATTCGTTGCCGCTGGACGCGCTCGTAAAAAAATCGCTCGCCACCGGCACCGCCGCCGCGCGCGAGGCCGTGGGTAAAAACCAGTTTTCCCTCGCCGACTTCGCCGCGCTGATTTCGCCGGCGGCCTCGGAAAACCTGGAAGCGATGGGGCAGCGCGCGCATCTGATGACGCAGCAGCGGTTCGGCAAGACCATCCGGCTGTTCGCGCCGCTGTATCTTTCCAACGAGTGCGTCAACAACTGCTCCTACTGCGGCTTCTCGCGCGACAACCCGATTTTGCGCGTCACGCTCTCGCTCGACGAGGTGCGGCAGGAGGCGCAGGCGCTCAAGGAACAGGGCTTCCGCAACATTTTGCTCGTGGCCGGCGAACATCCGAAATTTGTCTCGAACAATTATCTCCGCGACTGCATCGCCACGCTGCACGCCGACTGGCCGAGCGTTTCGCTCGAAGTCGGGCCGATGGAAGTGGAGGAATATCGTCCGCTCGTCGCCGCCGGCGCGGACGGGCTGGTGGTGTATCAGGAAACTTACGACCGCAAAGTTTATGCGGAGATGCACACCGCCGGGCCGAAACGGAATTTTGACTGGCGCCTCGAAACACCCGAGCGCGCCTACGCCGCCGGTTTCCGCCGGCTCGGCATCAGCCCGCTTTACGGTTTGGCCGACTGGCGGCTGGAGGCGCTGGCGGCGGCGGCGCACGCCGATTATCTTTTGCGGAATTGCTGGAAGGCGGCGCTGACGATTTCCACCGTGCGGATGCGGCCGTGCGCGGGCGAGTTTGAGCCGCTCACGCACATCAGCGACCGCGAGCTGGCGCAACTGATCTGCGCCATCCGCCTGATGTTTCCCGATGTCGGCATCGTGCTTTCGACGCGCGAAAATCCGAAGCTGCGCGACGGCCTGATTCCGCTCGGCGTGACGATGATGAGCGCCGGCGCGCGCACCGAGCCGG
>Ga0316222_1000906_pt1 | contig 40719 bp, 38 predicted proteins | sample TBH18011metaG_FD_206008 | JGI IMG/M metagenome (GOLD analysis project Ga0316222, IMG submission 206008) | Freshwater microbial communities from Trout Bog Lake, Wisconsin, USA - TBH18011 | ecosystem: Environmental > Aquatic > Freshwater > Lake > Hypolimnion/Profundal zone | place: USA: Wisconsin... | reverse complement strand
GCACCATTCAGCACAGACATAGAACCGTCGCGGCACCTTGTAGGCCTGCAGTTGTGCGCGGCACCAAGCCGCCAGCAGACGGGCGTCGGGCAGGTCCACGCCTGACGCCGTTGCCGTTGCCGTTGCAGTTCCAGTTCCAGTTCCAGTTCCTGTTCCAGTTCCTGTTCCAGTTCCAGTTCCAGCTCCAGCTCCAGCTCCAGCTCCAGCTCCAGTTCCAGTTCCAGTAGTCGCCCAGTGAATCAACGCGACCACTGCGGCACCACGACGCGCGTCGTATACACCGTGCACCGACGCCCGTGCCACCAGAGGGTGGGATTCAAGCACCGCTTCCAGCTCCTCCGGAAACAGCTTCTTGGCCTGCGTCACGATCATGCGGCTGAGTCGGCCCAGCATGTGCAAACACCCTTGCCCATCCACGAATCCCACGTCACGCACCGACACCCAGTCACCGTCGCGCAGGCAGGCACTGTCGTCGGCGCTGGCGTCGCCCACATACGAACCAAACAGCATGGGACTGCGCACCCAGATCAGGCCTGGGATTTCGGCAGCCGCCGTCAGCGCCACTGCAGTGCGCAAGCTTGGCAGGCCGAAGGCACTAGGTTGAACCTGCTGAACCTGCTGAACCTGCTGAAACTGCCGACCTGGATGACCTGGATGACCTGGATGACCTGGATGGATTGGCGCAGGGGCCGCCGCGGTTTCTCCGGCACTGCCCGGCAAGGGCCGGATGGCAATATCGACACCCGCGAAGGGCCGCCCCACCAGTGCCATCGGCAAGGCCGGATCAGCCACCGTCCAGGCCACAAAGCTCAATTCCGATGCGCCATAAAACTCGCAAATGCGCGCCTGTGGAAACAAGGCTTGCAACGCCGCGCTGTGCAGGCGCGGCCAGCGCGCACCGCTGATCATGATCAGCTGCAATGCAGGCAGCGGTGCCAACGCCCGCTGCGCTGCGAGTTCCAACAACACGATGAGCTGACTGGGCACCGCCACCAGACTGCACGCGCGGCCCCGGCGCACGCTGTCGAACAGCGCGTTCGGACTAAAGCGGTCCTGCAGCTCCACCCCGGCACCGGTCCACAAACCGAGCAAGGCACCAAACAGAAACAGCGAATGCGAGATACGCCCAGGAACCAGCAGCGGCAGCGCCGCAGAGGTACCAAAAGCCTGCAAACAGGCACCAAAACTGGACGTCCATGAAGCGTGGTTGCGCCGAAAGCCTTTGGGTTGGGCACTGCTGCCGGACGTGAACCCAATATAAAAATCGGTGCTGGCGTGGGGGACTCCCTGCGCGAACGGCTGCGAACCAACGCAGTCCTGCGCTGCGGCACGCATCGCGGGCGGCCAGTCGGGGTCGCCCAGCGCCGCACAGCGACCGCTGGCCACTATGCCCAGAAAATCCAGCAATTGATCCAGCTGGGGTTGTGCATCATCAACCAGAATCTGCGCTGCGGCGCGTGCGCGTGTCAGCGCGCCAGCGCGCTGCTGGACGGCGGCGTACAGTTCGGCAAAACTCAGGCTGCGCCGACCATCGCTCAGCGCACACGCATCGGCCCGGCATTGTGCCCAGTGCGCCAGTGGCGCATGCACCCCATTGGCGTGCCGCAACGCCGTCATGCGCGCGTGTGACCGCCCAGGCGCCAGTCTGGTAAACCACGCGCCACACTTTGCACCAACAGCGCGCACACGACGCACTTGATCAGGTCGCCCGGAACAAAGGCCAGAGTGCCGATTAGCGCCTGCGTCCAGCCCAGGTGCGCTAGCAGCACCAGGCCGACAACACCCGAGGCATGCACCAGCAATAACCCGCCCAGTGCCGAGGCCACCAATGCGCTCAAACCAGCCGCGCGTGGCGTGGAGCTTGGTAGCCAGCCCATCACCAGGCCGGTCAGCGCTGCGCCCAAAGGCCACCCCAGCAGATAACCGGCCGATGGCGCCACAAACACTCCCAGACCACCCCGCCCGCCCGACAGCAAAGGCAAGCCCAGCGCCACCCCCGCCAGAAAAAGCAACATGGCAGAAAACGCCAGCCGGGGCCCAAGCAGACAGCCAGCCAGCATGACGCCCAGCGTTTGCAGTGTGATGGGCACGCCCAGCGGCAAATCGATCTTCGGGATAAGACCGAACACGGCCAGCAACGCGGCGAACAACGACACGTACGACAGTGAGCGGCTAGACGTCAAGGTGGAGGGACGGACACAACGGGAGCGAGTCATGGGAATAGGCGGATAGCGATAAAAATAACGACAGCGGCAGAAGGCGGAGGCAGAAAGCCAATGGACTGACGCAAAACAAAGTGGCAGAACCAGCCCCCCAAAAAAAAGCGGAACGGCACTATTCGCCGAGCCGAATCTGGAGTGTATCGGCAACCCGGCGCGCCGCCACCAGCATCAAAATAGTCAACGGTGCCAGCAGGCGCCAGCCGCCGCGCTGGCCGGTGCGTACACGGTAGGCCTCGTCGAGCCGCTGCCATTGCACAAAAAAATGCTCGACAAAACGCAGCATCAGCGCAATACGCAAACTCAAATCCTGCGGATTCACACCGAAGCGTTGCAAGGGCGTGAGCACGCGCTCGGCCACATCCAGCAATTGCGCCACCGACGTGGTCAGCGTCAGCGCCAGCCCCAGCAAGGCCGCGCCCACCAGTCGCACACCACTGCACAACCCGAGCATGGGTTGGCGCATCAGCGTGTGAAACACAGTCACCAGCAAGGCCGCCAACAGCAGCGAAATCAGCAAACGACGCACCGGCCGTGTGGCCGAGCCGAGCGAGACAAACACCAGCACGGCGGGCGCGCTCAGGGCCAATAGGGGCGCCAGGTCGTTGACCAGCAACAGCGCCGTACCAAATAGCGCCAGCAGCACTAGCTTGACTGCGGCGGACACGCCATGCAGCCAGGTACGCTGTTCACTGTACAAGCTGCCCAGCATGCTCAGCGTTCCTGCGCCAACGCGCCGCTGGCCACACGCAGCGCCACGTCGGACTCGTAGGCGGCACAGACCTGCGCCGCTGGCCCGTCGGCGCGCACCCGGCCCTGCTCCAGCCAGATTACGCGGTCAAAACGGCGCAATGGATCCAGGATGTGGCTGGCCACAATGATCTGCTGGCTGGCACGCCCGATGTCCTGCACCAATCGCGCCTGCCCCGGCAGATCGAGACTGGCAAACGGTTCATCCAACAGCAGCAACGACGGTGCCGCAATCAGCATCGCCAGCCAGCACACCTGCTGACGCTGACCGTGACTGAGGCTGCCAATGGCACGCTCGGCCCAGTGCGCCAGACCGCGTTCCTGCAGCAGCGCACGTGCCTGCAGCAGCGCCTGCGCGCGCGGCAGCTTGCGCACGCGCAGGCTCAATGCCAATTCTTCCTGCACCGTGGGAAAAACAATCTGTTCGTCGGGATTCTGGAACATCATGCCAACCTGCCCGGCCACGGGCGTCGTTGCTGGCGCATGTGCCGGTGCCAGGCCCGCAACCGCGCCCCACTGCACACGCCCGGACTGCGGCTGCTCCAACCCGCACAACAGGCGAAACAGGCTGCTCTTGCCGGCGCCGTTGTCACCAATCAGGCCAATGCGTGGCTGCTCAAGGCGCAGCGACAGCCGGTCCAGCACGGTGCGGTTGCCGCGCACCAGCGTCACGTTGTCCAGGCAGACACCGGCGCAGGGCGACGCCATGGCCGAAGCCGCAGTGAATACAGGGGACGATGAAAGCGGTGAAGCCATGCGGGGGAATTTTTGACTTTGACTTTGACTTTGACTTTGACTTTGGTTTTTTTGCTTTGGGGGATTCAATACCCCGATCATCCACAATTCTGTCGGTCGCCGCGTTGTCTGCCGCCAGCACCCATGCTAAAGGCACAATAAAAAGCAGCCCTGCCGCAAACGCTGCAGGGCTGCTCAGGCTAGCAGAATGGCAAAACCAGCGGTATCAGGCAGCAGCCTTCACCGTCGCAGCCGCTTCGGTGTAGTCAGTGATCTTGTCAAAGTTCAGATACTGGTACACCTTGTCGCTGGCAGCGGTCAGGACACCCATGTCGGCCAAATACTCTTCCTTGGTCGGAATGCGACCCAGTTTGGAGCAGATGGCAGCCATTTCGGCCGAGCCCAGGTAGACAAAGCTGTTCTTGCCCAGACGGTTCGGGAAGTTGCGGGTGGAGGTAGAGAACACGGTAGCGCCCTCTTTCACCTGCGCCTGGTTGCCCATGCACAGGCTGCAACCCGGCATTTCCATGCGCGCGCCCGCACCGCCCAGCACACCGTAGTGGCCTTCGTCGCTGAGTTGCTTGGCGTCCATCTTGGTCGGCGGTGCAATCCACAGCTTGACCGGGATATCGCGCTTGCCTTCCATCAGCTTGGAAGCGGCACGGAAGTGGCCGATGTTGGTCATGCAGCTGCCAATGAACACTTCGTCGATCTTGGCACCGGCCACTTCGGCCAGCGTCTTGACGTCGTCCGGGTCGTTCGGGCAGGCCAGGATAGGCTCGTGGATGTCGGCCAGATCGATTTCGATGACGGCTGCGTAGTCGGCATCGGCATCGCCCTTGAGCAGTTGCGGGTCCTTGAGCCAGGCTTCCTGCGCAGCAATACGGCGTGCCAACGTGCGTGCGTCAGAGTAACCATTGGCAATCATCCACTTCATCATCGTGACGTTGCTGTTGATGTACTCGATGATCGGCTCCTTGTTCAGGTGCACGGTGCAACCGGCCGCAGAACGTTCAGCCGACGCGTCGGACAACTCGAACGCCTGTTCCACCTTCAGGTCGGGCAGACCTTCAATTTCCAGGATACGTCCCGAGAAAATGTTTTGTTTGCCCTTCTTCTCGACCGTCAGCAGACCGGCCTTGATGGCGTACAGCGGAATGGCGTTCACCAGGTCACGCAACGTGATGCCGTTTTGCATCGTGCCCTTGAAGCGCACCAGCACCGATTCCGGCATATCCAGCGGCATCACGCCGGTGGCAGCAGCGAAAGCAACCAGACCGGAGCCTGCGGGGAAGCTGATACCAATCGGGAAACGGGTGTGGCTGTCGCCACCGGTTCCGACGGTGTCCGGCAACAGCAGACGGTTAAGCCAGCTATGGATCACGCCGTCGCCCGGACGCAGTGCCACACCGCCACGGGTGCTGATGAATTCCGGCAGCTCGTGGTGCATCTTCACGTCCACGGGCTTCGGATAGGCTGCCGTGTGGCAGAACGACTGCATCACCAGGTCGGCGCTGAAGCCCAGGCAAGCCAGGTCCTTCAGTTCATCGCGCGTCATAGGGCCGGTGGTGTCTTGCGAACCCACAGAGGTCATGCGCGGCTCGCAATACGTGCCAGGCCGCACACCCTGACCGGCTGGCAGGCCACAGGCCTTGCCCACCATCTTCTGTGCCAGGCTGAAACCTTTCTTGGTGTCGACCGGGTTTTGCGGCAGACGGAACAGCGTGGACGGCGCCAGACCCAGCGCTTCGCGCGCCTTGGCGGTCAGGCCACGGCCAATGATCAAAGGGATACGTCCACCGGCGCGCACTTCGTCAAACAGCACGTCGCTCTTGACCTGGAAGGAAGCGATTTCCTTGCCGTCCTTGAGTGCCTTGCCGTCGTAGGGACGCAGCTCCACCACGTCGCCCATGTTCATCTGGCTCACATCCAGTTCGATCGGCAGCGCGCCCGCATCTTCCATGGTGTTGTAGAAAATAGGCGCAATCTTGGTGCCCAGGCAGACGCCACCGAAGCGCTTGTTCGGCACAAACGGAATGTCTTCACCAGTGAACCACAGCACCGAGTTGGTAGCTGACTTGCGCGAAGAACCGGTACCCACCACGTCGCCCACATAGGCCACCAGGTTGCCACGGGCGCGCAGGTCTTCAATGTATTTGACCGGGCCGCGTTTGCCGTCTTCTTCCGGCGTGATGCCATCGCGCTTGTTTTTCAGCATTGCCAGGGCGTGCAACGGAATGTCCGGGCGGCTCCAGGCGTCGGGTGCCGGCGACAGGTCGTCGGTATTGGTTTCGCCGGTGACCTTCAAGATGGTGACAGTGATCGATTGCGGCACTTCCGGACGGCTGGTGAACCATTCGGCGTCGGCCCAGCTTTGCAGAACGGCCTTGGCGTGGGCGTTGCCCTTGTCAGCCTTTTCCTTCACGTCGTGGAACTGGTCGAACATCAGCAGTGTTTTCTTCAAACCTGCTGCGGCTTCAGCCGCCACCGCTGCGTCGTCGAGCAGATCGACCAGCGGGCTGATGTTGTAGCCGCCCAGCATGGTGCCAAGCAATTCAGTGGCGCGGGCGCGGCTGATCAGCGCGCATTGTTCGGTGCCATGGGCCACAGCGGCCAGATAGCTGGCCTTGACCTTGGCGGCGTCATCCACACCAGCGGGAACACGGTTCGTGATCAGATCGACCAGGGTCGCTTCTTCACCAGCGGGAGGCGCTTTCAGAAGCTCAATCAGTTCACCCGTTTGCTTGGCCGACAGCGGCAACGGCGGAATACCCAGTGCGGCGCGTTCGGCCACGTGTTCACGGTAAGACTTCAACATGCATCTCTCCTTTTATCAACAAAAACCAACCATAAAACGATTCCGCTTCGCCCCGTCAAACATCCCGTTACCTGGTACCCGTTACTCGGCGCCAGCAACCTATCGTTACCAACCACCGGCGACGCGCCGTGGGTAACTACTCGCTGTACTGACTGGGAGCGGAGAAATAACTGCGCATCGACTCTGGCAGCGCACACCCGGTGGCGTGCGCACGCTCCATCAGCTGCCAGAAATACCGATAGCTGGCGCGGTCATGTAAAGTGCCAGCGATAGAGATCGGCGCCCACTCCTGGCGCGCCGCAGCGTCGATGATGGTAGCGGCCAGTTCGAGCTCCGCCGCCGTCGGCGCAAACGCCTGCACGATGGTGGCGATCTGGTCCGGGTGAATGCTCCACATACGCGTGAAGCCAAGCGCGTTGGCAGCATAGCGCGCCGCGCGCGCCAGCGTGTCGCGGTTTCGGAATTCAGTCACCACACAATGCGACGGCACCTTGCCATAGGCATGGCAAGCCGAGGCTATTTCGGTCTTGGCACGTACCACCAGCGGGTGATGGAACTGGTCCAGCGTGGCGTGGTCATCGGCCGCACGCACCGTCATGGCAGACGAACCTATGGCCCCACCATGCGCCGACACAAAGTCCATCAACCCGAAACTGACCGACTCGACCCGGGCATGCGCTGCAATAGCAAAGGCCTGCTGCACCGCCGCCGGAGACTCAATCAATACATGCAGGGGCGGCGCGTTGTGCGCGCCCACTGCAGCGTCCATGGCAGCCGCCGCGCGATCCACATCGGCGCAGGACTCCACCTTGGGAATCATGATGTAACTGAGTGCCGAGGCAGCCTTGCCAAGCACAATGGCGACGTCCGGGCCAAAGGCCGGATGGTCCACCGGATGCAACCGGGCGCCCACCCGTTGTCGGGGCAACGCGGCACGGTGTTGCTGGTGCTGATGTTGCGTGTGCAACGCCAGTTCAGCCACCAGATGGGCCTGCTCCACTTCACCCCCAACCGGGGCGCCGTCTTCGCAATCGAGCGTAACGTCAAACGTGCAGGCGCCGCTGGCTTCCAGCATCTGCGCCTGCAACTGCAGACTTTTTTTCATCCGCGCTTCCACGCCGCAATAGTGGTCGCAAACCGGCAACCGTGCCGTGCTTGCACCGAGCAGAACGTCGCGCGGATGAGCCACGTCGATTACAGCAGGTGCTTCACGCCGTCTTGTTCACCCTGCAATTCAGCCAGGGTGACGTTGATGCGCTCTTGCGAGAACGCATCGATTTCCAGACCGGTCACGATTTGGTATTCGCCGTCAGCCGTAGTGGTGACCGGGAAGCCGAAGATAACGCCAGCAGGAATGCCGTATTCGCCATTGGAAGGAACACCCATGGTGACCCATTCGCCGTTCGAGCCCAGGGCCCAGTCGCGCATGTGGTCGATGGCAGCGTTGGCAGCGGAAGCCGCCGACGACAGGCCACGGGCCGCGATGATGGCCGCGCCGCGCTTGCCCACGGTGGGCAGGAACACGTCAGCGTTCCAGACCTGGTCGTTCACCAGATCCTTGATGCTCTTGCCGCTGGTGGTGGCAAAACGGTAGTCAGCATACATGGTGGGCGAGTGGTTGCCCCACACGGTCAGCTTGCGAATGTCGCCCACTGCGGTGCCGGTCTTGGCAGCCAGTTGCGACGCAGCGCGGTTGTGGTCCAGACGCAGCATGGCGGTGAAGTTCTTGGCGGGCAGATCGGGAGCCGACTTCATGGCGATATAGGCGTTGGTATTGGCGGGATTACCGACCACCAGCACCTTGACGTTGCGCGATGCAGCGGCGTTGAGTGCCTTGCCTTGCGCCGTGAAAATTTGTGCGTTGGCCGCCAGCAGGTCGGCGCGTTCCATGCCAGGACCACGCGGACGGGCACCCACCAGCAGCGCGTAGTCGGTGTCTTTGAACGCTTGCAGCGGGTCGCTGTGGGCTTCAATACCGGCCAGCAATGGGAAGGCGCAGTCTTCCAGTTCCATGATCACACCACGCAGTGCGTTTTGTGCTTTTTCGTCAGGAATTTCCAACAGTTGCAGGATCACGGGCTGGTCTTTGCCCAGCATTTCGCCAGACGCGATACGGAATAAAAGGGCGTATCCAATTTGACCAGCAGCGCCAGTAATGGCAACACGGACGGGCTTCTTGCTCATGGTGAAAAAACTCCAGGAAGGTTATGTGAGTGCAACAACTAACCGGAAGCCCGTGCAAAACGTCCGAGACCCCCGATGGGCGAGGAGTTTACCCGTGATTTTGAACAGAAGTCAATTTGTCTTATGTCTTATATAAGATATGATTCAGAAATAGTAAAAAACAACGGGAAGACTGACTCGCAGCTGACTTCACAGCCCCATTGCAAACCGCTTGGCGTGCTTTGGGCTCCACTTTGGCACCACTTTGGCACCCCTCCGATGTACCCCCACCAACCCTCACCCGCAGCACCGGAGCCGAGCGCACCGGAGCGGAGCACACCGGCAGCAGCCGGCGCCGCAGCTGAAATCGGTGGCACCACAGCTGCCGCAGCACCCGCCTTTAGTCCGCTGTACCAGCAAATCAAGGCGCTCATCCTGCAAAGCCTGCAACATGGCGAATGGAAACCCAGCAGCGCCATACCGAGCGAAATGGATCTGGCCGCGCGCTACCGCGTCAGCCAGGGCACAGTGCGCAAGGCCATCGACGAACTGGCCGCTGAAAACCTGTTGTTGCGACGCCAGGGCAAAGGAACCTTTGTTACCACGCACGCCGAGCACCACGCGCAATACCGCTTTCTGCGACTCTATCCCGACAACGGCGACCTGTTGAGCGAGGGTCCGGCACAACGCCAGATCATCGACTGCAAGCGGGTGCGCGCCAGCGCCGAAATCGCGCACCTGTTGGCGCTGCGCCAGGGCGACTCGGTGGTCCAAGTGCGGCGCGTGCTGTCCTTCACCGGGGCACCAACCATTCTGGAAGACCTGTGGCTACCCGGCACCCCCTTCAAAGGTTTAACGGCGGAACGACTGCGCGCCGACAACGGCCCCATGTACGCCCTGTTCGAGAGCGAATTTGGTGTGCACATGGTGCGCGCCGAAGAAAGAATACGGGCCGTGCTGCCCGATGCCGAGCAATGTGCGCTACTTCAGATCACACCGAACACGCCGCTGCTCAGCGTCGAGCGCGTTGCCTACACCTACAACGACGCGCCAATGGAGCTGCGGCGCGGTTTCTATTCAACCAACACGCACTACTACAAAAATAGTCTCAGCTGAACACATTATTTTTTGCAAGCGCTCCGTCAGATTGTTGCTGTGCAATAGAATTTCGCTTCTTCGCGTCAGCAAATTACAAAGCCGTTACATCACTTGAAAGTCATTCATGTCTGAACTTGCATCCTCATCCAAAGCCCGGCGACCCGAGTTCCGTAACATCAATGCCCTGCACGACCTGCGGACATACCGTCTGCCGCTCGCTGGCATTGTGTCAATCCTGCACCGCGTCAGTGGCGCCATTTTGTTCCTCCTGATGCCTTTCATCATCTGGATGTTCGACACCTCCATCTCCTCCGAAGTGTCGTTTGCCAAATTTACCTACGTGTTCAGCGCAGGCGTCGGCTTCATTCCAGGCTGGTTTGTCAAACTGGTGGCGCTGGCCATCATCTGGTCGTTTCTGCACCACTTCGTGGCAGGTATTCGTTACCTGATCATGGATGTGTCGCATTCGCATGTCACCAAAGAATTCGGCAAGTCGTCAGCCCAGGTCACGCTGGTCCTGAGCATCGCGCTGACCCTGGTGCTTGGCGCCAAGCTATTCGGTCTGTACTAAAAAAACTATCGTAAACAAGGAATCACCATGGCAGTTAACTACGGCGCAAAGCGCATCGTCACCGGCGCCCACTACGGTATTCGCGACTGGCTGGCACAACGTGTCACCGCCACTCTGATGGCTATTTTTACGGTGGTCCTGCTGGCTTCCGTGCTGCTCAGCAAAGGCCCACTCGGCTATGACACCTGGGCTGGTATTTTTTCCGGTCAGTGCATGAAGTTCCTGACGCTCATCGCTATTCTTTCCCTGCTGTATCACGCATGGATCGGTATTCGTGACATCTGGATGGACTACATCAAGCCCGTCTCCATTCGCCTGTCGTTGCAGGTTTTCTCCATTGTCTGGCTGGTCGGCTGTGCCGGCTGGGCGGTCCAGGTGCTGTGGCGGGTTTAACCCAGGCCCCGTGCGTACCACAACCGACACCAATCTCTAAGGCACCAATCCATGTCCTCCTCAGTTACCAAACGCAAATTTGATGTAGTTATCGTCGGCGCCGGCGGCTCTGGCATGCGCGCATCGCTGCAACTCGCGCGCGCCGGCCTCAACGTCGCCGTGCTGTCCAAAGTATTCCCCACCCGTTCGCACACGGTGGCTGCCCAGGGCGGCATCGGCGCTTCGCTGGGCAACATGAACGACGACAACTGGCATTACCACTTCTACGACACCGTCAAGGGTGGCGACTGGCTGGGTGACCAAGACGCCATCGAATTCATGTGCCGTGAAGCACCCAAGGTCGTGTACGACCTGGAACACATGGGCATGCCATTCGACCGCAATCCTGACGGCACCATTTACCAACGTCCGTTCGGCGGCCACACGGCCAACTACGGTGAAAAGGCCGTGGAACGTGCCTGCGCGGCAGCTGACCGTACCGGTCACGCCATGCTGCACACGCTGTACCAGCAGAACGTGGCAGCCAAGACCAGCTTCTTCGTGGAGTGGATGGCCCTCGACCTGATCCGTGACGCCGAAGGCGACGTGGTCGGCGTCACCGCGCTCGAAATGGAAACCGGCGACATCCACGTTCTGGAAGCCAAGACCACCTTGCTCGCCACCGGCGGCGCTGGGCGCATTTTTGCTGCCTCCACCAATGCATTCATCAACACCGGCGACGGCCTGGGCATGGCCGCACGTGCGGGCCTGCCGCTGCAGGACATGGAATTCTGGCAGTTCCACCCCACGGGCGTAGCCGGTGCCGGCGTGCTGCTGACCGAAGGTTGCCGTGGCGAAGGCGCCATTTTGCTCAACAGCAATGGCGAACGCTTTATGGAGCGCTATGCGCCCACCCTGAAGGATCTGGCCCCGCGTGACTTCGTGTCGCGCTCGATGGACCAGGAAATCAAGGAAGGCCGTGGCTGCGGACCGAACAAGGACTACGTGCTGCTCAAGCTCGACCACCTCGGCGCCGACACCATCATGAAGCGCCTGCCGTCCGTGTTCGAAATTGGCCACAACTTTGCCAACGTTGACATCACCAAGGAACCGATTCCCGTGGTGCCAACCATTCACTACCAGATGGGCGGTATTCCTACCAACATCCACGGCCAGGTCGTCACACAGAACAGCGCTGGCAACAGCCAGGTCGTCAACGGTCTGTACGCCGTGGGCGAATGCTCCTGCGTCAGCGTGCACGGCGCCAACCGCCTGGGCACCAACTCGCTGCTCGATTTGCTGGTGTTTGGCCGCGCTGCCGGCAACCACATCGTCAATTACACCGCCACCAGCAAGACCCACAAGGACTTGCCCAAGGACGCCGCTGACCGCACCTTGGCACGCCTGGCACGCCTGGACAACACCAGCCAGGGCGAATACGCCCAGGACGTTGCCAACGACCTGCGCGCCGCCATGCAGCAACACGCCGGCGTGTTCCGCACGCAGAAGGTCATGGACGAAGGCGTGGTCAAGATCGCCGAACTGCGCGACCGCGTGAAGAACATCAACCTCAAAGACAAGTCCAAGGTATTCAACACGGCACGCATCGAAGCACTCGAAGTGGACAACCTGATCGAAGCCGCCCAGGCCACCATCGTGTCCGCGGCCGCCCGTCACGAAAGCCGTGGCGCCCACACCGTGGACGACTACGCCGACTCTGCCGAATTCCCGAACGGACGCAACGACCGCGACTGGCACAAACACACCCTGTGGCACAGCGCTGACAACAGCCTGAGCTACAAGCCCGTCCAGATGAAGCCTTTGACTGTGGACTCCGTGCCACTCAAAGTCCGTACCTTTTAAGTCCGAAGTCCTTTACGCGAGATACTGAACATGACCAAACGCACTTTCTCCATCTATCGTTACGATCCGGACAAGGACGCAAAGCCCTACATGCAGGACATCGAAGTTGAACTCGATGGTCACGAGCGCATGCTGCTGGACGCCCTGATGAAGCTCAAGGCCGTCGATCCTTCCATTTCGTTCCGCCGCTCATGCCGCGAAGGGGTTTGTGGCTCTGACGCCATGAACATCAACGGCAAAAACGGTCTGGCCTGCCTGACCAACATGCTCACGCTGCCCGGCACCATCGTGCTCAAGCCGCTGCCGGGCCTGCCCGTGATCCGCGACCTGATCGTGGACATGACGCAATTCTTCAAGCAGTACAACTCGGTCAAGCCGTACCTGATCAACAGCACCATTCCTCCTGAAAAGGAACGCCTGCAAAGCCCGGAAGAACGCGAAGAACTCAACGGCCTGTACGAGTGCATTCTGTGCGCGAGCTGCTCCACCAGCTGCCCGAGCTTCTGGTGGAATCCGGACAAGTTTGTCGGCCCCGCCGGCCTGCTGCAAGCCTATCGCTTCCTGGCCGACAGCCGCGACGAAGCCACCGCTGAGCGCCTCGACAATCTGGAAGATCCGTACCGCCTGTTCCGTTGCCACACCATCATGAATTGCGTTGACGTATGCCCGAAGGGACTCAATCCCACCAAGGCCATCGGCAAGATCAAGGAAATGATGGTCATGCGTACGGTCTGACCACGGAACACGATCTTTGTGACAAACGACCTGGCAATTGATGAACGGGCTTTGAGCAAACTGCGCTGGCGCTGCCGACGCGGTTTGCTGGAGAATGATCTGTTCATTGAACGCTTTTTTCAGCGCTTCAGCACCACGCTGACGGCGCGTCAGGCGCAAGCACTGAGCGACCTGATGGATTTGAGTGACAACGACCTGCTGGACCTGCAACTGGCACGAAAATCGCTCTCGCAGGTAGACGCACAACGCGACAATGAAGCCGTGCGTGAAGTTTTGAAAATGTTGATGGAACCCCTTTGAAAGGTGAAATATGAAATTAGCTGATAACAAAGCCACCCTGTCATTCAGCAACGGTGCGCCGAGCGTTGAAATGCCGGTTTACCACGGCAACGTGGGCCCGGACGTTATTGACATCCGTAAACTGTATGCGCAGACTGGCATGTTCACCTATGACCCGGGCTTCCTGTCCACCGCGTCATGCCAATCCGCCATTACCTATATTGACGGTGACAAGGGCGAACTGCTGTATCGCGGCTACCCCATCGAGCAACTCGCCGTGAACTGCGACTTCCTCGAAACCTGCCACCTGCTGCTGTACGGCAACCTGCCCGACGCCGCTGGCAAGGAAACGTTCACCAAGCGTGTATCCAACCACACCATGGTCAACGAGCAGATGCAATTTTTCCTGCGTGGCTTCCGCCGTGATGCCCACCCCATGGCCATCATGACCGGCCTGGTCGGTGCGCTGTCGGCGTTCTACCATGACAGCACCGACATCAACAATCCGGAACACCGCGAAGTCTCCGCCATCCGCCTGATTGCCAAGATGCCGACCCTGGTCGCCATGGCCTACAAGTACAGCGCTGGCCAGCCTTACATGTACCCGCGCAACGACCTGAGCTATGCCGGCAACTTCATGCACATGATGTTTGCCACGCCATGCGAAGACTACAAGGTCAACCCGGTGATCGAGCGCGCCCTGGATCGCATCTTCATCCTGCACGCAGACCACGAGCAAAACGCTTCCACCTCCACCGTGCGCCTGTGCGGTTCCTCCGGCACCAACCCGTTTGCAGCCATTGCTGCCGGTGTGGCCTGCCTGTGGGGCCCGGCCCACGGCGGTGCCAACGAAGCCTGCCTGAACATGCTCGAAGACATCCAGCGCATGGGTGGCGTGAGCAAGGTTGGCGAGTTCATGAACCAGGTGAAAGACAAGAACTCCAGCGTCAAGTTGATGGGCTTCGGTCACCGCGTGTACAAGAACTACGACCCGCGCGCCAAGCTGATGCAGGAAACCTGCAAGGAAGTGCTGCTGGCCCTGGGCCTGGAAAACGACCCGCTGTTCAAGCTGGCCATGGCCCTGGAAAAGATTGCCCTGGAAGACGACTACTTCGTGCAGCGCAAGCTCTACCCGAACGTGGACTTCTACTCCGGCATCGTGCAGCGCGCCATCGGCATCCCGGTCAGCCTGTTCACCGCCATCTTCGCGCTGGCCCGTACCGTCGGCTGGATCGCCCAGCTCAACGAAATGATTGGCGACCCGGAATACAAGATTGGCCGTCCACGCCAGTTGTTCACCGGCTCCGTCAAGCGCGACGTGTTGCCCATCGGTCAACGCTAAGCAAGGCATCGTCGGTGCACAGCGGCCTTCGGGCCGCCGCCCACGGTGCACCAGGCGCCCGCCGCACGGCAACGTCGGCGGGCTTCTTTTTTGGGCAACGCAAAGCAGGCACGCCAGCGCATAAAATCGGGGTCTGCAAAAGATTTACCGATTGGGAAATATGACGACAGCGACGATTGCAACGACGGCAGCAAACCCGGCCGCCCTGGGCCGAACCTTGTACGACAAACTGTGGGACGAACACGTCGTTCACACCGAAGAAGACGGCACGGCGATTTTGTACATTGACCGCCACCTGGTGCACGAAGTCACCAGTCCGCAGGCATTCGAAGGATTGCGCGAAGCCGGACGTCCCCTGTGGCGCGTGAGTTCCATCGTGGCCACCGCCGACCACAACACCCCCACCACCGGCTGGGAGCGCGGCTACGACGGCATTACCGACCCGACCAGCAAGGAACAGGTCACCACCCTTGACACCAACATCGAAGCCTTTGGTGCCGCTGCCTATTTCCCGTTCCTGCACCGCCGCCAGGGCATCGTGCACGTCATTGGCCCGGAAAACGGCGCCACCCTGCCCGGCATGACGGTGGTCTGCGGCGACTCGCACACCTCCACCCACGGCGCCTTTGGCGCCCTGGCGCACGGCATTGGCACCAGCGAAGTCGAACACGTCATGGCGACCCAGACACTGCTCGCCAAGAAAGCGCGCAACATGTTGTTGCGCGTGGACGGCACGCTGGCACCTGGCTGCTCGGCCAAAGACATCGTGCTGGCCATCATCGGCCGCATCGGCACCGCAGGCGGCACCGGCTACACCATTGAGTTTGGCGGCGCCGCTATCCGTGCCCTGAGCATGGAAGGCCGCATGACGGTCTGCAACATGGCCATCGAAGCCGGCGCCCGCGCCGGCCTGGTGGCGGTGGACCAGAAAACCATCGACTACCTGGTGGGCCGCCCGCTTGCGCCCGGTGCCAACGCCGCCAATCCACAGGCCGCTGCCGTCGAATGGGACCAGGCCGTAGCCTACTGGAAAACGCTGCATTCCGACGCCAACGCGGCGTTCGACACCATCGTTGAACTCGACGCCAGCCAGATTCAACCGCAAGTCACCTGGGGCACCTCGCCCGAAATGGTGCTGGGCATCGACGCCTGCGTGCCCGATCCAGACAAGGAAAAAGACGCCAACAAACGCGCCGCCATCGAGCGCGCCCTGACCTACATGGGGCTCGAACCCGGCAAACCCCTGAACGACATTTTTGTCGACAAAGTATTCATCGGTTCCTGCACCAACAGCCGCATCGAAGACATGCGCGAAGCCGCCGCCGTGGTGCGCAAGCTGGGCCAGCGGGTGGCCAAAAATGTGCGCCTGGCGCTGGTGGTGCCCGGCTCCGGCCTGGTCAAGGAACAGGCCGAACGCGAAGGACTGCACGAAATTTTCAAAGCCGCCGGCTTTGAGTGGCGCAACCCCGGTTGCTCCATGTGCCTGGCCATGAACGCCGACCGCCTGGAGCCGCAGGAGCGCTGCGCCTCCACCAGCAACCGCAATTTTGAAGGGCGCCAGGGCGCCGGTGGCCGCACCCATCTGGTCAGCCCGGCCATGGCCGCCGCCGCCGCCATCCACGGTCACTTCGTTGACGTGCGCAAGTTCAGCTGAAAGACACCCACCCATGAAAAACTTCACCGTACACGTTGGCCTGGTGGCTCCGATGGACCGCGAAAACGTGGACACCGACGCCATCATCCCCAAGCAATTTCTGAAATCGATCCGTAAAACCGGTTTCGGCCAGAACCTGTTCGACGAATGGCGCTACCTGGACGCGGGCTTTCCCGGCCAGAACCCGGCCAGCCGCAAACCCAACCCCGACTTTGTGCTGAACCAGCCGCGCTACCAGGGTGCCTCCATTTTGCTGGCACGCAAAAACTTCGGCTGCGGCTCATCGCGCGAACACGCGCCCTGGGCGCTCGACCAGTACGGTTTTCGCGCCATCATTGCGCCGAGCTACGCCGACATCTTCTTCAACAACAGCTTCAAAAACGGCCTGCTGCCCATCGTGCTGCCCGAGTCCCAGGTGGATCGCCTGTTCAGCGCCGCACTGGCATTTCCCGGCTATTCGCTGACCATCGACCTGGAACACCAAGTAATCCGTACGCCCGAAGGCGACGCATTGCCGTTCGAGGTACAAGGATTTCGCAAGTACTGCCTGCTCAATGGCTTTGACGACATTGGCCTGACCCTGCGCCACGCTGACAAAATCAAAGCCTTTGAAGCCGAGCGCCTGGCGCAAAAGCCCTGGCTGGCGCGCAGCATGGCGTCCTGAGACGCCAGTGCGACACACGACGACAGGCCCCTCCACGCCTGCGTCGCCGCGCCCAACATCTACCACCTAACACCACCATCAGTCAGAAAGTTCCCATGAAAATAGCAGTCTTGCCGGGCGACGGCATTGGTACCGAAATCGTGGCGGAAGCCGTCAACGTGCTGCAGGCGCTCAACCTGCCGCTGGAAATGGAAACCGCCCTGGTGGGCGGTGCCGCCTACGCTGAACACGGCCACCCGCTGCCCGAATCCACCCTGGCGCTGGCCCAGGCCTCGGACGCCATTTTGTTTGGCGCCGTGGGCGACTGGAAATACGACAAGCTGGAGCGCCACCTGCGCCCCGAGCAGGCCATTCTGGGCTTGCGCAAGCACATGGGCCTGTTTGCCAACTTCCGCCCGGCCATCTGCTACCCGCAACTGGTTGACGCCTCCAGCCTCAAGCCCGAACTGGTGGCTGGACTCGACATCCTGATCATCCGCGAACTCACCGGCGACATCTACTTCGGCCAGCCACGCGGTCGCCGCGTCGCCACCGACGGCCTGTTCCCGGGCGCCGAAGAAGCGTTTGACACCATGCGCTACAGCCGCCCGGAAATTGAACGCATCGCGCACGTCGCGTTCCAGGCCGCACGCAAGCGCAGCAAGAAAGTCACCAGCGTCGACAAAGCCAACGTGCTGGAAACCTTCCAGTTCTGGAAAGATGTGGTCACCGAAGTAGGCCTGCAATACCCCGACGTGCAGCTCGACCACATGTACATCGACAACGCCGCCATGCAACTGGTCAAGGCGCCCAAGAAATTCGACGTGGTGGTGACCGGCAACATGTTCGGCGACATCCTGTCGGACGAAGCCTCCATGCTCACCGGCTCCATCGGCATGCTGCCGTCGGCCAGCCTGAATGCCAAAGGCCAGGGCCTGTACGAACCGAGCCACGGCAGCGCGCCCGATATCGCCGGCCAGGGTATCGCCAACCCCCTGGCCACCATCCTCAGTGCCGCCATGATGCTGCGCTTCAGCCTGAACCAGGAAGCCGCCGCACAGCGCATCGAAGCGGCCGTGCAAAAGGTGCTGGAACAAGGCCTGCGCACCGCCGACATCCACAGTACCGGCTGCACCCGCGTCTCGACCAGCGAAATGGGCGCGGCGGTGGTCAAGGCGCTGTAATACGCACCTGGTGAAACACTTCAACTTGAATTATCTGCAAAGGGGCATTGGTCATGAAAATTGGTAACTTGGTCGGCTTGGTTGGCTGGCGTGGCATGGTGGGTTCGGTCCTGATGGACCGCATGCAGGCCGAAGGCGACTTCGACCTGATCGAACCCGTCTTTTTCTCCACCTCCAATGCTGGCGGCGCCGCACCTGCGCAAGCCCGCAACGAGACCACGCTGAAGGACGCCTTCAACATCGACGCGCTCAAGCGCTGCGACATCATCATCAGTGCCCAGGGCGGCGACTACACCACCGAAATGTTCCCCAAGCTGCGTGCGGCGGGCTGGAACGGCCACTGGATTGACGCCGCCTCCACCCTGCGCATGCAGGACGACGCCGTCATTATTCTGGACCCCGTCAACCTGCCCGTTATTCAAAGCGCGCTGGCCAAGGGCGGCAACAACTGGATTGGCGGCAACTGCACCGTCAGCTGCATGCTGATGGGCGTGGGCGCGCTCTACAAGGCCGGTCTGGTCGAGTGGATGAGCACCCAGACCTACCAGGCTGCCTCCGGTGGCGGTGCCCAACACATGCGCGAGTTGCTCACGCAGTACGGCACGCTCAACAGCGAAGTCCGAGCCCTGCTGGACGATCCCAAGAGTGCCATTCTGGAAATCGACCGCAAAGTAATCGCCAAGCAGCGCAGCCTCAGTGCGGCTGAAACCACCAACTTCGGCGTGCCCCTGGGTGGCTCGCTGATTCCCTGGATTGACAAAGACCTGGGCAACGGCATGTCGCGCGAAGAGTGGAAAGGCATGGCCGAAACCAACAAGATTCTGGGCCAGGGCCCACTGTTCGGTTCGAGCGAGATTCCGGTGGATGGCTTCTGCGTGCGCGTGGGCGCCATGCGCTGCCACAGCCAGGCGCTGACCTTCAAGCTGAAGAAAGACGTGCCCACGGCCGACATCGAAGCCCTGATCGCGGCTGACAATGCCTGGGTCAAAGTAGTCCCCAACACGCGTGAAGCCACGGTGCAGGACCTGACGCCGGTGGCCGTTACCGGCACCATGTCAATTCCTGTCGGACGCATCCGCAAACTCGCCATGGGCCCGGAATATGTCGGTGCATTCACCATTGGCGACCAGTTGTTGTGGGGCGCCGCCGAACCGCTGCGCCGCATGCTGCGCATTTTGCTGGGCGCCTGACCGCGTACAACGAACCACGTCCCACAATGGTTCGTTGTCGTCGGACAACATCGCACGCATGCCAATTGAACCGCCCAAGGACCCTTTCGAACTTAAAAGGTTTGTGAGCTTGTCAGTCTAATTCATTGATGCTATGGTACTTTTTACTTTAGAAGTCAGATGCATGGGCTGTCGATTTACCCACTGAATGCCGCTCACCTGAACACCGGAGGCTCTCAAATTGATTGAAGAATCACGTCGTTGGCAACATACTGCGCTGGCCGTAGCGGCCGCTGCACTTTTGGCCATGCCAGCCAGCCAGGTGTACGCACTCTCATTGGGACGCGTCAACGTGCAATCAGCCTTGGGGGAAAACCTACGTGCTGAAATCGACGTCCCCGAGCTCAACGCCGAGGAAGCCGCGTCGTTGCATGCCGTGGCCGCGTCGCCCACGGCCTATGCCGCTGCAGGCCTCGAATACAACCCGGCCATGGGCGGCCTGCAAGTCACGCTGGCACGCCACGCGGATGGGCGGGCATTTCTGCGCTTATCGACAGATCGCGCCATCAACGACCCGTTTGTTGACCTGATTCTCGAAGCCACCTGGTCATCGGGACGCATCGTGCGCGACTATACGATGCTGTTCGATCCACCGCCCTCCGCACCGGCGGCACCCAACCCGACGCTGGCACAAACCACGCCGGCAAAGTCCCCGGCAAGCGCACCGAGCGCCCCCGATGCGCCACCCAGCGACAGCAGTCGCGGCGGTAAGTCCGCGAGCGCCGACGCCGCTATGCCAATGTCGCCATCGTCCGAGGCGCACGGCACGCACAAACAAGCCCGGCAAGCACAAGCGTCCGACACACGCCAGTTGACCGTCAAGAGCGGCGATACCGCCAGCAAGATCGCACTGAACAACAAGCCCGACGACGTATCGCTGGATCAGATGCTGGTGGCCATGTTACGCACCAACCCAGACGCGTTCAGCAAAGGCAATTTGAACCGCCTGCTCGCCGGTGCCGTGCTTGAGCTGCCCAGTGCCGAAGAAGCCAAAACAGTATCACCCGAAGAAGCCAGCCAGATGGTGGTGGCGCAAAGCAAGGACTTTGACGCCTATCGCCGCAGCCTGGCAGAAAACGCACCGCGCTCCAACGCCGAGGCGCCCAACCGCAAAGCCACCGGCAACGTGGAAACCCGCGTACAGGACCAGCAAGCCACCAGTCCCGCACCGGACAAACTGACGCTGTCCAAGGGTGCCGTCCAGGCCAAGACCGATGAAGCCCGCATCGCCCGTGAACGCAACGCGCGTGAAGCGGCTGAGCGTTCCGCCGAGCTGGCCAAAAACATCAGCGACCTGAGCAAGCTGCAAGCCGCTGCGACCACCGCCGCACCGATGGCCGCCGCACCGATGGCCAGCGCTTCTTCGATGGGCGACGCTTCTTCAATGGCCAGCAGCACCGCGCCAGCAGCCAGCAGCGGCATCATGGCCAGCGGCCCTGCTATTAGCGCGTCGACCAGCCTGGCACCAGCAGCGGCGGCAATCCCCGCCCCGGCGGCCTCCATGCCACCCACGCCGAAGCCAGCAGCATCTGCGCCGATGGAGCCGCCCGCCGAACCCGGCCTGATCGATCAAGTGCTCGAAAATCCAGTGCTCATGGGCATCGGCGCTGCCATTGTGTTGATCATCATTGGTGGTGTGGCGTTCTTCCGCCGCCGCAAGGCTGGGAAAAAAAATGACACTTTGAATGATTCAGTGCTGGACAGTCGCCAGGCTGGCGACACTTTCGTTGACACCAGCGGAGGGCAACAGGTAGACACGACGGTCGCCATTGACGACGACAACGGCTACGCGAACAGTCAGTTGGAAGCGGCCGATGATGTCGATCCGGTTGCGGAAGCGGATGTTTACCTGGCCTACGGTCGCGATCAGCAGGCTGAAGACATCCTCAAGGAAGCGTTGCGGCAGACCCCAACCCGCATAGCGCTTCACACCAAACTGCTAGAAATTTATGCCAAACGGCAGGACACCGCCAACTTCGAAACCACTGCCCGACAGGCCCTTGAATTGACGCAAAAGAACAGTTCGGATGGCTCCCATATTTGCACCATGGGTCGCGGTATTGATCCGAACAACCCGCTCTATCAGGAAGCAAAGGACGACGCCCCTCCCGCTGCAGCCACGCCAGAAGAACCGACTGGCGCTGGCCCGCTGGATCTGGACCTGGATTTTTCAGCCGATGACGAGCCCGTCAGCGTCACCACACCGGTGAGCAGCCCATCGGATGCGAAAGCCCCGGAGCCAAAACCCACGCCAATGGCGGACGCCATGGCCGGTCTCGATTTCGATCTGGACTTGCCAAGCACGCCCGCGCCCCGTTCCCAGCCAGCGGCAGCACCGGAACCTGCAATGCCAGCACCCATGGCGACACCGGCACCCGCTACAGCAGCAACAGCGGCGGACGAATCACTGGAATTCGACCTGAGCTCGCTGTCGCTCGACCTCGACGAAGGCGTTGACAGTATCTTCTCCGAAACGAATGCAGGCTCCAGTTCACACGATACCAAACTGGCATTGGCGGAAGAATTTGTCTCCATTGGTGACCACGACGGCGCACGCGCACTGATTGAAGAAGTGATTGCGGAAGCCGACGGCCCGGTGCTCGAAAAAGCACACAAGGCACTGGCCAGCCTGAACTAAACCACGGAGCAGTCGACGTGGGATATCTGGCGCTTTCTGCAGGCGTGCGTTCGCCATGAGGGTGGCGCTGGGAGTCAGTTACAACGGCGGCGCCTACCAGGGCTGGCAAAGCCAGCCCGATGGCCGTACCGTGCAGGATCGGCTGGAAGCCGCCCTGGCCACCTTCACCAACGAACGCATCTCCACGCTGTGTGCCGGGCGCACCGACGCCGGGGTACACGGGCTGATGCAGGTGGTGCATTTCGACACCACCCGCACGCGCGACAGCCATGCCTGGATCCGTGGCACCAATGCCAACTTGCCGCGTGACATTGCGGTGCAATGGGCCGTGCTCACCACACCAGAATTCCACTGCCGGGCCTGCGCACAATCGCGCCGCTATGCCTACGTGCTACTGGAGTCCCCGGTGCGCCCCAGCGTGGAAACCGGGCGTGTGGGCTGGACGTTCCGCCCACTCGACCAGCGGGCCATGCAGCAATCGGCCGCCACACTACTTGGCGAACACGACTTCACCTCGTTTCGCGCTTCGGCCTGCCAGGCACTCAGTCCGGTCAAAACGTTAATCGACATCCAGATCAGCCGCCGTGGCGCCTACTGGCGCATTGAGTTTGAAGCCACCGCCTTCCTGCACCACATGATCCGCAACATCATGGGCTGCCTGGTTCAGATCGGGCAAGGCGTCAAACCGCCGGAATGGATGGCCGAGGTGCTGGCCGCACGCGACCGGCGCGCGGCGGCGCCCACATTTTCACCGGATGGTCTGTACTTTCTCGGGCCGCGTTACGCCGCACACTGGGGTATGCCTGAGCGCACGCCTGCGTATGATGCGCTCCCATGAGCACCATCAAGCGCACCAACCTTCTCACACGCACCCGAATCAAGATCTGCGGTCTCACCCGCGAACAGGACGTCGATGCCGCTGTAGCAGCCGGCGCTGACGCCGTTGGCTTCGTGCTGTATGCCCCCAGCCCGCGCGCCGTCAGTGCCGCACGCGCCACCGAACTGTCACGCCGACTGCCCGCCTTTGTCACGCCAGTCTTGCTATTCGTGAATGCCAGCCCGACCGATATTGACGCCGCCTGCCAGCGCATTCCCAACGCCACACTGCAACTGCACGGCGATGAAAGCCCCGCCGACTGCCTGGCCGCCAGCGGCCAGGGCGCACGCGCCTATCTGCGTGCGGCGCGGATTCCACTGGGCGACGGCGCCGCCCAGTTCGACCTCGTACAATACGCCCAGGATTACTCTCACGCCCAAGCCATTCTTCTGGACGCCCAGGTCGAGGGATATGGCGGCGGCGGCAAGGCATTCAATTGGTCACTGCTTCCCGCAAACGTCAACGCTCACCTCGTCTTGAGTGGTGGACTCACTGCTGCAAACGTGGGCGACGGCATCGCCTGCCTGCGCCCGCGCTGCCACAGCCTGGCGGTCGACATCAGCTCGGGGGTTGAGGCCGTGGACGCACAGGGACTGGCGCGCAAAGGCATCAAGGACCCCGAAAAAATAAACAGGTTTGTCGCCGCCGTACGCGCCGCCGACCAACAACTTGCAGGAAGTTAATCACCATGGATACCTACCAACAGCCTGACCTACACGGGCACTTTGGGAAATACGGCGGCAGCTTCGCCTCCGAAACACTCACCCACGCCATCAGCGAACTGTGTGACGCCTACACGCGCTACCAGCACGACCCGGCCTTTCTGGCTGAGTTCCGCTCCGAGCTGGCCCACTTTGTGGGTCGCCCGTCGCCGGTCTACCATGCCGCCCGCATGAGCCGTGAAATGGGCGGGGCCCAGATCTTCCTCAAGCGCGAAGACCTCAACCACACCGGCGCCCACAAGATCAACAACACCATTGGGCAAGCCATGCTGGCACGCCGCATGGGCAAGCCACGTGTCATTGCGGAAACCGGGGCCGGCCAGCACGGTGTGGCCACCGCCACCATTTGCGCGCGCTACGGACTGGAGTGCGTGGTCTACATGGGCAGTGAAGACGTCAAACGCCAAAGCCCCAACGTCTATCGCATGAAACTACTGGGTGCGCGCGTGGTGCCCGTGGAAAGCGGCAGCCGCACCCTCAAGGATGCGCTCAACGAAGCCATGCGCGACTGGGTTGCCAACGTCGACAACACGTTCTACATCATTGGCACGGTGGCCGGTCCGCATCCCTACCCCATGATGGTGCGCGACTTCCAGAGCGTGATTGGCACCGAATGCCTGGTGCAAATGCCGCAGATGCTGCAGGCCGCCGGCGTCGCAGGCGAACAGCCCGACGCCGTAGTCGCCTGTGTGGGCGGTGGCTCCAACGCGATGGGCATTTTTTACCCCTACATCCCGTTTCCGGCCACCCGCCTGATCGGCGTGGAAGCAGCCGGTGCCGGCCTCGACAGCGGCAAACACGCCGCCTCCATCCAGCGCGGCAGCAGCGGCGTGCTGCACGGCAACCGCACCTACGTGCTACAGGACCAGAATGGCCAGGTCACGGAAACGCACAGCATCAGCGCCGGTCTGGATTACCCCGGCGTCGGCCCGGAACACGCGTTCCTGAACGACATCGGCCGCGCCCAGTATGTCGGCATCACCGACCAGGAAGCGCTGGCGGCGTTCCACTACCTGTGCCGCACCGAAGGCATCATTCCGGCACTGGAATCGAGCCACGCCGTGGCCTATGCCATGCAACTGGCCAAAACCATGCGCGCGGACCAGTCCATTCTGGTCAACCTCTCGGGCCGCGGCGACAAGGACATCGGCACCGTGGCCGACCTCAGCCACGCCGATTTCTACTGCCGCCCGAGCTGCCAGGGCCAATCGGTCAAGGGCTCGGATGGCGCACACGAACAAGCGGTGTCACTGCCAACACCCGGAGCACGCGCATGAGCCGCATCCAAGCCACCATGGCCGCCCTGAAGGCACAACAGCGCAAGGCCCTGATCCCGTTTGTGACCGCCGGATTCCCCTACGCCGACGTCACGCCGGAGCTGATGCACGCGATGGTCGAAGCCGGCGCCGACATCATTGAACTCGGGGTTCCGTTTTCCGACCCCAGCGCCGACGGCCCAGTGATCCAGAAAGCCGGCGACCGCGCGCTCAGCCTGGGCATCGGCCTGGTGCAGATTCTGGACATGGTGCTCCAGTTCCGCACCCGCGACGACCGCACGCCCATCGTGCTGATGGGCTATGCCAATCCGGTCGAACGTTACGCGCAAACGCACGGCACACCAGGCAGCACCGCAACCGACAATGCTTTTGTGCGCGATGCCGCCGCCGCCGGTGTGGATGGCGTGCTGATCGTCGACTACCCACCCGAAGAATGTGCCGAATTTGCCGCCGCACTGCAGGCCCGGCAGATGGACCTGATCTTCCTGTTGGCCCCGACCAGCACCGACACCCGCATGCAGCAACTGGCCCAACTCGCCACAGGCTATGTTTACTACGTGTCGCTCAAGGGCGTCACCGGCTCCGGCGCGCTCGACACTGGTGCGGTGGAAGCCATGTTGCCACGCATCCGGCAGCACATCAGCATCCCCGTCGGGGTCGGATTTGGCATTCGTGACGCGGCCACAGCACGCACCATTGGGCGCGTGGCAGATGCAGTCGTGATCGGCAGCAAGATCATTGAACTAATTGGCGAACAGCCACGCGACCAGGTCGCAGCCACTGCCCGCAGCTTCTTGCGGGAAATTCGGACCGCTTTGGACTCATAATCCACCCCAACTGACTGACGAAGGAGTCGCCATGAGCTGGCTTGAGAAACTGTTACCACCTAAAATTCAACACACCGATCCGACCGAGCGCCGCAGCGTGCCCGAAGGCCTGTGGGTGAAATGCCCGGCCTGCGAAGCCGTGCTCTACAAGACCGATCTGGAGCAAAACCAGAATGTCTGTCCGAGCTGCAGTCACCACCACCGGATTGGTGCGCGTGCCCGCCTGAACGTGTTCCTGGACAACGAAGGCCGCTTTGAAATCGGTCAGGAAGTGCTGCCGCTGGACGCGCTCAAGTTCAAGGACAGCCGCAAATACCCGGAACGGCTCAAGGAAGCCCTGGAAAACACCGGTGAAACCGACGCACTGGTGGTCATGGGTGGTGCGGTGCGCGGCATCGGCCTGATTGCCGCCTGTTTCGAATTTGAATTCATGGGCGGCAGCATGGGCTCCGTCGTCGGCGAACGTTTTGTGCGTGGCGTGGAAGCCGCCATCGAACAAAAGCTGCCGTTCCTGTGCTTTACCGCCACCGGCGGTGCGCGCATGCAGGAAGGCCTGCTCAGCCTGATGCAGATGGCCAAGACCAATGCGGCACTGACCCGTCTGGCCAAAAAAGGCCTACCCTACATCAGCGTGCTGACCGACCCCACCATGGGCGGCGTCAGCGCCGGCTTTGCCTTCCTGGGTGACATGGTGATCGCCGAGCCCAAAGCCCTGATCGGCTTTGCCGGACCACGCGTGATTGAATCCACCGTGCGCGTGACCCTGCCAGAAGGTTTCCAGCGGTCCGAATTCCTGCAAACCAAAGGCGCCATCGACTTCATCAGCGACCGCCGCGAACTGCGCAAAACAGTGGCCGAAGCACTGGCCATGCTGCAACGCCTGCCAGCCGACGCCGTGATCTGACGCAGCAACACGCCCCACCAGCCCCCATCCACATGCCGTGGGGGAGCTTGGGGGCAGCCATCCTTCTATAACATCGTAAGCACGCTGGTCTGCAACGTCGCCAGCACAATGGTGGCAATCTGCAGTAGCGACAGGTCAACGCCCCCCACCAGCGGCACAATCCGGCGAATTGGCGACAACAAGGGCGCCACCAATCGTTCCATCAGATCGGACAACAGCGAGTGCGTCTGCACCCAGGACAGCACGGCATAAACGATCACCATGCCGGTGCCCATGGAAATCGCCATGCGCGCCACGCCAAACAAGGCCAGCACCACGATCGACACCCAGCCCGCGCCACCACCCAACATCAGCCACTGCAGGCCATACTGGGCCAGCTCTACCAGCAAGGCACCGATAAGGCTGGCCATATCCAGGCGCCCCAGCGGTGGCACCATGCGACGCAATGGCAACACCAGCCAATCGGTGACTGCGAACAAAAATGGGCCAATCGGATTGCCGGATCGCACCGACACGGGAATCCGGTGGTACTGCATATACAAGCGCAACAAACACAGGCCAGCCAGCAGGCCGGCGCCAATATCCAGCAGAAAAGAAAAAATTTGGTAGAGCATGGCGGGCAAAGGAATCGAGCTAACCGCATCATAGCGTCAGCGGCGCTCTAGAATCAGAGCTTCGGCCGGAAGTCCCGGCAATTCAACTACTTTGTTATTCATGTCTGACCACCCCATTGCCGCCGCCGCCCATATTGATGAAAACCAGCTGATTCTGGAACGCAAGGAAAAGCTCAAGGCGATTCGCGAACGGCAAGCACAAGGACTGGGTGTTGCCTTCCCGAACGACTTCCAACCCAGCCACAAAGCCGAACAACTGTTTGCCGAATACGACTCACACGCCACCGAAATACTCGAAGGCCTGGCTGTCAGCGTCAAGGTGGCGGGCCGCATGATGCTCAAGCGCGTGATGGGCAAAGCCAGTTTCTGCACCGTGCAGGACGCGTCGTTCGGCCCCAGCGCCGGACGCATCCAGATTTATGTCAAGGGTGAAGACGTGGGCACCGAGCTCTACGCGCAGTTTAAGCACTGGGACCTGGGTGACATCATTGGCGTCGAAGGCACCGTATTCAAAACCAAGACCGGCGAGTTGTCGATCCACGCCCGCAGTGTGCGCTTGCTCACCAAGAGCCTACGCCCCATGCCCGACAAGTTCCATGGCATCCACGACCAGGAAGTCAAGTACCGTCAGCGCTACATTGACCTGATGACCGATGAGTCTTCACGCAAGCGCTTTGTAGCGCGCAGCAAGGCCGTCAGCGGCATCCGTGACTTCATGGTGCAGCACGGCTTCCTGGAAGTGGAAACACCCATGCTGCACCCCATTCCGGGCGGTGCCAATGCGCGGCCATTTTCCACGCACCACAATGCGCTCGACCAGCAGATGTTCCTGCGCATCGCGCCCGAGCTCTACCTCAAGCGCCTCATCGTCGGCGGCTTTGACCGCGTGTTTGAAATCAACCGCAACTTCCGCAATGAAGGCATTTCCGTGCGCCACAACCCCGAATTCACCATGATGGAGTTTTACGCGGCATACTGGAACTACCACGACCTGATGCAGTTCACGGAACAACTGGTGCGCGATGCCGCCATCAAGGCCGGCGATTCGTTGCAACTCACCTACGGTGGCAAGCCGGTTGACTTGGAACAGCCCTTCCAGCGCCTGACCATCGTGCAAGCCATCCAGAAATACACGCAAGCCGGCGAACGGGTGTTTGATGCCGACTGGCTGCGCGCGGCCCTGCTCGCGCTCGGCCACACCGAGGCCAAGCACCACCTCGCCACGCGCAGTCTGGCCAGCCTGCAGGTGCTCTACTTTGAAGAAACGGTGGAAGACAAGCTGTGGCAGCCCACCTTCATCTGCGAGCATCCGGTGGAAATATCGCCGCTGGCACGCGCCAGCGACAGCCAGCCCGAGGTCACGGAGCGCTTCGAGCTCTACATCACCGGACGCGAGTTCGGCAATGGCTTCAGCGAGCTTAACGACGCCCAGGACCAGGCTGCACGCTTGCAATCCCAAGTCGATGCCAAAGAAGCCGGCGACGACGAAGCCATGTACTTCGACCACGATTTTGTGCGCGCACTCGAATACGGCATGCCCCCCACCGGCGGCTGTGGCATAGGCATTGACCGCCTGATGATGCTGCTAACCGACAGCCCCAGCATTCGCGACGTCATTTTGTTCCCGGCGCTGCGCCGCGAAGTCTGACAAACCAGCCATGCTTCGACCACGCCCAGCGGCGGCCATTGCCCTGTTCCAGCAGGGCAACCAGCAACTGGAAGACCAACAATGGGCCGCTGCCGAAGCCAGCTTTCGCGAGGCACTGTCGCAGCAACCCGACTTCCCACAAGCCCATGCACACCTGGGCTTTGTGCTGCACGAGCGTGGTGACCTGGTGGCGGCAGAACCGCATTACCGCAAAGCGCTGGAACTGGCCGCCGGCCTGACCGGCGTTTATCTAAACCTGGGCGCGCTGCTGACGCAGCAAAAGCGCCTGCAAGAAGCCGAAGCCGTGTTTGGCCAGGCGCTGGCACAACAACCGACCAACAACCGCATCTGGACCAACCTCGGCTCGCTCTACCTCGGCCTGCAACAATACGGCGAGGCCGAAGCCTGCCTGCGCCGTGCCATTGCGCTTGACAGCAACAGCCACAAAGCCCGCTTTAACCTGGCCTATCTGCAACTACGGCGCGGCAAATTTGACGAGGGCTGGACCTTGTTTGAAGCGCGCGACTGGTACGCCGCCATGGAGCGCCACTTCCAGTTCCCGCGCTGGCGTGGCGAAGCACTCACCGGCCTGTCAATCGTGCTGTGTTTTGAAGCCGGCCATGGCGACGTGATCCAATTTTGCCGCTATGCCCAACCCGTGCGTGCACGTGGTGCACGCCACATCACGCTGGTCTGCCACCCGGCACTGGAGCGCTTGATGCGCAGCCTGGCTGACGTTGACGAAGTGATCAGCTTTACCGGTGCCGTCCCCGCCAGCGGCCATGATTACTGGATGCCGCTCATGAGCGCGCCCTATCTGTTGCGTTCAGCGGCAACATCCGACACTGGCAACCTCCAGTCCGACAGCGGCATCTACGCCAAATTGCCCTACCTCCAGGCAGACCCCGCGCTGCGCGCCCAATGGGCGGAACAGTTGCCGCGCAGCGGGCTTCGGGTCGGACTGGCGTGGCGCGGCAACCCGAAATTTGAAAATGACCTCGACCGCTCCCTGCCCGGCCTGAGCACCCTGCTGCCGCTGTGGGATGTGGCCGGCATCGAACTGATCAGCCTGCAAAAAGGTCCCGGCGAAGACGACGCGATCACCTTCGCCGGGCAACACCCGCTGCACTGCCTCGGTCACACCCTGAATGACTTCGCCGATTCGGCCGCCGTGCTGTCGCAAATCGACCTGCTGATCAGCGTCGACACGGCCATGGCCCACCTGGCAGGAGCCTTGGGCACGCCGTGCTGGCTGATGCTGCCCGACTACATGACGGACTGGCGCTGGCGCGAACACGGCACCCACTCCGACTGGTACCCCGACGTACTGCGCCTGTTCCGCCAGGACGCCCGGCGCGACTGGGGGCCAGTCGTGGCAGACCTGGTCGCTGCATTGCAGCACACGGTGGCCAGCGCCACCGCCAGCGCGCAACACAAAACGCCCACCTGATGCAACTCCCCTTCCTCAACGGCTATGCGGAAGAAACGCGCCAGCAGGTCTCTGCGGCGCTGCAAACGCAAAAACTGGGGCCTTGGTTACTCGCAAAATATCCGCAGGCACACCCGTTGCGCGGTGACAAGGCGCTGTTTAGCTATGTCCAGGAACTGCGTCAAGACTATTTGAGCGGGGCAGCCGCCATTAGCAAGGTGCATTACGACAGCAAGTTGCAGGTGGTGCAAAACGCGCTGGGCACCCACACGCGTCATGCACGCGTTCAGGGTTCACAACTCAAGGCCAAGCGTGAAATTCGCATTTCCAGCCTGTTCAAGGACGCGCCACTGGACTTCCTGCGCATGATTACCGTGCACGAACTCGCCCATTTGCGTGAACGCGACCACGACCGCGCGTTCTATCAACTGTGCTGCCGCATGGAACCAGACTACCACCGCCTGGAGTTCGAGGTCCGCGTCTATCTGACCTATCTGGAACACGGCGGCAACCGGCTCTGGGCCAGCGCGGTCTAGAGTCGGCATTCAAATCACCCGCCCATCGATCGCACGGACAAGGGAAAGCCGCTGCAAATATGACAGAATGCGCAACCTTTCAACGCATCCCGCTTTTTTCTACCAATCACCATGTCCCGTCCAAGCCTCTGGGCCACCAAAGTTGCCAGCCTGATCCAGGGCGGAAATAGCGCTGCGGCACTGGCGCAAATCAGGGTCGCACCGACCGTGCGCGACGTTGAGCAACTGCGCAGTCAGCTCAGCACCATGGGGCTACTGGTCAAAAACCGCCCGATCGACGAGGCAACCAGCGACCAGATCGTTGCACTGTCCTCACCGCGCCTGCATCGCTCACCTTGATTCTGCAGGCGTAAAAAAAGCCTCATACGAGGCTTTTTTTTGGCTTCAGCCTGGTGGATTGAGCGCCCAAAAAGGCGCCCAACCACGTGGCTTTACTGAGCGGCGGCGGCGGGCGCTGCAGCAACGTGTCCTTTGTGATGCTTATGGTGTTTGTGGTGCTTGTGGTGTTTATGAGCCACATGCGCCTTGTGGTGCTTCCCGTGATGCGAAGTTTTAGCTGCCGGAGCAGCATTCGCGCCAGCGTCTGCCGGTGCAGCAGTTTGCGCCATGGAGGCGACGGCCACAGCGCTCATCAGTGCGGCAACGATCAGAGACTTCAACTTCATTATTCACTCCTGGATTACAAAAATATCGAAAATAACCGGACAGAATCGTAGCATGTGATTCAGGCAATCCAGTCCAGCGACTGCATATAGTCCGCACAAACCATCAATTTATCCCACGATTGCGCGGGAATATTCGGCAGCAATGCCAGGCGCCGTTCTTCACTGGCCTCGCTCGGTTGCCAATAACCCCTGATGTGCGCTTCACTCAAACCTTCAATCAGGTCGTCGATAGCCGCACCACCGCCCTCGCTATCGGGCAACGACTGGTTACACAGCAACACCATGTCGCAACCGGCCTGCAGCGCTGCGATGGCCGCCTGGGTGTAGCTCACCTCTTTCCCGCCAAGCTGGCGTGCGCCCGCCATGGACAGGTCATCGCTAAAAATGGCGCCGCCAAAGCCCAACTTGTGCCGCAGTATCTCGCCCAGCCATTTGGGTGAAAACCCCGCCGGCAGCGGGTCAACCCGGGGATAAATCACGTGCGCTGGCATAACGCTCGACAAGGCCCCGCCCAGCCAGCCATACGGCGCGGCGTCATCCTGCAAAATGGCCTTCAGCGTGCGCCGATCAACCGGAATGTCCGTATGGGAATCGGCCGCAACAAAGCCATGCCCCGGAAAATGTTTGCCGCAATTGGCCATGCCACTCAGCAGCAATCCGTGCATCAGGCTTTTGGCGAGCAGACTGACGACGCGCGCGTCACGGCCAAAAGCGCGGTCGCCAATCACGGTGCTGTCACCCCAATCCAGATCCAGCACTGGCGTGAAACTCAGATCCACCCCGCAAGCCCGCAGTTCGGCACCCAGCACATAACCACACGCCGTGGCGGCATGTGTGGCATCCATCGGTCCGGCGTGGTGTCCCGCACGCGGTTCCGCCAGCCACATTTCGCCCAGCGCGCGCATGGGCGGCAGATGGGTGAATCCATCGGTCTTGAAGCGCTGCACACGCCCCCCTTCATGGTCCACGGAAATCAGCAAGTCCGGGCGCAGCTTCTTGACGCTGCGGCACAGCGCCGTGAGCTGGGCACGGTCCTGCCAGTTACGCGCAAACAAAATCAGCCCGCCCACCAGCGGATGTGCTAGGCGCAAACGGTCCTGCCGACTCAGGGTCAGACCGGCGATATCGATGATCAGAGGTGCTTGCATGCGCATGGTTATCCGGACCCGCTAAAGCGGACCATAGAGCGAAGGAATGGCGCACATTTTAGAGCGCCTTTTTGGCCCACCCATTGAATGATATAAAGTGCAACCCGCAAGTCAGCGCCACCGTAAGCCCACCCGAACAACACCCCCCGCACGTCGATGCAATGCGTCAGAAAAATCTGCAAAATAGCGGCTCGGCGGGTTTGCGTATCGTCAGCGCAGCAGGCAGAACGGATCGGCCAGGATTTCGCTTACGCATTCAATAGATATAGAAATAAAACATAAATAGACGCTTATTATTAGCAATGGTTCGCGTGCACGCGATTTTTCAATCTGTGAAAATTGCAAAAATAAGCCAGGCCCTATTTCCAGATTAAAAACACCTTACCATCTCGCACCATGTGGAAAAATCCAGGAAAACCAATTCCAATCCATCACTCGCAATTGGTAATTGGCCTTTATATCTGGCTTGACATCAGCTGGATGGACCACCCGTTCATGACCAGCCGGATCATGCTGAATTCTGACAAGCAGATCAGAATTGTCCGGGCCCATCAACCGGACGGGCACCTGTATTACTACCCTGCACTGAGCACCGCCGAGCCACCGCCACCCATTCTGACCCTGCCCCTGGAAGATCCAGGCACACCAGTCGCTGACGGTGAAGCAGAGGCGCTCATGCGCGAAATGCAAATGCAGCAGGAGGCAAAACGCGGACGGCTGCGTAAACAAAGAGACGCCGCCGCCAGAGCCGAGCGTGATTGGGAAAACTCCGCAAAGGCGATTCGCGATGCATTGGTCGGACTCGCCAGGTCCCCCAAAAGTGCCGGTGTGCAACTGCTGGAACTGTCAGCCAAAACAGCCATGGAAATATACCGGGGCAAAGAGGTGTTGCTGCACTTACTGGGCGACAAGAAAGGCCAGGGACTCCAGTTTCACGCACTGAATGTCATGACCCTGTGCATGTTGCTGGGCAAAAACGTGGGGCTGTCGGAACGGGAGTTAACCGATCTGGCTCTTGGCGCGCTTGCGCACGATGCCGGTAAAGCACAAATTCCGGCCGCTATTCTGCAAGCCGCCACCCGGAAGAAATTCGAAGAAGACTTCTACCGCCAACACGTCCAGTACAGCCTGGAATTCGCTGCCCAGTCGGGCGCCTTCAGTGGAGAAGCGCTCGCGATCATCGCCGGTCACCATGAACACATCGATGGTTCGGGCTGGCCGCAGGGAAAAAAAGAAATCAGCAAGAGCGCCCGCATCCTGGCGCTGGTCAATCGCTACGATCGCTTGTGCACACCCGAGGCCACTGGCCGGGAAGCCCTGATGCCAACCGAGGCGCTGGCATTCATATTCAGGAACCTGACCGGAAAATACGACGCCGCCCTGCTCAGTTCATTGATTCGCATTTTGGGCATCTACCCGCCTGGCACCATCGTGCAACTCAACGACGGTACGCTGGCGTTGGTGGTTTCACCGGGCGAACACAGTCTGCAGCCCAAAGTATTGATTTACTCCCCGGAAATGTCCAAGGACGAAGCGCCAACGCTGGAACTGGCAAGTGACACGGAACTCAAAATAACGGAAGCCATACGCCCCTCGACGCTGCCCAAAGACGTTCTGGATTGGTTGAATCCACAGCAGCGCCTGTCGTATTTCTATACCGTGTCGGATCTGATCAGCTAACCACGGCTGTTTCCACCACACAAAAACTGGCGGCATAGTCCGTTTCATCGGTCACCGTCACGTGCACCTGCAGCTGGCGCTCGTCGCACCAGACCTTGAGCGCACCGTGCAACACAACGTAGGGCTGGCCACTGGGCCGGTTGGCAATTTCACACAGACGCCAGCTCATGGGCAGTCGCATGCCTAAGCCAATGGCTTTGCTGAAGGCTTCCTTGGCACTGAAACGCGTTGCCAAATAACGCACACCGCGCTCGGGCCAGCGCACACTGCGCTCCTGCCAGCGAACATATTCAGCGTCCGACAAAACACGCTGTGCAAATTTTTCACCGTGGCGCTCCAGACTGGCCCGGATACGGCGCACGTCACAGATATCGGTACCAATGCCGTAAATCATGGTGCTCGACCGTCGTCAGTCAGTCGCGACACAAACACTGCGCGTAAGCCCGCACCGTAGCGGCGTAACCGCGTTCCAGTGCGTCTCCAATCAGCGCATGCCCGATCGACACTTCCAGCAACTGCGGCACGGCCTGCGCAAAAGCGCCCAGGTTGTCCAGATTCAAATCGTGCCCGGCATTCACACCCAGGCCCGCTTCGTGCGCCGCCTGTGCCGCCGTCGCAAAGCGCTGCAATTGCGCAGCCTGCTGTGGCGTACCCCAGGCTGCGGCATAGGGCTCGGTATACAACTCGACCCGATCAGCGCCCACAGCCCTGGCCAGAGGCATTGCTGTGGCATCGGCATCCATGAACAAGCTCACGCGCGCACCCATCGCTCGTGCCTGCGCCACCAGCGGGCGCAGGCGCTCGGTATCCTGCGGAAAACTCCAGCCATGGTCGCTGGTGAACTGGCTTTCGCCATCCGGCACAAACGTCAGCTGGTGCAGCGGCAAACCACGCGCGCGCAGGTCGGCGGCACAGTCCAACAGGTTGTGAAACGGATTTCCTTCCACGTTGAACTCGGCCTGTGGCCAGTCGCGCAACAGCTGCGCCAACGCAATCACGTCCTGCGCCCGGATATGGCGCGCATCGGGGCGCGGATGCACCGTGATGCCGGCCGCTCCGGCCTGCAAGCACAACTGCGCGGCGCGCGTCACACTGGGTATGCCCAGGTGGCGCGTATTGCGCACCAGAGCCACCTTGTTCAAATTGACCGAGAGCGCAATGCCATGCCGCTGATCGTGCTGCATTGCGTGCTGTGTTTCACTGCGATATGTTTCGTGTTCCATGCTGTCTTCACACCCTGATTCATAGTGCCTGGATATCCATCATCATTTGCCGCGTGCGCAACGTCCTGACCCCGCAATGGTAGTGCAGCAACTGGCGCAACTGGGGCTTGAGTTCCGCCATGCATTCGGCGCACACGCGCAGCGTGGCCGTAAACGGCGCGGCGTCGCCCAGCGCCGCCTGCAACCGGATCCACTGGGCGCCCCTGAGTGCATGGCGGTCGTCGGAGTGGGCCTGGCGCAAGCCGCCCTCGGGCACCAGCGTATAGCGGACCTCACGCTCCAGCCCACCCAGCGTCATGGTCTGCTGGTCCAACAGCGGCAACAAGCCAATCTCACGCAGCAACAGCACCTCCCAGGTGCGCAGCGTTGCCTGCAATAGATCGTCCTGGGTACCAGCACCTGCGATTACTTCCACCACACGCGCATAGATGTCAAACAATACCGCGTGCGGATCGTCGCGCGCCAGCAAATTCAGCAGCAGTTCATTGAGGTAGTAACCCGACAGCAGTGCCGCACCGGTCGGCATGACATGACCGCCCTGCCACTCGGCGCTGCGCAGTGTGCGGATTTCGGCATCGCCACCAAACGCCACATGCACCGGTTGCAGCGGCATCAAAATCGGGCGCAGACTGGAACTGGGGCGTTTGGCCCCCTTGGCCACCAGCGCAATGCGGCCATGGTGGCGGGTGAACACCTCCAAGATCAGACTGGTTTCGCTCCAGTCGTAACGGTGCAGCACATAGGCGGGCTCGTCGCTATAACGTTTGCTGGTCGCCACGACCGGGCCCGCTCACTCGTAGCCGAACGAGCGCACGCGCGCCTCGTCATCGGCCCAGCCCGAACGCACCTTCACCCACAATTCCAAAAACACCTTGGCGTCGGCCAACTTTTCCAGCTCAACCCGGGTTTCCATGCCAATACGCTTGATGCGCTCGCCCTTGTCCCCAATCACCATCGCCTTGTGGCCGTCACGCTCCACCACAATGGTGGCGGCAATACGCAACAGGCGCTTCTGGCCTTTCTTCTGCGGCGGCTCCTCCGCAAAACTGTCGATCACGACGGTCGAGGTGTAGGGCAGTTCATCGCCAGTCAGGCGAAACAACTTTTCGCGCACCAACTCACTGGCCAAAAATTTCTCGCTGCGGTCGGTCAGCTCGTCGGGCGAATACCACCAGGCCTGTTCCGGAAGGAACGGCTCGCAAAGGGTGAGCAGGCGTTCCACGTCTTTGGCGTTCTTGGCCGACATCGGAACGAATTCGCGGAACGCGTGCTTGGTCTGCATGGTCTGCAACCACGGCGCCAATTCACTGCGCAGGTGCACGTTGTCGAGCTTGTTGGCCACCAGCACCACCGGAATGGACGGATCCAGCAGCGCCAATACGCGCGCGTCGGCCGGCGTGAAGCTGCCCGCTTCCACCACGAACAACACCAGATCGACATCGGCCACTGCGCCCTTGACCGTCTTGTTGAGCGACTTGTTCAGTGCGTTGGCGTGCAAAGTCTGAAAACCTGGCGTATCCACAAACACGAACTGGGTTGTACCCTGGGTGCGCATGCCGGTAATGCGATGCCGCGTGGTCTGTGCCTTGCGCGACGTAATACTGATCTTCTGCCCCACCAACGCATTCAGCAGCGTCGACTTGCCCACATTGGGCTTGCCCACAATAGCGACCAGTCCACAGCGCTGCACGCCGTCAGCGGCCGGTGTTCCCGGCTCAGCCAGGCGTGGCGTGCCCTTGAGCAGGCCCTCCAGCATGGACTCCAGATCAGGCTGCTCTGCACCACCGGATGCATTATCCGGTGCGGTGTCCGTTGCCTTGTCGGATGTTTTCTTGGACCTTTTGTTGGAATTAGCGGGGGGCGTGCTCATGGGTTCCTGGTTTTTATAGTCTGCAACATGGCAGCCGCAGCCTCCTGCTCCGCCGCCCGCCGCGAGCCGCCAATGCCGCGTTCGGCAAGACGGAGCTCGGGAATTTCGCACTCCACATCAAAACTTTGTTTGTGTGCGGCGCCCAGTGTACCAATCACCTTGTACACCGGCAGTTTTAGCTTGCGCCCCTGCAGCCACTCTTGCAGTTCCGTCTTGGCATCCTTGCCAATGGCGTCCATTTGGGGATTGATCTCGACCGACTGGAACAGACGGTGAACCAGCGCCTGCGCACTGGAAAAACCGGCATCCAAGTACACCGCACCAATCAGCGCCTCCAGCGTGTCGGCCAGAATGGACGGGCGCTTTTGTCCACCCGAACGCACCTCGCCCTCGCCCAGACGAATCATGACCGGCAGCCCCAAATCGACCGCAATGCGGTGCAACGTGTCCTGTCGAACCAGATTCGCACGCACGCGCGACAGATCACCCTCAGGCAGGTCGGCCAGTCGTACATACAACAAATCGGATATGGCCAGACCCAGCACCGAGTCGCCCAGAAATTCGAGTCGTTCGTAGTGATCGGAGGAAAAGCTGCGGTGTGTCAACGCGCGCAGCAGCAAGGCCCGGTCGGAAAATACGTGCTGCAAGCGCGCCTGCAGCTGGGTGAGTGAATCAGACACCTTAATTGGTTCGACCTTCGTACTTCAACGTCAGATATGCCGGCCCGACCAGGTGAATTTCCCGCTGATACGCAAAAGCAACCACCATCCTGTCGGACACCTTCGTCACATCCAGTGCATCGGCTGTAAGCGACTGAATATTATTCAATGACAATCCCTTGGTGAAAATGTCGTGCACTTCCACCACCGTAGTTCCCTCGGACGCCCGCTGTGCAAGTCGCTTCACCGTATAAAACTCCACCACGGTAGGCGTGATCTGCGCAATAACAACGCCAACGACGGCCACCACGCAAGCCACAAACAACAAGCCAACAAACGAAAATCCACGTTGCCTGAAAAAGCCCGTGCGTGCCATCAAAGCCTCCGTCCACTGCGTCAGTTAAAGGAACCGATGCGCTTTGGATTGCTGAAATTCATCCAGACAAAAATGGCTTTACCCACAATGTTTTCATCTGGAACAAAGCCCCAATAACGCGAATCGAGCGAGTTGTCCCGGTTGTCACCCATCATGAAATAGTGTCCTTCCGGGATCTTGCACGTTACGCCCTCAACGGTGTAACTACAACCCTCACGACCCTTGAATTGATCAGCACCCGGAACAAAGGCTGGCCGTTCATCGTCATTCAGGATACGGTGCTTCTTCTCACCCAGGGTTTCTTCAAACTGTTTGAAATAGCGCACCGCATCTTCATCGAAGAATTCCGGCAGCGCCGAAGTCGGCTGCACCTGGCCATTGATGGTCAGCCGCTTGTTCAGATAGGCGACGGTGTCGCCCGGCACCCCGACCACGCGCTTGATGTAATCCAGGCTGGGCTTGGGTGGAAAACGAAACACCATCACGTCGCCGCGCTGCGGCTTATTGCCTTCTGTGATCTTGATATTGAGCACCGGCAAGCGCACGCCGTAGGTGTATTTATTGACCAGAATCAGGTCCCCCACCAGCAGAGTAGGAATCATGGAGCCCGACGGAATCTTGAACGGCTCGAACAAAAACGAGCGCAACAGGAAAACGCCAATAATGACCGGGAACAGACCAGCGGTCCAATCCAGCCACCACGGCTGCATCAGCAACTTGACGCGTGCTTCGCTGATATCCCCATCCACCTGGGCAATGCCCATTTTTTCCAGCTCAGCACGCCGTTGCTGATGGTGTGATTCCAGCGTGGCAACCGCCTGTTTGCGCTTGGGCAAAAAATAATAGCGCTCAGCCAGCCAGTAGATGCCGGAAACCAACGACGCCAGAAACAGCAACAACGCGAAATTGCCGTCTATGAGACCAAAATACCAGGAGCCCGCGTACAGCGCCAGCGCGGCGAGAATCACCGAAGTTACGAATTGCATCAATCTTCCACCTGCAGAATGGCCAGGAATGCCTCTTGCGGCACCTCCACTGAACCGATTTGTTTCATACGTTTTTTGCCCGCCTTCTGCTTTTCCAGCAGCTTGCGTTTGCGCGAAATATCACCACCGTAACACTTCGCCAGCACGTTCTTGCGCAACGCCTTGATTGTCTCACGCGCAATGATGTTGGCGCCAATGGCAGCCTGAATCGCCACGTCAAACATCTGGCGCGAAATAATCTCGCGCATCTTGGCCACCACCGCCCGTCCACGGTACTGTGACTGCGACCGGTGCACGATGATGGACAGCGCATCGACCTTGTCGCCGTTGAGCAAAATATCCACCTTCACCACATCGGACGCGCGGTACTCCTTGAAGTCGTAGTCCATCGAGGCGTAGCCACGGCTGACCGACTTGAGCTTGTCAAAGAAATCCAGCACGATTTCTCCGAGCGGCATTTCATAAGTCAGCACCACCTGGCGCCCCTTATAGGCCATATTCAGCTGCACGCCGCGTTTCTGGTTGGCCAGCGTCATGACCACGCCCACATATTCCTGTGGCATGTACAGATGCACGGTAACGATGGGCTCGCGAATCTCCGCCGTCTTGCCGACATCGGGCATCTTCGACGGATTCTCAACCATCATCACTTCGCCGTCGCTTTTTTGCACCTGGTAGACCACGCTGGGTGCCGTGGTGATCAGGTCCTGGTCAAATTCACGCTCAAGCCGCTCCTGCACAATCTCCATGTGCAGCAACCCCAGAAAACCGCAACGGAAGCCAAAACCCAGCGCCTGCGACACCTCGGGTTCGTAGTGCAACGACGCATCGTTCAGTTTGAGTTTTTCCAGTGCGTCACGCAATTGGTCGTACTCGCTGGCTTCGGTCGGGTAGAGCCCGGCAAACACCTGGGGCTGGATTTCCTTAAACCCAGGCAGTGCCTCCGTGGCGGTAGCCGCTGCACCACCCGTACCTGGCCGAATGA
>Ga0316222_1000901_pt1 | contig 41027 bp, 38 predicted proteins | sample TBH18011metaG_FD_206008 | JGI IMG/M metagenome (GOLD analysis project Ga0316222, IMG submission 206008) | Freshwater microbial communities from Trout Bog Lake, Wisconsin, USA - TBH18011 | ecosystem: Environmental > Aquatic > Freshwater > Lake > Hypolimnion/Profundal zone | place: USA: Wisconsin... | reverse complement strand
TACGACGCGGCCGGCGCGGACGATGACACAGCCGACGGACGGGTTTGGCCATGTGGTGCCGAGGCCCCGGCGGGCCAGGGCGAGGGCGGCGCGCATGTGGGCGAGGTCGGTCATGCCGCCCCCCCGCCATGACGGGGGGGGCGGGACACTATTCCTCCGGCACCGGAGCCAGGCCGCCGACGAAATCCTCGAAGTCTTTCGCCTCTCGAAAATTGCGGTAGACGCTGGCGAACCGGACATAGGCGACCTTGTCCAGTTCCTTCAGCGTGTCCATCACCAGTTCGCCGATCTGCTTGCTGGGGATGTCGCTGTCCCCCGACGCCTCCAACTGGCGCACGACGGAGTTGACGATCCGCTCGATCCGCTCCTCCTGGATCGGTCGCTTTCGCATCGAAATCCGGATGGATCGAGCCAGTTTGTCGCGATCGAAGGGGACGCGACGGCCGTCGGATTTGACGACCGTCAGTTCGCGCAATTGCACCCGCTCGATGGTGGTGAAACGCTGCCCGCAGTTGCCGCAGAAACGGCGTCTGCGGATGGCGCCGTTATCCTCGGTGGGACGGCTGTCCTTCACCTGGGTGTCGTCGAATCCACAGAACGGGCAGCGCATGGTCGGTTACCGATACAGCGGGAAGCGGGCGCACAGTGCCTGCACCCGCGCGCCAACCGCCTGTTCTACGGCGGTGTTGGTGCCGTCATTGGACCGGCCAAGACCCTCCAGAACCTCGTTGATCATCAGGCCGATTTCCCGAAATTCTTCGACCCCGAAGCCGCGCGTGGTGCCGGCCGGGGAGCCCAAACGGACACCGGAGGTGATCGCCGGCTTTTCCGGATCGGACGGGATGGCGTTCTTGTTGGCCGTCATGTGGGCGCGTTCCAGGCTGGCTTCGGCGGCTTTGCCGGTGACGCGCTTGGGGCGGAGATCGACCAGCATCAGATGGCTGTCGGTGCCGCCGCTGACGATGTCCAGACCCTGTTCCTTCAGGGTTTCGGCCAGCACGCGGGCATTGTCCTGCACCGCCTTCTGATAGATGCGGAATGCCGGAGTCAGCGCCTCACCGAACGCAGCGGCCTTGCCGGCGATGACATGCATCAGCGGGCCGCCCTGCAGGCCGGGGAACACAGCGGAGTTGATCTTCTTTCCCAGTTCCAGGTCATTTGACAAAATCATGCCGCCGCGCGGGCCGCGCAGGGTTTTGTGCGTCGTGGTGGTGACGACATGGGCGTGCGGCAGCGGGCTGGGGAACAGCTCGGCGGCCACCAAACCGGCGAAATGCGCCATATCGACCATGAAGAAGGCACCAACCTCGTCGGCAACTTTCCGAATGCGCGCGAAGTCGATGAAGCGGGCGTAGGCGGAGCCGCCGGCGATGATCAGCTTGGGCTTTTCGGTGCGGGCGAGGTGCTCAAGCTGTTCATAATCCAGGATGCCATCTTCCGCGCGCACGCCATACTGCACCGCTCGGAACCACTTGCCGGACAGGTTGGGCGCGGCGCCGTGGGTCAGATGGCCGCCGGCATCGAGGCTCATGCCGAGCACGGTGTCGCCGGGTTTCACCAGGGCCAGGAACACCGCCTGGTTGGCCTGCGCGCCGGAGTGCGGCTGGACGTTGGCGAAGGCGCAGTTGAACAGTTGTTTGGCGCGCTCGATCGCCAGGTTTTCGGCGACATCGACATAAACGCAACCGCCGTAATAGCGGCGGCCGGGGTAACCCTCGGCGTATTTGTTGGTCAGCACAGACCCTTGTGCTTCGAGGACGGCGGCGGAGACGATGTTCTCCGACGCGATCAACTCGATACCGTCTTGCTGGCGGTGGAGTTCGGACCGGATGGCGGCGGCCAGTTCGGGGTCGGTCTCGGCCAGGGGGGCGGAGAAGAAGCGCTTGGTGTCGTGCTGTGTCATCGAAGGTCCCAAACTGGGTTACGGTTTCGTTCGCCACGGTGCTGTAGCATGCGCGGCCACGGCGAGAAACCCGGACTGTTGTGGCTGGACTGTTGTATGCGACTCCACAGGTGGTTCAGATTGGATCGATGGCCGAACCCGTGATCATCCCATTGCCCGACCTTGCCGCGACCGAAGCGCTGGCCGAACGATTGGCCGGTGTGGCGCGGGCCGGGGATTGCATTTTGCTGGAGGGACCGTTGGGCGCGGGGAAGACCGCGTTTGCCCGCGCGTTCCTGCGCGCGGCGGCGGGCGATCCGGCGATGGAGGTGCCCAGCCCGTCGTTCACCCTGGTGCAGATATACGACACGAAAATTGGTCCCGTGTTCCACTACGATTTGTGGCGTCTGGATGGGGCCGATGCTTTGACGGAGTTGGATTGGGAGGACGCGTTGGACGGAGTCGTGCTGGTGGAATGGCCGGATCGGCTGGGTTCGCTGCGGCCGGAGGGTGCGTTGACGATCACGCTGCGGCTGGGGGAAGACGAGGCTCGTGAGGCGACGTTGGAGGGATGGGACGGGCGGATCGAGCATTCTGGGCTGGGGTTCCCGTCGTGACCTGCATGCAACGCGGCGATGAGTCGCTCCGGAAAGAACCCCTTCACTCCGGAATGCTCGCATGTACCGCGACGACCTGATCGCGGTCTTCCTCGCCCGTAATGGCTACGCGCCCAGCTACGCCGAACCGCTCGCACAGGATGCCAGTTTCCGGCGGTATCTGCGCATTCGTGGTGATCGCCCGGCCGTGCTGATGGACGCGCCACCGCCCGAGGATGTGCGTCCGTTTCTGCGTATCGCTACCCACCTGAGATCCGTCGGCGTGTTGGTTCCGGCGATTCTGGCCGCCGATGAAACGCAGGGTTTCGTCCTGGAGGAAGATTTCGGGGACGATCTTCTGTCGGTGCTGCTGGACCGGGGGGACAACCCGGACCCGTTGTTGGATGCGGCGGTCGATGCTCTGGTGGTGATGCAGCGTGCCGCGCCTCCGGACTGGTTGCCAAACTGGGACGCGCCGGCGATGGCCTCGACCGCGATGGGCACGCTGTTTGACTGGTGGTGGCCGGCGCAATTCGCCACGCCGGCGCCCCATGCGGCGCGTGACGACGTGGCGGCGGCCCTGGACGCGATGTTGGAACCGGTGGCGACCGGTCCGAAATGCTTCGTCCACCGGGACTACTTCGCCGGCAACCTGCTGCGGCTGCCGAACGGTCAAACCGGTATCATCGACTTCCAGGGCGCGGGTATCGGTCATCCGGCCTACGATCTGGTTTCCCTGTTGCAGGACGCGCGGCGTGACATCCCGGAGGCATCGCGTTCCCGGGCGCTGGACCGCTATTTGGCCGCCCGGCCCGATCTGGACCCGGAAAAATTCCGAGCGGCGTTTACGGCATGCGCGGCACAGCGGCATCTGCGGGTTGCCTGCCAGTGGGTACGGTTGGCCCGACGCGACGGCCGGCCGATGTACCTCGCCTATGGGCCGCGGACGTGGCGGCTGCTACAGGACGCCCTGTCACAGCCAGCGGCCAAACCGCTCGCCGCTGCGTTGGATCGATGGATACCGGCCGCCTTGCGCGGCAACCCTTCAGGACTTGTACCATGACGATATATCCTCATTCCGCCATGGTCCTGGCTGCCGGCCTCGCCACCCGCATGCGGCCGCTGACCGACTTCACCGCCAAGCCGCTGCTGCAACTTGGCGGGCGCACGTTGCTGGATCACGCGCTGGATCATCTGGTGGAGGCCGGAGTCGAGACTGTTGCGGTCAATGCGCACTGGCAGGCCGATGCGGTCGCGGACCATCTCGCCCGACGGCCGCCACCGCCGAAGACCGTCCTGTTGCGCGAGGACCATCTGCTGGAAACCGGCGGCGGGGTGCGGGCGGCGTTGAAGGTCCTCGGCCCCGACCCGTTCTTCGTCGTGAACGGCGATGCGTTCTGGGTGAACGGCCCGATGTCCGCGCTGGGCCGGTTGGCGTCGGCATTCGACGACACGGTGGACGGGGTCCTGCTGGTCCACCGCACGTCGCACGTCCACGCCGATGTCGGCTACGGCGACTTCGCCCTCAGCAAATGGGGAATCCCGCGCCGTCGGGGGGAACGTGAGGTCGTCCCCTACATCTACGCCGGGGTGCAACTGATCCATCCGCGTCTGCTGGCCGAAATGCCCGAGGGTGCATTCAGCATGAACCGCGCCTGGGACATCGCCCTGGCCGCCGGACGCCTGAAAGCCGTGGTGCATGATGGGCTGTGGTTCCATCTGTCCACGCCGCCGGATCTGGCGGAAGCCGAACAGATATTGGAGGCGCGCTTCACCGGCGATGCCCGTTGGCCGTGGCGCTGAATCTTTTCGCCGTCCCGCCGCATGTTCCGTTCCTGGATGCCCTTGCGCGCGGCTGGCTGCAACGCGGCGACGATCCTTTAACGGTCAGCAACGGCCTGATCCTGCTGCCCACCCGCCGCTCCGCCCGCTCACTGGCCGAGGCGTTTCTGCGGGTTCGCAACGGCGCGCCGATGCTGTTGCCGCGCATTACGGCTTTGGGCGCGTTGGACGAGGCGCCGCTGGCGTTGGCCGGCGCGCTGGATTTGCCGCCGGCGGTCGCGCCGATGCAGCGTCTGGCCGCGCTGACGCGGTTGATCCTGGCGATGAACGGCGATGGCGGCGCACCACAATCGGCCGACCGGGCATGGCTGTTGGCCGGGGAACTCGCGTCGCTGATGGATGAGGCCGAACGGGCAGGGGTCGATCTCGGCCGGCGTTTGCCCGACGCCGCCGATCCGGAATACGCCGCCCATTGGGCGAAGACGCTGGAATTCCTGCACATCGTGACTGGCCTGTGGCCCGCGTGGCTGGCGGATAACGGCGTCATGAACCCTGCCGCAAGGCAGGTCGCGTTGTTGGAGGCGCAAGCGCGGGCGTGGGAGGACAATCCGCCCGACTACCCGGTCCTGATTGCCGGCACCACCGCCGGCATCCCGGCCGTTGCTCGGTTGCTGCGCGTCGTCGCTCGGATGCCATTGGGGCAGGTGGTGCTGCCGCAGTTGGACCTCGGGATGGATGAGACGTCGTGGGGCGAACTGGAAGCCTCGCACGCCCAGGCGGGTTTGGCGCGATTGCTGGCAGACCTGGATGCGACGCGCGGCGATGTGCGTCCGTGGGACAGCGGCGCACAGGGCGAGGTACCCCCGGATCGGTTTGGGGTGCTGTCCCGAGCGCTGCTGCCGGCCGGGGCGTTGGATGATTGGATGAAGCGAGGGGCGGTTTCGCTTGACGGTCTGTCGCGGCTGAAGGCGGCGGACCAACAGCAAGAGGCGCAGGCGATCGCGCTGGTGTTGCGAGAGGCGCTGGAGACCCCGGGGGCTCGCGCGGCGCTGGTCACGCCGGATCGGGATTTGGCCGGGCGGGTGGCGGCGGCGCTGCTGCGGTTCGAGATTGTCGCGGACGATAGCGCCGGGGAGCCTTTGGCGGATTCGCCGCCGGCTGTGTTCCTGCGTTTGCTGGTGCGCGCGGTGGCCGAGGAATTGGCGCCGGTGCCGTTATTGGCACTGTTAAAGCATCCGCTTTCGGGGGTTGGTCTCAGTCCAATGGCTTGCCGGGAGGCAGCGCGACGGTTGGAGACGGTGTGTCTGCGCGGCCCTCGGCCGATGCACGGGATCGCCGGGTTGCGGCAGGCGGCCGACCAGGACGCGCTGACGGTGGCGTTCCTGGCACGGTTGGAAGAGTGTTTGGCCCCGGTATTGCGGATCGACGCCTCGATGGAGATCGCGCCCGGGCAGGCTCTGGCCGCCGTCATCGAATCCGCCGAAGCCCTGGCCGCCACGGACGAAACCGCCGGCCCCGCTCGGCTTTGGGCGGCGGAGGAAGGCGAGGCTTTGGCCACGCGGCTGGCGGAACTGCGCGACGCGGTGGGGCTAATGCCCGATCTGCGGCGCCGTGTGCTGCCAGGATTGCTGGACGCGGTGCTGGAAGGTGAGGTCGTCCGCAGCCGGCGTGCCCTGCGTGGCCGGGGCGGCGTCGAACACCCTCGCATCTTTATCTGGGGCCTGCTGGAGGCGCGGTTGCAATCGGTCGATCTGGTCGTGCTGGGCGGGCTGGTCGAGACCGTCTGGCCGCCGATGGCCGAACCCGGTCCGTGGTTGTCGCGTCCGATGCGGACACGCGTCGGGTTGCCGGCGCCCGAGGAAGCGGTCGGTCAGGCAGCCCACGATTTCCTGGCGGCATGCTGCGCGGCCCCGAGGGTCGTGCTGTCTTGCCCGGTGCGGCGCGACAACGCGCCCGCCGTGCCGGCGCGGTGGTTGACTCGGCTGGATATGTTTTTGGCGGGGCGGGAGGCTGAAGGCACGGCCTGCCCCGTTCTCCCCAACGCGTCATTGCCCGACCGGCCCATCCCGTCACGGCTGGACTTTCCCAACTCGTCATGGCCCGGCTTGTCCGGGCCACCTGTGGCGGCAGGCGCTGGCGAGGGTGGCCCGGACAAGCCGGGCCATGACGGTAAGGGGGCACGTCCCGAACAAGCCCTCCCCGAACACCCCGCCACCGCCTGGGCACGCGCCCTCGACCTGCCGCGCGGCGGGCCCACCCCGGTCAAACCGCCATCCCCTCGCCCGCCGATCGGCAAGCGCCCGCGCAAACTCAGCGTTACCGCGATCGAGACCTGGCTGCGCGACCCCTATGCCATCCATGCGCGCACCATCCTGAAACTCTCGGCCCTGAAGCCGTTGGACGAGGCCACGGACGCCTCCGACTACGGGGCGCTCGTGCATGACGGCATGCGCCGGTTCCTGGCTAAATACGGCGCGACCTGGCCGCCGGCGGCCGCACGAGAACTGCGTCTCGCCATGGGACAGGCCCTCGCCGAAGCCGGGTTGCGGCCGGCATTGCGGGCGTGGTGGTCGCCGCGTCTGGACCGCATCGCCGACTGGGTGGCGCAGACCGAGATCGACCGCCGCTCCCTGCGGGCACCCACGCACATCGCGACCGAGGCATCCGGCTCGATCGCGTTGATACGTCCCGGCGGAACGTTCACCCTGACCGGCCGCGCCGACCGGATTGAGCGGTATGCCGACGGGACGCTGTCGATCCTGGACTACAAAACCGGCTCCCCGCCGTCACAGAAAGACGTCGATGCCGGACTGGCGCCGCAGTTGCCGCTGGAAGCCGCGATGGCGATGCAACAGGGGTTCGGTCTGGAACTGGCCGGCGTGACCGGGGAGTTGCTCTATTGGCACCTGTCCGGAGGCATGGACCCCGGCAAGGCGGTGCCGCTGTTCAAGAAGAACCCGGCCGACATTCCTGATGCGGTGGAGGACGCGAAGCAACGCCTGGGGGACCTGATCGACGCGTTCGACCAACCGGATCGTGCCTACCTGTCCCGCCCGCACCCAGGCCTCGCACCTCGGTTCTCGGACTACGAGCAGCTTGCGCGAGTGGCGGAATGGTCGGCAGCGGGAGATGGCGACGAGTGAGCGGACGCATTTTCGCGACGGCGTCCGCGCCGGATCACGAACACGGGCAAATCCCTGGATGCCGGAGACGAAAAGAATTATCTTGTGCCAATGGACACGGTAAACTTCGAGACGGGCGCGACACCCACCCCGAAAACTGAGGCTGAGCGGCGGAGCCGACTTGCCTGGGAAGCCTCCATGATCGCCGAGGCTGACGCCGATCTGGCGGCCGGGAGGCTGGTCGATGAGGCTGACGTGGATGCCTGGATCGACAGTCTCGGAACCGATCACGAACTGCCCGTGCCCTACGCCAAAAGCTGAGCCAGGGAACGGTGAGTGGAACAGGGGATCGCACCCCGCCGCGACGGCTGCGCTATACCGATAAGGCTTTGGCGGACCTCGCGTCGATCAACGGCTGGCTGACACAGCCGGGTGCCGGACCCGCTGCCCGGCGCAAATTGGCCGCGATCCGCGCCTCGATCCGGCGGTTGCGGTTGCACCCCTGCCTCCACCCACCCGGCGAGCATCCGGGTGTCCGGGAGTTGCCGTGCGATGGCGGCTATCGGGCGCTGTATCGCGTGACCCCGGATACCAGCCTCAGCGAAACCTCCGGTGACATTCTGGTGCTGCGGGTCGTCGGGCCTGGTCAGGATCGAGCCACGCTTTGAACGCGGCATCATTTCCGCTCGGTTTAGATCCGACTTTGTCGCCTGGACGTTGGACACTCTATCCCGTTTGTCTGCTGTTCCGCGCCATGCGGATTTGTGCCATGTTCCGGGAATGGCAACCGTTGACAGCGACCATATCAGACTCGACGAACGCAGCCTTGCCCTGCACACCCTGGTCGCGCGCAAGGTGCTGGAGAATCCTGCTTTGTTGGACAAAGCACGAGAGAATGTGCGCCGCTGGCAAGCAATCGCCGGAAGCCCGTTACCGGCGCTGGCGGCATGGGAGCAGATACTTAACGGTTCGGTTGATCAAATTGTCCGGTTACTCACGGAGCGTTCCGAGGACGCGACGCGCCTGCGTCAGTCCAGCCCATTTGCTGGCGTCCTGACAGAAACCGAGCGTCTGGCCATTTATGAAACGCATGCAGCCGTAAGCGCCTCGATGCTTCCTGGACCGGGGCCTTGATCGAACACGCGGGGTCACGAACACCGGCAAAGCTCTGGTTGCGGGACGCGGAAAGGATTATCTTTTGCCCATGAACACGATTAACCTCGACGCTAGGCAGACCCCGCCCGTGGAGACGGACGCGGAGCGGACCCGCCGTATCGCTTGGGAAGCTCAAGGAATCGCGGAGGCACGAGCCCAAGTGGCCGCAGGTCTTTATGTCGATTCGGCCGAGATTGGTGCCTGGATCGACAGCATCGGCACTGATAACGAGTTGCCGCTACCCCCGGTTCGGCGGCGCTGACCGGCTAGAATAGGCTTCGTGCCACGCTCGCTGATCTTTGCCCCTCGGGCACGCGACGACCTTGATGCGACGCGACGTTGGCTGACCCAACTGGGCTCCGGGCCGGTGGCACGACGCAAACTGATGGCGATCTGGACGGCGATCGAGGGGCTGCGCGACCATCCCTGCCTCTGGCCGGTCGGCCCACACCGGGGTGTGCGGGTATTGCCATGCGACGGCGGCTACCGGGCGCTCTACGAGGTCATTCCCGACACCGGACACAACGAGACCGCTGGCGACGTTGTTGTGTTGCGGGTCTATGGCCCCGGACAGGACCGGAGCACGCTTTGACAGCTGCCTAGCCGTCGGTGGGAAGACGGACAGCGTTCGGATTATGACGCCGCATGATGAGGGGCGTCTTGTAGTATGTGTTACAATTAGTTATGATCCGCTCGGTTAACGGTCGGCATGGGTGTCGCGAGGGAGCGGTTTCGATGGAATTGATCGTTTTAGTATTCATCGGTATTGTGGCGGCCCTTGCAGAGCGGCAGATGTCACAGCGCCATCAGGCGTTCATGCAGCAACTCCGGGGGATCAAAGACTCCCTTGACGATATAGCGCGTTCTACCGAAAAAACGGATTCGGAAAAAATCCGCTCTACGAAGGCCAGGCTGTCTAAATCCCTACCTGATTTCGAAGCTGAATTCACAGACGAATACGCTGCTGCGATTATTCGATGAATTCTTGGATCTGGCGGAATTATCTCCGTCCTGATCTCCATGATACATATAGTAAAAGATGGAAATCAGACATGAAAAATTTGTGTCGCCAAATGAGAAAGAATACAGCGGTTTATCTTGCGGAGCCCCGTCTGAATTCATATTTTGTTACGTTATAATAATATTACTTACTCGAATTATTTAATATGATAGGGTCATAGAAAATGGCGACCGCTCTTTAGTCCATTATGTATTTTCCAAACGCGCTCAGATCGAATAGAAAATTGCAAGCGCAGCACGGATCGCATCGCGTCGGTTGACTGAGTTTTGCGTGCATCGATATGCCGCATACCCGGCAAGTGGGGCGTAGCACTGTACCGATGGCCAAGACGTTGAACACACCTCCGGCGGTCGAACATCGAGCATGCCGAGCGATCATCGCCTTGGCGTCTTGGCGACTTGGCGCTGAACTGAAACCGTGCAACCAAACGGAACACGCCAAGGCCACCGCATGACCGTCACCACCCACCCAGAAACCGCCCGCCAGCGCGCCAACCGCGAGCAACTCACCGCCTCCAACCCGGCGGTGTCGGCGTTCGTCGCCGCCTCGGCCGGGTCGGGCAAGACCAAGCTGCTGACCGACCGGCTGCTCCGCCTGATGCTGACCGGCGCCGCCCCCGAACGCATCCAGTGCCTGACCTTCACCAAAGCCGCCGCCGCCGAGATGTCGCTCCGGCTGCAACGCACGCTCGGGCGCTGGGTCACGATGCCAGCGGACAAGCTGGCCGAGGACCTTCTCCGGCTTCGCGTCGAACCGACGGACATCACCTGCCAGGCAGCCCGGGCATTATTTGCAAAGGTGCTCGACCTGCCGGGCGGCATGCGCATCGGCACCATCCACGCCTTCAGCCAGTCTCTCCTCCGCCGCTTCCCGCTGGAAGCCGCGATCTCCCCGCATTTCCAACTGGTGGACGACCGCGACGCCGACGACGCGATGACCGAGGCGCGGGAGGACATGCTGACCGATGCCGGCACCCCCGCGATGCAGCATGCGCTAAAAACCCTGGCCGGCCTGACCTCGGCCGAGGCATTCGGCGGCCACGTCAAGACGTTGCAGAAAGACCGGGCCAGGCTACAGGAAGCATTGGAACTCGGCGACGAACTGGAACGCGCGCAACGCCGGGTGCTCGGTGTCACGGCACCGGACGAAGACTCGCTGATAGAGCAGGCCTGCCAATGGCTGGGCGAATCCGCCCTGCGTGAGGCGGCTCGGATCGTTGCGGAAAAAGCTTCCCCGGCTGTAACCGCCAAAGCCGCCGCGATCCTGGACTGGCTCAGCTTGCCGGCCGACCTGCGCGCCGAAAACTGGGCCGACTGGTGCGACCTGTTCCTGACCGCCAAGGGCGAACCGCGCGGCGAAACGGCGCTGGTCAACAAGGCGCTGTCCGCCAAACGCCCCGACTTACTCCCCCGTTACCTGGAGGAAGCCGCCCGCATCGTATCCGTCGAAGACTCCCGCCGTGCACTTAAACTCGCCGCCGTCTCCGCCGCGCTGCTGCTGCTCGCCGGACCGGTCGCGCGCGGCTATGCCCAGCGCAAGGACGACGCCGGCCTGCTCGATTACGACGACCTGATCGACCGCACACGCACCCTGCTGTTCGATCCCGGCGCGGCCTGGGTCCTGTATAAACTGGACGGCGGTCTCGACCACCTGCTGCTGGATGAGGTGCAGGACACCGCCCCGCAACAATGGCGCATCGCCCACGCGCTGACTGAGGAATTCTTCGCCGGCCAGGGCGCCCGGGACCGAACCCGCACGGTGTTTGCCGTCGGTGACCGCAAGCAGTCGATCTACTCGTTCCAGGGCGCCGACACGGCGGAGTTTGACCGCTCGCACGACATCCTCGCCCGCCGCGTCCGCACATCGGGGCAACATTTTGAAGATGTCGGCCTGGACGTGTCATTCCGCTCCACCGCCCCGGTTCTGGCCCTGGTCGATGCCGTGTTCACCGACCCGATGGCGCGCCCGGGCGTGGTCGCAGCCGGCGAAACCCTGACCCACTACGCCGATCGCGCCGGCCATGGCGGCGAGGTCGAAATCTGGCCGCTCGCCCCGCTACCCGACCCGGCGCCGCACCAACCCTGGACGGTGCCGGAGCAAAACCAGTCGCAGACCTCGGCCAGGCAGATGCTGGCGGACAAGCTGGCGGACTGGATACGCGACCAGACCAACGGTTCCACCTTGCTGGAAAGCAAAGGCCGGCCGCTGAATGCCGGCGACGTGCTGATCCTGGTGCGCCGGCGCGACGAATTCGCCCGCGCGCTGGTGCGGGCATTAAAGACACGAGGTGTCCCTGTGGCCGGCCTGGACCGCATGGTGCTGACGGATCAGCCGGCAGTGCAGGACCTGATGGCACTGGCGGATGCGCTGCTGCTGCCCTCCGACGACCTGACGTTCGGCTGCGTGCTGACCAGTCCGCTCGGTGGCCTGACCGATGACGAATTGTCCGCAATTGCCATCGATCGGCGGGGTTCGCTGTGGGATGCGCTACGGCACCGCGCCGACGAAAATCCGTCGTTCCATCGAGCCGCCGATTTCTTCGGCCAACTTTTAAAACGCGTCGATTACGTCTCCCCCTACGCCCTGTTCGCCGAAGCCCTCGGCCCACTCGGTGGCCGCGCCCGCCTGTTTGCCAGGCTTGGTCCTGAGGCGGCGGAGCCGGTGGACGAACTGCTGAACGCCGCGCTGACCTACGCCGGCCGGCATCCGCCGTCGTTGCAGGGCTTTCTGCATTGGCTGCGCCGCTCCGGGGCCGAGGTGAAGCGAGAACCTGAAGCCGCCGGCAATCTGGTGCGGATCATGACGGTGCACGGCGCCAAGGGGTTGCAGGCGCCGCTGGTGATCGTGCCGGATACCTCCGCACTGCCAAAGGATGACGGGTCGATCGTGTGGGCTTTCGACAAAGTGACCGGCCGCGAGGTCCCGCTATGGGCGCCGCGCAAGGAATTCCGCTGCGACCGGTTGGACCAACTGGGCGCCGACAGCCGGCAGCGGCAGATGGAGGAACATAATCGTCTGCTCTATGTCGCCCTCACTCGCGCCGAGGACCGGCTACTGGTGTGCGGCTGGGCGACAAGGTCGATCAAAGAGGAATGCTGGCACAGCCTGGTGCAGCGAGGGTTCGAATCGGCGGGCGCGGAACGGGAGAAATTCGCCGGGTGGGACGGGGACCTGCTGCGTCTGAACGCGTTGCAGACCCTTTCGCCAGAGATCGCACGCGAGACCGCACACGCTGATAACGCTGCCGACTTGCCGGCATGGATCGGGTCGGCGCCGTCATGGACGCCGGCTGACCCGCCGCCCGAACCGCCGCGTCCGGTGCCGTTGGCGCCAAGCCGCCCGGAAGGCGTTGAATTGGGAGCAGTGCCGGCGGCGGAGTCTCCGTTCGCCGAACGGGATGCCGGGGGCAACCGGTTCCGGCGCGGCCAGTTGATCCATGCTTTGCTGCAACATCTGCCCGTGTTGCCCCCCGAAAGCCGACGCGACGCGGCGGTGCGGTACCTCGAAAAACCTGGCCATGGGCTGCCGTTTGGCGAGGCCGAACGGGTCGCCGACGAGGTCCTGGCGGTGATGGCGCATCCGGATCTGGTGCCTCTGTTCGGGCCTGGCAGCCGGGCGGAGGTGCCGTTGACCGGCGTGGTGGGCGATCAGGTGGTGGGCGGTTTGGTCGATCGGCTGGTGGTGTTGCCGGATCGCGTGCTGGTCGCCGATTTCAAGACCAACCGGCGGCCGCCTGTTCGGGTGGAGGACACGCCGATCCTGTATCGCCGGCAGATGGCATCGTATCGGGCGGTGCTGCGAGCCGTTTTCCCTGGAAGAGCCGTGCGGTGCGCTCTGATCTGGACGCGGGCCGCGAGCGTGGCGATTCTGCCGGACGAGATGCTCGATTCGCATGACCCCGGCCTGCGTCGATCCGAACAAGAGGCGCCGCACAGCGTGGCGTCGTGATCGGCTTCGCAGAATCGGCATGACTTCCCGCTTGACCGGTTTGGCTGCCGGTCCCAATTTCAACCCAACCGAATTTCAAGGATATGATAATGAGCGCGAACACAGTTGCCGTGACCGACAAAAGCTTCGCCACGGACGTGGTGGAAGCCAGCAAGAAAGGTCCCGTGCTGGTCGATTTCTGGGCCGAATGGTGCGGTCCCTGTAAGATGATCGGACCGGCGCTGGAAGAAATTGCCGGGGAATTGGCCGGCAAGCTGACGATCGCGAAGGTCGATATCGACAACAATCCAGGATCCCCGAATCAGTTTGCCGTCCGGGGCATCCCGACGTTGATCTTGTTCAAGGACGGCGCTCCGGTTTCGACTCAGGTCGGCGCGATGCCCAAAAGCAAGCTGAAGGATTGGATTAACGCTAACATCTGATTCCATGGTGGCCCGGCTCATACGGCCGAGTATTCCACCAGCTCTGCCGCGATAGACGGCCCTCCCCCGACCAGGTTGGGGGAGGGCCCTGCTTTCGGCTGAATCGCGCCAGACGTCAGTCTTATGTCCCGGGCGCGACGGTGATCAGGTGCCGATTGAACGGCGCCCCACGATGGCGTGATACAAAACCAGTACCACGACCGAACCGATGACCGCGACAATGACGCTGTAGAGGTTGAAACCGGTAACCGGAGCGGCCCCGGCGAACGAGAACAAAAATCCGCCGACAAACGCGCCAACGATACCCAGCACGATGTCGAGAATCATTCCTTCACCACTGTTGTTCACAAGCTTGCTGGCAATAAAGCCGGCGATCAGTCCAAGGATCAGCCAAGCGAGAATGGACATAGCGATTTCCTTCTATCGGGTTGATATTTGGTCCCGGGTCGGCAGGATCGAGGCCAGGACATAAGCGATCCCTCCCGCTACCAGCAGGGAGATCAGAGGTTGCCGTTCAACGGTGGATGATAAATTTGCGGTGACTTCCCGAGCCTGATCATAAAGCTGTCCGGAAGCGTGGTTCGCGTCGCTGGCAAGTTGGCGCGCTCTTTCCTCCAGCAGAAGCGTTGTCAGCGCCAACGTCGCCAAAGCCAGCAATGCCTTCATGAGGATCTCCTGTTCCGGCATAGGACGACCGATGTACGCAACAACGCGTCAGCGGACCTACGGATGCGGGCGCCGAAATTTTTATTTTCGATCCGGAGTCCGATGTCGCTCCCGCAACTGTCCCTGACAGTCAGTCGAACCGTCGCGCAACGATTATGCGGTCGCGCCACCCGAGCGTAAAGCGCCAAGCACCTCACAGGCCGCACGCCGGGTGGGTTGATACGCCAACGCCTGCAAACGCAGGCCGACGGATCGCAGCCGGTGACCGGATGCCTCGGCGATCTCGGCCCGGGCGGCGTACATGCGTGCATTGAAGCCGCTTTCGGCGGACGGGTCCTCCGCCAGCGCCGCCGCTCGGTGACGTTCGGCGATCAGGCTCATGGCCATGAGCCGCAGATCCATGCGGCCGGTCGCATTGCCGGGACGATGCATCAGGTATTCGGCCTGGATCCCCGGCACCACGCCCACCGGCGCCCGGCGAGCCAGCACAAGCCACAGGTCCCAATCCTCGGCTGAGGTCAGGCCAGTGTTAAATCCGCCGACCTCCCGCAACAGGTCCGTCCTTGCGATGACGGTCGATGTCCCCACGACGTTTTCCGCGTACAGCGTTGACAACGCCCGGTCCAACACGAATGGCCCCAGCGCTGAACCGAACCGGGCGGCGAACCGCGGCCAAAAGGCGAAGCAGCCGCCGCGGTCTTCATTCTTCGTCGTTATATGCCGATAATCGGTGAACGAAAATCCGATCTCAGGGTGATCCCGGTGCAGCGCGATTTGGGTGTCCAGCTTGTTGGGCAGCCATTGATCATCCGCATCGAGAAACGCGATCAACGGCGCCCGTGCCGCCCCGATCGCCAGATTGCGGGCCCGCGACGGGCCGGCGCGCATGCCGACCATGAACCGCAGCCGCGGATCACGGGCAGCGGTCTCCCCCAGCCATGCCAGCGTCCCATCGGACGACCCGTCATCGACGACGATGATCTCCACGTCCGGACGGGGTCCGATCGATGCGATCGCAGCCGGTAGCCATGCAAGCGCGTCGCGGGTCGGAATAATCACGCTGACGGCGGGTAGCTCGGTCATAGAAGCCTCGTGCCTTTCGACGCTCCCGTTTGGCCGAGGCGTCAGGCGAAGGAGATGCATATATCGCGCCAGGAAATGACGGTGGATTGCGTCGCATTTTGCGATTTTCAGGCCGCCAATTGTTGGCATGAGTGATGCAGTGAACCCCGTATCGCCGTCCCAATCGGATGGCCCGGACAAGGAACCGCATCATGGCACAAACGATCCACAATCAGGACGCCTCCGCTCCTCTTTCTATCTGTTACGTGCTGGCGGCCTTCCCGGTTCTGTCTGAAACGTTTGTTTCCAATGAGATACGCGCCATGCGCCGGATGGGCCATACGATCGTGCCGCTGGCGCTGACGCCGTATGACGGGCCTTGTCAGCCGGAAGACGAGGCGATGCGGGCGGAGCGAGTCCATCTCGGTGACATCTCAACCACCCGCGCCCTGGCTTACGCGGCGTCGCGTCCGTCCGGCCTGGCGGCGGCGCTGAGATTCGCAAATCGCCAAATCGGCATTCCGGCGCGCTCGTTGATCCGCGCCGCGGCCCGTGTGGCGCTCGCGGCCAAGCAGCACGGATGCACCCATTTGCATGCGCATTACGCCCATTCGTCGGCTGCGACGGCGGTGGCCGCCGCCATGATCGGCGGAATGACCTGCTCCTTCATCGGTCACGGCTACGATATCTACGGGACGCCGTGCGATCTGCCGGTCAAACTGAGTGCCGCCGACGTGGTTTTCGCAACGTGCGAGGACATGGCGGCCGACTTCCGCCGCCTGGCGCCCGATGTGAACACGATTGTCTCGTCCTGCGGGATTGATCCCGACCGTTTCGTTCCCTCACCCTGTGCCACCAGCAACGGACGCTTGCTGGCGATCGGCCGCCTGGTCGAGCAGAAAGGGTATTCCACCTTGATCGAAGCGCTGGCGCGCATTCCCGCGGCGCAACGGCCCGTCGTCGATGTGGTCGGCGGCGGCCCGCTGGAGGAGGAGCTGAAGGCGATGGCCGAACGCCTGGGCGTGGCCGCGAACATTTGCTTCCTGGGCCGCAAGCCGTCCACCTGGATTGCCATCGAGGGGCCGCGCTACCAGGGGTTCCTCGCGCCGTATGTGATCTGCGCTGACAACGACCGCGACACCGGGCCGGTGGCGGTGAAGGAGGCCCTGGCGATGGGGCTGCCCATCGTCGCATCGCGCCTGATGGGGCTGAAGGAGAGCGTTCAGGTCTCCAATGGCCGCCATGTCGAGCCGGGCAATGTGGACGACCTCGCCGATGCGATCCTGTGGCTGACCGGACTGTCGTCCGCGGATCGCCAGGCGCTGGGACATGCCGGGCGGTTGCATGCGCTGGTCAACTATACGCTGGCCGCGCAGGCCGCGAGCATCACGGCGGCGATCCATGGCGTGCAGCAGGCGCGGGTCCTGCCATGCGCGGCCTAGCCGGGACCGCTGCCCCCACGGTGCGCCCCGGGGGCAGCAGCATCGTTCATCGCGGGTCTGCTCACGTCTCTGCCGGCACGCGCACCAGCTTTTGCAGGCATCGGATGTATTTTGGTTTTGTGATGCCCGGAAACGATCGCGACCAGGACGTGTAGGCGACCTCTCCCACGTACAGATTGCCTTTCGAATCTGCCGCCAGCCCGTGCGGTGAGATGAACTGACCGGGCGCGGTGCCGCGCGACGGATCGGCCTGCACGCGGGCCAGTTGCTTGCCGGTGTGGTCCCAAACACTGATGCGCGGGCCGATGTTCGGCAGATCGATGTTCACCGGCAGATGCGGACCCAGTTCGGCGATGTAACACAGCGGGCATTTGCCGCCCGTCATGAAAAGCCCGCTGGGGCGGTGCATGTTGTTCCACTGCGTCTCGTAACGGCCGTTGGCGTCGAACACCTGGACGCGGTGATTCTCCCGGTCCGCGACATAGACCCAGCCATCGCCATCGCAGGTGATGTTGTGGGCGATGTTGAATTCACCGGGATTGGTTCCGGGGCTGCCCCACGAATGCAGCAGCCGCCCATCCGGGGTGTATTTGTGAACGCGTGAGTTGCCGTATCCGTCTGACACGTAGATGTCGCCGGACGGCGACAGCGCGGTGTGCGTGCAGCGGTTGAACGGTTCGCCGCTCATATACGGTGTCGCTTTGCCGGGGATGCCGATCGTCAGCAGCACCTTGCCGTCCAGAGTGCATTTGCGGACGGTGTGGTCGCCATCGTCCGTGCAGTAGATCGTATCGTCCGGTCCCATATGCACGCCGTGCGCGCGCGCGAAAATCCCGTCGCCCCAGGACCGCAGGAAATTGCCGTCCTTGTCGAACACGACCATCGGATGCTCGCCACGATGGAACGCATAGACATTGTCCCAGCGGTCCACGCCGACGGCGGCGACGTCGCCGAATGCGTAGCCGGGCGGCAGGATTCCCCAGCCGTGTTCGGCCTTATAGGTGAAGTCGCCGGTGCCTATTGTTTCGGTCATTGGTGGTCCTCCGATCGCGTTGGGGCGCGGGAGGTTTGACAGACGCACGCGTGGCCGCGCCGGCCAGCGACGCCGCGGCGGGCCTCGTTGGATCGAGCGTGGCGGCGAAGAGTTTTCGCGTTTCGAGCGGTAGTGACGCCCATTGCCTGGTCCTCCCGGCCTATTGGCCGGAAGTCTAGGTGATCGGCGAGGACAGGCCAATGGCGGCGGTTACCGGCGTTGGAAAAAGCCGCCACCGATCAGGACAAAGCCCAACACCAATGCGCCTCCGGCAAGATACGGTGGGACAGCATAGGTGGTTGTTTCTGTCGTCTGTAACTTCAGGTCGCCAATCCGAGCGACGTCCTTTGTTTGTTGAGCTGTAAAGAAGGGGACGGCCAAGCCAAGCAGCCCGAGGAGAGCCAGGGCGGCTCCCCCCATTGTCATCGGGTTAGTGTTCACGAAATTCCCCCTAAACTCGATTCAGCAACCAGACGACAAGACAAATGATCAGAACCGTGCTGAGAACGCCGCCGGACCCGATATATCCGTATTGGCTGTGGGCGTAGTACCCACCGCCGCCGCCGAATACCAAGATCAATATTACAATGAACAGAATCAAACCCATGACGAACTCCTATTGAGTGCCGCTGGTGAAGCTATTTATACCAGTCGACGTAAACATCGATTCTCCGGCCGCCCGCGACCGTCATGCCGACGAAGGTCGGTATCCACATCTTTTGTTCGTCTAAACAAAGACATGGATGGTGCGCCTTCGCGCACCATGACGATTCGGGTAGACTGGCGTGTGTCGGTCTCAACACGGACTGGTATTACACCAGCCGGCGCTGGCATTGACACTCTGACGGCCCAACAGGTGATGCCGGCAAAGGCCCGCATCCACGTCTTTCAATAGTCTGATAAAAGATGTGGATGAGGCGCCTTCGCGCACCACGACGAAGGGTTGGTATTACTTCTTGACCGCGTCTCGCACGGCGTCGCTCAGACCGCCAATGGCATTCTGTACTTTGCCCTCGGCCTGGTCGGTCCGGCCGTCAGTCTGCAATTTGGTGTCACCCGCGGCCTTGCCGATGGCTTCCTTAATGACGCCTTTGGCTTCTTTCGCGGCGCCGATAATGCGATTCTTGTCCATGACTTGCTGTTCCCTTGTTTCAAACGACGCAATGTGTCTGCGTGATTTCAAATATAGGGACGGCCAGGTCTTGCAGGCAGGATCGGAAAATACCTAGGTAAACCGGGGCGGCCTCACAGGCGCCCCGACCGGCATTAGCTTGTTACATACGTAAAAATCCGGATCGAACCGTCCGGCTGCTTTTCACGATAGACGCCCTGGATCTCGCTCTCGAACCCCGGGAACAAATTCGATCCACGCTCGAACATCTTCAGATAATCGATCATCGGCTGGGCGCGCTCATCCAGCCGTTCGCCCGGCACGATGGTGGCGATGCCGGGCGGATAGACGACCCACAATGTGGTGGCGATGCGTCCATAGACTTCGTCGACCGGGAGGTAATCGACGTCGTTCTTCACCAGACGCCGCACGGCTTCCTGCGGCGCCATCGCCATGGTGGGAAAATGCTTCGGCCGGAACTGGGCGCGTTGCAGGGCACTGGTGCCTTGCTCGCGATAGAAGCTGTGCATCTCCCGGCACAAATCGCGCAGGCGCATCCCGCCATAGCGCTGCGGCCGCTTGCGGACGAATTCGGGGATGGCTTCCTCCAGCAGCACGTTGTCGTCATGCAGGCGTTTGAAAAACACCAGCGCGCTCAGCAGCGTGCCGGCCTTGCTGGATTCGACACCGGGGGTCAGCAGGAACAGCATGCTGTTGAAATCGTTCTTTTCCGCAACAATGCGGTTTTCCCGCAGATACTGCACCACCACCGGTGCCGGCACGCCGTATTCCGTATAAGCGCCGGTCTGCCGGTCAAAACCGGGAGTCAACAAAGTCAGCTTGTTGGGATCGGTCATCGCGTAACCGGGGTTGACGTGACGGTACCCGTGCCACGCTGCGTTCGGTGCCAGCTCCCAAAACCGCGAGTCCGCAACGAGTTCGTCGGTAGGCACGTTTTCCCATTTGGTCATGCCGCCGTCGTAATCGATCATATCGGGCACAAACGGATCAAAGAACCACCTGCGGTCGGGATCGGATTCGCTCTCTTCGAACTCCCGTGTGATCGCGCGCATCTTCTTGCGCAGCTCGATCCCCAGGCGGATCGTATCGTCCCACAGAACCTCACCCTGGCGGCCTTTCATCATCTGGGCGCCGACGTCCAACGAGGCAAACAACGGATAGAACGGCGACGTCGAGGCATGCATCATGAACATCTCGTTGAAGCGGCGATGTTCGACCCGGCGGCGCTGGCCGGCGATGTGGGAGTCCTTGATATGGATCTGGCTGGCCTGACTGAAGCTGGCCAACTGTTTGTGGGTGGATTGGGTCGCGATGATTCCCGGATGTTGCGGCCCCAGCCCCTCCAGGCCCATCGCGAACCGGCCGCGAAAGATCGGGTGGAATTTCATGAAGCCGGCCCAGGCCTCATCGAACAGAATGTAGTCGCACAGCGGACCGATCTTCTCGAGGATGGTTGGGGCGCTGTAGATGGTTCCGTCGTAGCTGCATTGCTCGATGACGGCGACGCGGAACGGCCGTTCGCGGCGCCACGCGTCCGGGTCGGTGACCAACGGATTGACACGAATTTTTTCCCGGATGGTCTCTTCGTCCAGCGCTTCGTAGTCGATCGGGCCGATCAACCCGTGGGCGTTTCGGTCGGTTTCCAGGAACACCGGGATGGCGCCGCCCAGATACAACGCGCCGTGATGGGCGGCCTTGTGATTGTTGCGATCGAACAGGACCAGATCGTCCTCAGCCACCAATGATTGCAGCACGATCTTGTTGGACGACGAGGTGCCGTTCAGGACAAAATAGGTGCGTTCCGCCCCGAAAATTTTGGCCGCTTCTCGTTGCGCGGCCAGTGCGGGACCTTCGTGGGTGAGCAGATCGCCCAGGTCTAACACCGAGTTATCGAGGTCATCGCGAAAGATCGCCTCTCCCAGATGCTGGAAAAAGATGCGGCCGATCGGGCTGCGGGCATAGAAAACGCCGCCGTTATGACCGGGGCAGGTCCATAACTGGTTGCCCTCCTCGGCATAGTCCACCAAGGCGCCGAAGAACGGAGTCTTCAGTGTTTCGGCGTATTGCTTCAGCCGGCTGATCAGGTTCTTGGCGATGAAGTCGGGGGTTTCCTCGGCCAGGAACACATAGCCATCGGCTTCGCGCAGCACATCGACCGGGATGTCTTCCAGGCGGTGACGGCGCACCAGGATGATGATCGGCATGTCCAGTCCGCGCTTGCGGATCAGCGACACCAGGCTGCCCATCTTGCCCTGAGGCCCGCGCTTGCCCCAATCCAGCAGCACGCAGCCGACCGCGGCATCGGTTTGGATCACCAGTTCGGCGTCATCGATCTTACGGGCTTTCATGACGATATAGCCGTCACGCTCGATCTCTTCGGTGATCGCGTGCAGGCGCTGGCCCTCAAGATCGGCCGGATCGAAGGCGGGTGCGCAGATTAAGAATTTGAAATGACGCGAATATTCCATGATGCGAGTCTCCAGGCGGGCCGTCGGTGCCGCGTCTTAGCACCGAAGCGTTGGGAAGGCGTCATGTTGAGCGCTGCCATCAAAGTTTCATGTCCGGCGTGCCGTCGTTTTGGCCTCGCGCCGCGGATGGCGTAGCGTCGGCGGCAACAGGAGGAAGCACGATGGCCAACGAAACCGTCCGGCTCGCCGAATATGCGGCGGGGCTGCGCTACGACCAGTTACCGCCGGAGGTCGTCCAACGGGCCAAGGACTGCATCACCGACACGGTCGCGGTGATCGTGCTGGGGAACGCCATGCCCTGGAGCCGTATTGTCGCCAATTACGCGCAACGCATCGGCGCGGGAGGCCGCAGCCGGATCCTCGGGGCCACGGGACCGACGCTGCACGCCCCGGCCGCCGCGTTGGCCAACGGCACGCTGGCGCACGCGTTTGAATCCGACAATTTGACGAGACCGAGTGCTGGCGTGCATCCGGGGGCGACGCTGTTGCCGCCGGGGCTGGCGATCGCGCAGGACCGCGGCAGTTCCGGCCGCGAACTGATCACCGCCGTGGTCGCGGGTTTCGAGGTGATGTACCGCATCGGCCACGCCACCAAACACAGCAATGAAAAGCGCGGTTTTCATGCGCCCGGCACGACCGGTCCGTTCGGCGCCGCCGTGGCCGCCGGCGTGCTGCTGGGGTTGAACGCCGAAGCCATGACCAATGCGCTCGGTATTGCCGGATCGATGGCCGGCGGGCTGATGGAATTCGCCCGGTCCGGCACCGGCGCGATGGTGAAACGGCTCCATTTGGGACGGGCCGCGGAGGCCGGGGTGGTCGCCGCCAGTCTCGCCGCCGACGGGTTTACCGGCCCGGCCAGTGTCCTTGAAGGCGAGGCCGGCTTCCTGAAAGTGTTCTGTTCGGAGTGGGATGTTTCGGACCTGACCCGCGGGCTGGGTACCGACTATGCGACGATGAACCTGTGCCTGAAACGATTTCCGGTTCATATGACCGCGCAAACCGGGGTTCAGGCCGTGCTGGAACTCCAGGCCGAACATGGTTTCACCGGCGCCGAGGTCGATCGAGTGACGGTGGCGGGCAGCGAGCGCATGGCGACCATCAACAATATCCGGCAACCGGCGGATATGATGATGGCGCAGTATTCAATTCCGTTCTGCGTCGCCCTAGCCGTGTTTCGCGACCCGCGCGATCCGGCGTCGTTCGACGACTCCGCGCTGACGGACGCCGCCATTCGGTCCCTGTGCGACCGGGTGGCGGTCACCGTGGCAGACCCGCCGACCCGGGTGCCGGGCGCCAGTATCGTTACGGTCCTATTGAAGGATCGACGTTCGCTGATCCGCGAAGTGGAAGAGTTCAACGGCACACCCGCGCGTCCGCTGAGTCGCGACGAACTGCGCGACAAGTTCACGACGTTGACGCGGGTGCGGTACGGTGGCGAGGCCGCCGGTCTGTTCGACCGATTGCAGACTTTGGAGACCGAAACCGATCTCGGGTGGATCGGCGCTTAGAAGCAGAGAGGAAAACAGCATGACCGTGGCTCGTGAACTCGCCGACTTCCTGGTTGGCACCAAGACGTCCGATCTGCCGGCGCAAACCTTGCAGCATGCGACGATGATCATCGCCAGCACGATCGCCAGCGCGGCCTACGGAACGACCATCCAGTCCGCCCGGATCATCCGCGACCTGGTGCGCGAGCAAGGCGGGCGGGCGGATGCGTCGCTGTGGTTTGGTGGTGGCGGCGCGAAACTGCCGGTCGCCGAGGTCGCGCGATCCAACGCGATGCTGAGTGACGCCGCAGCCTCCGATGACAGCGATCTGCGCAACATCGTGCATGCGGGAACGCCACTGACCGCCGTGTCGCTGGCGTTCGGCGAACGTCTGGGGTCGAGTGGCCGCGACGTGTTGACGGCGATCGTCCTGGGATACGAGGCAGCCGGACGTCTCAGCGAACCGATCACCCCGGGCTTTCGGGCGCGGGGCTTCCATGGCTGCCTCGGCGCGGTGTTCGCCGCCACGGTGTCAGCGTCGCATCTGTTGGGCCTGACCGCCGAACAGATGGCGCAGTCGATTGCGATTTCGGCAGTGTCGATCGGTGGCCTGGCAACCGCCGCCGATACCAGTTTCGCCCGCGAATATCACGCCGGTCTGGCGGCCCAGCTCGGTGTCAATGCGGCGTTGGCCGCGCAACGCGGATATCGCGCGGAGGAGCGCATCCTGGAGGCGCCGCAAGGATTTTTCGAGGCGTTTGGCGGCGTCGAGGGCACAACCGCCGCCCGCATTGCCACGTTCGGATTTGGCGAAAGCTGGGACATTGTGACCGATATGGCGATCAAGCTGGTGCCGGGCGGGCATCCGTATCATGCGTTTGCCGAGGCTGCCGCCAACGCCGCCCGCGACGGCGCGATCGTTGCGGCTGAAGTTGAAAGCATCACGATCTCCCGGCCGGGCTTCACCAAACTCAGCGGTCCCCTGCATCCGGTTGACCTGATCGATATGGCGCATAGTCCGGCCTACTTCGCGGCGGCGGGAGTTGCCGATCGCACCTTCGGCTGGCAAAACGCCAGCGATGCGAAAATCGCCGATCCGGTCATTCACGGATTGATCGACAAAGTCCGGGCCGGAACACCGCCGACCGAGAATGCAACCCGCTATCGTCAGGGCGCGACCGTCACGATCCGTACCACCGACGGCCGCGAATCGACGAATACCGTCTATCTGCCGAAAGGCTCCGGCGCGTTGGGGATTGCCTGGCGCGACGTCAATGCGAAGTATCGCGCGCTGGTTCCGGCCTCTGGATTGTCCGGCGAGACGATCGAAGCCAGCCTCGCCCGGATTCACGATTTCGGACAGTTGCCCAGCGTGTCGCCGCTGGTCGATCTGCTGCGGGGGAGTTAGGGCGCACCGGTACCGTTCCCACATCGTCGTGGCCCGGGGGACACGTTAATTCTTGACGTGGTTTTAGCCCGCGACGGCGCCGCCGCGCCGAGCCATGGGTTCGATGAATTGGGGTTCGGTGTCCCAGGGGAACAGGATCCAGGTGTCCTGGGAGACCTCGGTGACGAAGCTGTCCACGGTCGGCCGGCCCGCCGGCTTGGCATAAACGCATGCGAAGTGCGCCTTGGGCAGCAGCGCGCGAACGACGCGGGCGGTGGTGCCCGAGTCTACCAGGTCATCGACGATCAGGAAGCGGGTGCCGTCGCCGGCGGCGACCGGATGCTTGGTGACGATCGGCTCGCCGCGGGTTTCATCCTGGTAGGTGACGACGCAAACGCTCTCGACCAATCTGATGTCCAGTTCGCGGGCGATGATCGCGGCGGGGATCAGCCCACCGCGGCTGATCGCGACGACGCCATCGAACGGACCCAGGTCCATCAGTCGCCAGGCGAGCGCGCGGGCGTCGCGATGGAGTTGGTCCCAGGTGACAGTGTAATAATGTGCGGCCATGGAGGGCTTTTCGGCGAAAACCGCCCGCCGTTGCAAGAGGGTTTTGGTTTCGGCGGTTTTGTGCCCCTTGCGTCCATCGAACATAGTGACATTTTAGTCCGCACCGTCTTTGATGTGTGGAATGGACGGCCCCGCATCCCTGCCTGACCCCGAGGCGCTTGCTCCCTACCGGTTGTTTGCGCCGGAGCGTCCGTTCGCACCGGTGATTTTCACCTCCGCGCATTCGGGACGGGCCTATTCGGCCGATTTTATGCCGGGTGTGCGGCTGTGTCCCTTGAGTCTGCGGCGCAGTGAGGACAGCTTCGTCGATGACCTGTTCGCCGCCGCGCCTGCCAACGGCGCCTCGCTGTTGGCAGCCAATTTCCCGCGCGCGTTCGTCGATGCCAATCGCGAGGCGTGGGAGTTAGATCCCGCCATGTTCAGCGACAAACTACCGGACTGGGTGAACAGCACCAGTCCGCGCGTCGGTGCCGGCCTGGGCACGATCGCCAGGGTGGTCGCCTCGGGCGAGTCGATCTACGCACGGAAGTTGCTCTTCGCGGAGGCGGAGCGGCGGATCTTCACCTATTGGCGGCCGTTCCACGACACACTGGCGCGTCTGATCGCGGATATTCGGGCGCGGTTCGGGTATTGTTTGTTGATCGATTGCCACTCGATGCCGTCGAACGGGCAGGGCAAGCGGGCCGGCGGGCGGCCGATCGATTTTGTCCTCGGCGACCTGCACGGTTCGGCGTGTGCCGCGCGGGTGACCCGCACGGCGGAGGCGGTGCTGGCAGGCAAGGGCTATCTGGTGCGGCGCAACGATCCGTATGCGGGCGGCTACATCACCCGGCACTACGGAAGGCCGGCCAATGATGTGCACGTGCTACAGATCGAGATCGCGCGCGGCCTGTACATGAATGAGGCCCGCATTGAACGGCTGCCCGAATTTCCACATGTGCAGCGACAAATGTCGGATCTGGTGGCGGCGTTGACCACGCAGGTGCACGACCTGATCGGCTAATTATGGGGAAAAATCCAATGAGTGACGTTCTCGTAACGCAGGCCGGTCCGGTGCTGGAAATCCTGTTCAACCGGCCGGAGAAGAAGAACGCCCTGACCGGGGCGATGTATGCCGCCGTCGTGGACGCATTTCATCGGGCCGATGAGGACGCCTCGGTGCGCGTCGTGTTGCTGAGCGGTGTGGGCGATACGTTCACCTCCGGCAATGACATCAAGGATTTTCAGACCCGAGCCGCGACGGATGAGCCGACGCACGCCTCACCATTCCTGACCGCGTTGTCGTCGCTGGCGAAGCCGTTGGTCGCCGCGGTCAACGGGGCGGCGATCGGCGTCGGCACGACGATGCTGGCGCACGCCGATATCGTGATCGCGGCGCGAACAGCTCGGTTTGTCATGCCGTTCACCAGTCTCGGTCTGGTGCCGGAGGCGGCGAGTTCGTTGTTGTTTCCCCGCCTGGTCGGGCATCAGCGCGCCAGCGCGTTGCTTCTGCTGGGAGACCCGCTGGATGCGGAAACGGCGCGGGACTGGGGTTTCGTCAATCAGGTGGTGGCGGACGCGGACCTGATGAGCACCGCCCGATCCGTGGCCGAGCGCCTGGCGGCACTGCCGGCGGCTTCGGTGCGGCAGACCAAGGACCTGATCAAGAACGGGAAGCAGGACGTTCCCGGCCGTATCGCGGAGGAACTGGTATTGTTTCGTGATCGCCTGCGCTCCCCTGAGGCGGCGGAGGCATTTCGGGCGTTCGCGGAAAAGCGCAAGCCGGACTTTTCGCGGTTTTCGTAAACACGGGTTTGGTCCGCGGTGGCCCGGCGGTTCATGCGCCTTCTCGTATGCGCCGGCCTGTCCGGGTCCGTATCGCAGACCCCAGCCTCGATCGGCGCGTCGGACAACCGTGACGGCCGAGACGAAAGGGCATAAATGGAATAGTCAGCATAACGCATCGTCACATATAATTCATATGGCGATTATGTGACTATCCCGGTTGCGTGCGCTCCGGCACGTTGTCAGTGGAACCGGATCGGGATGCGGTATGCTGTCTGCTCTTCATGAATTCGATATGGCAGTGTTGACCTTCCTGACCAGCTTTGCTGGTCGAAGTTCGCTGTTTGACCATGTGAATAATGCCCTGTCCCGCCTCGACATCTTCAATGGCATCGCTCTTATGTGCCTGTTTTGGTATGTTTGGGCGAACGCACCGGCCAATGAACCTGACCGCGAGCGCCAGTGGCGGCAACGCCGTCTGATCATGGTCTTGATTGGGACCATTCTCATGGGCGGCTTGTCGCGTGGGATGCAACTGAGCCTGCATTTCCATCAACGGCCGGTACTGTCCGATCTCGGTTTGCCATTCCCTGTGACCAAGTTCGATACTCAGTCCCTAAACACCTGGAACAGTTTTCCGAGCGACCACGCCATGATTTTCTTTGCGCTCGGGACCGGTCTGTGGACTGTCAGCCGTACGGCCGGGTGGATCGCTTTTATCTGGACGATCGTGATTATCGATGTTCCCCGGGTGTATCTGGGAATCCATTACCCCAGCGACGTGATCTTCGGCGCTCTGTTCGGGTTGCTCGGGATGATGGCTTTTCTGGCGTTGCCCCTGGGGCGTTTCGAACGGGCGCTGGATCGCTGGCGGCTGGCGCATGAGGGATTGTCGATGGCGTTGCTCTTTCTGCTCACCAACGAAATTGGCAGTCTTCTGACGGAACTTCGGGATCTGGCCCATAGTTCCGCCCAAATTTTGCTGCATGGAGGGTGACGCGCCGGCCAGATTGCTGATGTTCCAGGATCGCGCGTCAGCCAGTGTCCCGCATGTCGCCGGGGTGGTATTGTTCCACCACCGGCCGGCCTGTTCGTGAATTTCGGCAAATCCGGTTCTACGCCAGAACAAAGCCCTCGTAGCCGTGTGCCGCCACCTCGTCGCATTTCCGGCGATAACCACCCACCCCTTCCGGGCATAGATACGGCAGGAAGGCACGTGGTTTGCCCGGAATATTGGCGCTCATGTACCAGGAGTTTGCGCCAGGCATCAGCGTCCCGTTGACGACCTCGTTGACATGGGCAACCCATTGCTCCTGTGCCTCGGGCGTCGCCTCGATCGAGGTTTTTCCGGACTTGCGGATCGCGTCGATACAGCCGATAATCCAGTCCACATGCTGTTCGATCGATACGGGCATGTTCGACAGCACCGACGGGCTCTGCGGGCCGGTAATGGTGAACAGATTGGGGAAGCCGGCGACCGAAATCCCAAGATAGGAATGCGGACCGTCCGCCCATTGTTGATCCAGCGTGCGCCCGCCGCGGCCCTTCAGGTTCAGCGCCTTCAGCGGGCCGGTCATGGCGTCGAAGCCGGTCGCGAACACGATGATGTCGAACGCATAGTCTTTACCGCCCGCTCGGATGCCTTGTTCGGTAATCTCCTCAATGGCGCCGTCCGTGGCGGCATCGACCAGCAGCACGGTGTCCTTGTTGAACGTATCGAAGTAGTTGGTGTCGAGCGGCTGGCGCTTGGTGCCGTAGGCGTATCCCTTCGGGATAAGTTTCTCGGCCACAGCGGGGTCTTTCACCGTATTTCGAATCTTACGCTTCAGGTAGTCGGCGCACAGATCGTTGGCCTTTTGATCGAAAAACATGTCCTGATAGTTGGCGAGCCAGAATGCAAAGCCACCGGTGTCCCACATCCTGTCGAATTCGCGTTCGCGTTCCTCGTCGGAAACTTCCAGAGCCGACTTGGGGATAAAGGTGTGTTCAAAACCAAAGAACGATCCGCGCAGGCGCTCGACAATGCCATCGTAGTCAGCTTTTCGAGCCGCGGTGACTTCGGGATCGACTTTGCCGTTACGTGCCGGGACACAATAGTTGGCGGTGCGTTGAAAGACGGTGAGTTGTTTGGCCTGCTGGGCGATCTCGGGTATCGCCTGCACCGCCGTGGCACCGGTGCCGACCACCGCCACGCGCTTGCCGGTGAAATCGACGCCGCCTTTGGGGAAACGGCTGGTGTGGTACCAACGGCCCTTGAATGTCTCCAGGCCTTTGAACCGGGGCAGGTTGGTGGTCGATAGACTGCCGACAGCGGCGATCAGGAAGCGTGCTGTAACGGTGTCGCCCTTGTCGGTGTGGACCGTCCAAACAGTGTTGGTCTCGTCGAACTCGGCACCTGTCACGCGGGTGTTGAATTGCATGTCGCGTTTCAGGTCATGGCGTTGCGCCACATGTTCCAGATAGCGCAGGATTTCCGGCTGTTCGGGATAGCGTTCGGACCATTCCCACTCTTGCAGCAGCGGCTTGTCCCAGGTGAAACAGTAGATATACGCATCGGAATCGCATCGCGCGCCGGGATAGCGGTTCCAGTACCAGGTGCCTCCGACGGAGTCTCCGGCTTCGTAAACCCGCACCTTCAATCCCAGGGTGTCACGCAGCGACTTCAACGCGTGCATGCCGGCAAAACCTGCGCCGACAACGACGGCATCGAAGTCTGGGGTTGCATCTGCCATCAATGTCCTCCCGTTGCTTTTCGCTGAACGATAGAAGGCAAATGGCGCCGGGTGTAGGGAGAGATGCAGGTGATCCCGCGTAAGTGAATGGTGAGGGGAACCGACGTTTCGCGGCCGTCGTCACACCGCCCGGAGCCGGTCCTGCCAACGGTTTGTGTGACAGCAGCAGGCAGTTGTGTTATCAGACGACATGAGCACGACCCTGTACGAAATTGATTTTTTCGCCTGGGCCAACGAACAGGCCCGGCTGTTGCGTGCCGGCAAGCTGTCCGAAGCGGACATCGGACACATCGCCGAGGAAATCGAGAGCATGGGCAAGACCGAGAAGCGCGAACTCGTGAGCCGTCTCAAGGTTTTGCTGCTTTACCTGCTGAAATGGCAATTCCAGCCCGAATATCGGGGCAAAAGCTGGCGTCTCAGTATCATGGAACAGCGCCGGGAGGTTGCCCGTCATCTTGACGACAATCTCAGCCTGAAGGCGCGCCTGACCGAGACGATGGCGGATGCCTACGGCGATGCCACAATTGGGGCGGCACGGGAAACAGATCTTGAACTGGATGTGTTTCCGGCCGCATGCCCATGGACGTTCGAACAGATCATGGCGGCCGATTTCTGGCCCGATGCGGCGTGATCGTGTCGGTTCAGGGGTGTTCGAGCGGGATTACGGGCGCGTACCCGAGACCAACACGGGGCCTTTTGGACGCTACCCTGACGCCAGTGTTTTGATGTTGGCCGATCGAGCGTGAAACGCGCATGGGCGGGTTTGTGCAAGTACTGGAACTCAGATAAGAACGGATAAGAACGGATAAGAACGGATGATTACCTGTAGGAAAATATTGGCGCCGCCATCGACGAGTCTAAATCCGTTCTTATCCGTTCTTATATGTCCTTATCAGAGTTAAAATCTAAGCCACGGACGTTGGCCTGTGGTGACGGACCCCAGCAGCAGCGCCACAACCACCACCATCGACGCCGCCTTTCACCTGAGGCACCATCCCAGCCATGCATTTCGACCTGAAGCTTTGGCGGATGACCACCGGCCTGCATGGCCGTATCGCTCTGTCGGCCGGTCTGGGCTTGCTGGCTTTGGCGGTCGGGATCGCGCGTTTCGCGTTCCTCGGCCGGTTCCTGGCCGGCGTGTTCCGCGGCGAGCCTTCGATCGTGCCGCTGCTCGCTGCCGCTGCCGCCATTCTGCTCCGCGCATGGCTCGACCACCAACGCACGATGATTGCGCACCAGACCGCCGCTCGGGTGCAAGAAACCCTGCGTGGGCGGCTGTTTGACAAGATCGCCGAACTCGGGCCGGCCTGGTTCGGCACCGAACGAACCGGCGGCGTCATGCTGTCGATGGTCGATGGGGTGGAGCAGCTTCAGTCGTTCTTTGGCCAATATCTGCCGCAGGTGACCATCGCGGTTGCCGCGCCGTTCGCGATCTTCGCGTTCATTGCGTGGTGGGACGTGCCGGTCGCCACGGTGATGCTGGCCGCCGCGCTGTTCACCCTGATCCTGCCCGCGACGGTTCATCGCAAGACCGCCCTCGCGTCCCGATCGCGGCAGGCGGCGTTCAAATCGTTCGGAGAGGAATTCCTCGACGCGGTGCAGGGGCTGCCGACGCTGAAAGCGTTCGGGCAGAGCGCCGCCTATGGCCGTATGCTGGCGGCGAAGGCGCGGGCTTTGTCGGACAGCACGTTCTGGGTTTTTGCGCTGAACGTGCTGACGCGCGGCTTCACCGACCTCGGCACCGCCCTGGGGTCCGCCGCTGCTCTGGCTTTGGGCGCGTGGCGCGTGCAGCACGGCGAGATGAGTATCGAGGCGCTGCTGATCGTCCTGATGGCCGGCACCGAGATTTTCCGGCCGCTGCGCGATCTGCGCGGGGTACTGCACCAGGGGATGAACGGACAGGCGGCGGCGAACGGCATCCACGCGTTGCTGGACGTCCAAGTGTCGGCACCGGCTGGCCTCCCTGTGCCCGTACTGAGCCCGGAGATTGATTTCGACCGCGTCGGTTTCGCCTATCCCGGTGGCCGCGGTGCGGCCCACACCAGCCTGACCTTCCACATCGGCGCGGGGGAGCGGGTCGGCATCGTCGGCCCCAGCGGCGCTGGCAAATCGACCATTGTCCGACTGCTGTCGCGGCTGCACCAGACGCAATCCGGGACAATCCGGATCGGCGGGCACGATCTGACCGGCCTGGACCCGGCGCAGGTGCGCGGCATGATCGCCGTGGTGTCGCAGGATACGTATTTGTTTCATGGAACGGTCGAGGAAAACCTGCGCCTCGGGCGTCCGGACGCGACCGATGCGGATGTGATTGCCGCCGCGATCGCCGCCAATGCGGACGGTTTCATCACTGCGTTGCCGCAAGGATACCGGACGATGATCGGCGAACGCGGCACCATGCTGTCCGGCGGCCAGCGCCAGCGGCTCGCGATCGCGCGCGCGTTGCTCAGGGATTCGCCGATCCTGGTGCTGGATGAGGCGCTGTCCTCGGTCGATACCGAAAACGAGGCGATCATCCAGCAGGCGCTGGACCGGCTGATGACCGGCCGGACGACGCTGATCATGGCGCACCGGCTGTCCAGCGTGATCGGCGCCGACCGCATCCTGGTGCTGAACGACGGCGCGGTCGTGCAGTCCGGTCATCACCGCGACCTCATTCAACAACCCGGCCCATACCGAGACCTGATGGGACCGCAACTCGGCGACCGCGACGGGGTGATCACGCCTTTACGCGCAGCCGAGGCTGCCCGGACCGACGCGGCGGACACCGGTGCGGTCGTCAGCCCCCTGTCCGAGGACGCCGCTCAGGTCACCTGGCCGGCGACGATCCGGACGTTAATGCGGGTCGTCCGCCCCTATCATGCGCAACTGGCGGTCACCGTACTGACCGGGATCGGCCGCGTCGTGGCATTCATCGGCGTCAGCGTGCTGGGCGCGCTGGTGCTGGGCGCGGTACGGAATGGGGCTCCGACCGGGGCGTTGATCGCGGCTTTGCTGATCACCGCGCCATTGGCCGGATTGCTGCACTGGCTGGAGTCCTGGATCGCCCACGCCATGGCCTACGCGCTGCTGGCCGACATGCGGATCGATCTGTTCCGCAAACTGGACGCGCTGGCACCGGCCTATCTGCTGCGGCGGCGCTCCGGCGATCTGGTCGCGCTGGCGACGCAGGATGTCGAGACGGTCGAGTATTTCTTCGCTCACACAATCGCCCCCGCCATCGTCGCGGTGCTGGTGCCGGTGAGTGTGCTGGCGGCAATGGCCTGGATCGCCTGGCCGCTGGCGTTGGTTCTGGCGCCGTTCCTGCTGTACGCGGGCGCCGCGCCGATCCGGGGCCGTCAGCGCATCGACGGGCTGGGTTCAGCCGCGCGCGGGGCGCTGGGCGCGATGGGCGCCTATGCGACCGAGACCATCCAGGGCCTGTCCGAACTGACCATGTTCGGCGCCACCGGCCGCCGCCGCGCGGGGTTCATGAATGCGGTGCGAGACTACCGGCGTCTGCGGCTGGCGCTGCTGGCCGATCTGTCATTCCAGGCGGCGGTGCTGGACGCCTTGACCGGGCTTGGCGGCCTGTCCGTCGCGGGGCTGGGCGCCGTGTTGGTGACGCGCGGCGCGATTGCTCCGGCGATGCTGCCGCTGCTGGTGCTGATCTCGGTCGCCGCATTTCTGCCGGTTTCCGAAATCGCCCAGGTCGGCCGGCAACTGGCGGATACCATCGCGTCCACCCGGCGGCTGGCGGTGGTGCATGGTGAGACGGTGGACATTCTGGACGGAACGCGTCAGCCGGCCAGCGGGTCGGGAGTCGTGTTCGACGCGGTGGATTTCACCTATCCCGGCCGTTCGGTGCCGGCGCTGCGCAACCTGGCGTTCACCGTGCCGCCCGGATCGACGGTCGCCCTGGTCGGTCCTTCGGGCGCCGGCAAGACCACGGTAGCAAACTTGCTGCTGCGGTTCTGGGATCCCTCGGGCGGGTCGATCCGGCTGGGCGGCATCGACCTGCGGGAGCTGACGCTGGACGGGCTGCGCGGCCGCATCGCCCTGGTGGCGCAGGACACCTACCTGTTCAACGATACGCTGGAGGCCAATGTCCGGTTGGCTCGGCCTGATGCCTCCGCCGCACAGGTCAGCCTGGCATTGTCGCGCGCCGCGCTGTCGGCGTTCGTGGCCGCGTTGCCGGACGGGCTGGCGACACGGGTCGGCGAGCGCGGGGTGCAGTTATCCGGCGGCCAGCGCCAGCGCATCGCGATCGCCCGAGCCTTCCTGAAGGACGCGCCGTTGCTGATCCTGGATGAGGCGACCTCGCACCTGGATACGATCAGCGAGCAGGCGGTGCGCGGCGCGTTGGACGGGCTGATGGCGGACCGGACGACCATCGTCATTGCGCACCGGTTGTCCACGATCCGGGCGGCGGATCTGATTGTGGTGTTGCGGGACGGGCAGGTGATCGAGTCCGGCACGCACGACACGCTGCTGAAGGTGGGTGGCTTTTACGCGCGGTTGGTGAACCATCAGATGGCGGGCGTCGCGGTCGTGTGAGGGCGGATCGATCCGATAACGGACCCGTGGTTTTCGATTCCGACCCGAACCGGTCATGGTATCTCCGAGCCGGTAGCCCAGCCCCAAAGCACACGCTGGTTGAAGTCCGCCCCGGCCCGCCCAATGCGATTCCGATTTGTTGCGCCAGATCAAGGCGGCCGGACGATTGCCGGTGACAATGCGTCCGCAACCAATCGGAAGTGACTCATGCGCTACGCTGTTCCGTTCCTCGCGCTCTTTGTCCTCGGTGTGTCACCGGCCGCGCAAGCAGCCGATGTCGCTGCGGGAAAAGCCATCTTTGACTCGACGTGCCACAATTGCCACTCGCTGAACGTGGGCGTGAACAAGGTGGGACCGAGCCTGTGGCATGTCGTCGGACGCTCGTCGGCGATGATCGAGGGGTATCAGTATTCCGACGCCCTGAAGGCAGCGCACACCGAGTGGACCGTGGCGGCGTTGGATACCTATCTGGCCAATCCTCGCGCCGATATTCATGGCGCGCAGATGTATTTCAAAGGTCTGCCGCAGGCGGATGATCGGGCGAACCTGATCGCGTATCTGGAAAGTCAGCAATAGCAGCGGCCGCTCCGTCGGATCGAACCGGCGGAGCGGCTGTGTGTTATGTCGAGATCTGCTCCAGCACAGCGCGGTTTTGCAGGATGCCGCCGAAGCGGATCAGCAGGGCCGGCAGTAACGCACCCGGGATGATGATCCACAGAATCCAGCCCAGGTGATCCGGCCCGAACGCATACAGCGGCCCCAGTAGGGTGACTCCGGCCCAGGCGCCGAGGTGCCCTAAACCGTCGGTCCAGGCGAAGGCCTTGGAGCGGATGCGTGTCGGGTAGGCCACCGCCGTGTAGTTGTACAGGTTGAACAGGAACAACCCGGTGCCGATCCGGCTGACCATGTAGCATCCGGCGATGACCCACAGATTGGGCACCATCCAGGCTACCGCCCATGAGGCCGAGAATAGCAAGCCCATCAGCAGCAGGACCTCTCGCCGCTCAACGGTTTCGCCCATCCGCGCATTGATCTGGAAGGCGATGAACAACGCGACATAGGCGGCGGCGAAGGTCAGGAAGACGAAGTGCGGCGAGGCTCCATGATCTACCATGAACACGGCGGCAAACGCGCCGACGCCGTAGATCAGGCCAGCATACGCCAATAACCAGACGAAGATCAGCAGCCAGGTACGCCGGCGATAGACCGGGTCGGTGAACAACTCCGTCCACGAGCTTCCGGCGGCGCTGCCGACCCGATCGGGCACCAGATTGGGCGGCGGCAGCGGGACGGGCGAGGCGGCCTGGCAGCGCCGTTCATACAGCGCCATCACCTGTTCGGCTTCCTCGTGGCGGCCGTGCGCTTCCAGCCAGCGCGGTGATTCCGGCAGTTTCCAATAGAGCAACGGCAGCAGCACCACGACCTCGATCGCCGCGCTCACCCACAGAAACAACTGCCAATTGCTCGGTATCCACGCGTAGGCGAGCAGGTTCACGCCCACCGCTACCAGCGCCGTCACGCCTTGCGATGTCAGCAGCACGCGGTTGCGGACCTCGGGCGAGGTCATCTCTGACAAATAGACCGAGTGGGTCGCGACGATGCCGCCGACACCCAGCGTGCTGAGGACGGACAGCACGACCATCCAGGTGAAATCGGTGACGTAGGCGAACGGCCAGATGCAGATGCCGCCGAGGAGAGTCGCCGTCAGGATGGCGGGCCGGCGGCCGTAGCGGTCGGCAATATAGCTCATGATGTAAACACCGAGCAGGATGCCGAGGCCGACCTGAAGCGCCTGGATGACGGCGTATTGCACGACGTCGATGACGTGGTTGGGGCGCCAGACGAACGGATACAGCCGGGCGCCAATGCCGTCGGTGTCGAAGATGATGAAGCCCCAGGTGACCTCGACCAGGACAGCAAGCTGCCATTGTACTTTTGTCAGTGGCAGCCGGTCGATCCTGGCGGCCATGACCCCGTCGTAGGTGATGCGTTCTGCCATTCGATTTCTCCCCGCGGACTGGCCTTGCTTCTGGGGGAAGGCTCAGTGTCGCGGGAGGAAGCTTAGGATGGGATTTGGCAAGGGGACAAATGGTATTCGGGGGAGCGTGTCCCGGCTATGCGGCCGGGAGCGGGGCGGCTTCGCGGAGGACTGCCGTGACGCTGTCGATGAACGTCAGGTCGTTTTCCAGGTCCGATATTTCGTTGTCGTCCAGTGACGGCAGGTTGAGCCGGCCCTGGAGCCGGGCTGCCTTGCGGGACAAGGCTGCCAGGGCGATGGCGGCTGTGGGACCGGCCGGGTTTGCCATGGTCCACGAGGCCCGGGCGTCGCGTTGTTCGGCGGCGGGAAGATCGTTAATGGCTGCGTCGATCAGGCGCCGGGCTTTGGGGGACAGTAACAGCATGTCTTGCGTCCTATTCAATCCTTACAAATTCAAGGTCTAAAGTCTCGAGAGCGGCAATATACCTTGAGAAAAGCATATCATGGGAGGGAGCGATAAGCCAATGGGTTGAGGTGTCTCGCGATATTGTCAACTCGGGCCGGAAGCCGGACCCGGCGGGCAACATCCAGGTCTTGCGCCACCGCCGGTCCGGGTAGGACCACACCGATACGCCGCCGGACCCCGCGATCACCGTTAACCGTCCGGTGGGATCGACACCGGTCTCGATATCAGGGGCGTCGTTCAGGCGAACGGCGGATAGCCGAGGGCTGCTGGCATTGCCACTGCGATAGAGGGCGAGGCGCGTGAACCGGACAGGGGGGCTGACGATGACCATGCAACCCATGCTATCGCCCAAGTATTGCCAAATAGTTAACGAGGCGGCGGAAATTTGACTGGGTGAAGCGTGCTGGCGGGCTGGCGCTTGCGCCAGCGGCCGATTGCATTTGTCGTCATGGCCCGGACGAGCCGGTCCAACGCCGCACTTGCGCATGGCTGCCATGCGCGCTTAGGCTCCCGGCGAGACGAGCCACCAGAATGCTCGTCCGGAATAAAACCACGATCAACAGGGATCACACACAATGTCCGGATATAGCGGGACGGCACCGAGTATTCCGTGGTGGAAAGAGCCAACCAAAGACCAATGGTATGCCTATTGCGCCGCCTGGATGGGCTGGACGCTGGATGCGTTCGACTTCACCGTCTTCCTGCTGATCATGGCGCCGATCGCGCAGGAGTTCGGGGTTCCGCTGATCGATGTGACGGCGGTGTTCTCGGTCACGCTGATCATGCGGCTGGCCGGGGCGACGGCATCGGGCTGGTTGGCCGACCGGATGGGGCGGCGGGCGCCGCTGATGATCTCCATCCTTTGGTATTCGGTCTGCAACTTCGCCGCCGGGTTCTCGCCGAGTTTTACCTTCCTGTTTGTGGTCCGAGCGCTGTTGGGCATCGGGATGGGGGCGGAATGGCCGGCGGGCGCGGCGCTGGCGATGGAGTCCTGGCCGGCTCGGTCGCGCGGTCTGATGTCGGGCGTGTTGCAGGGATCGTGGGGGCTGGGCTTCGCGTTGTCGGCGCTGGCGTATGGCTTCCTGTATGGACCTTTGGAGGCGTGGCATAAGGGCTACGGCTGGCGCGGGATGCTGATCCTGGGGGTGCTGCCGGCTTTGGCCTGCGTCTGGATCCGGTTCTATGTGAAAGAGCCGGCGGTCTGGACGGAAAACAAGGCGATCCAGGACGCGAACCAGACTCAGGTGACGCTGCCGCTGTTCGCCATCTTCAAGCGCAAGTATTTGTTCAATACACTGACCGGCTGCGTGTGGATGGGCGCCAATTTCTGCGTTTACTACGCAATTTGGGCGATGCTGGGCACTTATCTGCAAAAGGAGCTGCACTGGACGCCGGCGCAGGTGGCGGTGCCGGTGTTCTGGGGCAACATGATCACGTTCGCCGCGTGTGCCTTCTGGGGCGCGCTGTCGGAGCGGATCGGGCGCCGCTGGGCGCTGATGATCCCGTGCAGCATCGCGATCGTGCTGGTGCCGTTCTATCTGACGACGACCGATCCGGCCTTGTTTCTGGGCTTGTTCCTGCTGACGATCTGCTTCGTTGGGGGCAAGGACGCGCTGAACCCCGGCTGGTTATCGGAACGCTACCCAACCGAGGTCCGCGCCACCGCCGCCGGCTTCGTTTACCACCAGGGCGCGGTTTGGGGCGCGGCGGTGGCTCCGTTGCTGACGTATTTCGCGGTCAATCAGCAGATGGGGTTCGCCAAACCGATGCTGTACGGCACGGTCGGATCGTTGATCGTGTATGTGATCGCGGTGTATTTGGGGCCGGAAACCAAGGGCATGGTGATGACTGCCGAGCTGGAGGTTGTCGAGGCTGTGGCTCCGGTTTAGGGGCGGGTTGGGTTTGAAGAGTGGTGGGCGGCCGGGGCGTGGGTCCCGGCCACCCGCTCAGAATCAGACTGGGCGGTTTGGCAAACCCCAACGGCTATAACAGCTATGCTTGCGAATGTTCGAAAAAGACCAGAATACACCAATATGCATTCTGGTCTGGGTTTCAAGCTCGCCTAGCCTTTTGTGCATACTGTTGGCGTGTAGGTCCGACCGAGGATAATATCCCAGATACGTTCGGATAAGCCGCGCCATTTTGGAACGGCATAGAATGTCCCCTCTATACGATACCTATAGTTACGGTTAGGCCATTCATGCGTCTCCCAACTCCGTGTATCCCTCAAGCATATCTCCCAATCGAGATTTTCTTGAGAGTATTTTTCAAAATCAGCTTTCGATGCGTGTTCAACCGTGTTGCCCGGCTCGAACCCAGAGGATAGCGGGTGCAATTCCCTTAAATAAGCTGGTGCACATACGTGGGTCTCACGACATATGGTGTAGATGCCGCTGCTAATCGGTGGAATTTGAGCCAATGCGTAAGCAATGACCCCTAAGAAGGCCGCAACAAAGAACGCTACGGCGTATATACCTCGTAGGCGGTTTGGTGTTTCGGGGGGGAGGTTTGGTGGTAAATCAGCCATTTTTTTGCTTTACACTAAGTCATCCGTTTTCAATTATCGAGGACAATTAACGGAGTCACGGTTGGTGGGGCTGGGTATCCCAGGGTCCATTAGTCTTTCCCATATCTGCTCTAGTTTTGGCGCCGAACCGCGTCCCGCGCCTCCAGTGCAGTAGTAACGGCCGTGCCCGCAGCGGGGTTAGCAGTAACCACACCGGCAGCAACACCCGCCGTACCATTGGCGGCGTGGTCCAGCAGATTACCCAGATCCTTATGCACCTGATCCAGCTTCCTAGCACTGGACGGCGAGAACGGCCGCACAAAGGTGTCGGCCAGAAAGCCCCCCGCCCACGAGGGCGAAACCCCCGCGATGGTGACGGACAAACCGATAGCAACTATCAACCCAAATTTCATTTTACCATCCTCTTGGTAGCCTGAGCCAACTCTAACTTAGCAAGAGGTGAGTCGATGCTCGGCTGACGTCAGAAGACAGGATTGTCGCTGATTACGCCATGGAGCGTTTACGGGAAGAATTCCTCCCTGCTTTGGGTTTGGCGGTGGAGAGTAACCTGGGCGAGATCAGGGAGTTGACGGAAGCCTAGCCAGGAGAGTTGCCGGGAAATTCGGAGAAAAGTCTCCCCTATCTCCCCGGAAGGTCGTCATGGCAAGCCGGGGCATCTAGGAAGGCGGGAATTCATGCGCTCGGTTTAAATTGGATCACATTTTTCGGAATGTTATCTCCTAGTTGATTGACACTATCCTTCGCAAGGTCAGTTGTCATGGCGAACACCCCAGAGAAATGAGATTTTGCCGCAGCATTTATCGTATATGATCTCTTATTCGAATTTAAAAATTTCCACGCGACGAGTTGGGTAAGATATTTATCCAAGGTCTCGGTAGTCTCCTGGACCTCGCGATCGAACGCTCCCCCATAGATCCTATTAAGGGGGACTTCATTACAGTTATTGGCCTCGCAGTAAAGCCAAACGACAAGGAATAATGTCCAATGTGCTCGCCTCTTTAAATAAGAATTTGCTTTATTTGCTTCTAACATATTTGAGCCAATTTGTTCGAAAATATACCATTCTCGGCTCAAGCTAATTTCACGGTGTATATATTGTGTTCTAAAGAATATGAGGCGATGCTGGTTTTCATTCAAATCAAATATAATCGCCGGCACTCCCGCGAAGTTGAAAGCATACTTTAGCAGATCGTGGTGGTAGCTCTTGTATTGCCGAGAAAGATCCCTTTCGGCTTGCACGACAGAAATTGCAGTCATTTCGACGCCAGCGGGGACGAGGGTGATAAGCTTGAGAGCAAGAAGCTCGGCCAGTCTGGTTCGGGAGGTGTCCGGGTCAAGCCCAATCTGCGCCCGTAGGTAACCCTCCACGTTGGAGACCGTCGCCCCAAGCGGGCCGGTTTCGAATATGAGAAGGTTCGCGATGTGCCAGTGCGCCCTGTGGACGCATTTCGGAAAATTTCGCAGCCATAGGTGGCTGAGCTTGTCGAGTAGTTCCGCACTCATCTTCATTCCCCCGTCGTGGCGTTCACTCAATACCCGTCTGGATTATCGCTAAAAATCGGCGACGTAGGCGCAGGCTCAGCCCCAACTGTCGGGGTTACATGTTGGGCGGTTGGCGCCGATCGGTATCGGTCTGGATGTTGCTTGCATTCCTCACGCACGCGCGTGAGCCATGTTTCGTACCAGGACCAGACCTTGCCCACCGCCACTGTACCGTAACCCTAGAGGTGGTCCCGGAAATTCGGACAGTTTGTTAAGCTAATCCCGACCAGTTTGAGGACGGGATATGGGCAAGGTCACGCGCAAGCGGCACACGGCTGAATTCAAGGCCCGTGTGGCGTTAGAAGCC